>C._urophasianus_2_cecum__coassemble_220_pt1 | contig 12593 bp, 13 predicted proteins | sample C__urophasianus_2_cecum__metabat2_low_PE_008 | metagenome-assembled genome bin C
CAGACTTTATAACTTGCATCAAAGACGCATCACGGCATTTGTCTGATGAACCAAAATTCGTCGAACTCACGTTATTTTATATGTCTCAGCGCATTACGTGACGACTGTCAGACCTATTTCCAAAAGGTCATCTTTTACATTCCAAGAGGTGGCCTTTTACGTTGCAAGAGGCCGCCTCTCAGAAGCCCAAAGGCCACCTTTCAGAGTCTGGCCTCAGTTCAGGCATGAACGCAGCCGCAAATATCCGCCGCAGGGACATTATCGGCTTAACGCCAATTAAAACCATGACAAAAGAAAAGTTTTGTACAAATTTTTCTTTTTTATTGGCTAATTAAAAATATAGTATTATTTTTGCATTTGCAAACTCGGGTTTGCAAATCAAACATGAACAACATAAGTACGAATATAAGGCATAGCGGTGTGGTTGATGAAATAACTGACGATTGCGTCAAGGTGCGCATCGTGCAGTCATCAGCTTGCGTCTCATGCAAAGTAGCCGGTCACTGTAACGCGTCAGAGAGTAAAGAGAAAATTATAGAAGTGTCAGGCGGAGACGTGTCAGGGCTAAAGGTCGGTGACGGTGTAGTGGTTGTCGCATCACAACGTTCAGGGCTTTTGGCCGTGCTGTTAAGCTCAGTCATACCATTATTCCTGCTGATAGCCGTTTTGTTTGTCACTTTACAATTTACCGGAAGTGAGGTTACGGCGGCATCGGCAAGCCTGTTGTCATTGCTTCCTTATTACCTTATTATATATATGTGCCGTGAGAAAATCAGGACACGTCTGATGTTTCGTCTCGAACGCGAATAATTCAGATCGTAAAAAATAAAATCAAATAAAAATAACTAAAACAAATTACAAAACTTATGAACTTTATTTTAATTGCAGTGATCGTTCTTGGATGCATTGCGCTGGTTTCGGCCGTGGTGCTATACGTATGCTCCAAGAAGTTCGCTGTGTATGAAGACCCACGGTTAGGGCAGGTTACGTCACTTCTGCCCGGTGCGAATTGCGGTGGCTGTGGATACCCCGGATGTTCCGGTATGGCCGCAGCTTTAGTCATGGGGGCAGACGCCGGCTCGTTAGACGGGCTTTACTGCCCTGTAGGCGGAGCAGAGGTTATGGGGCAAGTGGCAGATCTGCTGGGTATGGCTGTCGCAAATACCGAACCGAAAGTTGCCGTTGTGCGCTGCAACGGAACGTGCGAGCTACGTCCGCACATTGCCGAATACAATGGATTGCGCACGTGCACGGCGATGAATTCATGCGGAGCCGGTGAGACGGGGTGTGGTTACGGCTGTCTCGGCTGTGGCGACTGCGTAAACGCTTGTCCGTTCGGTGCGATAAAGATGAACGCCGAGACCGGACTGCCTGAAGTTGATGAAGACAAGTGTACGGCCTGCGGGGCTTGCGTAAACGCATGCCCGCGCCACATCATTGAACTGCGCAAACGCGGCGTAAAGAACCGCCGTGTCTACGTGCGCTGTGTAAACAAGGATAAAGGAGCTGCGGCGATGAAGGCCTGCAAGGCGGCTTGTATAGGTTGCGGAAAGTGTGAGAAGGAATGTAAGTTTGAGGCCATCACGATTACGGGCAACGTCTCATACATCGACCCGGAAAAGTGCCGGCTGTGCCGCAAGTGCGTTGAGGTATGCCCGACGCATGCCATTGTTGCCGTGAACTTCCCCTCGCCTAAGCCTAAACAGGCAGCGGAGAACACGGAAGATAAAGATAACGTAGAAATTAAACAGGAGGAGGTAAAAGCATGAAACTCAGGACTTTCAGAATAGGAGGAGTTCATCCGGAAGAGAACAAGCTGTCTTCAGAGGCTGCGACTCAGGTTGCCAAACTTCCTCAACAGGCTATTTTCCCGTTGTCGCAGCACATCGGCGCGCCGGCCAAACCGGTGGTTAAAAAAGGTGATAAAGTCAAAGTCGGCACGTTGCTGGCTGAGGCAGGCGGCTTTGTTTCTGCTCCGATTTACTCGTCAGTGTCGGGTACAGTACTGAAAATTGACGAGGCCGTAGACGCGACAGGTTATCGTAAACCGGCTATAATCGTTAAGGTTGAGGGCGACGAATGGGAGGAAAGCATTGACCGCTCGGATAAGCTCGAGACGCTTGAGGCTCATCCCGAACTGACATCGGAAGAAATAATCGAGCGCATCAAGAAAGCCGGCGTAACCGGTATGGGCGGCGCAGGTTTCCCTACATTTATAAAGTTGTGTCCTCCGCCTACGGCAAAGGCAGAATGCGTAATACTGAACGGGGTGGAGTGCGAGCCTTACATAACGTCAGATTACAGGCTTATGATTGAGCATGCAGACGAGATACTTGTAGGGCTTGACCTGCTTATGAAGGCTGTAAAAGTAGACAAAGGATACATCGGAATTGAGGAAAACAAGCCCGATGCGATAACTCTGCTTGAAGAAAAGACCAAGAATAATCCTAACGTTGAGATTGTTCCGCTGGCAAAGAAATATCCTCAGGGAGGTGAAAAGCAGCTTGTTGACGCCGTAATACGCCGCCAGGTGCCTGCTCCTCCTGCCATTCCCGTCAATGTGGGAGCTATTGTTCAGAATGTGGGTACGGCGTTTGCCGTTTATCAGGCTGTAATGAAAAACAAGCCTCTCTTTGAGCGTTACACAACGGTTACGGGCAAAAAGCTTGCTCATCCGTCGAACTTCCTCGTAAGAATGGGCACGCCGATGATTGACCTCATCAATGAATGCGGCGGCATGCCTGAAGGAGACAACAAGCTGCTGGCCGGCGGCCCGATGATGGGTAAGGCGCTGACCTCAGTAGAAGTGCCGGTATGTAAGGGTACGAACAGCGTGACAATACTGAGCGGTGACGATGCTAAACGCAAGCCGGCTCAGCCTTGCATACGTTGTGCAAAGTGTGTGAGCGCGTGCCCGATGGGTCTTGAACCGTATCTGTTGGCTACGGCAAGTGCCCTCCATGACTGGGAGAAGGTTGAGGCGGCGGGTGTCACTTCATGTATAGAGTGCGGCTCCTGTCAGTTCACTTGTCCTGCTCACAGGCCTATGCTTGACAATATCCGTCTGGGCAAGAGCACCGTTATGGGCATCATAAGGTCACGGAATGCTAAAAAATAAATTATCTTTAATGATAAAAGAAAATAAGGAAAAATGAATAAGTTGATAGTTTCATTATCACCGCATGCGCACGGCACCGACAGTGTGGAGCGCAATATGTACGGTGTTATCATAGCTTTGATGCCTGCACTGCTTGTGTCATTCCTGTATTTTGGACTTGGCTCGGTTGTAGTGTGTGCGTCAAGTGTTGCCGCCTGTGTGTTCTTTGAATGGGCGATTACAAAATATATGTTGAAACGCCAGCCTACAATTACTGACGGTTCGGCGATAATAACGGGTCTGTTGCTTGGTTTCAACCTGCCTTCAAACATGCCTGTATGGATTGTGATAATCGGAGCTTTGGTGGCAATAGGCATCGGAAAGATGACTTTCGGAGGACTTGGATGCAATCCGTTTAACCCTGCTTTGGTCGGCCGTTGTTTCCTTTTGGCATCGTTCCCTGTACAGATGACATCATGGCCGGTTGCAGGTCAGCTGGCTTCTTATGTCGATGCGCAGACAGGAGCAACACCCCTCAGCATCATGAAGGTGGCAATCAAGACCGGCGATGCTTCTGTTTTGGAGAACTTGCCCGACTCTCTGTCGCTTCTGCTCGGCAATCCGGGGCTTAACAACGGTGCCGGTACGATAGGTGAAGTGTGCGCTTTGGCGCTGCTTATAGGCCTTGCTTATATGCTTTGGAAGAAGATAATAACATGGCATATCCCTGTAAGTATACTTGCAACGGTGTTTGTTTTCAGCGGTCTGCTGCATCTTGCAAATCCGGTTTATGCAAATCCGGTAGCAACATTGTTGAGCGGCGGACTGATGCTCGGTGCCATATTCATGGCCACAGACTATGTAACTTCGCCTATGACGCATAAAGGTCAGATAATATACGGAGTGGCAATAGGCTTCCTTACCGTTGTTATAAGAAACTGGGGAGCATATCCCGAAGGTATGTCTTTCGCAATACTTATAATGAACGCGTTTACACCGCTGATCAACACGTATGTTAAACCGAAACGTTTTGGTGAAGTAGTAAAGAAGGAGGGCGGAAAATGAAAAAACTTGAATCAACCATAACAAACATGGTTCTGGTGCTTGTAGGCGTCGCATTGATAACAGGCGGCATCCTGGCTTATGTCAACAATGCGACCGAAGAACCTATAAAACTACAGGCACAGAAGACCCTTTCTGACGGAATAAAGTCTGTAATGGGAGGTGTAGAGCTTACAGTCGCTAAGGATGACACGTTGAAACAGACTGTTGGCGGTAAGGAACAGATTTTTGTTATACATGAGACTGTCGGCGCAGACAAGCAGCCTTTAGGTGCCGCTGTTGAAAGTACGACAAGCGGTTTCGGAGGAGATCTGAAGGTGCTGGTTGGCTTTGATACAGAAGGCAAGATATTGGGATACACTATTTTGCAACATTCTGAGACCCCTGGACTTGGAGCCAAGGCTGACAAATGGTTCCAGCAGGACGGCAAAGGAAGCATTATCGGCAAGCATCCGGAAACAGATAATCTTACGGTAACGAAAGACGGCGGTACGGTTGATGCCATAACGGCCTCAACCATTACGAGCCGTGCATTCCTTTTGGCTGTAAATCAGGCTTACAAGGCATATAAGTCGCAGCCTGTTGACGCACATACCGGTGCTACGGGAAAATACAATAACAAATAAAACAGCGTAACAATGAATTACATTAAGATATTAATCAATGGCGTGGTTAAGGAGAATCCTACTTTTGTCCTCCTTCTCGGAATGTGCCCCACGCTGGCAACAACGACATCTGCAATTAACGGAATGTCGATGGGATTGGCCACAATGTTTGTGCTGATATGTTCAAACCTGGCAATCTCTTTGATTAAGAACCTTACGCCCGACATGGTACGTATACCCGTTTTTGTAGTGGTGATAGCCTCGTTTGTAACAATACTCCAAATGCTTATGCAGGCATACGTGCCCGCGATATATGCAACGCTCGGTCTATACATCCCGCTTATCGTTGTAAACTGTATCATCTTAGGCCGCGCTGAGGCTTTTGCCTGCAGTCATGGCCCGGTAGAAAGCCTTTTCGACGGTATAGGTATAGGTCTCGGTTTCAGCATTGCGCTTACCCTGCTCGGTGCCGTGAGAGAGCTGCTTGGTGCCGGTTCGGTGTTCGGGATAACACTTCTTCCTGAAACATGCAACATGCTTCTCTTTATACTCCCTCCCGGAGCATTCATTACTCTCGGTTTTTTGATTGCTATTGTAAACAGATTTAAGAAAGCGTAAATTATGGAATATTTATTGATTTTCATTTCAGCGATATTTGTGAACAACATCGTGTTGTCACAGTTTCTCGGCATCTGTCCGTTCCTCGGAGTATCGCAGAAGATTTCAACATCGCTCGGTATGGGTGCGGCAGTAGCCTTCGTGCTGACTCTTTCAACAATAGTGACCTATCTTGTGCAGATTTACGTGCTCAATCCCATGGATTTGCAGTATCTTCAGACGATAGCTTTCATCCTTGTTATCGCGGCTCTTGTACAGATGGTCGAAATCATTTTGAAGAAAGTTTCGCCCGTGTTGTATCAGGCATTGGGTATCTATCTTCCGCTCATAACTACCAACTGTGCCGTGTTAGGCGTTGCAATCCTTGTTATTCAGAAGGAATATTCGCTTATTCAGAGCGTTGTTTACGCATTCTCAACAGCCATCGGTTTCGCTGTCGCACTGATAATTTTTGCCGGAATACGTGAACAGCTGGCTATGGTAAGCATACCTAAGGGAATGCGTGGTATGGCAATCGTTCTTGTGACAGCAGGTTTGCTGAGCCTCGCCTTTATGGGTTTCTCGGGTGTAGACGGCGGTTTAAGGTCGCTGTTCGGACTGAATTGATTCCGCTAAGATATAATGCCATGAGATAACATAACGGCAGAAGATTGTCGGTAAATAATAAAATCTGTCCTGAAAACATTCCGCTTTCAGGACAGATTTTTTCTTTTGCCGTTACTTTATATATTTTTTTATTAGTGAGATTTTGAATTGTTCAGAAATATGTTTAGTTTTGCATTACTGAAAAACTTTAATGCATAAACTAATGAAACAGACCGTTTTGGTAACCGGAGGAACCGGATTTATCGGTTCGCATACCGTAGTTGAATTGCAACAGGCCGGTTACAAAGTTGTAATAGTTGATAATTTGTCAAACTCCCGCGCTGACGTTGTTGACGGAATAGAGAAAATTACGGGGATACGTCCTGCTTTCGAGCAAGTTGACTGCTGTGATATTAAGGCTATGGACGCTGTCTTCTCAAAATACGATGACATACGTGGCATCATCCATTTTGCCGCAAGTAAGGCTGTGGGTGAAAGCGTACAGAAACCGCTTATGTATTACCGTAACAATATAACAAGCCTTCTGAACGTACTCGAATTGATGCCTAAGCATGGCGTGAAAGGCCTTATTTTCTCGTCAAGCTGTACTGTTTACGGCCAGCCTTCACCTGAGAACCTGCCTGTAACAGAGAACGCTCCCATAAAGAAAGCTCTCAGCCCTTATGGAAACACTAAACAAATTAATGAGGAAATAATACAGGATTACATCCATAGCGGAACACAGATAAAGTCTGTCATCCTGAGGTATTTCAATCCGATAGGTGCTCACCCTTCAGCATTAATTGGCGAATTGCCTAACGGTGTGCCGATGAACCTTATCCCGTTTGTAACTCAGACCGCTATCGGAATACGTAAGCAATTAAAGATTTTCGGTAACGACTATAATACGCCTGACGGCACTTGCATCCGTGATTATATTTATGTTGTCGATTTGGCAAAGGCTCATGTAAAGGCTATGGAGCGTGTGCTTGAAAATGACGGCACTGACGCTGTCGAGATATTCAACATCGGAACAGGCAAGGGCGTTAGCACGCTTGAAGTTGTTGAAGGTTTCGAGCGTGCTACAGGAGTAAAGGTTAACTGGGAGTATGCTCCACGCCGTGAGGGTGATATTGAAAAAGTATGGGCTGACCCGACCAAGGCTAATACCGTGCTTGGGTGGAAAGCTGAGACTAATCTTGACGATACGTTGAGATCAGCGTGGAAGTGGCAGCTGGAACTTGACAAGGAAGCAAAAAGCTGAAGGTAATCTTCCGTGATTGTCCGGATTACGAATAAACCAACTTTAATCAAAAAAGGTGAGCCGTCAGATATTATATATGGCTCACCTTTTTTGATTTTTCAGACTATTTAAATGCTATTTTCTCCACGCGGCGCTGATGCCGTCCGCCTTCAAATGTTGTAGTAAAGAAAGCGTCAAGAATTTTCTCTGCCGTCTTATTGTCAATGAAACGCCCCGGAAGAACCAGCACGTTTGCATCGTTATGTTGGCGGATAAGTCCTCCGACTTCTGGGCACCAAGCTAAGCCGGCGCGTACATCCTGATGCTTGTTAAGCGTTATGGCCATGCCTTCGCCGCTTCCGCAGACAGCAATGCCCGGATAGACCTCTCCGTGTTCAATGCCTTCAGCCAACGCGTGTGCAAAGTCGGGATAGTCACAGCTCATGTCGCTGTATGTGCCGTAGTCTTTGTATGGATACTGATGCTGCTCCAAATATTGGATAACAAATTTCTTTAACGGATAGCCGGCGTGGTCGCAGGCTATTCCCACTGTCTTGATTTCCATGGCTTATTCCTCCATAAAAGATTTAACTTGTTTATATACGTTCTCGGCAGTATATCCGAGTTTTTCGTCCAATACTTTGTAAGGAGCAGAATATCCGAAGCTCGGCATTCCGAACACTTTACCGTTAGCGCCGACAAGACCTTCAAGCGTGACAGACAGGCCTGCCGTCATTCCGAAGATTTTTGCTCCCTTTGGAAGTACGCCTTCCTGATATTCCTTGCTCTGGCTGCGGAACAGTCCCTCGCTCGGTACGCTTACAATTCTTACCTTAAGACCGTCTTTGCGCAACAATTCTGCACCAGCGACGAGGGTTGAAACCTCTGAACCGTCAGCCAAGAGTATAACGTCGAAGTCATCATCTGACCCTGCTACAACGTATGCACCCTTGCGGGCCTGCTCATAATCATTGCCCGCAGGCAGTTTGGCGATATTCTGGCGAGAGAAGATAAGTGCTGTAGGAGTATCAGTATTCTCCATCGCCATAGCCCAGCATACGGTTGTCTCGTCAGCGTCAGCGGGGCGGAATACGCGTACGCTGTCTTTGCCGTGGTGGTTCTTAAGCTTTTCCATGAGCCTTATTTGTGCCTCCTGCTCAACAGGCTCGTGTGTAGGGCCGTCCTCACCTACGCGGAACGCGTCATGAGTCCAGATAAACTTGATAGGTACTTCCATCAGCGCAGCCATGCGTACGGCAGGTTTCATATAGTCAGAGAATACAAAGAATGTTCCACAAGCGGGGATTACGCCTCCGTGCAGGTACATACCGATACACATACAGGCCATTGTAAGTTCGCTGACACCGGCCTGAAAGAATGCCCCGCTGAAGTCGTCCCTTGTCAAAGACGTGGTTTTCTTGAGGAAACCGTCTGTCTTGTCACTGTTAGAGAGGTCAGCAGATGCGCATATCATGTTAGGAACCTGCTCTGCAAGAACTCCGAGGCAGGCAGCTGATGCGGCACGTGTAGCAGAGCCTTCTTTCTGCACTACGGCGCTCCAGTCTACTTTAGGAGCGTTTCCGCTGAACCATTCTTTCATCAGTGCGGCCTTTTCCGGATTGGCTTTAGCCCATTCAGCTTCAGCCGCACGGCGAGCTGCCACAATCTTTTTCAGCTCCTCAGCACGTTTTGCATACAGCTCTTTAACCTCAGGGAATATCCGGAACGGGTTCTCGGGGTCACCGCCAAGGTTCTTTATTGTGTTGACGTAAGCCTCTCCGCCGAGCGGTGCTCCGTGAGTCTTTATGTTGTGCTCGTAGCTTGTGCCGTCATCTTTAAGCGCGCCTTTGCCCATTACGGTCTTGCCGATGATGAGTGTCGGACGGTGTCCTTCCTGCCGGGCGGCAGTCAGCGCGGCGCGTATCTCGTCTGCATCGTTGCCGTTTATCTTTATCACGTTCCAGCCCCAAGCCTTATATTTAGCCTCTGTGTCTTCGTTCATAACGGCACTACATTCTGTAGAGAGCTGTATGCCGTTAGAGTCATAGAACATGATGAGGTTGTTCAGACCGAGCAGACCGGCAATTCGCCCGGTGCCTTGTGAGATTTCCTCTTCTACTCCTCCGTCAGAGATATATGCGTAAATCTTGTGCTGCATTACCTCTTTGCCTAAACGAGCCTCGAGGAATTTCTCTGCGACGGCAGCTCCGGCGGCAAACGTGTGACCCTGACCGAGCGGCCCTGACGTGTTCTCTATACCGCGGTTGATGTCACGCTCGGGATGTCCGGGAGTAGGAGAACCCCACTGACGGAACTGTGCCAGCTCGGCTGTAGTGAACCTGCCTTGCAGACAAAGTGCACTGTACAGCATCGGCGACATGTGACCCGGATCAAGATAGAAACGATCTCTGCCTTCCCATGATGGGTTTTCAGGGTCGTAGACTAAGAACTCAGAGAATAAAACATTGATGAAATCCGCGCCTCCCATAGCACCGCCCGGGTGTCCGGATTTTGCTTTCTCAACCATTGATGCAGCTAAAATTCGGATGTTGTCAGCTGCTCTGTCCATTAACTTCTTGTCATTCATTATATTATAGTATTATACGTTAGTCGCTGCTAAATGTGTCTTTATGGCGTTGCCGGCTATCCGTTCAGACATAGGCTGTAGTTTAATGAAAGGCCGTGCGCGGAGCTTCTACTTAATCATAGCTTACCCGCTCGCCGTGCAGGGCTGCATTATATATTCGCGTTAGCAAAGATACGTAAATTTTATGAGACAACAAAAATTAAATACACTCAAACTTACAGTAACTTAACAAATTGATATACAGTCGTTACAAATTGTCTCATTTTAATTAAAAATCGTCTGATTGTTATTTCACCTGCATTTAACACAGATTGGGTTTATGCCGATTGAGCAGATAAAATATGCTTATCATTGATTGCACTTGTCGCCTCTTGCTGTTGTCCGTAAGTAAAACGATTGGCAAAAGGTCATCTTTTACCCGGCAAAAGGCCACGTTCTATAAAGCAGAAGGTGCTCTTTCAGAACACGAAAGAGCACCTTTTACGGTTCAGTTGTCCAGATGTCATTATGATAATGCTTTTTAGTCAGGTATTATCTTGCTATGTATGATTTTTGCAGAATTCTTCTATGGCGTTGCGCACAGTGGTCTCAGCCTCGCTGATAGTACATTCAAGACGACCGCCGGAAGCGTTAAGATGACCGCCGCCGTTGAAATATTTTTCAGCCATCAGGTTGCAGGGGAAGTCGTCAACAGAACGAAGGCTGACCCAAAACAGGTTGTCACGCTCGGTGTCTTCACGCAGAGATATGCTCAGCTTCGTACCTTTTATCTGTAAGGGCATGTTTACCAATCCCTCAGCATCTCCTTTTATATAATTGAAACGTTTGAGGTCGTCACGCGTAAGCACGAAGTAACAGGCACCGTATTCAGCCATAACGCTCATTTTCCGGTAAAGGACGTAACCTGTAAGGCGCATCCTTGACTCACTGTAATTGTTGTAGACGTTACGGTAAATCTTGTCTTTGTTGATATGTTTAGTGAGCAGCTGACTGATGATGAAGAATATCTCAGGGCGCGTTGAATTATATGTGAACCCGCCCGTGTCTGTCATCATGCCGCAATAAAGAGGCACGGCACACTTCTTAGTAGTCATGTCAAAGGCTCCGAGTTGCCATATAAGGCGGAACACCAGTTCGCATGTGCTGCATGCCTCGGGCCGCGATATACACATCACGGTGTCCATATCAGGGTTTGGATGATGGTCTATCATCACCTTCCTTGCCTTCGACTGAGTTATGTGTTCACTCATTTGGTCTGTTCGTGAGGCCGTGTTGAAATCAAGACATAACAGCAGGTCGGCTCCGGCAAGTATTTCGTTGGCGAAGTGTTCATGCTTGTCATATCGCAGCAGACGTTCAGTACCCGGCAGCCATCGCAGGAAATCAGGGTATGCGTCAGGGATTACCGCCACAGGAACTTTGCCGCACATACGCAGATATTCAGCCATACCGAGCACTGAACCTATGGCGTCGCCGTCAGGACTGCGGTGACAACACAGTACAATTTTATCTGAAGAGTCAATGAGATTGCGGAATTTTTCAAGTTCCGCCGGTGTAAGCAAGTCTATGTTCATTATCTTATAATCGGCAGAAATGTAAGCATACACGCAGACAAGAAGCTTGAATCCAGAGACAAATCTTTTGCAAATATGGCAAATGTGGAAATCTTCTTGCCTGCTTGTTTTATACAGTCTGCCTGAAGTTGGGGTTAAAACAGCTTTTGAGGATATACACCTTCGTTAATCAGGCTTTGTATTTTGTCAACAACGCCCCGGCGGTCAGCCGCGTATGTCACGCCAAACCATTTGCTTGTAGTGTCAAGAACCTTGACCGTTGCGGTACCCTCGTTGATTAATTTGTTGACCATCAGCGGAATAAAGAACTCTGCTTTGAGGTTTGACATATTAGCCGGGTCAGATAAGAACTCCTTAAAGTAGGCTTCGCTGTACTCAAAATAGTCAGGTGTGAAGCCCCACATGTTCATTGACACGGGAGTGTTGTCGTCAACAGCGATCCATTGTCCCTGCTCGTCTTTGTAACATACGGAACCGTTGACACGCATTATTTCAGTGCGTTCTACAACTGTAGTAAGGTTCTCGTCGGCATCTTTTGAACATATACCGCGTGCTACCGTACCGTTTTCAGACAAGGTGTTGCCAACGCGGAAACCAACCATTGCATAGCGGTCAGTGCTGCCTTCAGGCAGTGTTGACAGAAAATTGCCTATCACCATGAAGGCATCACGGTTATAAAAGTCATCGCAGTTGATAACACAGAAAGGCTCCTTGATTACGTCTTTAGCCATTAATACGGCGTGGTTGGTGCCCCATGGCTTTACACGCCCGTCCGGACAGGTAAACCCTTCGGGCAGAGCGTCAAGACTCTGGAAGCACAGTTCGGCCGAGATATGTCCCTCGTACTTTTTTAAAATCTTGTCTCTAAAGTCTTTTTCAAAGTCTTTTCTTATGATAAAAACTATCTTGCCGAAACCAGCCTTGATAGCATCGTAAATTGAATAGTCCATGATTGTCTCACCGTTAGGGCCGAGACCGTCAAGCTGCTTCAGCCCGCCATAGCGGCTACCCATGCCGGCAGCAAGTAACAATAATGTTGGTTTCATGTCTTAATGATTTTAGATCCTTATTTATATAACGTTAAATACCGTCACTCATAATGCCTGACGGTAATAATTTTCCAAGTAAAATATCCGCCGTAGGCTTACTGAATGCAAATATAGTGTTTTTTGACAAATACATAAACTTTTGCCTGTTATTATTGCATAAAGACTGTATCCTC
>C._urophasianus_2_cecum__coassemble_224_pt1 | contig 12433 bp, 8 predicted proteins | sample C__urophasianus_2_cecum__metabat2_low_PE_008 | metagenome-assembled genome bin C
CATTGATTTGATGGAGCGTGCGGCACGTGCTTTAACACGTGCAATTACCGGGTTATGGGGTAGCTGCACGCCTGTTTATGTCTTTGCCGGGCCGGGTAATAATGGTGGTGACGCTTTGGCTGTGGCCCGTATGCTTGCCGAGCGTAAATATCAGGTAAACGTTTATTTGTTCAATATTGGCGGAAAACTATCTGACGACTGTACAGTCAACCGTCAACGGGTGATTGACTGCAAGGCAATCAAGAGCTTTACAGAAGTTATAGATGAGTTTGACCCGCCGCAGTTAGATACAGGCATGCTCGTTGTCGATGGCCTGTTCGGCTCAGGTTTGAACAAACCGCTTGCCGGAGGTTTCGCCTCTCTTGTGAAATATATTAACCGGTCATCGGCCACGGTGGTAAGTATTGACGTGCCTTCGGGGCTTATGACCGAAGACAATACTTACAACGTAAGGGCAAATATAATAAAGGCAGACGTTACGTTAACGCTGCAAAACAAGAAACTTTCTTTCTTTTTCCCGGAAAATCAGAAGTTTATTGGCCGGCTTGAGGTGCTTGACATCGGCCTCAGTAAGGAAGGAATGGCTGTTATAGGCACGCATTATACAGTGTTGGAGGAAAAAGATCTGCAGCCAAGAATACTTCACCGGAGCGATTATGTGCATAAGGGCGAAATGGGGCATGCCCTCATTATTGCCGGAAGTTATGGCATGGCAGGTGCTGCAGTGCTTGCTGCAAAGGCCTGTATGAGGAGTGGAGTGGGGAAGTTAACGGTCTGCACGCCGCGGCGGAATACTGATATCATGCAGATATCCGTACCTGAAGCTGTGTTAAGTATAGACAAAGAAGAGACATACTTCTCTGAAGCTGTTGACGCAACCGACTTCGATGCTCTCGGCATAGGCCCCGGATTAGGCGTTTCAGAGAGCTCAGCCATAGCTCTGATAACACAGCTCAGGCGCACGCAGGCTCCGATTGTAGTAGACGCTGACGGTCTGAACATACTCGCATCGCACCCTGCGTGGCTGCAACAGCTGCCTAAAGGAATAATACTTACACCGCATCCGAAAGAATTTGAGCGGCTGGCGGGCAACAGATTTAGTGACGGTTTTGAACGTCTTAGCAGTGCACGGGACATGGCCGAGCACTTACATGCCTACATAATTCTGAAAGGTCACAACTCAGCTCTGTGCATGCCTGACGGCAATATAGTTCTTAATTCAACGGGTAATGCCGGAATGGCTACGGCCGGAAGCGGTGATGTGCTGACCGGAATAATAACCGGGCTGCTTGCAAGGGGATATAAACAGTCTGATGCCTGCATGCTCGGAATGTTTATTCACGGCTTGGCCGGTGACCTTGCTGCTGAAAAATTGGGCAAGGAATGCATCGTTGCAAGTGACATTATACGGTTCTTGCCTAAAGCGTTCGGGCATCTTTATGAAAAGTAAAGTGTTGATTTCACGTTACATAAATCAGATAAATTAAAACAAGTACATTATGAAAAGCATAGTCTTAGCGTCTTTATTGCTTGTTTCAGGATTGCAGACAGTTGTAGCGCAGCGTGGTAAGAACGTTGCCGAGGGCACAGGATATTATCTGCCGCGCACCGAGTTGCAGTTTACGGTAAAGATAGAAAAGACATCTTATACGCCCGGTGAATTAGCCGTTTATGCTGAAAAGTATCTTAAAATGCGGAATGTAGAGATGGAACCGTCAGTAAGTTACCGTATATTAGGACTTGACATAAATTCTGTTGGCGAGCGTGACACGTCTAAATACTACGTTCTTCCGACTGACGGTAAGCACAACATACAGACTGTAGACATAGCTGAGGACGGAGTACTTCTCGCCATTAACGCCGACCCTAAGGAAGTGAAACAGCCCGAACCGTTTAAACCGGCCCGTAAGCCGGCACCGCTCGACCCACGGGATTACATGAATGAGGATGTTCTCTCAGCCGGTAGTTCAGCCAAAATGGCCGAGCTTTGCGCTCTCGAAATATACGATATACGTGACAGCCGCAGTCTGCTTAACAAGGGACAGGCCGACTTTATGCCGAAGGACGGTGAGCAGTTGCGTATAATGCTGAACAATCTTGACCGGCAGGAGGCGGCCCTTATGCAGCTTTTCAGCGGCGTTACGGTTAAGGATACCATGGAGGCAGTCGTTAAGTTCGTGCCGACAAAGGTTACTGACCGCCAGCTGTTGTTCCGCTTTTCCAAATGGATGGGTATAACGGATGCTGATGACCTCGGTGGTAATCCATATTATATAAGCGTTGAGGACAAGCACGTTACTCCGTCAATACAGGAAGATTTGCTGAGCCGTAAAAAGTCTAAAGACAACGGCGGGTTCTATGTCAACCTTCCGGGAAAGATTAAGATTACGCTGTACAAGGGCAACGAGCAGTGGGCTGCATACGAGCTTTATGCCGCACAGTTCGGCATGACAGTGCCGTTGGATGAAGAACTGTTTGACAAGAAGCTGTTTACCGGCATTGTACTCAATCCGGTTACAGGTAATCTCGAGAGCATAGAAATTGAGAACGTGAAGAAATAAACCGGCGTGATATTTTATCGATGAATGTGGCGGATACATCTTTGCCACATTCATTTTTTTGTGAATAATGATTAAAAAAGATATGTCATGCGCAAGGTTATGCGCCTGCATGCATTTTTATTGTTGAACGATAAAATATCAACAGCTTATGAAGACAATGAAGATTTTTGCAGGACTACTCACAGCCATAGTATTTGTTTTCACGTTTGCTTCGTGTAACGATGACGACGGCTACGTATGGTATTATTATCCGCAGCCCAATGCGCTTGTTACAGTGAAGCCCGTTGAAGGTGCAGGTTTTTATATGCAGCTCGATGACAGCACAACGCTTTATCCCGTAAATATGGCAACCTCGCCATACGGAGACAAGGAGGTGAGAGCCCTTGTGTGCTACCGTGAGGTGAAGCCGGTTAACGAATATTACTCAAAGTCTGTTGAGGTGGCATGGATGGACAGCATACTTACCAAAGCCGCCGTGCCATACCCGTCTGACGGAGACGTTGAGGAATACGGTGACGACGCAATAGAGATAGTTGACGACTGGGTCAACATTGCCGAGGACGGCTACCTTACTCTGCGCTTCCGCACCCGTTGGGGCAACAATGGTGTGGCTCATTACGTAAATCTTCTTACCGGAGTAAATCCCGATGACCCGTATGAGGTTGAGTTCAAGCATAACGCTTTCGGTGATGTCAACGGTGTATGGGGGGATGCTCTCGTAGCGTTCAGGCTCAGTGACTTGCCGGACACTGACGGCAAAACCGTCAAGTTGACGCTCAGATACAAGTCTTACAGTGGAGAAAAGACCGTTAGCTTTGACTATTGCAGCCGCAAGGCAACCACGGTAGAGGGGCAGATAGACAGGGCTGCTTACTCGTCACGCGTAAGGTAGGGCGGCAAATTCATTAACCAATCAATACAAACGACAGGAAGGCCGCGCATGTTTTCAGCGCGGCCTTTCTTTAATATTCAGAATGTACAATAGCGGCGGATACAGCGAAGACAGGCTTGTAAGTCTTGCGTCAGGCGGCGACAGCACTGCCGTAAGGCTGATTTACGACCGATATGCCGGGTTTTTAGCCGCCGTTTGCGCCCGTTATATCGCTGATGAAGACGACCGTAAAGATGTTTTGCAAGACAGTTTTATTCGCATATTTACGTCTTTAGACAAGTTTGAATACCGCGGCGAAGGCTCGTTGAAGGCATGGATGATAAGGGTAGTGGTAAACGAGTCGTTGCGGTTTCTTAAGAAACGCACAGCATACGATTTCATTGAGAGCGACGACCGGCTGCCCGATGTGGCAGACGAGCCTGACGTAGAAGGTGTGTCAGACGACGTTATCAACACCCTGATACAGTCGTTGCCTGCCGGATACCGCACGGTGTTCAATCTCTACGTGTTCGGGCATAAGAGCCATAAGGAGATTGCCGCCATATTGAATATAGGCGAAAGCTCATCTGCCTCACAGTTCTCACGCGCCAAGGCCTTGCTGGCCAAGCGTATAAAGGAATACAAAACCAAACATAAAAACGATTAGTGTCATGGGTAAACATTGGATTGAACAGCTCAGAAACAGGTTCTCCGGCAGGGAGATAGCTCCCCCCGACGGCCTTTGGGAGGGTATCGAGGCCGCCTTGCGTGACAAAGGCGTGGCCGGCTTTGCAGGCAGTGAGCCGCGCCGCGGAGCCAAGACGGTGGCTATGCGCCGGCGCCGAGCCGTTGCCGTAGCGGCCTGCGTCGTGCTGTTGGCCGGTTCTGGCTGGCTCGTTTTCGGTCCGGATGCAGATAGAGAAACGCCCCCGGAGGGACGGAACGCTGTGCCCCGTAATGGTGATGGGGACGGCGTTGCTTCTGCCGGCGGCGAGTCTGACGTACCGTCAGCAGCCGGGCCGTGGTCACCGCTGCGCAGTATGGGCCGCCGCATAGCCGCAACTTTGTCCATGGCAGAAGAGCAAGTAACTGACGTTATTAGCTCGGTTGACAGTATTGAGACATCTGCCACGGTTATGGCTGACGCCAAAGAGAGAGGCCGAGAGTCTGTTCCGGGCAGCGGGCGCAGCATCGTTGTAAAGCGCCGGCAGACTCAGCCGGCAGACGTTTACCGCCCTGCTGTCGGTGAAGGGGTGGCTGCGGGTCCGGGCAGCGACCGCCACGTAGGCTTTGCTTTGGCTGTATATGGCGGCGGGTTAACGCCTTTCGGCAATTCGCAGGGCAGCATGAACCCTGCCCTCGTGCCCTATTCAGTGCAGAATTCTCCTGTCGTTAATAGTGGTGTAGCCATGTTGACGGCGTCAGCCGGAGTGCTTAAAAACATGAGTGACGCAGCCGGTGAGGTAAGCGTAAAGCATCGCCAGCCTGTCAAGATAGGCTTGTCGGCACGCTTCGGCGTAGCCCGCAGGGTAAGTCTTGAGACAGGAGTTAACTACTCTTATCACTCTGCCGACATCGCTTCGGGCGATGACGAGAGCGGTTACAAGGCCGGGCAGAAGCTGCATTATATAGGCATTCCGCTCAGCGTAAGCTACGATATATGGCACACTGACCGTCTTGAAGTCTACGGTTCGGCAGGCGGAGGCGTTGAGTTTTGCGTGTCAGGAAGTACCCATACTGATTATATCTCAGGCAACAGGGTGGTAAGTTCTGCCACAGCCGATGTGCGTGACGACCGTCCGCAGTGGTCGGTTAACGCCTCGGCCGGCATTCAGTATAATTTCACTGACCACGTAGGAGTTTACGCCGAGCCTGGCGTAAGCTACTATTTCGATAACGGCAGCGATGTCACCACTATCTATAAGGACAAGCCGCTCAACTTTAATCTCAATGTGGGTCTGAGGTTCACCATAAAATAATGTCGACGAAATGTTCATTGTAATCGTAATCATGCTTGCCGGTTCCGCTGTTGGCTATGTGCTTAAGGCTGTCCGTTGCGCGTTTCAGACAGCCGATACGTCATAGTGTCAGTGTTTTACGATTTTGTGACTGACTTAAGCGTGCCGTTTCTTGCCACTTTCTTCTGCTCATTGTAATACAGTGACATTCAGTAACTTACACCTTCTGTTGCGATACGTGGCCTTTTGGCTTGCAAAAGGCCATGTATCGCACGCTAAAAGGGCATCTTTCACGTTCTGAAAGATGTCCTTTTATATTTTATTCTGATGACGGAACGGGAGCGACATACAGGTTTTCTCCTCGCATTATGCCCTGTTACGGCATATTATTACTCATCAGAACTCTGTTATATAGCGGCGGCCTTCGAGCCAGGCAATCATGTTGATTACGAGGAAGTTCCAGTTCTGGAAGCCACGGTTGAGCACGGGCTCGCCGTTTTCAGGCAGATAATATTCGTGCAGAGCACCGAATCGCTCGAAGTCACGGCCAAGCAGAATGACGGTTTTCTCGGCTAATTGCCGTGCCTCGTCGGTGTATCCATAGTTCAGCAGGCCGCGGAACACGAGATAGTTGACGTTAATCCACACCGGTCCCTGCCACGATGAGGGGTTGCCGCTGGCTTTGGTATTATACATTTTTTCGAGCGGTGACAGCGTGCGTATGCCGGCCGGAGCATTAAACGAGGTGGTGTCGTTGAAGTGCAGACGTACTATGTCGGCCGCCTGCTCTGCCGTTGCCACGCTTGCCCACATGGCCATAAAGCCGCTCCAGACGCTGAAACGCTGGATTAGGCAGTCGTAGTTGCGCGGCTGACCTACGTGCAGGTAAAGGTCGCCGGGCTGCAGACCGCTGATGTCCGGCTTCTCTACGGGCAGCAGATTGAGGTCTACGCTGTAATAGAAACGGTCGCGCGGGTCCCAGCAGTGCTCCCTGATACACGCCAGCAGCTCATCGGCCTCGGTTGCGTATTGCCTTGCCGTCTCGTTGAGATGCAGGCATGCGGAGAGATACTCCATTGCCTTCAGCTCCTTGTACATCAGGGCATTGAGGAATATCGAACCGGAACTTTCGTGCGGGCGGTAGAATGTGCTCGGGTCGTTGTCTACGCCTATGGCCTCGTCAGTCTCCCAATAAAGCAGTCCCGTGGCCTTGTGGCGGTGAAAGTTCATGTATTTTGAGACAAACGCCTGTAGATAATAGAAACTCTCGCGCAGCCATTCGGCGTCGCCGTTCATCGTCCGCGTGATGAATGCGGCGTGTTGGGCCAGTGTAGGCTTGTGCATGTTAGACTTCCATGGGTTACGCTTTTTCAGCATTTCCTCACGGCTCTCGTCGTTGCGCTCAATCCATATCGGTATCCAGCCGTCCATACCTCCGTAGCTCAGCGAGTTGAGCACGCAGCCCTGCTCATACTTCAGTGCCTTAGTGCTGTCTGCCGGTGTGCCGATGTCAGCCACTATCTGGCGCAGTGCAACGTCGCTCAGCCACGAGTCCCAGTCCCACAGCATGTCGAGATATTGGTCGCTGCCCGGAGCTAAGAACGGGTATGGCAGCGAGCCGCCCGGCTCGCGATACATACCCTCTTTCTCCTTATAAATGTAGCGTTTGCATATTTCGGTGTATTTACTTACGTTTCCAGGTGTGGCCGCAGGCAGTTGTGCCAGAGCCGTGCCGCCGCCGGCTGTCAGTGCAAGTGCGGCTGCGAGGGCTGCCGTCTTAAAACTGGCAATGCCCCACGGCCGTAACCGGCGGCATGGGGCGTTGCTTTTCAGTGTGGGATTATTCATATCCTTCGTTCTGTTTAAATTCTTCCTTGTTTGTAATAGCATCGAGATAAGCCTGCGGGAACGGGCGCAGCATATGGTATGCCTTGACGTTCTTTCCGGCATCGGGGTTGCCTGACTTGATACGTCTGAGGAATATCTCCTCGCCCATGCGCTTCAGGTCAAACCACCTAAGCTGCTCGCCGGCAAGCTCGCGGGCGCGTTCGTCAAGTATGAAGTCTATGTCTTCTATGTCGGCCTGCGTCACCTTCATCTCCTCCTCGTGACCGCTTATGGCGCGAGTAGCGCGCAACGTGTTCATGTAAGTTAGGGCGTCAGCCTTTCCGCATTTGGCACCGGCCTCGGCAACGATAAGGTACATCTCGGCCAGACGTATCATGAAGGCGTCACGCGTACTTCGGTCTTCCTTTACGGTCTCACGCGTCGGGTCGGCAAACTTAGAGATAGCCATGTACTGCTTCTGGTTTTTCAGCGTTCCGTCAGCGTAATACATCGCGTCACGGTCTATCAGCTGGTAGCGGCCCTTGGCCCAGTCGAACTGTTTTTGTGTTGCCTTCTCTCTCATTATCCATATCGCGGTGTCGCCGGAGTGCATCAGGGGATAGTCATCTCCGCCGTCTTTATTGGCAATCCACAATGTCTGGAACGACGCTTTCAGGCGCTGGTCGCAATCATCGTAAAGGTCGAGCAGATAACGTGTGGGCATATAGTGAACGAACGGACGGCCGTACTCAATGCTGCGCTCAAGGCCGGGCTGAGTGTCATATTCCATACAGTAAGACAAGTGAGCGTTGTTTCCGCCAGAGCGGATGATGTCGTCGTCGAACTCTTCGTTGTAGAGCTGGTTCTCAGATGAGTAGTCAACGTACCATATAACCTCCTTGTTGCCGCTGCCTTCGCCGCCGAGCTTTCTCATGTTAAACACGGCATCGAACTCTTTGTTAAGCTCAAACGGGCCGTTGTCGATAACGTCTTTAGCCACGCTGTATGCCTGCTCGTAATACTGCCGGTCACCGGTCTCGCTGGCTCTTGTCAGCAGCAGGCGGGCTTTCAGTGCCTTTGCTGCCCAGAGAGTTACGCGTCCGCCCTCAGCCTGGGTGGTAGGCAGCTTGCTGCCGGCCGCGGTGCAGAAGTCAAGGTCTTCAAAGATGTGAGTGTAGATGTCGGCTACGGGTGTCTTCCGGGGAGCGATAGTGATGCTCTCTGCAGGCTTGTCTGTATAATAAGTGTCACCGAACGTCTCGGTGATGAGCCAGTAATAGTATGCTCTTAAGAAGCGTGCCTCGCCCTCACGCTGGTTTTTCAGGGCATCGTCAGCGTCTACTGTAGACGCGTGCTGTATCGCCGTGTTGCAGATGTTGACAGCTCTGTACCACCTGTCGAAGTACTCTTCGAGTACGGGTACTGTGGCGTTGAAGTCTGCCTGATACAGAGCCAGCGTCGGGTAGTCACATTTTGAACCGGGAGCAAGGATGTCAGTGCCGGATTCTCCTAACGCTATGCCTGGAGCCTTGCCGCCCCAGAGACGCATGGTGGTGTAACATGAGTTGATGAGAGACTCGAAACCTTCCTCTGTGTCGTAATAGCCGTTGTCTGTCGAGAGGTCGTTACGGTTGTGCTCTTCAAGGAAGTCAGAGCATCCTGACAGCATCATGGCTGTTGCCATGAGGGCTGTGCCGATTATGTTTTTCTTTTTCATGATATGTTGTCTTATTTAAAATTCAAGATTTAATCCGAATACCAGCTGCTTAGTCATCGGGAACGCGATGCTTCCATCGGCCTCAGGGTCGTAGTTGTCGATACCGCTGAAGGTGAAGAAGTTCTTCGCCGTGCAGTAAATACGTAACTTCTGTATCTTTATCTTCTTTAAAAGGCTCTTGGGCAATGTGTATCCTAAGGTGATGTCTCTTATCTTGAGGAATGAGCCCTTCTCGTATTGCAGCGTGCTGTAATACATAACCTGGTTGTAGCTCTTATCCTTGTCGGGGCGCGGGAAAGCGTTGGTCGGGTTCTCTGGTGTCCAGTAGTCAACGTTAGCTCCGTTCTCCTGGGCGTTTATTCTGTAAGAAGAGTTGTACTCGTATGAAATCCATTGTCCGAGCCTTGCGTACAGGAAGATTGACAGGTCGAAGTCTTTGTACTTGAAAGAGTTGTTGATGCCGAGAGTAACGTCAGGCCTCTGGCTGTATATCACACGGTCGTCAGGAGTTATCTTGCCGTCACCGTTGACGTCGGCGACCTTGATATCGCCGGGTGACTGGCCGTTCTTGGCAGCCTCTTCAGCCTCGTCGAGCTGCCAGATGCCTATCTTCTTGTAGTCATAGAACACTTTGAAAGCTTCGCCTACAAACCATGCGTTGGCCTCGTCCTTTAGTCGTCCTGATGCAAGTTCCTTGATTTTCTCCTTATTGTGAGACAGAGTGAGGTCTGAACTCCACGTGAAGTCCTTTGTCATGATGTTGATTGTGCTGAGTGAGAAGTCAACACCGGTGCTCGATGTGCGGCCTATGTTCTCCATTAAAGACTTGTATCCGTTGATTGAAGGTATATTCCTGTTCATCAGGACGTTTCTTGTCTCAGCCTTGTAGACGTCAATGCTACCTGAAATCCGGTTGTTGAAGAAACCGAAGTCAAGACCGATGTTGTACTGGCTCGTGGTCTCCCAGGTCAGGTTTTTGTTCGCCATGGTTTTCGGATAATAACCGTAAGCCACGCCGTTGTTGAACGAATAAGTGGACGTTCCGAGCAATCCCATTGTCTGGTAGGGGTCAATAGCGCACTGGCCGGACTCTCCCCAGCTCAGTCTGAGCTTCAGGTTTGATATGGCTTTTATGTTCTTCATGAATGCCTCTTCGTTAATTCTCCAGCCTAATGCCACTGAAGGGAAGTAACCCCACTTGTTGCCGTCAGCGAACACTGATGAAGCGTCGGCACGCAGAGAGGCAGTGAACAGGTAACGTTCCATTAGCTTATAGTTTACACGGCCGAAGAATGATACCAGATTCTGCTCGTTGAGGTAACTGTCGATGGCAATCTCCTTCTCGTTTGACGCGAGGTTGTGGAACAGGTTGTCACCGTATGGCTGGTCTTTACCGCCGGCCTTGGTGTATTCGTCGGTGTTCATGATAGTACTTGTTCCGGCCATGAGCTGGATGTTGTGTACTTTAGCGAAATCTTTTGTCCATGTCAGCACGTTTTCCCATGTCAGGTCGCGTGATGAAGAGTGCTCTTTGTATGACTGTGAGTCAATGTCTTCGCCCTGCAGAGAGCTTTTGGCGCAATAAAATCCGCGGCGCTGGTTGACGGTGTTCCATGCGAAGGTAGTGCGGAAGAACAGGTCTTTCGTGATGTTCCAGTTGAGGTAAAGGCTGCCGAAGAAGCGCTCGCTTATGGTGTTGTCCGTCCTCATTCCGGGCTGGTCGTCAAGCAGAGGGTTCATCTGTGAGTTATATCCAGGTGAGGGATATGGCACGATGTTGCCCTCATCGTCAAAGGGCTTGGATATGGGATTGATTTTCCTTGCCTGCTCAAGCGGGCTGTAACGGTTGTCTTTGTCTATGTAAGAGTAAATCACGTTGGCACCTACCTGCACGTTCTTGAACAGGTTATGGTCAACCGATACGCGGCCGTTGTAACGCTTGTAACCGTCGTCGTTGAAGATACCGTTCTCTGAGCGGTAACCGAGAGATATGAAGTGGCGAGTCTTGTCATTGCCGCCTGATACAGACAGCTCGTAGCTTTGGTTGAAGCCGTTGTGCATCAGCATGTCAATGTAGTCAGCGTAGTATCCGCTGTTGAGATATTCAAGCTCCTCGGGGCCGAACGCCACCGTGTCGTCAGCGTATTCGCCGGTGGTGCGGTCACGGTAAGCCTCGCGTCTGTACATGGCAAACTCCTCGGCGTTCATTATGTCGGGATAATCTGTCACCATTGTAGATGAAAGGAAGGCGTTGAACGATACTCTTGACTTTCCGCTCTTCCCCTTCTTTGTCGTTATCATTATGATGCCGTTGGCACCGCGTGTTCCGTAGATTGCTGTTGACGAAGCGTCTTTCAATACCTCGATTGACTCGATGTCTGACGGGTTGATATCAACGTCTGTGCCGTAGTCAATGCCGTCAACAAGTATAAGCGGCGCGTTGCTTGCCGTGAGCGATCTTTCACCACGGATGGTGAATGTGGGAGAAGCGCCTGCCTGTCCTGAAGTTACGCTGAGGTCGAGTCCGGCAATCTTTCCCTGCATAGACTCGAGTACGTTGGTTGTAGGTATTGCTACGATGTCCTTCTGTTTTAATGAAGATATAGAGCCGGTGAGGTCGCGTTTCTTCTGCACACCGTAACCTACCACTACTACTTCTTCAAGTGACTGATTGTCGGGTACCATTGAAATCTCCATGTTCCCGGGCTCAGCCTTTACGCTTTGCGGGATGTATCCGATGTAAGACAGCGTGAGCTTGGCGTCGTCTTCGGCTACGTCTTTCAGGCTGAACTTACCATCGAGGTCAGTCACTGCAACGTTGTCGGTACCATCTTCCTTTACGGTTACGCCTATCATAGGGTCGCCGTTCTCATCGGTTACTATGCCGTTGATGCTTTTAATCTGTGTGTTTTCCGCGATTTTACTGTTGCCGGAGCGTTTTTCGCTCTTCTTGGTGATGATAATCTCTTTTCCTTCAATCTTGTATTCTATGCCGTTCTGACCTTTCAGTATTTGCCTGATCACGCTGTTGATGTCGGTGTCATCGGCCTTTACAGATACTTTTTTGCTCGTGTCAACATCGTTGGACGAGAAAACAAACGTGTAACCCGCGGCGTTGCGCAGTGCTCCCATGGCCTGTTTTACGGTTACGTTGCTGACATTCAGGGTTATTTTTTGTGCATAAGTGGAAATGTTAAGGCACAAGAATAACGTGGCTAAGATGATAGCCCTATTGCATGTTCCCATGATTTTCTTTATTAAAGGTTAGTGATTCGTTAATTGTTTCATTGTCTGCAGCCCCGGTATCATGCGTTGTCCGTCTGCAGGCAGATGCCTCAGTTCATGTCTGTACGCGGCATTTGTTTACGTGTGATGCGCCTTGTACGGTATTCTCTTTAGGCATGGCAGGTTTTTCTTTACGGTGTTTCTCTCATAGGCTGATAGTTTTTTATGAATGTCCGCAAACATCCAAATTAGCAAAGTTTAAACTGTCAAAGTG
>C._urophasianus_2_cecum__coassemble_226_pt1 | contig 12345 bp, 4 predicted proteins | sample C__urophasianus_2_cecum__metabat2_low_PE_008 | metagenome-assembled genome bin C
TCTACACAATGGCGGCTCCGATACTCAAGGGCGAGAAGAAGGCAAAGAAGTATTATGACGACACTTTCGGGCAGATAAGCAAGACATACAAGCGCACTTACGACGAGAAGACAGGTCTGTGGAAACACGCTTGGGACGAGACTCACAAGATGTTCTGGGCTGATCCCGAGACAGGACTGTCGCAGCACACATGGGCTCGTGCGCAGGGCTGGTTCGCAATGGCTATCCTCGAAGTGCTCGATGCTCTTCCGCAAGACTATGAGAACCGCGGCGAGCTGATAAGTATGCTCAACAACGTGATGAAAGCCACCGTGAAATATCAGGATAAGAAAACCGGCGTATGGTATGACGTCATGGACGTTAACGACCCGCGCAACTATCTTGAGGCTACGGCTTCGTCAATGTTCGCATACGTGCTGCTCAAGGGCGCACGCCTCGGCTACTTCGACAACAGCCTGAAAGAAGCCGGACTGAAGGCTTACCGCGGCATTCTGAAAGAGTTTGTCAAGGTCAACGCCGACAAGTCACTCTCGCTTACACGCTGCTGCGAGGTGTCAGGTCTGGGTCCTGACAATCCGCAGAGCCGCCGGCGCGACGGTTCGTTTGAGTATTACATCAGTGAACCGGTACGCGACAACGACGGCAAAGGCGTAGGCCCGTTCATCTGGGCATCGCTCGAAATGGAACGCCTCGGCTATGACGTCCAGTCACTGAACAAATAAATATCACCATACGTAAGGACAGACGCTTTGCGCCATGTTAATGGCAAAAGCCGCTGTCCTTACTTCTTTTTTACCGCATGCCGTGCGGACTTAATGAAAACATCTGAGAATAACATTACTAAAACTTACTAAAACAAATAAAAACGATTTATTATGAAAAGAAAACTTTTACTCTTAGCAGCTACGGCTTTCGTCTCAGCCGCCACATTCGCGCAAAGTGATGCGCCTGCATTCCCCGGAGCTGAAGGTCACGGACGATATGTAACCGGCGGACGTGGCGGGGAAGTCAGAGTGGTAACAACACTTGAAGACACAAGCAACGAAGGCTCGCTCAGGTGGGCGGTTAAAGGTGATAATCCTAAAATCGTAGTGTTCAACGTCAGCGGAGTAATTCCTCTGAACAAAGAGTTGGGAATAGGATCCAACACCACTATCGCCGGGCAAACCGCACCATATCCCGGGATAACATTACGCTATTATACAGTACGTCCGGACGGAGACAATATCATAATGCGCTTTATCCGCGTGCGCCGCGGGCAGGAAAGAGATGTCAATGACGGTGCTGACGCTATATGGGCAAGAGAGCATAAAGGAGTAATACTCGACCACTGCTCGTTCAGCTGGAGCATTGACGAAGTTGCCTCATTTTATGACATGAATAACTTCACAATGCAGTGGTGTACCGTTGCAGAAAGTCTTAACAATGCGGGTCACGGCAAAGGAGCACACGGCTACGGAGGTATATGGGGCGGCAAGCTCGCAAGTTTCCACCACAACCTGATAGCCCATGTGACAAACCGTGTTCCACGCTTAAACGGCGCACGTTATGACTGGAGCGGATACAAGGACAATGACCTTTATGATGAATACAAATGGGAAAACACAGTACAGGCAGAGAACGTTGACTTCCGCAACTGCGTGATGTACAACTGGGGCAACAGCAACGGTTGCTACGGTGGTCCCGGCGGCGGGCAGATCAATATTGTAAACAATTACTATAAAGGAGGTCCCTCAACACCGGACAATAAAGCCAATCGGGTAACTGAGATTTCTGTCGGTGCCACGGGGAATAGCACCGAAAAGGAGTTGATTGACATGACCAGCCGTTACTACATCGATGGTAACACCACTGAAACAAATTCAGGTAAAGTCACCAAAAACAGAGACTGGAAGGGTGTTTCTTATGATGACGGGGTGTTCACCATTGACGGTGAAAAATGGAGTGCCGACCCCAACAACCTTTACGGTGATGATGTAGAGCATAAAAACAATTCCGAGGGCGTGCCTTGCGTAAGAATTAAAATGGACGAGCCTGCACCTACGGGCGAAGTAACCACTCACTCCGCGGAAAACGCGCTGAGCATGGTAATGGAATACTGCGGCGCTTCGCTTTACCGCGATAATGTCGATGCACGCTATATGGAAGAAGTTGAAACAGGAACAGCAAAATACACAGGTTCTGTAACAAAACAGGAAGGTCTTATTGATGTTGTTGCTGACGTTGAAGGATACACCGAGAAAAATTTCCCGACCGACTCTCGCCCTGCCGGCTACGACTCAGACAACGATGGAATGCCGGATGAATGGGAGACGGCGAACGGACTTGATCCGAATGATGCTTCTGATGCTAACGATTATACCCTTGACAAAGAAAAAGGCTGGTACACCAACGTTGAGGTTTATCTTAACTCAATAGTTGAGCACATCGTCAAGGCACAGAACGCTGATGCTGAGACTGCGGTTAATGAGTATTATCCTACCTGCGTATCTACCGGCATTTCAACAATACCGGCCGTCAGCTCAGAGGTTGAGAAGATTGAGTATTACACATTGGACGGCGTCAAGCTGAACGAGCCTGTCAAAGGCATCAACATCCGCAAGATTACTCTCACTAACGGCAAGACCGAAACAGACAAAGTAATCAAATAGCCGTTTTCAGATACAAGCAGACAAGCAAACAAAATACAAGTAGACAAGTGACGAGCAGACAAGCAGACAAGGAGATTTGCCTTGTTGCATAACATACAACAAAAACGGTCTTCATATTCGGTGAAGACCGTTTTTGTTATATATAATTACCATTGTCATTTTAAGCAATGCCGGTATTTTTTTATAAAGACCATGGTTGTTGGTGATAAAAAACATGATCATCTGGAATAAAATAAAGGCCATGATGATCTTCTCTACTCTTAATTCCTTACGAACTTCTTGCCGTCACTGATATATATGCCGTGCGGCAGCGGTTCCGTCATCTCCATTCCCTGAAGGTTATATATCTTGCCGGTGGCAAGCTTGTCGGTTGCAGTGATGCCGGTTATACCCGTTGAGGCGTCAGTAAACAGCGTTATGTCCCATACGCACTGGTTATCGCCGCCTATACGGAAAGGCAGACTGCCTGTAGCGGGTGAGGCAAGAGTGATGTCGTAACTTGCGGTTGTGTTGCCGTTGCGCGCAGGATACACGTAGTCGGTTGCACTGAAAGTCTCGTCACCAAGTTCAGACAGATATGCCGTCTGTCCGTCACCGTTGCAATAGCCCTCAATGGTTACGCTCGTTATGGTGATGCCGGCAGGTATGTTGATTGTGTAATCACGGTTTCGTGAGAACTTTATGCCGGTCATTCCGAGTGCCGAGCCGGTAGAATAGTCACCCGATGCCGGCGTTATGCTGAACCCGTTGCTGAACAGCCAGTTACCGTCTGCATCTGTACTCTCATACGTGAACGGTGAGAGTGTATAGTCTGTTGCCGGAGCATCGCTTTCATAACGGTCTTCACCCATAACTTCGCCGCCCTCAAGCTGTCCTTCAGTAATGCCCGAAACAAGGCTGTTCAGATATTTCTCAAGATTTGTATAGCCGTCAGTGCCCGTTTCAGCACCGTCATCCGGATTTCCCGGATCAAGTCCGTTGGCCGTTTCCCATTCGTCAGGCATACCGTCACCGTCAGTGTCCGCCGGAGCTGTCTCGTCAGATGTGAGGTCAGGCCACGGGCTCCAGTCCGCACCGGCATCTACAGGACGGTTGTCTTCCGGGGTGTCAATTATGCCCTTGTGGTTGCCCGCTCCGGTGTAAGTAGCCGCTCCGTTACGCGTCTCGCTGATTATGAACTCGTCATAAGAGTCCCTTTTCTTGCTGCATCCGGCATAATCCAACACCCGCCCGTATGCCTGCTTGGCCGTATGCGTGGTAACGTGAACAAAGCTTATAGGCGCGTCTAACCTCATTTCTTCTTTCGTCTTATCGGTGTAAGTGCCGTCGTTGTCATCAGAAATCTGGTTGTAAATGCCGTAAGTCCAGTTGTCACGCGTCACCTCGTCGTGCTCTGCGTTAACGTTACCGGCAACGTAGAACGTTCCCCATTTGTGCAGGGTAGGTGCGTAGTCAGGGTAGTTAGATATGTACTCATTGGTGCGTACGCCTATTGAGGCGATGCGCTGTTGTATTGCCGTACTGCGCTGACGTGTCGCGGGGCCGGGCTGGTAATAGTTGTTCACGATGTTCACGTTCATCGCCTCGCCGCCGTAACATCCGTTGCCCGCCCAGTTGTAGAACACGTTGTTGCGCATATCCATGCGCTCGTCAAGTTGTGTGGTGTAGCGCGGGCCGAGGCGCGGCACGCGGCTCTCGTGGTGGGCAAGCAGGTTATGATGATACGTAACGCCCGAGCCGCCCCAGTTGCCGCCGTAGCCGTGCGAGCCTTTGCTGTGCCCGGCGTCTTGAAGGCTTTGTGCCGCGATGCACCATTGTACCGTTGCGTTCTTCACACCGTACACTGAAAGGCATTCGTCTATGCTCCAGCTTACTGAGCAGTGGTCTACTATTATGTTCTCATGATCCATGCCGCCGAGTCCGTCCCAACCGTCAGCACCTTTAAGTGTAACGTTCTTGTTCCCGAGCCGGAAGCGCATATAGCGCAGAATAACGTTGTTGGCCGCGATCTGAAACGGATAGTCAGCTATGCAGACACCGTACCCGGGAGCTGTCTGCCCGGCTATGGTGACGTTGCCGGATGTCAGCGTAAGCTCTGAAGTAAGATGAATAGTTCCGGCCACATCGAACACAATGGTGCGGCTGCCACTTCGTTCGCAAGCCCAGCGGAATGTCCCCGTGCTGCCGTCGTCGGTGAGCTTTGTAACATGGTAAACTGCTCCGCCGCGCCCTCCGGTGGTGTAGCGTCCGAAGCCCTCCGCTCCGGGGAAGGCCGGCGTAAGCTCCTCCTGCGCCGATGCGGCGGCGGGAAACATCAGGCATGTCGCCATTATAAGCGATTGTAATAAGTGTTTGGTTTTCATCATAGAATCAGTTTGTTTTTTTCTTAACCCGTCAGTCAGAATTATTTGTACTTCTTTAACGGCGCTACTTTAAGTTTATTATATTTTAAAGAGGTTTACTTACAGTTTTTCATTTGCTCACGGCAGGTTTGCAAAAGGTATCCTTTTATAGTGTAAAAGGTCATCTTTCAAAAGGTAAAAGGCCATGCCTTGAAAGCTGAAAGGTCACCGTTTAAAATCGTAATCATCACCGTAAAAAAATAATTCCGCCAATGTTTTTTATCTTATCTCAAATTAAAGAAGAACCATATCATTACTTTAAATCAAGTCCGATATGGTTCTTCTAATTCAGTCAGCGAGGATTAATAATCCCCGGATGTTGTTATTCTCGATTTTAGTCAGCCGGTATCCAGCGCGGGTCACCGGCATTCTCTACGTCCTTAGAGATGATGGTGAAGTCGCCGTTCTCCGGATCAGCGAATACCTCTGAAGCGTCCTCCTCAAGCTGTACTGTAGGCTCGAACGCGCTGCCTGACAGGATGAAGTCGCTTGTGAAGTAAACGTTGTTTACTGTAGTGTTTGCAGCTCCACGTATGCCGTTACAGGTCTTACCACTACCGTCAGGCTCAGGGCTCAGGGCGAAGATAGTGTTGTTTAATTCAACGTTCAGCATCGGGCAGCCGTTGCCGTCGATGATATATCGGCCGCTTGCCGGACCGTTATAGATCGTACAGTCGCTTATGCTTATTTCACCGGTGTTACTGCTTCCGATCTCAATGAGCGAGCGCTGGTATGTGTCGAACGTGGTATTGGTGATGGAAACCTTGTTCACGGTGAAATTTGACTTGTTCCAGTAGAGGACAGAATAACCGTTACCATGCGACATATTGGTTGCCACGCAGTTGTCAATCTTCACCTCGCCGATTGTCATAGTATTACTGCCCTGCAGGCGGATGAGACTCCTCTCAAAGTCTTTTATCGTACAGTTAGAGAACGTCAGGTCGCTGCCTATAGTAGCAGCGTCGCTCTGGTTGATGAAGTACTGGCATCCGCCGTCAACGAGCTGTACGTTGTCGAAGCGTATGTAAGCGTGAGAGCCGGCTATGTCAAGGCTCTTGACCATGTTCAGCACAGGCGCGTCGCCGCCGGCCATACCGAAGAACGTTACAGACATTCCGTCAGGTATCGTTATGCTTGTCGGGTCGCCCGTGTCGGGGTCAGTGCCGTTAACGTCAATCTGAGAGCCGCCGCTGATACCTATCGTCACACTGTAGTTTGTCGGATCGGCAGCTTTAGTCTTGGCCTCCTCGGCTATCTGGTCGATGATGTCCTGACTAAGCACAGTTACATCGGCAGGCAGACTGTACTTTAAGTCGGCCTCAGGCATTGAAGCCATCGTGGTCACTGTTAAAGAGCCGCGTATCGTCTCGCCGTTGTAGATCTGGAATGTGTAAGTGGTAGAAGGATTCAGACCGGTTACGGTGTACTCGCCGCCGGCGATAGCCTCTGGAGTGAGGTCGATCCTCTGTACTTCAGAGCCGTCAGGCCCGAGCACTAATATGTGAGTAACGTCTGTTCCGGCAGGACTCCATGTCAGGCGTACTGACGTGTCGCCGCGGTCGGCCGTTTCAACAGGATTGAATATCTGCTCGGTCTTCGTCTTGAACGAGCTGCCGTCGTTGTAGTAAACCCACCTTGACTCAGCCTTCGTGTCAGACATTGTCTTGATACGCAGGAAGTACCTGGTGTTGCTCTGCAGGCCGGTCAGCTCGCAGGGTGAGTTCTTGATGCTCTTGTCCTGTCCGAACACAATAGAGTTTTTACCTCCCATGGGGATGTCGTCATATAGAGAGTCTGTGCTTACTTCGATGACGAAGTAGAGTGTATCTTCCGTGGCAGTCATTGACGAGAACGTCACAGTGGCCGTGGTCTCGCCCGGCGTAACGTCAATATCCTCTTCGCCCACGCCGAAAAGCCGGTCGAAAGCAGACTCGACGTCCCAGTCATTCTCGTCCGCGCAAGAGCCGACGGACAAAGCGCATAAACCCATCAGCGCGATACCGAAAAATTTTTTTATTGCTTTCATCGTTTTGTTCTTTGTTTAGATGGTTGTGTGAAGCGTCGGACGGCTGCGCCTGCGGCCGCCCGCCGCGTCCATGATGTTTCCTAATTGCCAAAGCCGTAAGAGTTGTACAGCTTGCCGTTAGAATCTGAGATTGTACTGAGGCCGATAGGCATCAGATAGCGGTTCTTCACATCCACGCCGACATCGCCTGTCGGGTTAGGATAGCCGCCCGTGCCTACAAGTCCGCTGCTTATTGAGGGCAGGTTGGTGTATATCTGGGTGTCTGTCTCATACTGACCCTTCGCATTCTGAACAGTGCCGTCCATCATCGGGTCAGCCGAGCCGAACCAGTCGATGCTGTCCTGATAGTTCTCTGTGTTGACTTCTTCTGACGGGGTGTACCATGTTACAGAAGAGAAGTCTATCTCTGTCTTGGCCGCATCCTTGTAGTTGAAGTATACCTTCTTAGGATATGTGCCGTCGGCAAGCTCGCGGAGGTAGGTCTGCTTGAACTCAACTATCTTGTCGTGCAGCAGTCCCCAGCGGATAAGATCCCACTTACGGAAGCCCTCACCGGCGAACTCCCATGCGTTCTCCTGTACTATCGCATTGAAGAAGCCATCCTTGCTTGAGGGCAGGCCGTCGACATACGCCTGAGCCTCGGCCTCATAGCCGGTTCCGTTGAAAGCGCGGTTGTGTACCAGCCCGAGTGCCTGGCGTGCCGTCATACCGGCACTTCCCGGGTAAGTTCCGTCAGGACCGGCCAGCTCGTTCATCACTTCAGCGTAGAAAAGCAGCACGTTGGCATAGCGCATCTTGATAGGATTGATACCCGTGGTGTGCTTTGCCGTGGCAACGAGGTTGTCAGCCAGCCAGCCATCGCTCATCTTCCTTACGTCCCACTTGCCTACATACAGCGCGAACGGCGCGTTCTTCAGCATCTGCTCGCGCGTAACGCCGTTGTCCTCTGCTATCTGCATCGGGCTGACGGTTATGTCACGGCGCGTGTCGTGCGGGTCATAAGAGTAGAACAGTGGTGCTGTTACCTTCATCTTTCCTGACGAGTTGCCGTAGCCGTACTTTGATGTTACACCGTTCAGGCGCACGCCTACCGTATAGCCAAGCTCGCCGATATAGTTCTGTCCGAACGGTATCTCAAAGATATTCTCGCGGGTGGACTGGTCAAGCTGGAGCTGGTTGACAAGATACCACTCGTTCTCGAACGACGGATTGAGATTATGGACGGGGCTGTTTATCACTGCCGTCAGGTGTTTCAGAGCCTTCTCATACAGTGTCTTACGCGTAGCATCGTCCGGACGCTGTGTAGGGAAATTGGCATCTGAGTAAGGCGCGTTCACGTATCCTTCTTTTGCCTTCTCACGTATAGAGTATCCGGCACGTGTCATCGCCATCTGGGCAAGCAGCGCGTGAGCGTATCCTTTGGTCACGTGCTCGGTTGTATAGCCGTTCTCGCCGGCCCAGGGCAACAGATCCACCGCCTCTTCAAGGTCTACCATCAGCGTGTCCATTATCACGTCGCGGTCGGTCTTGCCGTTGTCGGCGTTGCTAAGATCCCAGTTCGTGGGCTCAAGCTTGAGCGGAATATCGCCCCATACGCGCAGCATGTCGAAGTATACCATGGCGCGCAGGGTAAGCGCCTCGCCCAAATAACGGCCCATCTCGGCACGGTTGCTGCTCCCCTCAGCGAAGAGCGGGCTCTCACGTATGCCCGAAATAACGTCGTTGGCATCCTCTATTACGGCGTACATCTTATCCCAGTTGTCCTTTATCTTGCTCCATCCCGGGTCAGGATTGTAGTTCATCGCTCCTCGTTCACTTGATGCCGTGGCGTCGTCACCAAGGCCATCGACAAGTTCCACATCACTGTTCATGTTCCATACGATGCACCAGTCTTGTGCATAAGTGCGGTCCTCACCTAATCCTCCGTAAATTTTGTTGACGCGGAGGCCGGTGTAGTAAACGGAATTATAGACGTTCTCCCTGTCCGTGTCTGACGGCGATCTCTGGTCGAGGAAGTCAGAGCATGACGACAATCCGACTAATCCGGCTGAAAGCGCTATTATTGAAAATATCTTTTTCATTTGTTTATATGGTTTTACGGTTTCAGGTCTTTCGGTTTTCAGGTTTTCAGGTCTTTCGGGTTTTCAGGTTTTCAGGTCTTTCGGTCCCAGGTTTTTACGGCTTTTCGTATAACCTTCGACCTCATAACCCTATAACCTTATAACCTTAAATTACCTAATAACCTTAAAAACCTCACAACCTAATTAAAATGTAATGTTTATACCTCCTACAAATGTGCGGCTCTTCGGATATGCCGCATAATCGATGCCTGGGCACATCGGGTTCTTCTTGCTGCTCGTGTCGACCTCAGGGTCATAGCCGTCGTAGCCGGTAATGCAGAAGAGGTTGTAGCCCGTGAAGTAGATGCGCACATTCTCAAGCCATACGGCCTTCACCCACTTCTTGGGTAGGGTGTAGCCTACGGTGATGTTCTGCACGCGCAGGAACGATCCGTCCTCAACGGCGTAGTCTATGATACGCATTGTAGACACTGCGGCAGGGTTGTAGATATGCGCGTTGGCGTTGATTTCGTTCAGGCGTGCCATAAGGCCGTCTGCTCCTCCGTAATAAGATACCGTACTTGTTGACGGGCGGCCGAGGTTGAGTCCTGTCTCGGGGTCAATCCATGTATAACGGTTGTCTACGTTGAAGGCAGAAACAAGGTTGTAGTTCTTCTGTGAGCCCTGATAGAAAGAGTTGGCCAGCTTAGTACCGTTTACTATCTTGTTGCCCATCGAGTAGTTGAAGAACACGTTGAAGTCGAGGTTGCCCCAGTGACCGTCTATGCCGAAGCCACCCGTTGTGGTAGGAACGGTGTTGCCGAGGCGCTGCTTTATCGGGTCGCCGTTCTCGTCAACCTGTACTTTGAGCATACCGGGACGGAGCGTTCCGCCAAAGATAGATGCGCTGTTGTCGGGCGCATGTCCGTCAGCAAGTTCCCAGTTAGTGCCTTTGAGCACAAGGTCTCCTGTGCCGGTAGTCGGGTCGTACACTGTGAAGAAGCCGTTGGTCTTATATCCCCACAGCTCGCCGAGCGCGCCGCCGGCCTCCACCTTGAAGTCCTCATACTGCGCGATGGTAGAGCCTGACCAGTTAGAGCTCTGCCACGGGTTGCCCGTAGCCAGCTTCTCAATCTTGTTCTTGTTGTAGGCGATGTTGAAATTGAAGTTAAGGCCGAAGTTCTTGTTGTCCACCAGTACGGCGTTGAGCGAGAACTCTACACCTTTATTAGATGTCTTGCCGAAGTTCTGATACTGAGAGTTGTAACCGCTGCTTGACGGGATGACCGACTGCATCAGCAGGTCGTCAGTGGTGTTCCAGTAGAAATCTAAGCTACCGCTGATGCGGTTGTCCCAGAAGCCGTAATCGATACCGATGTTACGCGTTGTGGTTGTCTCCCACTTCAGGTTCGGATTGTACAGGTTCTTCTTGCCGTCTACCATGTTGAGCTCGAACATTGAGGCGCGCTGCTCGCCGAAGAACGGGGCTTTGGCCGTGTTGCTTGCCATTGAGTAGATGGTCGAGATAGCTCCTGAAGGTATGCGGTTGTTACCTGCCAGACCGTAGCTGAGGCGGAGTTTCAGGTTAGAGAGCCACTTCTGTGCACCCCTCATGAATTTTTCCTCAGAGATACGCCAAGCCAAGGCGCCAGAGGGGAAGTAACCCCAGCGGTTGCCCTTGCCGAACTTAGACGAACCGTCGGCGCGCAGAGTGAACGTGGCCAGATACTTGTCGGCCAAGGTGTAGTTGATACGTCCGAAGAAAGAGAAGATGTTTTCTTTAGCTTCTATGTCGCCTTCGTTGGGCAGTGCCGTGCCGGCAGCCGTGTTGGCGAGCACCTCGTTGATTGTGAATGACGTAGGATAGTTGACTGACGTGCTTGTGCGCGTGATGTCCTGCGTGCTGCTCCACTCCTGACCTATAAGGACGTTGAGGTGGTCGCGTCCGCCGAAGAGCTTGTCGTTGTCATACGTCAGGGTGTTGGCATTGCGCCAGTTCTTGTTCTCCTGGCGGACGAACTGAGCCTGGGGTGTACCGTTGTATCCGTACTTTGAGTTGGTTGTGGCGTTGCTGCCCCATACCTGGTCAGTGTTGTAGTATTTCCAACCGTAGCCGAACTCGGTGCGGAACGTCCAGTGCTTGAACGGTTTCCAGTTAAGACCAATGTTGTAGTTCTGCGAGAAACGCTCCTGATACTTGTACGTGTCGGTGATGCGTTCTGTAGGACTACGGCGTGTGGAGGTGCTGTTCTCCTCGTCATCATCGATTGACACGAGCGGCTCTACAGGATTCCAGCGTACCGTGTTGGCCACGATAGAGTTGGCCGCGTTGCTCTCGTTAGTGTCGGCACCGCCGCTCAGTCCGTCGAGCTTGGTGAACGCCAGACGGCCGGTGAAGTCAAGGGTCAGCCACTTGTTCAGATTGGCATTCAGCTTCGCGTTGACGTTGTTCTTCGCATAGCCTGAGCCTCTCATGATTGATTTTTCGTCTGTGTGTGAGAAGCCAACATTGAACTTCACCTCTTTAGAGCCTCCGTTGACGTTCACGTTGTACTGCTTCTGCAAGCCCGTACGGCCGAACATCTCGTCCTGATAGTCTCTTCCCTTGATAGACTTCCATATATCGAGGTCGTCAAAGTTACCGTAAGACTCGTTGTCGAGCTCATACTGGTAGTAAGCATAGTTGTACGGATCCATAACGGGGATTTCCTTTGTTATCTTCTTCCAGCCTAATGAGCCGTTGAAGTTCACCTGTACCTTGCCCTCGCTGCCGCTCTTCGTCGTGACGATGACGACACCGTTTGCGCCGCGCGCACCGTAGATTGCCGTTGAAGACGCATCCTTGAGCACATCGATACTCTCGATCTCAGATGGCGAGATGTCGCCGATGCTCTCGACAGGGAAGCCATCGACCACGTATAGAGGTGAGTTGTCCTGCGAGAGTGAGCCGCCTCCGCGCACGCGTATCTTCACGTCAGCGTCAGGCGAGCCCTCGGTCGTGGTGATGTTCACACCGGCCATCTTACCGGTAAGAGCCTCACTTACGTTTGACACCGGGATGTTGCCGATGTCCTCGGCGCTTACCGAGGTTACCGCTCCCGTAAGGTCGCGCTTGCGCACCGTACCGTAACCGATCACTACGAGGTCGTCAAGTGCCGTGGCCTCGTCTTCCATAACGATGTTGACACTACTCTTGCCGGCCACGT
>C._urophasianus_2_cecum__coassemble_231_pt1 | contig 12138 bp, 9 predicted proteins | sample C__urophasianus_2_cecum__metabat2_low_PE_008 | metagenome-assembled genome bin C
TGTCGAAACTTAACGGCGGGAATGCCGACGGATGCCTGACAGACATGCAGGAGGTAATCGACAAATATCCTGAAAGCGATGTGAGCGAGCTGGCCGGAATGATTATAAACGGCGTGCGTGCCGGCCGCACTTTGTACGGAGGCAAGTTTGACATAAGCAATGTATGGGAACGCCGCACGGCCGTGCTGAACGACAGCGACTCGATAGCCGCACGTAAGTTTGTGGCCGAACGCGATGCTGACTTCTCGTTCCTGCTCGTATATTCACCTGACTCAATTAATGAGAACAAGCTGCTCTTTGAGCTTGCGAGGTTTAACTTCACTAACTTCATGGTAAGGAACTTTGACATAGTAACAGAAGAAGCGGCCGGCCTGCACCGCATGAAGGTGGGCGGATTTAAGAGCTATGACGAAGCTCTGCAGTACGCACGGCAGCTTCACGGCAACGCTGCCGTAACCGAACTGACGCGCAAGGCACGCCAGATAATTATCAGTGATGCCAACCTTGAACTGCTCGGCACGCAGTACAGCTATAACGATTATGACAAATTCTACGAACAGCACTTCGTGCCTTTGCGTATCAGCACGGTACGCCTGCTGACAGAACCGGCCACAATAGAATATGACCCGGTGAGCAGAGACGGGCGCGACGGTGGCGACGGGCAGTATAACGGCGGAGTGATAGAGGACGGGCTGTTCATTGAAGACGAGCAGCCGGCAGGGCAAGCCATTGAAAACGTGACCGTAATACCCGATGAGGATCAGCCTCAACAACCTGCCGGCAACGACACGGAAGGCGGTACCACGGTAATAACCGACGACGGCGGACAGCAGCAGGCACAGCCCGACGGCAACGAAACGCCCGCTGACGGCACTACCGTTATACATGACACGCAGGAACAGCAACCGGCAGAGAAGCCGCTGGATGCGGGCAACACATTCGTAATAGACGATGTGCAGCCGGAAGAAACGCCTCAGACAACGGTAATGCCACAGGCCGCTGAACCTGCTGAAAGCAAGCCGTCAACGCCTCAATCCCGATCTGAAAAGCAACAGGGAACGCAGGCACCGGACGAAGATGAATTTATAATAGAGTTCAGCAAAGACTCCGGTAACGATGACAACGGCACAAACGGCAACACCGGAGACGATGACAGGCAAAGCAGCTACGGACTGGAAGACGAATATTACGAGCTTGACGGCTTCTGATAAAGACACCGCCGGGAAGCTAAAAGAATTTAAGACAATGAGCAACGGATTACTTTTATGGGCCGATGATGAAATGGAACTGCTCCGCGCCCATATACTTTTCCTCGAGAAAAAAGGATATGAAGTGGTGACGGTTACCAACGGCACTGATGCCATTGAACAGTGCAGGCACAAGACTTTTGACCTGATACTGCTCGATGAGATGATGCCCGGACTTAGCGGTCTTGAGACGTTGCAGCAGATAAAGGAGCTTTCGCCCGCAACGCCGGTGGTGATGGTGACAAAGAGCGAGGAGGAAAACATCATGGACCAGGCCATAGGCTCGAAAATAGCTGACTATCTTATCAAGCCCGTTAACCCCAACCAGATACTGCTGTCACTGAAAAAGAACATCCACCGGAAGGAGATTGTCACTGAAATCACACAGAGCGGATACCGCCAAAGTTTCCAGGACATTGCCGCGCAGATAAGCAACTGCCGCACTTATAACGACTGGACTGACGTTTACAAACGACTGGTGCACTGGGAATTAGAGCTGAGTTCAACCGACGGAAGCATGACCGGGATGCTCGCCATGCAGAAAGAAGACGCGGATAACGGCTTCGCAAAATACATAAAAGCTCACTATATGGGCTGGATGGCTGACATTGCCGCCGCTCAGGCTTCACCTACACGGACAACATCCATGCTGCACCATGGTAACGTCAGAATAAAAACAAAGCAGCAGAATGATGAGGAACGCCCGACAATGAGCATCGACATATTCAAGAAAAAGATATTTCCGCTGTTAGACGCGGGCGAGAAGGTCATGCTCATTGTAATCGACAACTTCCGCCTTGACCAGTGGCGCATGCTGTCGCAGGAGATAGGCGATATGTTTGACATTGACGAAGATACGTATATCAGCATACTGCCTACAGCCACGCAATATGCGCGTAACGCGATATTCAGCGGCCTTATGCCGGTAAGGATCGCTGAGATGTTTCCCGAACTGTGGGTTGACGAGGACGAAGAAGAGGGGAAGAACCTTAACGAAGAACCGCTGATAAAGACCCAACTTGACCGCTTCCGCCGTCATGACACGTTCAGCTACCATAAGATTAACGACTCGGCAGGGGCTGATAAATTCATGCAGAAGTTCAACGAACTGAAGAACTACGACCTGAACGCGCTCGTCATCAACTTTATAGATATGCTGAGCCATGCCCGTACGGAGTCAAAAATGGTAAGAGAGCTGGCCAACAACGAGTCGGCCTACCGCAGCATTACGCTGAGCTGGTTCCGCCATTCGGTGCTGGCCGACCTCTTCAGAATGCTCGCACGAAGTAATTTCACCGTGGTGATAACCACCGACCACGGCAGCATAAGAGCCTCGAAGCCGGTGAAAATAATAGGTGACCGCAACACGAACACAAACCTTCGCTACAAACTTGGCAAGAACCTGAACTATAATCAGAAAGAAGTGTTCGCGATAAAAGAGCCTCACAAAGCCATGCTTCCTGCCCCTAACCTGAGCACATCATACGTTTTCGCGACGGGAAACTCGTTCTTCGCCTACCCGAATAATTACAATTACTACGTTTCTTATTATAAAGACACGTTCCAGCACGGCGGCATTTCTATGGAGGAAATGATTGTCCCGTTAGTAACAATGAGGGTAAGAAGAAGATAATATCAGGTAAACAATAACAATAAAAACAAGTAACAACAAGAAATATGTTGTAACTTTATGCAAATGTACAATGATCAAATAATATACAATGGAAATAAAAATCAATAATCTTGACAGTATCAACGAGACCGCACAGACATTCGTAGACAACATGGGCAATGGCCGCGTGTTCGCATTTTACGGCAAAATGGGCGCAGGCAAGACTACATTTATCAAGGCTGTATGTAAATGTCTGGGAGTGAACGACGTGATAACATCACCCACTTTCGCAATAGTTAACGAATATACATCTGAAAAAACAGGCGAGACAATCTATCACTTCGACTTCTACAGAATAAAGAAACTTGACGAGGTTTACGACATGGGCTATGAGGAATACTTCTACGGCGGCGGTATGTGCTTCATTGAATGGCCCGAGCTGATTGAAAGTCTGCTGCCCGAGAATGCCGTGAAAGTTACCATTGAAGAGAACCCTGACGGGTCGCGCAGCGTTAGATTCTAACGCAACAGGTATATGAATATCACCCAAAAAGCACTTATATAAACAGTAAAAGCCTTGCATCCTTTAATCGGGGCAAGGCTTTTACTGTTTATATCATACGATATGACTGTGCTTAGAAGTAATAAGCGGCGGCAATCTGCCAGGTGTTTGAACGGCCGCGGAACGCGCTCGTTACACCGTCACCGAAAGTAACTTCACCCGTCTTTCCGCAAACAATATTGTAATTAAAACCGACCTGCAAATGCTTAAACAGCATAACACCTGCACCGAGGTTGACACTGAAATTTGAAGTATTCAGCTTCCAGTCAGCAAAGTCTTCAAAAATTGTCTGGTGCTTGTCGCCGACATTAAAGCCGAATTGCGGACCGGCAGCGAGATATATACCGGCAAGACTGCCGAGACCGATGTCGTAACGCAGGTTGATGGGGATATTGATAGCCTGCTGCTTAAGCTTTCCCGTAAAGCGGATGCCGTCACCAATATACAAATCATCAAACTCTGCCTCACGCTGGTCGTAAAGTGCCGACACGTCTACGCCAAGACCTACTATGGGCAATGTGAACTTAACTGTCGGGCCAATGAAGAAACCTGTACGGTTGGATGCGCTCAAAGCATCACTGCTGAACGACATATCAGTAATGTTTACACCACCCTTCAAACCGAACTTCAACTGGGCGTCAGCCGGTACGACACAGAAAGTTGCCACGATAAGGACAACAAGAGTAAAGATTTTTCTCATGTGATTAAGTTTAAATGATTAATGCCCTTTTAATTCATAATCCATAAAACGCATAACATTCAGGCCTCTTTATTACGCCGTAATGCAATGAATCATGAATTAAAAGAGCATGAAATAATGATTATCTGATTATAATATGTCAATGTCTCTGACGGCGTACTGTAACACGTGCGGCAGGCTGACTGTCTGAAGACCAGCTCGACGAACGACGCTTACGCACCGAAGTGGAAGAACGGCGGTTACGTTTTGCCTTTTTAACCTTTACATCCTTAGCTTCTGCCTTGGCTATGCTGTCAAGAGAATCCTTACGGGACTGGTCGCCCCAGATATTCTTTTCAAAGGCAGCAATCTCGTCTTCGATACGTTTTTGCTCTTTAGCCATTGCAGAGTCAGTAGGACAATATTGCGCAAGAGTGCGTCCGAGCATATTGGCTGTCTTATAAATCTTGCCACGATACATATTCCGAGTGAAATAATCATCCATGCTCATGGTAGCAGCATTATTAAGATTGCTCGTCATAACAACCTGTTTGCTCAGGTACGGAGCCACATCATCGTACCTAACCCAGAACAATGGATACTTTTGTTCGCCGTCACCAAAATCGTCAGTGCGCCACAATACGGGACAAAGAGCAACGGGCTTGACATGGAATGTGGCTGAAGCCTGGTCGTAATAAGCACTCTCCTTAACATAATAAGATTTAACTTCACGCGACGGGATGTCACTGTCGTCAATCGTGACACCACGGTTTGTACGCTCATAATAGATGTGATAATTGTCAAGAAAGGCCTTGCGTTGCACCTGAGCCGAGTCGTTAAACACCTCGTTGCCGTCAAGCCTGTACTCATAAGCCTTGATGTTATTCCGCATCATGAGTTTGAACAGATAGGTGAACAGATTCATCTGCGAGCCGGCCGGCTCAACGGGATAGTATAACGGGGCATTGGCATCCTCTTCAAGCAGTATCTCTCTGTACACATCACGCCGCCATACAACATCCTCGGGCATCTTAGACATTACGGGGAAAGATATGCGTGCACGGGTAGTCAGATTCTGCGCATCGGAAGTATTGTTACGTTGCCGCTCACTACGGCGGGCAGCCGGCTGAGCGTTGACTGACTCAACAAAACAGAACAAAAGGAGTATCGCCATGGCAGCAAAGCGGAGCAGAAAACCGGACGATACTTTACTGCGGCCGGACATATTATGTAAAACCGGAAATTTCATCATATCTAATTAACTCTTTATTCTTAAATCTTATCTCACTTGACTATAACCTCCATTGAGGCAGGCAAAGTACGCTTTATCCCGTCAGGGCCTATGGCCGTAATTCGCGTGATGTAAAAACGCTTATTCCGAGCCAGCTTACGGAATGTATCACGCTGTCTCTGAGTAAAATTATCTCCGTTTGACACCATAGGTACGGCGTTACCCATGTTGTCATAAAAAACCGTTTCAAAACTCAATACATTGAAAGGAATGTCCAACAGACCGTCATCAATGGCCGCCTTAATGCCTCTTACATCCATAAGCGAACGTTTCGCAAGTCCTCCGGTACGGAAGCGGTCGTCTCCGATTTGAATGTACGGCATCGGGTCAGGTAGCTTACGGACCTTAAACGTGAAACCTCCTACAGAGCGTGCGCTGCCTGTCTGGAGCGACATTACATTAATAGTAACATCCTGGCCGACTGCCGACGGACGTGCAATATACCTACCAGGGCCTACCGGCTGAAGGGTTCCGCCAGTCATACTTGCCGACACCTTGGTAAGCGGAACGCCTGGAATGCTTATGCTGATAGGATTGTTGTAACCTGCGTAAAGCACGTTCATAAGGTCTGCTGAGACTGTTGCGCTGGGGTCAACTACGGTGTATTTCTGAGAAAAATCACGACGTATCACATCCCCATTGCCGTTCTGCATCGTAATGTAACCGGTAAGATTGAAATCGCCCGTGCGGCTTGTTATTATCTCATAAGTGTTGTCACGCAGGTTCATCTCGCGCCCGCCGATGTAAATCTTGGGCTTCTGCGTAGTGTCAACTGCCGCCATCACAATTTGAGCTGAGAACTTATCACCACGCACAATGGTCTGTGAGTTTGGTATTACAAACGCACTTAACCTGTTGACACGTATGTCTTTCATATCGATGTTAGCCACGAGAGAATGCAACACCTCGCCTTCAGCATAGCGCACGTCGCTCTGCAGCTTGGTAAGTATGGTCACGGCCGCTGCCACCGGCATATCTTCAAACATATACTCCTGCCAGTTCTTACCCATTGTTTCCGCACCTTTGGGTAGCTCGGTCGTCAGGTTACCGGCGATTATAGCTTTCTGACGTTCGTCTGTAACCATTGTCAAAATGCGCTCACGGAAAGAATTTATAGCGTTGAACAGACGCTTGCCATGGCCTGTTCCCGGAGCCAGCATCACATGATTGGCCGCCTCAAGATCGTCTTTTCTGTTAATATTAAGTACATCGCCGTCTTCTCCATCGGCCTCTTTCACTATCGCCACTTTAAGTTCCTGAGCGTAATTGAACAACGAGTCGCTCATACGTTTAACTGCTGTAGCCTTATCGAACCATGCCTTTACCTTCTGAGGATTTGACTTCATCTGCTCCTCAAAGTCACCGTAAATTGCTGAATTCTCTGAAGAAGAGTTACGGGTGGTACGGCGAAGGCTGTCTTCTACAAGAGAAAAGCCGTCAAGCACTTCCGTCGATACGTTGAGCGCGAGCATTGCCATCAAGACGACATACATAAGGTTTATCATCTTCTGGCGGGGAGATACCGGTCTTTTCTTTATTGCCATTCTTAATTATACTTCAGAGTTGTTCCCGTTGGCTGTGGTGGCACGCATGTTTACTGTCATGGCTTCAATCATACGGGCATAAATCTTGTTGAGTTGTTCAATCTGAGACGCCATCTTGCGTGACTGTTCGTTAATCTGGTCAATCGTCCCGATTTGTGAGCTGGCACCCTTAAGCTGCATTTCATAAACCTTACAGATACCTGTAAGTGTACGGTTGAGATTCTCCATCTCATCAGAATCGCGTGTAAGGCGTGCGCTCTGTTCAGCAACCTTGGACAAAGTCTCAGTAAGTTTCTTCAATTCATCTACATAGTTTGCCGTAGCTTCTTCAAGTTCAGGCGGCATCTGAGGAGCACATACTATACCGCCGGCCGGAGCTACGTCAGCCACAGCAGCATAGCCGCTGCCCTGAATACCGTCAGCCGGCTGTGGCTCAGCACCTGAGGCAACCGTTCCGGCCGCCACGCCAGAGGCGACATTGCCGCCTTGAACACCGCCAACGATAACCATTCCGCCAGCTGCATTACCTGCATAGACTGTCGATGCCGCATGCGCGGCTTCACCATCGGCAGACAACGGCACGTCTGCCGCAGCCGGCTCACCGGCTGCTTCGCCTTGTTCAACGAGTTCATCGGTAACATGTGTCGGCAGGTCCTTGCCTATCGCGGTCTTATCAAACGGACGGTCAAACGCCGAGATGAAGAACACTATAACCTCTGTGCCCATACCGATATAAAGCATGAGGTTGGCTCCATGCATGTGAGTGAGCTTAAACAAGGTACCAAGAATAACGATAGAGGCGCCCCAACTGTAAGCATAATTCAGGAACGTCTGTCCCGGAACGCTGTCCAACCATCTTTGAAGACGGTAGATGATGTTATATTTACTGTACTCGGTCATTATTTTTTCTTCTTTCCTTTTTGTTTACTGCTTGTCGTTGTGGCCAGGCTTCTGACGCAGCGGAAACCTATGTAGCTGCGCGGCTGGTTCTGATATTCCCATGTCCGCCATGCCGAACGGATATATGACTCGGGATCTTTCCACGAGCCTCCGCGCACGCTTTTCTTTTTAAGGCGATACGGATCTTCTGCTGCCGCGTTATACTTCAGTTGCGGGTTAAGGTCGTTCATTGCCTCGATACCACCCTCGGTATAAGTCGTACTGGTCCACTCAGCCACATTACCGGCCATGTCATAGAGTCCGTTTGAATTTGACGAGAACAGGCCGACACGGCTTGTGATAAGGTTCCCGTCCTCGGTATAGTTACCTCTGTCAGGCTTAAAATTGGCAAAGAAGCATCCGTCTTCATTCTTGACGTCAACGTTCTCCCACGGGAACTCAGTTCCTTCCTTGCCCCGTGCGGCATATTCCCACTCTGCTTCGGTAGGCAGACGATAGCGCTGAATATATTTGGCCTCTCCGCCAAGACCCTTTAACAGATAGTCAGTACGCCATGCACAGAAGGCATTGGCCTGCTCCCATGTAACGCCTACTACGGGATAATCGTTGTAAGCCGGACTGCTGAAGTACTGGCGCATATACACTTCATTGTCTGAGTTGACAAAATCATTGACCCAGCACGTGGTGTCAGGGTAAATATTTACAATGTAAGTATTAAGGAAGTCCCACGGACCGCTGAGCGGACGGTCAATAGTCTGCCTCACAATGCGGCCTTCATCATCAATATACGCGGTATCCTTTGAAATCATTACCACCTCGTCGGGGTCTACCTCTATGTCTGTGTTAAGATTACGCTGCCGCGGGTCAAGCCTGTTACGACGCAAGGCAGCCGCTGTATAGTCGTAAACCTCGTAACGGTAGTTCATCTGGCTGGCGTCAAGCATCTTCTCTCCGGTTACCGGATTAGTGACATACAGGCTCTCTATGGCCCTCTGTTCATCCTCGTTAGGCTTGCGCGGCAAGGACTTCTTCCAGTTAAGGTGAGGCTCAACGGGGTCGCCATACTTATCCTCCGTTATCATATATGTCTCGTCACCGCCATAAGCGGGGTCGGCAAGACGTGTGCGGAGAATAGAATCACGCACCCAATATACAAACTGCTTATACTCTGAATTAGTTACTTCAGTCTCATCCATCCAGAAGCCGTCTACCGATATTTCCTTATTCTGAGCCTGAAGTCCCCATAAGGTGTCATCTTTCTCAAGTCCCATTTTCAGAAATCCACGCTTAACGAGAGTCATGCCGTAAGGCGTAAGTTCGTTGAAACTCTTGCCTCCAACGCCCACGACCTCACCGCCACGCCCTACCGAGGACGACATACGGCCGCCAAAACAGCCTGTAAGCAGTGTAAGCGTCACTATTGCGAGTGATATTATACTTTTCGTATTCTTCATATTCCTATAGTATTCTCACACTTTTATGTTTGTTTCTTCCTTTCTTGAAGAGGTTTATATCCGTCTTATACCCTATTATCAGTTCATGACTTCCGTTGCCGAGACTTATGCCTGATGTGTAAGCCTCATAGCTGTAACCGATATGTATGCCGTGGAAACTGCCGCCGAGTAATACCGTCACTGAATTAGTCGGGCTGTAAGACAAGCCACCATAAAGCATTTTCTTGTCGTTTGTATAAACTAAACGCCCTGACACATCGCCGCGCCACATCACGCCATCTGTCCGTACAAGTACCGTCGGATATATTGTTAAAAACGGATTTCTCAACTTAATATTGTATCCTCCGGTAAGATAATAGGTAGCGTCAATCTTCAATTCGTTATTCTCGCCAAGCTCTACCAGCGGAGCATTAAGATGCTGCACCGACAGCCCGACATACCATGATCCGCGTGTATAGTAAAGACCGAGACCTATGTCAAACGCACTGCCATTGATGTCTGAAGAAGACAATGCCGGGTCACTTGTATCCTCCACGTCAACACCTGAGCCGTCAAAGCTCTCGCTCAGCAACCCAATCTGTACTCCGACACTTATCATTCCGCCGAACAGGCGGTGCTTGAAGGCGTACTGCAGGGCTATGCGCTGATGAGTAAAAAGACCTATCCGGTCATTAAGCATGGACACCCCTACTCCATGATAGTTCTTCAGAAAGTACAGAGGCATATCCGCGCCTACATACATCGACTTCGGATTGTTCTCAAATCCCGCAAAACTAAGCGCGTAAACGGCTGCTATATTCAGCTTCTGCTGCTTGCCTACAGAGCCGGCGTTGAAATACGGTTCAAGATCCCAATAGTGGCTGAACGATACATCATACTGTGCACCGGCTCTCGAGACGGCGAGCACAAGCACGGCCAATATGATGAAAAGACGTCTTCGCACGACATAATAACGCTTACCTTACGCTTTTATTGCAAGAAAGAAATAAGAATTTATGCGGCTTAAGAATAATTTTACATGTATCATGACGCTGTATTTCAGTTGTCAGGCAATGGTGATGATGCCGTCTGAGACGGGAGCGGCTCCTCTGCGGGTAGCGCCACGTCGTTGTCTTTGGTTACGTACCTCTGGTAATAGGCAATAAGCAATGTAGTCAACGGCAGTGCAATAATCAGGCCTATAAAGCCGAGCAATGCGCCCCATACAGAGAGAGACAACAGAATTACTGCCGGGTTAAGCCCCATTGCCTTACCCATAATTTTCGGCGTAAGCACCATGTCCGTAATGATCTGCACTACTACGAACACGCCTGCGGCCGAAGCGAAGATAATCCAGAAGCTCTGTCCCGTGTCGGCGGCTTTCAGCAATGACAGGATTATCATCGGAATAAACGCCAGACCGTGGGCGTATGGGATAAGGCTCAATAGTCCGATTATGATGCCAAGGCCTATCGCCATTGGGAAGCCTATAATAGTGAAGCCGGCACAGAATAGTATTCCTATGCAAAGGGCTACGAGGCTCTGACCTCGGATGTAACTGTTCATCTCACGTTCAACATCGTTTATCAGCGAGTTCCAGAACGGGCGGTTCTTCTTCGGGAATATTTTTATAAAGCCTGAAGCGAGCTTTTCGTAATCAAGAAGTATGAAAAACAGATAAAGCAGGGTAATGAGCGATGCGACGATACTAAGTATCACGCTTGCCGTCTGACCTATCACGGAGAACAACTTAGGCATAGCGCCCTTGACAGCCTGTGCCACCTCTTCCTGCCGCAGATACCGCAGGATGTCGTCTTGGTATTCGCTCAGCCATTGCTGTATTGCAACAGGGAAATTGCTGATATGCGTTGTCTGATGCAGGTATCTCGATACGACATCGCTTAGCTTGTCAAACTGCTCTATCATAGGCGGCAAGATAAGATAGAAAATGCCACCTATTACAGCGACAATGAACACAAGTGAGACGATGATTGACAATACTCTTGTCGGCACGTGCATTTTATACTGAACGAACTTCACGACAGGATAAATCAGATAGGCCAGCAGCCAGGCAATAAAGAAAGGTAAAAGCACGCTGCTGAGATAGTTCATCAGCAGAAATACGATGACCACAACAACAGCCGTCAGTAACCTGCGCATGAATTTATCGAATGTTATTTTCTCTTCAAGCATAGCTGTTTTATTAATATTCAATGATTTTTCCCGTCATGGAGACGTCGCTCTTCATCTACAGCCTTACGGTAACACTCGCGGCAAAGCGGTTCATATTCACTTTGCTCGCCGAGCATCACACGCCTGTCACTTGCCACGAGCCTGTGACTTACGTATGCCACCGCGCCGCACTTTACGCATATTGCATGCACCTTGATCACCTCGTCAGCTATTGCACACAGCTCAGGGATTGGGCCGAAGGGCACGCCTTTATAGTCCATGTCAAGTCCGGCCACAATCACGCGGATACCTCTGTTGGCAAGGTCGTTGCATACACTGACTAAACCCGCGTCGAAAAACTGGGCCTCATCAATCCCTACGACATCTATATCTGACGATAAAAGGAGTATCGATGACGACGTGTCAACCGGCGTGCTCGGTATCGAATTGCGGTCATGGCTGACCACTTCGTCGTCAGAATATCGCGTGTCAATTGCCGGTTTGAATATCTCCACCTTTTGCCTGGCGAATTCAGCACGTCTGAGCCGTCTTATAAGCTCTTCCGTCTTACCTGAGAACATTGAGCCGCACACGACTTCTATTCTTCCCGGGCGGTGTGCCTCGCCTGTCATATTGTTGTCCATTTCGCCACAAAAATACAAAGACGTTTTAAAAATTGCAAAGAAATACGGCGTTTT
>C._urophasianus_2_cecum__coassemble_234_pt1 | contig 11860 bp, 7 predicted proteins | sample C__urophasianus_2_cecum__metabat2_low_PE_008 | metagenome-assembled genome bin C
GGCAGAGTTCAAGCACAGAATCTATTGATTGGCAACTTGCGGACATTCATTAAACTTTATTGCTCCATTACATTCTTAGGATTATCTGCATCCAAAGATATAAGATGATTTCGTTCCTCATCCCCCATTGGAACTTTAAAGGTTATATATGCGAAAAAGCGTGAGGACTGTATTTGTGCTTATCTTTCAGTCAGGCTTCTCGCATTGCCGTGGGACAGATAAGCAACAGCCACTCACGCCATGCGAGTATATAGTTCTCCCATTCAGGATAGTATATATCCGTAGCGTGAGCGTTGTTGCCACCCTCTTTGTCCCTATTCAAACTTTGCGAGAATTTGACTGAACAAGAAAGTTTCAATAACGCTCTTCGTTTTATTATGTCTGACAACCTTGCGGAAGTCAATGGCAAAGATAGTGAAAGGTGAGAGCAGAGACAAACGAAAACGGAGTCTTCAAGTTTGGCGATGCCGACCGCATCCTATCGGTATTGCAAAGATAGCGAAAAGCGTTGAATATTGTTGCAAAAACGAAAAATATTTGCAATATTTCTGCTAAATGATAGTCGTTACATAGAAGATAAATGCATATCATCCAGCACTCCGCTGTCAACAATTCTTTTACAAATCTCATGCGAGGCTTGATTTCTCAGGTCTGTGCCGTAACCATCACCGCCAATCTTTTTTTTAACGGCAACAACAGTTTTTTCTAAATTCTCCTGCAACGTTCAGTGAAAAACACTTTGTCCTTTCAGTAAATGCCGCTGGATTAAAGCTATAATCATTCAAGGCTCTTTCCAACTCCTGTGCAGCCTTGAATTCACGTTTTATATGTCCATTTTTATATAAGATTCTCAGGAAGAAGAATCGGACGCTCCCCATAAAGAGGAATACTTGATTTGCATAAGTTAATCAACAGGCAGCAAATTACTTTCCGAGGGCAGTGCTACAGTCAAGTTACAAGTGTAACTTGACTGTAGCGTTAATTTACATCAAAATAATGTGACTTTACACACAGTCTTACAGATAATACAGTACCTTTGCATGACTAAAAGCGTACGAAATGAACAACGAGGACACAATATGCGCAATAGCTACAGGGCACGGTGGGGCTATCGGTATAATACGGGTATCCGGCCCTGACGCAATAACCATAACCGACAAAATATTCGCTCCCGCCGACAAAAAGAGCCGACCGTTAGTCGAGCGGAAGGCTTACACCGTAACGTTCGGCAACATAAAAGGCTCTGACGGTGAGACGGTAGACGATGTTCTGGTAAGTGTCTTCCGCGCCCCGCATTCATATACGGGCGAGAACAGCACCGAGATATCTTGCCACAGCTCTTTATACATCCTGCAACAGGTGATGCAGTTACTGATAGCCAACGGATGCCGTGCGGCTGAACCGGGTGAATATACACGGCGCGCGTTTATGAACGGCAAGCTCGACTTAAGCCAGGCTGAAGCCGTGGCCGACCTTACAGCCTCAACATCGGCCGCTTCCCACAGACTCGCAATGAACCAGATGCGCGGCAGCTTCAGCCGTGAACTTGCGGTACTTCGCGACAAACTGCTACACTTAACATCGCTACTTGAACTTGAACTCGATTTCAGCGACCATGAGGAGCTTGAATTTGCCGACCGCACCGAGTTAGACGCAACAGCCGCACAGGTAGAAACGGCCATATCACATCTTGTCAACTCATTTAAAGCAGGCAACGCTATAAAGAACGGAATACCGGTAGCAATTATCGGCGAGACCAACGCAGGCAAGTCAACACTGCTCAACACTCTCGTTGGCGATGACCGAGCCATAGTAAGCGACATCCACGGTACCACCCGCGACGTAATAGAAGACACCACTGTAATTGACGGAGTGGCCTTCCGCTTCATCGACACGGCCGGAATACGCGACACATCAGACACTATCGAACGTCTCGGAATAGACCGTACCTTCATGAAAATTGGCCAGGCCGACATCATACTATGGATAATCGACCCTACCGACACATCAAACGCAACATCCTCAGTGGCCGATAAAATATTACCCCGTTGCAATGGCAAACACCTCATCATAGTTTACAATAAAAACGACATTGCACAGCATCACACAAGTCTAACATTCACAAATCTGCCCGCAGGAACGCGTGAAATATCAATATCAGCAAAACAGGGCACTGACATCGACAAACTGAAACATTTGCTTACATCGGTCTCTGCCCTACCCGACATATCTTCAAGTGACATCATCGTGACAAACGCGCGCCACTATGATGCCCTGACCAATGCCCTTACCGATGTAAAGCGTGTACGCCAAGGCCTTGCCGACGGTCAGTCCTCAGACCTCGTGGCACAGGATCTGCGTGAATGCCTGCATCATCTTGCCGAAATCACAGGCGGCGAGATAACGAGTGAGGAAACGCTTCAGAACGTATTCAAGCATTTCTGCATCGGGAAATGACAACATATAAGCAGCCATAATTACTGCGATTACCGTCTATCACCAAATTATTCTGACAGCACCATAACCCTCACCCGTCACGTCCCACTGAGGACATCAACTACGGGAGAAGCCGTGCCGAGAGCATCATTTGCAGCTAATAAAGAACTTATACTAACCACCAACTGAGAAATATGTCAAAAGCTAAATTGAAGAAACAGCTACAATCACTCCCTAAAGAACGGGTCATCGAGATAATGCTTGAACTGTATGACGCACGTAAGGAAGCCCGAGAGTACATAGAGTTCTATCTGACTCCTGACAGCAATGCAGAATTGGAAAAGTGCAAGAAAGCCATTCAGCAGGAGTTTTTCCCTACCCGTGGTTTCTCTGACAAGCCTTCATTCGCAAAATGCCGTAAAGTTATTTCTGATTTCCAAAAACTGAAACCCGACCCTGCCTGCGTTGCCGACCTGATGCTGTTCTACATCGAGCAGGGGTGTGAATATACCGTGACTTTCGGAGATATGTGGGAACAGTATTACACGACTTTGGAAAACAACTTCAGCAAAGCCATGAAGTTTATTTTCACGCATGGCTTGTTGTCCGTTTATTATAAACGGATAGAAAAACTGCTTGACAATGCCGGTAATTGCGGATGGGGATTTTATGATAATCTTTCGGACATTTATTACCAATACAGGTAAACTGAACTTTTCAGCTGGTTCATTTTCCGAAGGCATCTCTTATCCGTCACTTTCCTTTATGACTCATTCATTTTCAGTATGTTATGCTGTGACAAGCGACTTCCCGCAGCACTCACCGTTCTGCAAGACGCATTTATTCGGTCCGCACACGGTCACCGTTCCGTTCACACGGATTTGCAAATCCGTGTGAACAAATCTGTGTGAGCGAGACAAAAGGCCACATTTTGGAGCATAAAAGGTGGCCTTTTACATACCAAGGGATGACCTGTTGTAACGTAAAAGGCGGCCTTTTGCAACGCCATCCGGATCTGAAGAAACAAGGCATAAAGCGAACAGGCATCAACGCCTGAACTATTTAAGAACTATTTTGCCCCGTATCTTGTTTTTTTATATTACCTTTGCATGCAGAAAACGATGAACACGATTTATCCGATTGTTTTCTGCGTTATTATCAATCTAAACTCATCCCGTCTGTACAGAACATTACGACGCATGCTGACAGATATAAAACGAATAACAATGAATATCAATAAATCTGAATATGTGACAAGCAGTCCTGCGTGGACACAATGCCCCGACGACGTAAAACCAGAGTTTGCTTTCATCGGGAGGAGCAACGTTGGCAAGTCAAGTCTTATCAACATGCTGTGCAATCACAAGAACTTAGCCAAGACTTCAGCCACACCGGGCAAGACACTGCTTATCAATCACTTCATAATCAACAACGAATGGTATCTCGTTGACCTGCCGGGTTACGGCTATGCAAAACGCTCAAAAGTTGTACAGAAGAAACTTGAACAGATGATAACGGCGTACATCCTTCAGCGGAAACAGCTTGTCAACGTGTTTGTACTTATAGACATCCGCCACGGTTTCATGACGATTGACCGTGAGTTTATAAACTGGTTAGGCCAAAGCTCTGTGCCGTTTTCAATAATATTCACCAAGGCCGACAAGCTGCCTGCAACTAAAGTCAATCCCACCGCTGAGTCCTACATGGCGGGTCTCTCTGACACATGGGAAGAGCTTCCGCCGTATTTCATTACCAGCAGTGATAAAAAGACGGGCAGAAACGATGTGCTTGACTACATCGAGAATATCAACAAGACATTGAAGGAAGAGACGAAGTAACAATCATGGCTAACCAGACACCATATATAGACATACAGCATCTTACAAAATCTTTCGGGGCCAAGATTTTGTTTGAAGACATATCGTTCAGCGTTGCCGAAGGTCAACGTGTCGGACTTGTGGCGCAAAACGGCACAGGCAAGTCTACCCTGCTGTCAATAATCACCGGCGTTGAGGGCTACGACTCCGGTGAAATCATCTTCAAACGCGACCTGCGCATCGGCTATCTTGAGCAGACGCCGGTGTTTAACCATGACGACACCGTGCTCGACGCATGCTTCAACCATGCCGGAGACGAAGAAAAGATACTTAAGGCCAAGCAGATACTGACACAGCTTAAGCTCGGTGACCTGTCACAGACTATGGGCACGCTCAGCGGCGGACAGCAGCGCCGCGTAGCCCTGGCCAACGTGCTGATAACCGAACCTGACATACTGATACTCGACGAGCCTACAAACCACCTTGACCTCGAGATGACAGAGTGGCTCGAGGGCTATCTCAGCCGTGGCAACAAGACGCTGCTCATGGTTACTCACGACAGATTTTTCCTTGACCGCGTGTGCTCGGTCATACTCGAACTTGACAACAGAAAAATCTACACTTACCGTGGCAATTACAGCTATTACCTCAGCAAACGGCAAGAGAGAATAGACAACACAAGAGCCGAAATAGCCCGGGCCAACAATCTTTACCGTAAAGAACTTGAATGGATGAGGCGCATGCCTCAGGCCCGCGGGCATAAGGCGCGTTATCGTGAAGATGCCTTTTACGAGCTGGAGAAAGCCGCCAAGCAGCGCATAGAAGAACGCCAGATAAGGCTGAAATCACGGAATGTATATATCGGCAGCAAGATTTTCGAGTGCCGGTATATATCCAAACAGTTCGGTCCGGACAAGGTAATACTGAAAGACTTTTACTATAACTTTGCCCGTTATGAGAAAATGGGAATTGTCGGCAACAACGGCACGGGCAAGTCAACGTTCATCAAGATGCTGCTCGGCATTGAGAAACCGGACAGCGGAAGGTTTGACATCGGCCAGACTGTGAAGTTCGGATATTTCTCACAAGAAGGGCTGAAGTTTGACGAGCAGAAAAAAGTTATCGACATAATTACCGACATCGCCGAATACATCGACTTAGGAGGCGGCAAACATCTGTCGGCCTCGCAGTTTCTGCAATACTTCCTCTTCACCCCTGAGCAGCAGCACAATTACGTTTACAAGCTGAGCGGCGGTGAAAAGCGCAAGCTGTATCTCTGCACCGTGCTGATGCGTAACCCTAATTTCTTAGTGCTCGATGAGCCTACCAACGACCTCGACATACAGACGTTACAGATATTTGAGGAATACCTGGCCGACTTCCCCGGCTGCGTGATTATTGTCAGTCACGACCGTTATTTCATGGATAAAGTCGTTGACCATCTGCTCGTATTCAACGGCAACGGTAACGTAACTGACTTTCCGGGCAACTATACACAGTATCGCGAGTGGAGCTCGTTGAAAAGCAAAAACGATACAACGTCACCTTCCGGCCACGCCGCCGTAAGGGAGAAGCGCCACTCTGACAAGCGCCGCCTTACGTATAAGGAACGGCAAGAACTGGCTCAGCTCGAAAAGGATATTGACGCTCTTGAGAGCGAGCGCAACACTCTTGAGGAGCAGCTCTGCAGCGGAAAACTGTCAGTAAACGAGCTTACTGAAAAAAGCAAGCGGCTGCCGGAACTAAAAGACGAGCTTGACGCAAAAGAGATGAGGTGGCTTGAACTGTCTGAAATAGAACATTAAATACAAAAATTAGTTAAAATGGAAAGTTGACATTGCATTTGTTCGTTTACTTCAATTTAAATTGTTACCTTTGCACATCAATAAAAACTCAACCATGCGTTTCCGCTCGAGAAACGTGTTCAATCATTTTTAATTTTTCACACATACATCTATTATATGTATAGCAAAGACGACTTATTATCAAAAAATATTGCCGAGCTTGAAGAAATCGCCGAACAGTCCGGCGTTAAAATCAAGGCAGGTGATAATCAGGAAGATATTATTTACTCAATTCTTGACAAGCAGGCCGAAGTTGAAGGCAACAAAAATCCTCTCGGCACAAAACGCCGCCGTGTGCGTATCGTCAAGAAAGATACCGACCACGTATATTCGGTTACAGGGAAAGAAGGCGAGAACTTTGACCTGAAAAAAAACAAAGTGCAGGCCGAAATACCTTCGTTGTTTAACGACGCGCCGGCCTCCGCTCCCGCTAAAACCAAGACCACACGCTCAAGAGCCAAAGCTAAAGCTGAGCCCGTGGCCGAGCAAGAGCCTGGAACTGTAGACGAAAAGACATCTCGGCAGAATGCGCCTGAGCCTGTTCAGACCGAAAATCCTGAGACTGTCCCCGCGCAGAAAGAAGCTAATACCTTAGCCTCTGTAGCGCAAGACAACACGGAAGACATGCCTCCCTTTATGCAGGAAGAAGAGCGTACAGCCGCCGGCGATGCCACCGTTGTACCTGAAGAGGAATACACCATGAATGGAAATGCCGGCGGACAGGAAGACCATGCTGACCTGATAGCCCGGTTACAGGCCAAGGTAAATGCGCACAACGAGATTGCCGACGGGAAACGTGAGGCTGTCGCTTCCGGCGTATGGGAAGGCGACCCGGGCGACGGGACTGACTTTATAACCATAGTCGACCTGCCTATTGAGGATCAGATGGCTGTTCCCAACTTTGATATGTTCGACAATCCTACGATGCCTGTCGGCATGAGCACTGTAGCCTATACTCCACGTTTTGAGCAGGAGGAGGCTCAGACCTTTGACTTCGAGGATATAATAACGGCCAACGGAGTGCTTGAGATAATGCCTGACGGATACGGCTTCTTGCGCTCAAGCGACTACAACTATCTTTCGTCACCTGACGATATATACGTCTCAATAGCGCAGATAAAGCGCTACGGCCTTAAAACCGGTGACGTGCTGGAGTGTCATGTCAGGCCGCCGCACGACGGCGAGAAATACTTTCCACTGACAAGTATTGACAAAATCAACGGCCGTGACCCGGCTGAAGTACGTGACCGCATACCCTTTGACCACCTCACCCCACTCTTCCCGGACGAGAAGTTCACGCTATGCGGCGACCCGGCTACAACAAACCTTAGCACGAGGATTGTAGATCTGTTCTCTCCGATAGGTAAAGGTCAGCGTGCGCTGATTGTTGCACAGCCGAAAACCGGTAAGACTATCCTCATGAAAGACATCGCCAACGCCATTGCGGCCAATCATCCTGAGGCTTACCTGATGATGTTACTCATCGATGAACGTCCCGAAGAAGTAACCGACATGGCTCGTACTGTCAACGCCGAGGTTGTGGCGTCTACATTCGACGAACCTGCCGAACGCCACGTAAAGATTGCCGGCATTGTGCTTGAGAAGGCAAAGCGTATGGTAGAGTGCGGCCACGATGTGGTGATTTTCCTTGACTCTATCACGCGTCTGGCGCGTGCATACAACACCGTAGCTCCCGCCAGCGGCAAGGTGCTGACGGGTGGCGTTGACGCCAATGCGCTGCAAAAGCCCAAACGTTTCTTCGGCGCGGCCAGAAACATTGAGGGCGGCGGCTCATTGACCATTGTCGCAACCGCGCTTATCGACACCGGCAGCAAGATGGACGAAGTCATCTTCGAGGAATTTAAAGGCACTGGCAATATGGAGCTTCAGCTTGACCGCAACCTCAGCAACAAACGTATCTTCCCTGCCGTTAACCTCGTTGCTTCAAGTACACGCCGTGATGACCTGTTGCAAGACAAGCTGACCCTTGACCGCATGTGGGTATTGCGTAAGTTTATTGCCGACATGAATCCGATAGAGGCAATGAATACAATCCACGACCGCATCAGCCATACACGCAGCAACGAAGAATTCCTTGCTACGATGAACTCATAAGTGCTTGTTGTTTAATAAATAACATCGTGAGCTCGATTGCAAATCGTCAGGACGCTGACCGGACTCGTGAAGTGTCAGAACCGTCAACAAACACAGCGAGAGCCGTCCGCACGATATGTGCGGACGGCTCTCGCTCACTTTATTCACAGCTGTTCCTGCGGGTTAGTAATCCGCAGAAACAGCAGTGGCAATACTTATTTGATGACAAGCACCAGCGGCACGTCTTCCGCGTCTTCGCCTTCGTTCAGCGTCCACTTGTAGTCGCCATAGTCGGCATCTTTGAGGGCTTTGTTCATATTCTCCATCGCCGTCTTCCAAGTGATGGTCGTGCCATCTACTTTTTCTGCACCGTCCGTGCCTGATTGGCCATACCTATCTGCCCAGCCATATTCTGCGCCTTCCACATCCCAATAGCAGGCTGAAAATTTTCCGTTGGAACGTCCGGCTATGCCGTTGGTGTAAAATGGTTGTGTGATCGACGTACTCGTTACAGAACCTGTGGCATAACAAGCAATAATACTTCCATCGTCGTTATTCCATCCCGCTATTCCTCCTACATACTCTCCCGTGATGGATGCGGAAGATGAGCAGGCTATGACTTCGGCCGGATAACGCATAGAGCCTACGATTCCTCCTGTATACCGTCCGGTAATGCGTCCTCCTACGATATGGCAATTGACGACTAAAGAAGATCCGTTCAAGTAACCGGCTATACCGGTGTCGTGTCCGGCATCGTTTATGGTCGGATTTACAAGTGTCAGGTCTTTGATGATACACCCGGATCCATATCCTATCAGGCCTCCACCAGAGATCTCATTACTGTCACTGCCTGTTACATTCAGATTGTAAATGACATGTCCATTCCCGTCAAAGATTCCCGTAAAAGGATAACCATAACTTGTGGAACCGGTTATCCATTCATAACCCGTGAAATCAATATCCGCACCGAGCTTGCATTTTGTCGAACGGTCGGCTACCCTCGCTTTGTTCCATTCCAGCAGACCTTTGGCGGTATATACGGTATAGGTGTTTGTGTTTTTGTCAAAGGTATAGCCTTCTATTGGTATCTGCCCGTCACTGCTCCAGTCTGTATTCATCGAAGCCGTAACCGTGCCGCCCGTCAAGCCGAGGTTGCGCACGTCGCCGCTCAGCGTGGTGTGGCAGTCGGCCATGAGGGGCACGTTGTCTACCGTCACCGCGGGGTTGTCCGACAAATGCAGCGACAGTTTCTGGTTGTTACCGTCCACCAATACGTAGAAGTGGCAGAGGTCACTGTTCGCTTCTGCCGAAGAAATGTTGTCGGTGTAGACGTAGCTGTCACTTGAGCCGATCACCGTCCCGCCATATACATCGTAGGCCGTGTAGACGTCGGGCACGGTGCAGGTGAAGGTGTTCTCCCTGCTCAGCACCACGGCTGTCGTGGTGTGTACGGTGACGCGGGCCACGACGTGCTTCAGCTCGGCGGTTACGCCGTCTGCGCTCCATGTAGTCTCCGCCTTGCCTGCCCAGGCGATGACCTCGCCGTTGGTGTAGCTTACTTTCGTCAGGTCGTTAGGGGTTCTGTCGGATTGGTCGTTGTCCGCCCAGAAGAGGAAAGTGTACTCTTCGCCCTCTTTCAGGTAGACGGTGGTGCTGAAACCATCGGCCTGACTGCCTGTCATCGGCTGCACGGCGGAGAAGTCGTCACCGAGGGAGTTGCCGTCTTTATCGAGCACCTGCACGAAGCAGCGTGCGGCGGCAGCGTCGTCGCCGCACGCGGCGCGGGTGGTCATGCCTCCTTCGGGAAGGGTTGCTGTCACTGTGACGGCCTTGAGCCCGTCGTTGTCATTCACTGTGTCTTGCAGCGCGTCGTCATAGCTGCACGATGCCGTCAGCACTGCGGCTGCGAGCATCAGGGTTGCAAAATTGACTTTCATTGTTCTTTTTTTTTTTATAAAAGGTTGATTTATCTTCATTTTCTTCTGTTCTGACAGTTGGTTTACCCTAATCAGAACGGCACGATGATCTCATCGCCCCAGTCGGTGTCCACCTGCACGCCGCCGGGGGTGCGTCCAGCGGTGAGGAACGTGCCTGTGACGGTGGTCAGGTGTCCGCGCCGGTAAGGTATCTGTATGCCCGTGAGGGTGCTTACGGCCTCGCCTGTGTTGCGGTCAAGTATGCTTACCGTGACCGTGACGCGTGAGTCATCGCCGCCCGCCAGCACGAAGTCCGCGCCCACCTGCCGTGCCTCGTCCGGGCTGTAGCCGTCCGCCGCGATGATGCCGGCGGAATAGCTGATGCCCGTCAGCGCGTCGTTGGGCTTGCCGCTCACCACGTTGAAGCCGGTGGGGAAGAAACCTTCGTAGCTGATGCTCACCGTCAGATCCCCGACGGGCGGCAGGTCCTCGCCCTTGGCGCGCAGGTTATCGTAGGCCTCCACGTCGGTGGCGATGAGGCGGTATCGGGCGAGGGGACGCACCAGCGTGACGCTTTCGTCCCGCGTGCCGCCGGCCAGGGTGACTGTCGGGGTGGCGTAGTACGCGTCCTTCTCGTCTGTCTGCCCGTTCGCCACGTAGTTGTCAGTCAGCACGGTGACGGCGGAGAGGTCGTCGGCGTTGTAGTATTTGTCGGCGGTCGTGCCGTCAGAAGCCCAGTCCGCCCACAGGTGCAGGTCGTAGTCGCCCTGTAGGAGGGAGAGTACAGCCAGATAGGTGCCATCGGCCTGTGGCGTGCAGAGCAGCGTGCGGCGGTGGACACAGCTTTCCGTGCCTTGGCGATAGACCTCGGCGGTGAGGCGCAGGGCATTACGGCCTCCTTCGGCCGCGGCACGTGTAGGCGTGTAGGCGGGCAGCTCCTTGCCCGGCAGGGTGAGCAGCAGGCGCAGGGTGGAAAGCCTGATGCCGCCGGTGCCGCTTTGCAGGGTAAGCAGCAGGCGTTTCACCTCGCCTGCCTCCACGCTCTCCTGCACGGAGGCGGTGAGCATCGCCGCCAGCAGGACGGGGAGCAACCTGTACATGTATCTGATGATTTTCATTTCTTACCCTCCTTCCCTTTATTGCCGAAGCTCCAGCCGAGCTTGAGGCCGGTTTCCCAGATGTAGTTCGCCTTGTGCAGGTGCGGGGGTGTACCGTCGAGCGGTTTGCCCGTCAGGTAGGTCAGCCCTGTGTAAAGCCCTATATGCATATTCCCGGTAATGGCATAGCCCGCCTGCAGATTGCCGCCTGCGCCGAGGTGCAGGCGGGTCGCGCCTTTCATGACTCCTGCATCCCCGCTGAGGGTGCGGAATTCGGCTTTTGTGCCGATAATGTAAAGGTGCGGGGCAAGCTCCAATGTCCAGCGGCTCTCCTTGGTGGCGGTGAAGAAGCCGAGGAGGTTCACGTTCAGCTGCACGCCGTAACGCTGCATGAAGACACGGCTTTTGAGGTTGTGCCAGTCACGGCCTGTCATGCCTGCCACGGCCGCCTCATAAAGGTTGCCGTCGCTGCCGAGCCAGTAGCCGGGGCAGCAGTCGCGGGCGGAGAGGTTCAGCTCTCCCCAGACCGCCTGCACTTCTAACGACAGCACGGGGTTGAAGCGGTAGCCGCCATAGACGCCTGCGCTCCAGCCCGCACGGGTCTTGTCCGCACCGAAGGAGGACATCGCGCTCACGCCGAAAGGCACGCCGCCCTG
>C._urophasianus_2_cecum__coassemble_236_pt1 | contig 11782 bp, 9 predicted proteins | sample C__urophasianus_2_cecum__metabat2_low_PE_008 | metagenome-assembled genome bin C
CTGCAAAGTTAATAAATTTGATTTATATTTATACCTTCTATTTTGTTTTTTTAGGAGTAATGGCTTAAAGAATGAAGGCAAAGGCCGTTATTATTATAAAATGCAGGACAAAAAAGGGTATTTGTTTACTCCATTTGTCGAAAATAAAGGGGCGTTGCTTGGCAGACGACAAATAATTACTAACTTTGTAACGTATTGTGACAAGATATTTTGATTATGGATGAAATAATGAACACCGTGATATTCGGAGTGTCTGTGCGCTATATGATTGTCTTTCTGATAAAAGGCGCAATCATTTACATGTTTGTACGTGTGTTAACCGGCATCACAAAATACCTCTTCCACCGTTCGTTGAGACGGCAGGGCAAGCTCATTCTTGACGTTACCAAAGTAAGTTTCATGCAGCGGATTGTGGTCACCGCCATATATATAATAGGTATCGCGGGGTTTATCTCGCTAATTCCCGGCATGGAGAAGGTGAGCAACTCTATTCTTGCGAGTGCCGGAATTATGGCGATGGCCGTAGGTTTAGCATCTCAAGACGCGCTGTCAAACGTGGTAGGAGGCCTGTTTATCATATTCTCTCACCCATTTAAACTTGGTGACTACATCGAAGTTGACAGTGTCATTAAGGGTACAGTGAGGGAAATAACGCTACGTCACACCGTTATACGGGATGCCGAGAACCGCATGATTCTTGTCCCGAACAACAAGATAAACTCAAGTACAATCATCAACTCATCATACGGCGACACGGCGACTTGTGCGTTTGTAGAAGTCGGAGTGTCATACACTACAGACCTTAATCATGCCATTGACGTGATGCGTGACGAAATAATGAAACACCCGTCACTAATCGATCACCGCACGGAAGAAGAGAAAAAGAGCGGCATACCGACAGTAGTCATCCGCGTAACTAACCTCGGCGACTCTGCAATCACTCTGCGCGCGTATGCCTGGGCGATATCTTCCGGCGGAGCTTTCGCCATGAAATGCGACCTGCTCAAGGCCGTAAAAGAACGCTTTGACAAGGAAAATATCGAGATACCTTATCCTTATTATAATATCGTTGCGGCAAAATAAGCACGGTTTACAGACACGTCAGTCAGGCAACCGGCTGTCAGGGAAGTTCAGTGCCTGCATAAAACGCTTCACTACTTCAGGCTTGCCTGTGTGTTTCCCGGTGTCTTCGCTCAGCTTGCAAGTATCGTTATAGAATGTCCACGATTCCGTAATCTTGGCCGCAACGAGTTTTATCACAATGTTCATCGGCTTCACTCCGTCAAAATCATTAGTAAAGTGGGTGCCTATTCCGAACGAAGGCTGACAGTAATCCTTGGCAAACCGCTGCACCTCAATGGCGCTGTCGGTGTCGAGGGCGTTGCTGAAAATAACCTGCTTTGTACGTGAATCGATGCCGAACGAGCGGTATTTGTCCACAATTCTCATCAGCTGTTCGTAATTGTCACCGCTGTCAATGCGCAGTCCTTTGAACAGATTAGCAAAGTCTTCAGAGAAATTCAGACTGAAGATATTCCACCCGAAGCTGTCATAAAGATAAGTTCCGAGAGCACCGCGGAACGTGTTCCGCCAGGAATTCATGGCTATATTGTTGGCCATCTGCGGACCGTACATGCCGCCAATGGCGCAGACAAACTCGTGAGCCATTGTGCCGATAGGCACCAGGTCGTACTTCATCGCCAGATAAATATTGCTCGTCCCGACGAAGCGGCCCGGCCACTCGCGGCTGTTGTTGCAGTCTTTCATCGCTCTGACAACAGTGTCCTCTGCCATGAACGAGGCGCGGCGGCGCGTACCGAAGTCACTGTAAACACAGCCTGCGGCGAGCAGCCGCTCGGCCTTACGGTAAGTTTTGTCATAATATGCATCGTAGTCAAACAACCGGTTTTGCCCCGTCATTTCATAATAAAGGTCAGATATTATGGCCAGAACCTTTACTTCAAGCAGTATGGTGTCAGCCCAGCTGCCCTCAAACTCTACGTGCAGATGCCCCTCATCGTCCTGCCATGCCTTGGCCCAACGGCGGTCAAAGCGGTATCCCTTCAGGTAATTGTAAAACCAACCGGGGATAAAGCTGCACTTGCGATGCAGGAAATCAATCTCGTCATCGGTTATTTTCAGGTCTTCAAGCATGGCTATCTGCTCTGTAAGAATCTCGGCAAAGCCTTCGGGATAGACAGTATTGTCACGGTCAGTGAACGAATATTTCACCTGCGCACGCGGGAAATTGTCGATGACGGCGCAGCACATCGTGAACTTATAAAGGTCGTCGTCAGTAAAATGTCTTATTATCTGTTCCATGGCGTTCGTGTAGATTTACGCTCCGCGACGTTGCACTGACAGCTGAAACATATAGTGCCGTGCCACGTGAGCAAGGCCGTGGCCTTAACGTAAGTCGTTATGATTTACAAAGGTAATAAAAAACACAGTGGCGACAAAATGTTTAACGGCAAAAATCTATTTATTAAATATTTGCCCGGTTAACGGGAACGGCAGGCTGCACGACACCGGACGGAAAAGTCAAGCACGCCTTACAGCGATGTATCCTGTGGCAAACATGGCTGCAATATGTGGCCTTTTACGCTCTGAAAGGCCACATATTGCACGGCGAACGATGACCTTTCAGTTTATAAGCATACGCCTGCAATTTGCTTACGATCCATGTACGGCGATGCCGTTTGGAAGAGAAACTGCAAACAAACACCGGCGGTTAACTTACAGTTTGCACCGGCAGAGGCTGCTCATTGCGGCATAAGTAAGCTGCAAGATAGCCTTGCAGGATGCAAAGATTTCAAAAAAATTTGGCTCGTATCAATAAAAGAGTTAAATTTGCAAGCAATATTGATACACCGCCGAATGAGTACCGACAAGTTTATACACATCCTCACGGAGACTACTGACAGGCTTTCACGCCAAGGGTCAATGAAAGAACTTTTTCATCAACACCGTGACGGCGACCCTCTACCCTCGGGCAAGGCTCTTAAAGAGATAATCGAGCTGGCACGCTCAATACTGTTCCCGGGCTTTTTCGGCAACTCTACAATCAACTCTACAACACTGAAATATCACATCGGCGTAAACATCGAGAGGTTGCACAATCTGCTTACCGAGCAGGTGTTGGCCGGACTGTGCTTTATGGACAACGAGTGTCCGCAGCCAGACTGTTCCCCGCTCTACCGCCGTCCGCAGGCTGAAGAGATTGCAGCCAAACTCGTTGAGCGGTTGCCGGAGATACGCGAAGTGCTGGCAACCGATGTGGAGGCCGCCTACAACGGTGACCCGGCGGCCGAAAGTATGAGCGAGATAATAGCCTGCTATCCTGTAATACGCACATTGGTGAATTACCGGATAGCCCACGAACTGGTGACGCTCGGAGTGCCGCTGATACCGCGCATCATCACCGAAATGGCTCATTCAGAGACCGGAATAGACATTCATCCGGCCGCACAGATAGGCCACCATTTCACCATTGACCACGGCACGGGCGTTGTAATAGGCGCCACGTGCATCATCGGGAACAATGTAAAGCTGTACCAGGGCGTCACACTCGGCGCCAAGAGCTTTCCGCTCGATGACAATGGGAACCCGATAAAAGGCATACCTCGCCACCCTATACTCGAAGACGACGTGATAGTCTACTCTAACGCGACGATACTTGGCCGCATAACTATCGGTAAAGGATGCGTCGTCGGGGCAAATATCTGGGTGACAGAGGACATGGAACCAATGACAAAGAAGGTTGTACGAGCGTGAGGCTTTACGGCAACAAGACTGAAAGACACCGCTACTGCAAGGCCGCATAACAGCCTATACAGTATAACAGCGGTACTGACTGAGGCTCATACCGTAAAACCGCGCAACCCCAAACCGAAAAACCGAAAAATAAACAAATGGAACAAGAATTTGAACTCATCGCCAAGACATTCATGGGATTAGAGCCCGTCTTGGCCCAAGAGCTGACACAACTGGGTGCAAACAACGTGCAGATAGGACGCCGCATGGTGTCGTTCACCGGCGACAAGGAAATGATGTACCGCGCCAACTTCCAGCTGCATACCGCAATCAGGGTAATAAAACCTATCAAACACTTCAAGGCAAGCTCTGCTGACGACGTGTATGAAGAAGTTAAGAAAATAGACTGGAGCCGGTATCTCGACCTGAAGAAGAGCTTTGCGGTAGACTCAGTGGTGTTCTCTGACGAGTTCCGCCACTCTAAATTCGTGTCTTACAAGGTTAAAGACGCCATAGTAGACCAGTTTCGCGAGAAGACAGGACAGCGCCCGAACATATCTGTGGCCAATCCTGATATACGCCTGAACATGCACATCGCCGAAGACCGCTGCACACTCTCGCTTGACTCAAGCGGCGAGAGCCTGCATCGCCGCGGCTACAGACAAGAGTCTGTCGAAGCACCTCTTAACGAGGTGCTCGCCGCCGGCATGATACTCATGACCGGGTGGAGGGGCGACACCGACTTTATTGACCCCATGTGCGGCTCAGGAACACTGCTCGTGGAGGCTGCGCTCATAGCCCGCAATATGGCTCCGGGCATCTTCAGAAAGGGATATGCCTTTGAGAAATGGCCCGACTTTGACGCTGAACTGTTTGACCGCATATATAACGACGACTCACAGGAACGCGAGTTCAGCCACCACATCTACGGCTATGACATAGACATGACGGCTGTACAGACCGCCCGACTTAACGTACGCGCCGCCGGACTTACCAAGGATATCACTATCGGGCAGGCTGATTTTAAGGACTTCAAACAGCCGTCTGAGAAGGCAATAATGGTGACCAACCCGCCTTACGGAGAGCGTATCTCTACTCCGGATCTGCTCGGCACTTACCGCATGATAGGCGAAACGCTGAAACGCCAGTTTAAGAACAACGACGCATGGGTGCTCAGCTATCGCGAAGAATGCTTCGACCAGATTGGTCTGAAGCCGTCAATCAAGATACCGCTGTATAACGGTTCGCTTGAATGTGAGTTCCGTAAATATCAGATTTTTGAAGGAAAGTTTAAGGATTTCCGCAGCGAAGGCAACATACTCAAGACAGAAGACGAGAAGAAAGCCATGGCCGAGAAGCACCGCTTCAAGCAGCACCGTGACTTCAAGAAACGCCTTGACGCCGCTGAAGAGGAAAACGAAGAGGGCGACATACGCACATTCACGTTCCATAAATTCGACTTCAAGAACCGTGACAACGACCGCCGGGGACGCCGTGGAGACCGCGAGAGAAAGTCTTACGGAGACCGGAACGACAGTTACAGCAGGCGTGGAGGCAAACCTTTTAAAGGAGGAAGAGACAGAACGGATTTCGGAAAAAGAGGAAGAAAACATGAAAATTAACCGTTTTAAGATATTCAATCACAACGCCGCACACTGCGTAGCGGCGTTGTTCGCACTGTTTACGACAATGACAGTAAATGCTCAGTTAAAGCAATTTACACTTGAAGACCTTAACTTCGGCGGCAACAATTACCACAATATGGTGCCGAAGAACAGGTATCTCACGTGGTGGGGCGACCAATTAGTGCGCCTCGATGTAGAAGAATGCAGCACGGTTGACAAGAAAACAGGTAAAGAGAAAGTGCTCTTTACCGTTGACGACATCAACAAATGGGCCGGAACAACTGCCGACAGCGCAAAAATCTATCATCTGTTTTACGCTTCGTTCCCTTACGCTGACAAGCCTTTAGTGCTCGTTAGCCGTAAAAACGAGCGTCTGCTTATCGACTTTAAGGCTAAGAAAACTATATGGAAGCAAAGCACCGTGGACGAGACACACGAAGACTGGAACGCTAAATCGCGCGCAGTAGCTTTTGTTAAAGGCGATAATCTGTATGTGACTGACGCTGAAGGAAAGACCCGCCAGCTGACAACTGACGGCAGCCACGACATTGTTTACGGACAGAGCGTTCACCGAGATGAGTTCGGAATATATAAAGGAACGTTCTGGAGCCCTGACGGTAAACGACTCGCCTTCTACCGGATGGACCAGAGCATGGTAACGGATTACCCCCTCGCAAATATAGACACACATATAGCAACAGAGATGCCGACCAAGTATCCCATGGCCGGTGAGACCAGCCATAAGGTCACAGTGGGCGTATATGACATGGAAACGGGCAGAACCATTTACCTGAAAGCAGGCGACCCGACCGACCGTTACTTTACAAACATTGCATGGAATCCCACCGGTGAACGCATATACATGATTGAGCTTAACCGTGACCAGACAGACATGGAGCTGGTAAGCTATGACGCTATAACCGGTGACAGACTTGCAACGCTGTACAAAGAGCACAATGACAAGTACGTACATCCCGTCAACCCGATAACCTTCTTGCCATGGGACAACGACAAATTTATACTCCAAAGCGAGAAAGACGGCTACAACCACCTGTATCTTTTCAACACTAAAGGAGAACAACTCAAGCAGATCACGAGCGGCAAATGGGTTGTACTCGACCTTATCGGATTTGCTCCAAAATCTAAAAACATGCTCATTCTGTCAACAGAAAGCAGCCCAATACAGAACAATATTTATAAGGTAAACGTTGAAACGGGCAGACGCACACTGCTCGACAACGGCCGCGGATGTCACGCTAACACGTATGGCGAAGGCGGACACCGCTACCCTGCCCTTTCTGCTTCAGGCCTGTATATGTTTGACAGTTACTCTGAGCCTGACGTTCCGCGCAACATTGACATCATTGATGTTGAGGATGGGAAAAGGACGGGATACTTCAAGGCACCTGACCCGTGGGCCGGATATAACGTGCCTGAATACTCATGCGGCACGATCAAGGCTGCCGACGGCATCACAAACCTTTACTACCGCATGGTAAAACCTATCGGATTTGACCCTAATAAGAAATATCCAACCGTGGTTTACGTCTACGGCGGTCCGGGTATCCGCAATGTTGAAGCCAGATGGCACTATGCAAGCCGCAGCTGGGAGACTTACATGGCGCAGAAAGGTTACCTGCTGTTCATTCTCGACAACCGTGGCTCAAGCGACCGTGGACGTGATTTCGAGCAGGCAACGTTCCGCCACCTTGGCGTAGAAGAGATGAAAGACCAGATTAAAGGCGTTGAATATCTTAAGTCTTTGGCCTACGTTGACACTACGAAAATGGGCGTACACGGCTGGAGCTTCGGCGGATTTATGACCATATCGCTGATGACAACATATCCAGACGTGTTCAAAGTGGGCGTAGCCGGCGGTCCGGTGATTGACTGGAAGTGGTACGAAGTGATGTACGGAGAACGCTACATGGACACTCCACAGGCTAACCCTGAAGGCTACGAAGAGACAAGTCTTATCAACAAAGCAAAGAATCTGAAGGGCAAACTGCAGATAATCATAGGCACGGATGACCCGACCGTTGTGCCGCAACATGCCCTGTCGTTCATCAAGAAGTGTAACGAAGTTGGCACACAACCAGACTTTTACGTATATCCCGGCGAGGGACACAACATGATGGGACATCAAAGTGTACACCTGCACGAAAGAATTACGCAATATTTTGAGGATTATCTCAAATAAAAACAAAGTGGCCTTGATATAAGAACATTGATATTTTGAATAAAAACATAACTTACGATAACAATGAAAATATTACTCTTAGGAAGCGGAGGACGCGAACATGCTTTGGCATGGAAAATCGCTCAAAGCCCCAAGGTAGACAAACTTTTCATCGCTCCGGGCAATGCCGGAACGGCAAATGTAGGCAAGAACATTGACATTAAAGCTGACGATTTCGGAAAGCTGAAAGACTTTGCCGTTGAGAACGGTATCGATATGGTTGTTGTAGGGCCTGAAGACCCGTTGGTAAAAGGTATATATGATGACTTTAAGAACGATGCACGCACAGCCACAATACCCGTTATAGGTCCGTCAAAGCTCGGCGCTCAGCTTGAAGGTTCAAAGGATTTTGCCAAAAGCTTCATGCAAAGGCATAATATCCCGACTGCTAAATATAAGACATTTAACGGCACATCACTTGACGAAGGGCTGCGTTTTCTCGAGACATTGCAGCCTCCTTACGTGCTGAAAGCTGACGGGCTGTGTGCCGGTAAGGGTGTACTTATACTGCCTACGCTCGACGAGGCTAAGAGGGAACTGCGCGAAATGCTCGGCGGAATGTTCGGCAATGCTTCGGCAAACGTGGTCATAGAGGAATTTCTCAGTGGCATAGAATGCTCTGTATTCGTACTTACTGACGGCAAGAACTACAAGATTCTGCCTGAAGCAAAGGATTACAAGCGAATTGGTGAAGGCGACACCGGTCTCAACACTGGCGGCATGGGCAGCATATCCCCCGTGCCTTTCGCAACAAAAAAATGGATGCAAAAGGTTGAAGACCGCATAATACGTCCGACTGTAAACGGGCTTGCCGAGGAAAACCTTGACTACAAAGGTTTCATCTTCTTCGGTCTTATTAACGTGAACGGCGACCCCATGGTGATAGAATATAACTGCCGCATGGGTGATCCTGAGACAGAAAGCGTTATGCTGCGCCTGAAGAGTGACATTGTAGACCTGTTTGAGGGGGTTGCCAACGGTGACCTTGACAAACATAAGATTGAGTTTGATGAACGGGCGGCGGCATGCGTAATGCTTGTAAGCGGTGGCTATCCCGGTAAGTACGTAAAGGGTTACCCCATAACCGGCATCAATGACGTTGAAGGAAGCGTAGTGTTCCACTCCGGCACCGCGCTGAAAGACGGCCAAATAGTAACCGCCGGCGGCCGCGTTATCGCTGTAAGCTCTTACGGTAAAGATAAAGAGGAAGCTCTCTCAAAATCTTTTGCTGAGGCACAAAAGATTAACTTCACCAGGAGATACTTCCGCAGCGATATAGGAAAAGACCTTTGAGAAATTAAGAATTAAGGGTTAAGAATTAAGAAAAGTATCTTTGACTGCTTGTTTACTTAATTCTTAACCCTTAATTCTTAATTATATTATTTTCTTTTCCAAAGCCACCTTTCATTAAATGTGGCAAAAAATCCGTTCAAAAACTGTCTGTCTGACAAAATAAATCTGTAATTTTGTCATCGGTTTCTCTATCGGTAATTTAATCATCGCATGAAGCCTTTAAATTCAGATTTATTTGATTTTACATGAAACGATTACAAAACAAGATATCAGGAAGCCGCATGGCACTGCCCGTAACGGCTGTTTATGCGCTCGTTGTGTGGCTTGTGCTATATCCGCAGACCAAAACAACATACATAGAACTGGCACTGTTTACAATATCGACATATCTTATGGTTGAGCTAAATAACAGGAACACGCTCATAAGAGTGTACAGCAGAATGGTGTCATGCGCATTTCTTGTGCTCGGTACGATGACTATAGCAGCAATAGGCTCTATTCAAGTGCTCACCGTTCAGCTGTGCTTTATCATTGCATATCTATTACTTTTCAGTTGCTATCAGGAGAAACAGGCACAAGGCCGCATGTTCTACACGTTCGCATGTATCGGCACAGCCAGTATTGTTTTTCCACAAGCCATATTCTTTGTCCCTGTGATATGGATTTTGGCCGGTACCAACCTGAGGGCTTTCAGTGGACGTAACTTTTGGGCTTCAATTATCGGGCTGACTGCGCCTTACTGGTTCTACATAGGATATTGTGCACTGACCGGCAATATGAATTACATAAATGAACTGCTTGACGTGCAGATCTGGGATATGTCACAAAGCATTATGACTGTGCAGATACAACCGGACGTAGCCGTGTCGCTCAGCGTAATCACGCTTACGTCAATTATCGGTGTAATTCATTTCTTACGGGACAGCTATAAAGACAAAATACGTACGCGCATGATTTATGAACTTTTCATCATCATGTCGATTTTCATCATTACATTCATAATCGTACAGCCTCAACACGTTGAAATGCTTACAGCCTTACTGACTGTCAACGCTGCCATTCTTACCGGTCACTTCATAGCCCTCACAAATACACGGGCCGCGAACATAGTATTCTGTTCACTTACAGTAATCGCCCTTGCAGCCACAGCGTTTAACATATTATACAATTACGTACCAAACATAGAAAACCTGAACCTATGGAACATCTGATATCTCTACTTACCGAATATGGATATGCAGGCATGCTCGTTTCCGGTTTTTTAGCAGGCAGCATTTTCCCGCTCAGCAGTGAGTTGGTTATGTTAGGGCTAATGGCCGCCGGACTTAATCCATGGCAACTCGTAATTTACGGCACTATTGGCAATGCCCTCGGCAGTATGTTTAATTATTGGATTGGCTCGTTAGGACGTGTTGACTGGATTGAGCGTTATCTGCACGTAAAGAAAAAAGAACTTAACCGCGCCCAGAAGTTTCTTGCCGGACGCGGCGCATGGATGGGCTTCTTCGCATTCCTGCCGGTTATAGGTGAAGGCATAACTATCGTACTCGGACTTATGCATGCCAACGTAGCGCTGACCGCCGTCAGCATAACGATAGGTAAATTTGCGCGTTATGCCCTTCTTGCTCTTGGCGTTGACATATTCATATAACGAAAAAACATCAATAAGAAAATATCAGGAACAGTCTGTTTATATCGCTGTTCCTGATACTTCACAAATTTTGTTTATTATCAAGAATCTAAATAAAATCTTTATTTTTTCTTTGCAGGTGCCGGTTTGTATGCTTTGTTCAACCCTGAGATAACCTCGTTGGTTATATCGTATGCCTTATCGGCGTAAAGGATGTTGTCTCCTGCTTTGCTCAAGATGAGTGAATACTTCTTATCTTTGTTGTAAACAGCGAGATAATGCTGTATGCTGTCGCGCAAAGCCTTGTTGAACTTATCCGTCTCAGCCTGGAACTCTGTACCGAGACGCTGTTGAAGCTCTCTCAAATCAGCGTCCTGTTTCTGCAATCCCGCCTGAACAGCCTCGGCCTGCTGCTGAGTATATTTGTTGTTCTGAATATCCTGCTGGAACTTAGTCACGGCATTCTGCAACGAGCGTCCCTTTGAATTTATAGTATTCTGAATATTCTGACTTTTCTTTTCGAGTATAAGCGTATATTCCTTACAGAACTTATATTGGGTCATGATAGAATCAACCTCAATGTAAGCAATTTTCATATCAACACTTGCAGAGGTTGCTGAAACTGGTTTTTCATCAACCTTTGGTGCCTGCTTGTTGCACGAGGTAATGGCCAATGCAACCATTGCCATTGCAGCAACCGAACGGATTACTTTTTTCATTGTATATTATTTAATTGTTTAATTATTAATCACTCAGTAATGAGAAGAAACTTTCCTGCTTACTTTGTTTAAAGATAGCCACACAGCGGTGTCAATATAGCAAATATTACCTGTGAAAGGCTCAAGTTTCTTTCAAAAACTTTATTTTTTGCCGCAAAGATAATACAAAAAAGTGAGATACTGAGCAAATCATGGAAATATGATTGAAATTTAATGATTTATGAGGCTTTGAGATTTTGGCGAATGCCGAATAAAACCGCCGGAAAGCCAGCTTGAGCCGTAATAGCACTACTATCCCGTTACTGAAGAACCGGACGGCTGACAGTATGGCAAAGGACGGCAAAACGGGATAAAAACTCCATTTGCACAGGCATTTGGACGCATTGGTGATGAAAAAGTCCGGTGACGGGTTTGATTGCGCCGCTCTGCCGTGGCTTACATTCAGTCGGACAAGCTCTACACGAGGCTGTTTCGTAAGTTGTACCAATCAAATAAATCAATTTATGGCATCATTCAGACTTAA
>C._urophasianus_2_cecum__coassemble_238_pt1 | contig 11505 bp, 11 predicted proteins | sample C__urophasianus_2_cecum__metabat2_low_PE_008 | metagenome-assembled genome bin C
GTTTCTTCGGAAATTTAAAATAACTTTGTTGCATTTGCTGTTGGACTCTACAGAATGGAGAAGAGAATTTTTTCACAGTAAAAAAGAAAAGGGAAAAGAACGTAATATTAAAAATATTCAGTAAATTTGCACAATAATTTTAATTGTCGGCAAAATTGATAGAAAAGCATATCGTACTTGAAGATATTGACCCCGTTGTGTTGTACGGGGTAAACAACACACATCTGCAAGTTATCAAGGCGTTATATCCTAAGCTCAGAATAGTGGCCCGCGACAATGTCGTACGCGTACTTGGAGATGAGGAGCAAATGGCTTCATTTGAAGAGAATATCGAAAAGATACGATTACATGTTCTTAAATACAACTCTATCAACGAAGAGAATATCATTGACATAATAAAAGGTATTAAGACCAAAGACGATACGGCGAAGGACGTTATCGTGTACAACATATCAGGCAAACCGATAAAAAGCCGTAGCGAGAACCAGCAGAGACTAATCAACGCCTATGAGAAAAATGATATGATATTCGCCATTGGTCCTGCGGGAACTGGTAAGACATATCTGAGTATAGCGTTGGCTGTAAAGGCTCTTAAAGAAAAAACGGCCAAGAAAATCATATTAAGCCGCCCTGCTGTAGAGGCCGGGGAAAAACTTGGTTTCCTTCCGGGAGACATGAAAGATAAAATCGACCCTTATCTGCAACCGCTTTACGATGCTTTGGAAGATATGATTCCGGCTGTCAAACTACATGACATGATGGAAAAGCATGTTATACAGATTGCCCCGTTGGCCTTTATGCGGGGACGGACTCTGAGTGACGCAGTCGTTATACTTGACGAGGCACAGAACACAACATCAGCACAAATAAGAATGTTCCTGACGAGAATGGGATGGAACACGAAAATGATTATAACCGGCGACCTGACACAGATAGACCTGCCGCGCGGAACAATAAGCGGACTGCGCGAGGCTGTTAAGGTACTTGAGAATGTCGAAGGTATATCCTTCATACACATGAAAGAAAAAGACATCGTAAGACATAAACTTGTAACGAGAATCGTACATGCCTACGAACGCGCTGATAAAGCCTCTCATACCAATGCCCAATATATCACAGACACTGATAAAGAAACTGGTAAACGGGACAACGAGCAATAGATAAGCAAGGTATTAATAATGATTATCGCCGGACAAGGCTGCACTCTAACCGCTAACAAATAACATAAAACAATGAAAGCGTTAACAAGAACAGATTTCCACTTTGATGGACAAAAGAGCGTATATCACGGGAAAGTACGCGATGTTTACAACATCAATGATGACATTATCGTTATGGTTGCAACCGACAGAATTTCAGCTTTTGACGTAATTCTGCCCAAAGGCATACCATTCAAAGGTCAGGTTCTCAACCAGATTGCATCAAAGTTTCTTGACCAGACGAAAGATATTTGTCCTAACTGGAAACTGGCGACTCCTGACCCCATGGTAACTGTAGGCCTTAAATGTGAAGGTTTCCGTGTGGAAATGATTATCCGCTCAATCCTCACCGGTTCTGCTTGGCGCGAATATCAGAAAGGCTGCCGCGAGCTGTGCGGTATCAAACTGCCTGATGGAATGAAAGAAAACCAACGCTTCCCAGAACCTATTATCACGCCGACAACTAAAGCAGATGAAGGTCATGACATGAACATCTCTAAAGCGGAGATAATCGCACAAGGCATAGTAAGCAAAGAAGACTATGAGATAATGGAAGATTATACTCGTAAAATCTTTGCACGCGGGCAGGAGATTGCCGCTCAGCATGGTCTGATTCTTGTTGATACAAAATATGAGTTCGGCAAACGTGACGGCAAGGTTTATCTCATAGACGAGGTTCACACACCTGACAGCAGCCGCTATTTCTACGCTGACGGATACGAGGAGAAGTTTGAGAATGGCGAACCTCAGCGTCAGTTGTCAAAGGAATTTGTACGCCAGTGGCTCATCGAACATAACTTTATGAACGAGCCGGGACAGGTTATGCCTGAAATAACAGACGAATATGCTGAAAGCGTAAGCGAGCGTTACATCGAACTGTTTGAGCATATCACAGGCGACAAGTTTGACAAGGCCGCTGAAGAAGGAGACATAGCAGCACGCATAGAGAAAAACGTTAAGGAATATCTGGCGAGCTACAAACAAGCAAACAACCAATAAACATAGGAGGGAACAGGGAGACAGGCTCTGCAGCACACAGTGTTGCGATGACCGGTCTATCTTCTTGTTTATACGTATTACGGTGTCTTTTAACAATAGGAGATGTCTTATAAGCAGGAGAGTATAACTCCGTACGGCAACGGTGAGAAAAAAAACAAACAGGTAGAGACGATGTTCGATAACATTGCCAATACTTATGACGTACTCAACCACAGGCTTTCGTTCGGTATTGACTATTTATGGAGGAGTACGGCAATAAAGCTACTGAAGCCGTACAAACCGTCAAGTATTCTTGACATCGCAACCGGCACGGGTGACTTTGCAATTATGTCTGCAAAGAAACTGCGGCCGGCAAGAGTTACCGGAGTTGACATTTCTGACGGTATGATGCGTGTAGGCATGGCAAAAGTAAAAAAGGAAGGTCTCAGCGACATCATATCTTTCCAAAAAGAGGACTGTGAACACCTTACTTATAAAGATGAAAGCTTTGATGCGATAACAACAGCATTCGGAATCAGGAACTTCCAAAATCTCGATGCTTGCCTGAAAGAAATGTGCCGAGTGCTCAGAAAAGGCGGACAGTTAAGTATCATAGAACTCAGCAGGCCCACACATTTCCCGATGAAACAGCTATTCTGGATATATTCGCATTCACTTCTTCCGCTATACGGAAAACTTGTTTCAAAAGACAAAAATGCGTACAAATATCTGATATGCACAATCGAGTCATTCCCCCAGGGAGAAGAAATGGTTGAGATATTCAAGAAGGCCGGCTTCTCTAAAGCAAAGTTCAGACGCCTCACATTCGGCATTTGCACTTGCTATTTTGCCATTAAATAACATATTATTATGGATAAATACGGACTGATAGGGTATCCCCTCGGACATTCGTTTTCAAAGAACTATTTCAACGAAAAGTTCAAAAACGAGAGCATTAATGCGGAATACATTAATTTTGAAATCTCAACTATTGAATCATTACCTGAAGTGCTTGCGCTCAATCCTGAGCTAAAAGGACTAAACGTAACAATTCCTTACAAGGAAAAAGTCATAAGCTACCTTGACACAGTCAGCCCTGAGGCAAGAGCAATAGGTGCGGTAAACGTTATCTGTGTTGACCATAAAGGCAACGAAATAAAACTAAAAGGATACAATAGCGATGTCATCGGCTTCACGAAAAGCATAGAACCTTTACTTGAACGTTTCCATAAAAAAGCGTTGATATTGGGTACCGGAGGCGCTTCTAAGGCTATTAATTACGGTCTAAAGTCATTAGGTCTTGAGACAGTCTTCGTCAGCCGATATGAGCGTCCCGGCACAATACAATATGAAACAATTACACCTGAAATAATAAAGGAATACAATGTCATTGTAAACTGCACCCCTTGCGGTATGTATCCGCACATTGACGAGTGCCCGATGCTGCCGTATGAAGCGATGGACAGCAAGAACCTGCTGTATGACCTGCTGTATAACCCCGACCAAACTTTGTTTATGAAAAAAGGCGCAGCACAAGGTGCGATAGTGAAAAACGGTCTGGAAATGCTTCTGTTGCAGGCTTTCGCAAGCTGGGAATTCTGGAACAGAGACAAATAAATACATTTCCCGAAATAAAAGCAGCAAGGACTTACCCTGTTCAGATATACAACTTTCGCAGACATTGCCTTACACTGACATTATATTAAGGTTCGACTACAAATCACGACAACAAAATTTGAAATAATGGATTCACATAACCGTTATATGCTGCGTGGCGTATCAGCCGCCAAAGAGGATGTTCACAACGCCATAAAGAACATCGACAAAGGTATATTTCCACAGGCTTTCTGCAAGATAATTCCCGACATACTTGGCGGCGACCCTGAGTATTGTAACATCATGCACGCTGACGGTGCCGGAACGAAATCATCATTAGCTTACACTTATTGGAAAGAGACCGGCGACCTCAGCGTATGGAAAGGCATCGCGCAAGATGCTCTCATCATGAATACTGACGACCTGTTGTGCGTAGGAGCTGTTGACAACATTCTCGTATCCAGTACAATAGGACGCAACAAGATGCTTATTCCGGGCGAAGTGATTTCAGCCATCATCAACGGCACTGACGAACTACTGGCATCCATGCGTGATATGGGTATCGGTATATATGCCACCGGCGGCGAGACGGCAGATGTTGGCGACCTTGTCAGAACAATAATTGTTGACTCAACGGTGACTTGCAGAATGAAGCGCAGCGACGTAATCAACAATGCAGACATACGCCCGGGCGACGTCATTGTCGGCCTTGCCTCTTTCGGACAAGCCACATACGAGCAATCATATAACGGCGGAATGGGCAGCAACGGACTGACAAGCGCGCGTCATGACGTGTTCGCTAAATATATTGCCGGGAAATATCCAGAAAGCTATGACCACGCCGTTCCTGACGAACTTGTTTACAGTGGACATTACAAACTGACCGACACTCTGCCTGACATTCCTGTTAATATAGGCCGGCTTGTACTCTCCCCCACACGCACATACGCTCCGGTGATCAGGAAAATGCTTGACGAACTTCGTCCTGAGATACACGGTATGGTGCATTGCACAGGCGGAGCGCAGACCAAGGTACTACACTTTGTCGGCGACAACTGCCGCGTAATTAAAGACAATATGTTCCCGGTGCCGCCATTATTCAGAATTATCAAGGAGCAAAGCGGTACTGATTGGCAGGAAATGTACAAAGTCTTCAACATGGGACACCGTATGGAGATATACGTCAGTCCTGAGACGGCTGAAAAGGTTATAGCAATAAGCAAGAGCTTCAACATTGACGCACAAACCATAGGACACATTGAAGAAGGCACGAAGAGCCTGACAATTAAATCCGAGTTTGGCGAATTTAATTATTAAGCAATATGTCTGACAATAACAATATACTCGAAAAACTTGAAGGACTTGAAAGCCGATACGAAGAAATATCGACACTTATAACCGACCCGTCGGTCATTGCCGATCAGGAAAGATATGTCCGACTTACGCGTGAATACAAGGATTTGGACTACATAATGGAGGCAAGAAAGAAATACATTGCCTGCCTTAATTCAATAAAGGAGGCGAAAGACATCCTTGCAAACGAGAGCGACCCTGACCTCAAGGAAATGGCACGTGAGGAATTGCAGACTAACGAGGAGCTGCAGCCGAAGATTGAAGAAGAAATAAAAATGGCGCTTGTGCCCAAAGACCCTGAGGACGCAAAGAACGTACAAATGGAAATACGAGCCGGAACGGGAGGCGATGAGGCCGCATTGTTTGCCGGAGACCTGTTCCAGATGTATAAGAAGTTCTGCGACTCCATGGGCTGGACGCTGTCGGTAACGAGCGTTAGCGAGGGTGCCGTAGGAGGTTATAAGGAGATTGACTTTGCAGTAAGCGGTGACAACGTCTACGGCACACTGAAATACGAATCAGGAGTACACCGCGTTCAGCGTGTGCCCGCCACAGAAACGCAGGGCCGTATGCACACCAGTGCCGCGACAGTGGCAGTATTGCCAGAGGCAGACAAATTTGAGGTGAACATCAATGAAGGTGACATCAAATGGGACACTTTCCGCAGCTCAGGTGCCGGCGGACAAAACGTAAACAAGGTGGAATCGGGTGTGCGTTTGCGCTATCCATGGAAAAATCCGAATACCGGCGAGGTTGAGGAAATACTTATTGAATGTACCGAGACACGTGACCAGCCCAAAAACAAGGAACGTGCGCTGTCGCGTCTGCGTACTTTTATTTACGACCGAGAGCACCAGAAATACATTGACGACATAGCAAACCGCCGCAAGACTCTCGTATCAACGGGTGACCGTAGTGCCAAGATACGCACCTACAACTTCCAGCAAGGACGCGTGACTGACCACCGCATCGGATACACCACCCACGATCTGCAAGGCTTTCTCAGCGGAAACATCAAGGACATGATTGATGCCTTGACCGTAGCAGAGAACGCTGAGAGGATGAAAGAAGCAGAAATGTAAATTAACATAGCAGATAGAATGGTTAAAGGTTTTAATTAAAGTAAAGATTTAACGCCGCAAAGCAAATTACATAACGGTATTTTCATATCACGGCCAAAACTACTTTAACCCTCCTGACTGCCATTAACGATTTTAATCATACATTATTATGACAAGGCAACAACTCATCGAACAGATTTTTACAAAGAAATCATTTCTCTGCGTAGGACTTGACACAGATATAAAGAAAGTGCCGCAACACTTACTGAAAAGCGATGACCCGGTTTTCGACTTCAACAAAGCAATCATTGACGCGACGGCAGACTACTGCATCGCATACAAGCCAAACCTTGCCTTTTACGAGTGTATGGGCGTAAAAGGACTTGCTGCATTCGAGCGTACCGTGAAATACTTGAAAGAGAATTACCCCAATCACTTAATCATAGCCGATGCAAAGCGCGGCGACATTGGCAACACGTCGGCAATGTATGCCCGCACATACTTTGAGGAGTATGACATCGACGCACTGACCGTTGCGCCATATATGGGTGAAGACAGCGTTACGCCGTTCACAGCATATAGTGGTAAATGGACTATCCTGCTTGCACTGACAAGCAACAAAGGTTCACACGATTTTCAGTTGACAACCGACCAGGACGGCGAGCATCTTTTCGAGAAAATTATACGTAAGTCGCAGGCTTGGGGCACAACAGAAAATCTGATGTACGTCGTCGGAGCTACTCAGGGCGAGATGTTCAAGGACATACGCATGGTCGCACCTGAGCATTTCCTGCTCGTCCCGGGTATAGGAGCACAGGGAGGCAGCCTGCAAGAGGTGTGCAAATATGGCATGACAAAGGACTGTGGACTGATTGTGAACAGCAGCCGCGGCATAATCTATGCGTCAAACGGAACCGACTTTGCCGAAAAAGCCGCTGCAAGCGCAAAAGAGCTGCAGCTTGAAATGAGTGCGGAGCTTGACAAACTGGCACAGCAGTAATCGCCAGTCACATTCTCACAAAAGTAAAACGAAAATATAAGTATTGCCGTTCAGATTACCTGCAGCGGAAAGTTACAATTTAAGACACGCCTTTTAAGCGTCTGAAAGATGACCTTTTAAACTGTAAAAGACGGCAAATCGCAACGCGAAACGTGCCTGTTTGCTAAACGCAGACAGACACGTTTCGTTTTATAAGTTATGGAATGAATGTACTGACAGATTATAACTTTCAAGCATATACGCACAATATCAGTTCACCACACGCACATAAGTCTTTCCATCATACGTTATAATAAGCTCTACAATGAAGCTACTCGGGCTGTCAGGTATGGCAAGCTGCGTCAGATAACAGAATCCTGCTTTCCTAAGACTTGCCAATTTTATATCACTCAGGATACTCTGTTTTAACATATTTGCAGGCACAGCCTCGGCAAAGTCAGCCTTGGTAAAGTCTTTAGAGAACAGCTTTTGCGCGCCTTTAAATATACTGATGTGTATTATGTTGTCGTAATAGATATTCTCTATTTCCATACCCTCGGCATTGTAAAACGGCCTGAAGACCTTGTAAGTAGTAGGATTTACCTGCACGTAGCTGTGATACTTCACGTCAGCAAACCACACAACAGTGTCGTTCTTGATAACCTTGCCTTGGTTAAGCACTATCGGACGATGCCTTACAAACAGCAGAGAGTCGTTAGGGTCCGCGCTTTTCACCAGTTTTATGACGTCATTATTCTGGTTTCTGAACTCAAAGATATGAACATCCTGCTTAACTATCGGGTATTTGGAGGAATTGTTGCCGTACAGCACCATTGTGTCACCGAATATCTTAAACGCCACAGGCTGGCTGGTAGAGTCAGGATAATAAACCGTATCTCCCTTTATCCTGAATACAACGGTCTCCTCATCGGCATCAATCCAGATGCCGGCAAGCATGGCTTTGGCCTTCAGGTTCTCCACTGGTTCAGGAGATTTCTTCTTGCCGTCACCGCATCCGCAAAAAACGGCAGACAGCAAGAATATAAGCAATGCTGTATGTAAAGCCTTGTTATGTGTCATTTTCCTATGCAGTGATACTCGAACCCTTGTTCGTTCAAATCGTCCTTGTCATAAATATTCCTGCCGTCAAGCACGAGTTTGCGGTTCATCAAACGGCCGACATCGCCCCAGTCCGGCAGGCGGAATTCCTTCCATTCTGTAAGCAACATCAGTGCGTCTGCACCCTTAACGGCAGCATACATATCCTTGCAATAGTTAACTTTGGATCCCATTATGCGGCGGCACTCGTTCATAGCCTCAGGGTCATACGCGTTTACAGAGCATCCCTCTGCTAACAGTTTACGGATAATCACAAGTGCCGTAGACTCGCGCATATCGTCAGTCTCAGGCTTAAACGCAAGTCCCCAAAGCGCAATCCGCTTACCGGCAAGCGAGCCTCCGCCGAACGAACGTTTCAACTTTTCAAACAAAATGCCCTTCTGCCGCTCATTCACACGTTCCACAGCTTTAAGTACCTCGAGCGAATAACCGTTGTCGTCAGCGGTCTTAATCAAAGCCTTGACATCTTTCGGAAAACATGAGCCGCCGTATCCACATCCGGCATAAAGGAACTTCCTCCCTATTCTTGTGTCTGAACCTATACCGGCCCTGACCATATTGACGTCTGCACCTACAAGCTCGCACAAGTTGGCAATGTCATTCATGAAACTTATACGAGTTGCAAGCATTGAGTTGGCAGCATACTTAGTCATCTCTGAACTTGGTATATCCATGAAGATAACCCTGAAATTATTAATCAAGAACGGCTTATACAGTTTTGTCAGAATTTTCTTGGCACGCTCACTGTCAACACCGATGACAACACGATCAGGGCTCATAAAGTCCTTAATGGCATTGCCTTCCTTCAAGAACTCAGGGTTGCTTGCTACATCAAAAGCTATATCCTTGCCGCGCTTTTCAAGCTCGGCCGTAATTGTGTCATATACTTTTCGTGATGTTCCAACGGGAACGGTGCTTTTTGTAACCACCACAAGGTAACGGTTAAGGTTTTCCCCTATCGTCTTTGCAGCCTGAAGCACATATTTCAGGTCTGCGCTTCCGTCCTCATCCGGCGGAGTACCTACCGCGATAAACACGACTTCTTGGGCGTTCAGGACATCAGGCAACGATGTAGAAAACTTAAGCCTGCCGGCCTTAGTGTTTTTAAGTACAAGTTCGTCAAGCCCCGGCTCATATATAGGTATCTCACCTTTTTTTAGTGCTTCTATTTTCTTCTCGTCTACGTCTATACAAGTGACAGTGGCACCTGTCTCGGCAAAACAGGCACCTGAAACAAGCCCCACATATCCGGTTCCTACAACAGCTATATTCATAAAAACAAACTTTTAATCGAAATATTCAGCATTGTCAAACGGCAAAGCCTCAAGGTCTTTCTTGCTGGTTAATATCTCTGAAGCGTCCATCGGCCACTCAATGCCAAGACGTTCATCGTCAAAACGTATTGAAGCCTCATGCTCCGGAGCATAAATATTATCAACTTTATATGTAAAAATGGCTTCGTCACTCAATACAAGGAAGCCATGCGCGAACCCTCTCGGAATAAAGAACTGCCGCTTATTGTCACCATTCAGTTCAACCATTACATGTTTCCCGAACGTTTTTGAACTCTTACGCAGGTCTACAGCGACATCAAGCACTCGGCCTTTAATCACTCTTACCAACTTAGCTTGTGAATAAGCTCCTTTCTGATAATGCAGTCCGCGCAATACACCTTTGGAAGATTTAGACTCATTATCTTGAACAAACTCTACGTTCCCGATATGTTTTATAAAGTCTTCTTTTTTGAACGCCTCAAAAAAATACCCTCTGGCATCTTCAAAAACTTTGGGCTGCATGATATAAACGCCCTCTATTTCAGTCTTTATGTACTCCATAAATAAAATAAATTATCACGTGCAAAAGTATAAAATATATCCGAATACAGCATATTCTCACATGAAAATTTAACCAATATAGGATATTAATATTTGTTTTTTCGGATTAAAATAGCTAATTTTGCAAACGTGATTGAGTTAGACAGACATATAGAGATACTGCTTTTAAAAAGCGATTGCGTCATCGTTCCGGGGTTAGGCGGGTTCATAGCAAGCCATATAGCCGCACGGTTCGACGACAATGACAGTATGTTTATACCGCCCGTAAGAACGTTGGGCTTCAATCCTAAGCTAAGAGTTAACGATTCACTGTTAGTTCAATCATACTCAGAGACTTACGACATCAGCTATCCTGAAGCATTCAGCCGTATCGAAAATGAAGTTAACGAGCTGAAACAGCACATCGCAAACAATGGTTCGTATGAGTTGTGTGATGTTGGCACATTATATATTAATAAGGACGGCAACATAGAATTCAAGCCATGTGAAGCCGGCATTCTGACTCCCGAGCTGTACAGTCTCAGTTCGTTTGAGATGAAAAAGATTGCCGCATTAAACGTCAATGTCCATGACAAAAAAGAGAAGAAAGCAGCAACTGTGCCTTTCACAGCAAGTCACGCACATATAGAACAAGGCCTCCCGCATGCCCAAAAACCTGAAATACACACTGCGGAAGAAACAAATAAGAATGACGGAAAGATACAAATCCGCATCAGTGCCGTCAGAAATTTCGCAGCTGCGGTCGTAGCCATAATATTGTTCATGCTCTTAGGCACACCTGTAAACGAGAACAACAATACACTTCGGACGAGCAACTTTGACAACGGAATTATAAACAGACTTGTAAACGAGAGCTACACGAAGGCGGCAAAAAGCGATACCGAAACAAGCCTTAAAGCAAAACCTGCAGCAAAAGCCGTTACAACAAAAGAGCGGCCGGCCACAAATAAAACTGAAGCTAAAGCTGCAAAAATACAAAAGGTGGTCGAAGTATCTGCCAATAATTATTATTGCATAGTTCTTGCAAGCCGGGTCACTAAGGCAAATGCGGACGCATTTGTCAAAAGTCTCATAAAAAAAGGATTTGACAAAGCCTCTGTATTGACTGAGAAAAACAGGGCGATAAAAGTTATATACGGAAAATATGAAACCCGGAATGACGCATATAACGCATTAAAAGACTTGCGGGGAAATGAGAATTTCTATGATGCGTGGGTTTATCAGGTAAAGAATTGACATGAAAAGAGTGAGATGTCCGAAGTGTGATGAATTCATCACATTCGATGAAACAAAATATAAAGAAGGCCAGGCTTTAGTATTTGAATGCCCTTAATGCGGCAAACAATTTGGAATAAGAATAGGGAAATCAAAATTGAGAAATGTTC
>C._urophasianus_2_cecum__coassemble_241_pt1 | contig 11396 bp, 12 predicted proteins | sample C__urophasianus_2_cecum__metabat2_low_PE_008 | metagenome-assembled genome bin C
ATAAATGGATAAAGTCACCCGATAAATTTGTCCGCGAAAAATGTGTGATGCCAATATCACGCAATGAGAACGGACTGTTCCGTTTAGGTAATGCTATATTTGGAAGCGAGCCCGGAATTGATGTATGGAAAGATTTTCTTGAACACATATTCAGCAGTAATGAAATAACAGAACTTAAAGAAAGCAGAATAGAAAAGGTGACGGGACCTGAAGGACTTACAGACTTTTTCGTAACGAACAAAGACAAATATAACAACATCTGCCTTCCGGACAAAAATGTGTTTCATCCGACAACAGGCATTTTCACAGCTCAAACAACAGAAGAGACTGTCGGCATACACTTATGCTGGTCATCATGGCGGAGCGGCTCTGCAATAAAGAGGCTGAAACATATCCTGCGGCGCAAGATAACAGCGATAATCTGATAAAATGAAACCCTCAATTCTTTTCATCCTCCACATGCCGCCTCCCGTACACGGCGCGGCAATGGTGGGTAAATACATACATGACAGCCGGCTGGTGAACGAGACATTCAACTGCCGCTACATCAATCTTGCCACGGCAAAAAGCCTTGCCGACATCGGCAGACCGGGACCGGGAAAGCTGTTCAGGTTCCTCCGTCTGCTAAGGCGGATACGCAAGAGCGTAAGGCAGATAAGGCCTCAGCTCGTGTATGTAACGCCGAACGCCTGCGGAGCGGCTTTCTATAAAGACTTCATCGTAGTGCAGATGCTGAAAGGAATGGGCTGTAAGGTCGTAGTGCATTACCACAACAAGGGCGTGGCCACACGGCAGGACCGCAAACTGGACGACCGGCTTTACCGGCGGTTCTTCAAGGGGCTGAAGGTCATCCTGCTGTCTGAAGCCCTGTATCCGGACATTCAGAAATACGTCAAACGTGAAGATGTAAGAATATGCCCCAACGGCATACCTGAGACACTCGCGGAAGAGCCGCGGGCGGAAAGGCATAACGCCGTGCCTCATATCCTGTTTCTCTCAAACCTGATAGAGAGCAAGGGCGTCATCGTGCTGCTCGATGCGCTGAAAATCCTTAAGGACAAGGGCTATTCGTTCATCTGCGACTTTGTAGGCGGAGAGACTGCCGAGATTGACGCGACGCGCTTTGAGAAAGAGGCGGCGGAACGACATCTCGCTGAAGTGGCCGTATATCACGGGCGGAAGTACGGCGCGGAGAAAGAACAGTATCTTGAGACGGCCGACATATTCGCATTCCCTTCATACTATTCCAACGAGACTTTCGGCCTTGTCAACCTCGAGGCCATGGAGCACAAGCTGCCCGTCGTCTCAACCAACGAGGGAGGAATACCTGACGTGGTTGTGGACGGAAAGAACGGCTACACGCTCGACACATCGCAGGGAAAAGTGTCGGCAAAAGACTTGGCCGACAAAATAGCCGCACTGATAGATGACCCTGACCTCAGACAAAAGATGGGAGAAGCGGGCTACAGGCTGTTCAAAGAGAAGTTCACCCTGCAATGCTTTGAGCAGAAAATCACTGAAACTCTCGGAAACCTGTCGGGGGGGGGTAAAATCAGAGTCTGTCTGACAAGGTATTTCGGCAGGAAATACGGTGAGGAGAAAATGCTTTTCCTACGCGATGCCGACATATTCGCATTCCCGACATTTTACAGCAACGAGTGCTTCCCGGTAGTCCTGCTTGAAGCCATGCAGCAGTGTCTGCCCTGCGTCAGCACCGGCGAGGGCGGCATTCCCGACATTGTGGAGAACGGCGTGACCGGCTTCATCATACCGCGGAAAGACGCTGACGCACTCGCCGAAAAACTCTCGCTCCTGATTGACGACGCCGCAATGCGCAGACAAATGGGAGTTAACGGCAGGAAGAAGTACGAAAGAGAATTTACATACAGCAAGTTTGAGCACCATCTTGCCGGTATTCTTAATGACTTTATTTGTAACGACAAACAACAATAAGCTTCAATTTGTACATTACGTCAAAACACGAATAGATAAAAATAAAAGATACAAAAAATGAATCCGTTTTTTACAGTCCTGCTTTCAGTTCCTTCTACCGTTTACTTCAATTTCCGTTATCTGCCTGTTTCACAGGCCATAAAGCTCCCTGTCTGGGTAACATACGATACAAATGTTAAAATCAGGGGGGGGGAATTTAACAATACAATCCAAAATGATACGGACAGCCATGATACGCATAGGATTTCATAAAGTGCCTGTCTGTAATGACAATGACAAAACCTCTTTGACCATACACAATGGCGGTAGACTAATCTTTGAAGGAACAGCCCATATAGGCCATGGCACTAAAATAAATGTAAATTCAGGAGAATTGCTTTTAGGTGACAATTTTGCCGTCTCTGCCTCTTCACAAATTAACTGTTACACCAGCATACGCTTCGGTAAGAACATTCAATTTTCCTGGGACTGTCTGGTTATGGATTCAGATACACACTGTATTTTTGATGAAAAAGACAGAATCGTAAATGAATCCCGTGAAATTGTTTTCGGGAACAAAATATGGGTAGGATGCCGCTCTACAATATTAAAAGGAAGCTGTATCCCTGACAACTGTGTAATCGGGGCATGCAGCTTAGTGTCAGGCAAAAAATTCAACGCCAATTCCATTATCGTCGGCAATCCTGCAAAATCTTTAAAAAGCATAAACAAATGGGAACTTTAATATTAAACGTTAAAAAATAAAAAACTTACATTATGAGTCTGAGATCAAAAATACGCAGCACTCTGTTCAACTGCATACAAGCAGCCAACGGAACACATGACGACACGGAAGCGCACCAACGGCTGTATGACGCGATAACGGGCGGAAAGCCATTGATGGTGGCACGCTTCGGGGCGGTAGAAATAAAAGGCACACTGTATAAAAAATTGCCCCCGATTAACAAATGTTTACATTCATACGTCTACAGCACGATGCACACTAATGCCGGCTTCTTTCCGCTGGACGAAGACAGCCTTGCCGCCTTCGCCCGGCTGATGACTGACGACATGGGCAGCATTGACGTGCTGGCCTCATGGCGGCCTGAGGAGATTTTCTTCCGCCAAAGACTTGCCGGCGCGTGGCGCATGAGGCTCGGCGCACTCGGCCCGTGCCCCACAAAGGAGGCATGGAGCAGAGCCCTGAAAGGAAAGCACGTACTGGTAATCCATCCGTTCAGCGAGACAATAAAACGGCAATACGCCGAACGGCGCGACAAGATATGGGGCGAGATGTCAGACTATGTGCTGCCTGAGTTTGCCTCGCTGCAGACGGTAAAGGCCGTGCAGACCGTTGCCGGCAACACGGGCGGATATGCCTCATGGTTTGACGCTCTGGAACACATGAAGCGGGAGACTGACAAGCTGCAGTTTGATGTGGCTCTGATAGGCTGCGGTGCATACGGGCTGCCGCTGGCGGCACACATAAAGCGCACGGGCAGACAGGCCATACATATAGGCGGCTCGCTGCAACTTTATTTCGGCATCCGCGGGAAACGCTGGGACAACCGTGAAATATACAATGAATACTGGACTTCGCCTGACGAGACAGAGAAGCCGTCAGGGCTCACCGCCGTGGAGGGCGGATGCTACTGGTAAGCAAATATACATATAATCAGACTTTTCACTTACTTACATGCTTAGACTTGGCGACCTTACAATCATTGAATCGAGGGAGGCACTGAAGGACATTCCGCAGGGAAAGGTGCTGATAAACACGATAAACGCGCACTCGTTCAACACGGCGCAGAATGACGGCCTGTTTGCCGAGGCATTAAGAAACGGCGGCTATCTCATTCCCGACGGGGCGAGTATCGTTAAAGCCTGCCGATGGCTGAAATGCAAATCGCAGCCAAAAGAACGCGTGGCAGGCTGGGATCTGTTCGAGTTTGAGATGTCGCGCCTTAACGGGAAAGGCGGCCGCTGCATGTTCATGGGCAGCTCGGAGAAGGTACTCGGGCTTATCGTTAAGCGGGCAAAGACTGTTTATCCGAACATTGAGGTCATCACTTACTCGCCGCCGTACAAGCCGGAGTTTACCGATGAGGACAACCGGGCTATAATAAAGGCGATAAACGAGGCCGGTCCTGACCTGCTCTGGATAGGCATGACGGCGCCGAAGCAGGAGAAGTGGGCTTACGCCCACTGGGACGAACTGAACATCCGCTGCCATGTGGGCACCGTCGGGGCAGTGTTCGACTTCTTCGCCGGCACTTACCGGCGCGCCCCGCGCTGGTGGCAGGAGCACTCGTTAGAATGGCTTTACCGCCTGATAAAAGAGCCTAAGCGGATGTGGCGGCGGTATGTGGTCGGCAATCCGCTGTTTATCAGAAACGTCTTCAGGGAAAAGACCCATGCCTGACTTTAACGGCAGCAACGTGAAAAAACGGCATCAGCGTTTGACGGCACCGGTTGCTGCCGCCCGATGTCAAACCTGCAGGCACGTTAAATCTTATTGAAAAGCACAACAATCCCGCAAAAAAACAGACTTATATTTTCAAGACTCAGCGCAGGTGTAACTTCTCAAGCACTATGTATATCCAGAATTTTATGAGCGTGAACAGATTTCTCATGCCGCAAAGTTACATCATTTTATCCGTTCCGCACCTATCGGAGCGCAACAAACTGAGCAATTTAGCAGACAAGAAACAAGGAACAAGTTGACAAGAAACAAGTTGACAAGGAACAAGTTGACAAGAAACAAGTTGACAAGAAACAAGTTGACAAGGAACGAGCAGACGAGGGGATTTGCGTCGCAGATAACAAGACATACCTCCTTGTCTGCTCGTCTCTCGTTTCTTGTCTACTAAATTGCTTGTTCCTTGTTTACTAATTCCTTGACGGCTTTGGCTATTCCGTCGTCGTCAACGCTTGACGTAACGCGGTCGGCGACAGCCTTGACTTCGTCAGAAGCGTTGCCCATGGCGATGCCGAGACCCGCCTCGCGGAGTATCGACATATCGTTGCCGCCGTCGCCGAAGGCTACTGTCTGACTGATGTCGATGCCCAGCAGGGCGGCCATGGTGTGCAGGGCGCTGCCCTTGTCGGCACCGCGTGCCGTGATGTCGGTGAAGTCAGGATGCCAGCGTGCCGACACGCAGCCGGGCAGCAGGGGCATGAGGCGCTGCTCGGCCTCGGGGCTGATTATCGGCGTAAGCTGCACTATGCGCTGCGCCAGAACGTCCCCGCGCGACACGCCGTCGCCCGTGTAGCTTACGTTCAGCAGCTGGCGGAAGATGCGGTCAGACGCCGCGTCGGGGTTGCAAATCTTAAGGTCGCGCTCGCCCACGAGCATCATCGGGAACCCCTCGTCGTCGGCCATGCGCAGCGCCGCCAGCACCTCGTCGTGAGGAATGGCGAGGCAGCTCTTCACCTCGCCGCCTGTCATGCAGCATGCCCCGTTGGCCGTTATGTAGCCGTCGATAAGATGCTCTATCGGCCCTAAGTTGTTTACCAATCGCGCCGGCCGGCCCGTAGATATGTATATGCCGATGCCGCTGCGCTTCGCCTCGGTCAGCGCGTCGACCGCCGACTGCGGTATAGTGTGCGTCTTGAAGCTGACGAGCGTGCCGTCAACATCGAAGAAAAAAGCACGGTAACGGTGGTTTAATTCATAATTCATAATTCATAATTCATAATTCACAATTCATAATTCACAATTCACAATTCATAATTCATAATTCCTTAACTCCTGAAAACTCACAATATTTTTGCAAAAATACTCTTTTTATTCCTCAAAAATCGGCGGCGCGTTATAATAATTGTTTAAATTTGCGTTGCATAACCATTTTTTTGACGTAAAGCAAGATGAACCTATGCGATGAGATAACAGCCGGGCTCGCGGCGCTCGGCAGCGAGGAGAAACGCCGCGTGCTGAGCCGTTTTTTCAAGACAGGCAGGGGGCAGTATGGCGAGGGCGACCGGTTCTTAGGCATTCCCGTGCCGCTCACGCGCGGCGTGGCTCGCCGTTATAAGGACGCTCCGCTCGGCACGGCAGTCAGTCTGCTGCAGTCAGAGTGGCACGAGGCGCGTCTCTGCGCACTGCTCATCATGGTGGAGAAGATGAGGAGGGCTGGCGCCGCCGGGGCACGCGAGATAGCAGACACATATCTCGCCAACACGGCGCGCGTGAACAACTGGGATCTTGTTGACCTCTCAGCCTCTTACATCCTCGGCACTTATCTCCTTGACAAGCCGCGCGGCATACTCTACCGACTGGCCGACAGCCCCCTGCTGTGGGACAACCGCATAGCCATTGTTGCTACCCATGCGTTCATAAAGAAGGGCGACCTCGGCGACACTTACCGCCTCGCCCTCCGCCTTACCGGTCATCCGCACGAACTGATGCACAAGGCCGTAGGCTGGATGCTGCGCGAGGCAGGCAAGCGTGACATGCCCCGTCTGCGCGCCTTCATCGACGCCCATTGGGCAGAAATGCCGCGCACCATGCTGCGCTACGCCATCGAGAAATACCCCGGGGAGGAGCGTAAATCAGTGCTTGCGAGAAAACTTAAGAGGAAGGGACGAGTTGACAAGAGACGAGTTGACAAGGGACTAGTTGACAAGAGACAAGCAGACAAGGGACAAGCAGACAAGGAGATTTTCCGATGAAATTAAGAAACAGCATACAAAAGCTGTGAATTAATAGTTAAGGAAAATTGCAAATCTCCTTGTCTGCTTGTCCCTCGTCTGCTCGTCTCTTGTCTGCTCGTCTCTTGTCTGCTCGTCTCTTGTCCCTTGTCTGCTTGTCCCTTGTCCCTCGTCTCTTGTCCCTCGTCAACTCGTCTCTTGTTTCTTGTCAAACGGCGGCTGAAAGGCCGTAAATGATGCGGCTGAATGCGGCCTTTTACAAGATAAAAGGCGGCTCTTTATGTAACTTATTGATTTTCAGTTTTTCAGCAGACAGTGAGATAAGCTCCGCATGCAGCAGGCGTATGTCTTGGCCCGTGGAAATAAAAATTCTGCAAAACCCATGCTGCATACGGATCGCATGGGTTTTGCAGAATGTGTCTGCTGTGCTATTCAGCTGATTTGTGTCTCATCATACGTGACTTCAGTTTTGACAGTATGCCTGCGTGCCGGCTGCGGCTGCCGGCTGCTTTTGCTGCAATACTGTAAGTAGCGGGTTTGTAAGTGTCGGAGTAATAATATGTATATGTATTATTATTGTCACTGATTGAGGTTACACGGCCTTGCCCGTCAACCTCAACGTCGTAGTCGCTGCGGCTTACCTCCTTACCGTCATTAGTATATATTACCGATGTAGGCAGGTAGGCTGTGGTGCGGCCGAAGAATCCGGCGTAGTACGCGAAGTCCATGGTGAGTGCGAAGTCGGGATGATAAACTCCGCTGTTCTTGACGGCTCCGTCATCGTAGACAAAGATCACACCTTCGTTGCTCGACTCTTCATAAACATCACCCTCATCGTTCTCTCTGTATTCATCGAGTATATTCATTTCGGTGAGGTTGTTGCCGTCCCAGGTGAAATTTATAATCATGTTCTCCTCATAAGAATAATTGCCGTACCCTCCCGAGCCGGTTGTCAACTTATACTTCTGTATGCGGTTATTGTCATCATACTCAGCCGTGAAAGTTGCCGTGTTCTTATAATCCCCGTAGTACGGGTCTTTCTCGTGAATGATAACGTCTGATGAAACTATCGCGCCGAAGCTGTTGGTCCGGATGTTTGAGAAAGTCTCCTCTGCCCCGTAAGAACCGTCGTTGTTGTCACTCCATCCCATCCATATCTTGAGAGGATTGTAGCTGATTGTGAATTCAAAGTCGTCCGCCATTGATGTGCCGCTTGTCATGGCTCCGTCAGTATAGTTGAAAACCGACATGCCGCCATATTTGTCGGAAATTGCGACCACGCGGTCGGTCACTCCGATGGCTTCGTCTGTAGGCGCTTCGCCGCTTCCGCCTTCTCCGCCGTTGTTGTTGTCGTCATCGTCAGAACATGATAACATGGCCGTGCAAACCAGCAGCATGCATGCGGCTGAGGCAAGGCGGCTGATAAAATACTTTGTTTTTTTCATAAATACTTTTTTATTAACAGTTATTGTTGATGATAATTAAATTCATTGTTTTCGCCGGCAGGCGTGAACAGCCTGATACTTCTCTTTAAATTTTATATTGTACGCCTGTCAATAAGTAAACTTGAATACAGGCGACGGCTTCCGGCGGTCGGTCGTGATGTAAATCGGGTCAGACGAATACCGGTAAGAGGTGACGTTGCCGTCAGAGTCGTAGTGTCGGCAGTCTGCCTTGTTAATAAGAAAAACAGTTTGAACATAAGTGTTATTTTTTATAAGAAAATTTTATTTTTATATCCTTACCGGTGTTTGCAAAGATATTAATTTAATGTTACTTTGTCAAATGTCAATATGCCGCTTTGTGCTCAATATGCGTCTGCGCTTGTACAAATGAACAAAAATAAGGCTTATCCGGAATAAAAAAACAGAGGCGGCCGCCATTAAATATGTCTAAGGCCGCAGATACAGGCCGTCATATAGTGATACTTGCGCAAGAACCACGCTTAAAAGACATCCCCGTTACTCTTCTGCCCTTTTACTTCTCTACTTCTAACTCCCTTTAAATAACCACTAATTTACCGGTAATCTGTCCGAATGTCGCTGATTTTTCGTAATTTTGCAGCCTGAACATAATATATTAAGGTAATAAGACATGAACATCGAAAGCCGGATAAGCCGCGCGGCATTAGCCGCCGTGAAGGCTCTCTACGGGCAGGACGTGCCCGAGAAGATGATACAGTTGCAGAAGACGAAGCGCGAGTTTGAGGGACATCTTACCCTTGTGGTGTTCCCCCTGCTCAAGACATCACGCAAGAAGCCGGAGGAGACGGCGGAGGAGATCGGCCGGTGGCTCGCCGGCAACGAGCCGTGCGTGGCCTCTTACAACGTGGTAAAGGGCTTCCTTAACATCGTTGTGGCGCCGAAGGCGTGGCTCGCGCTGCTCAGCGACATCAACGCCGACGGGCACTTCGGCGAGCGGCAGGCCACCGGGGACGCGCCGCTGGTGATGATTGAATACTCGTCGCCCAACACCAACAAGCCGCTTCACCTCGGCCACGTGCGCAACAACCTCTTAGGCTGGAGCCTGGCGCAGATAATGCAGGCCAACGGCAACCGCGTGGTGAAGACCAACATCGTGAACGACCGCGGCATACACATCTGCAAGTCGATGCTGGCATGGCTGAAGTGGGGCAACGGCGAGACGCCCGAATCGAGCGGAAAGAAGGGCGACCACCTGATAGGCGACTACTACGTGGCCTTTGACCGGCACTACCGCGAGGAGGTGAAGGAACTTAAGGCTAAGTACACGGCTGAGGGCATGGCCGGCGAGGAGGCCGAGAAGAAGGCCAAGGACGAGGCTCCGCTCATCAAGGAGGCTCACGCGATGCTCGTAAAGTGGGAGCAGGGCGACCCTGAGGTGCGCGCCCTCTGGGAGAAGATGAACTCATGGGTTTACGCCGGTTTCGACGAGACTTACAAGGCGCTCGGCGTAAGCTTCGACAAGATATACTACGAGTCGCAGACTTATCTTGAAGGCAAGGCCAAGGTGGAGGAGGGTCTCAAGAAGGGACTTTTCTTCCGCAAGGAGGACGGCAGCGTATGGGCCGACCTCACCGACGAGGGTCTTGACCAGAAGCTGCTGCTGCGCTCAGACGGCACGTCGGTCTACATGACGCAGGACATCGGCACGGCCGAGATGCGCTTCAACGACTACCCGATAGACAAGATGATTTACGTTGTCGGCAACGAGCAGAACTACCACTTCCAGGTGCTCTCGATACTGCTCGACCGCCTCGGCTTCAAGTGGGGCAGGGAGCTTGTGCACTTCTCTTACGGAATGGTTGAGCTGCCCAACGGCAAGATGAAGAGCCGCGAGGGAACTGTCGTTGACGCCGACGACCTGATAGCCGAAATGATAAAGGACGCGCGCCGGACGAGCGAGGAGCTGGGCAAGTTCAGCGACATGAGCGACGCCGAGCGCGCCAACGTGGCACGCATCGTAGGCATGGGCGCGCTGAAATACTTCATCCTGAAGGTTGACGCGAGGAAGAACATGCTGTTCAACCCCGAGGAGTCAATAGACTTCAACGGCAACACGGGTCCCTTCATCCAGTACACCTACGCCCGCATACGCAGCATCATGCGCAAGGCCGCAGAGCAGGGCATCAGTCTGCCCGCGACGCTCGACGGCGACTATCCCGTAAACCGGAAGGAGACCGAGCTTATCCAGAAGATGAACGAGTACGGCGCCGCCGTGCGCCAGGCCGGCACCGACTACAGCCCCAGCGGCATAGCCAACTACTGCTACGAGCTGACCAAGGAGTTCAACCAGTTCTACCACGACTACAGCATCCTCGGCGCCGACACCGGGCAGGAGAAGGTGCTCCGCCTTGTACTTGCTGCAAACGTTGCCAAGATCTTGAAGAACGGCATGAACCTGCTCGGCATTGAAATGCCGGAAAGAATGTGATTTAATTCATAATTCACAATTCATAATTCATAATTCATAATTTATAATTCATAATTCATAATTTATAATTGGAGATATGAGGAATAAAGATGATAATGTAATAGTACAAAAGAGTTATTCTTTTAGTCTGCGTTGTGTGAAGCTGTATAAGTTTCTTTGCAACCGTGACGGTAATTACATTATCGGCAAGCAACTGCTTAGAAGCGGAACGAGTATCGGAGCCAATGTGCGTGAGGCATTACGGGCACAGACTCGTCCGGATTTCATAATGAAGTTATGAATTACGAATTATGAATTATGAATTATGAATTTTGAATTATGAATTAAAAACCATCCTTCTCAATTATGAATTGTGAATTATGAATTATGAATTAATATCCGATGCATGGTCTGTTGATGCAGCGTGCAGCGGCAATCCCGGCAAGATGGAGTACCGCTGTATCGACCTTGCCACGGGAGCGCAGGTGTTTCATTACGGGCCCGTTTACGGCACTAACAACATCGGCGAGTTTCTTGCCATTGTGCACGCCCTGGCCTTAATGGAGCGGAAAGGCCTGCGCAAGACAATCTACAGCGACAGCTTTACGGCCATAACGTGGGTGAGGAAGATGCAGTGCAAGACCAAACTGGAGCGCACCCCACAGACCGCCCAGCTGTATAACATAATCCGGCGGGCCGAGACATGGCTCAAGACCCACACCTTCCGCGTACCCATAATACAATGGGACACACGCTCGTGGGGCGACATCCCCGCCGACTTCGGCAGAAAATAAAGGGAAAGAATATCAGGCCTATCAGCTTTATAAGACCAATAGGCCTAATAACCTAAACCCCAAAACCCTGATAACCCAAAACCCTGATAACCCAAAACCCTGATAACCCAAAACCCTGATAACCCAAAA
>C._urophasianus_2_cecum__coassemble_244_pt1 | contig 11263 bp, 13 predicted proteins | sample C__urophasianus_2_cecum__metabat2_low_PE_008 | metagenome-assembled genome bin C
ATGTTTATTGATTAATGAACGGGAGGGGACGTTCAACCCCTCCCGCCCGGTGTCGCTCCCCTGCGGAAGCCGGGGAAGCATGCGATTACGGTTTTACCTCTACCGTTTGGTCGTCAGAAGTAGTATCCCAGTCCGAAACTGTTACCGTGAAGTGGATCGGTTTGCCGAAGATGGGATCGCCGCCGTCCGTCGGATCATCCGGGTCTTTGAGGCCGCCGCCCTCGCCGAACACTAAGGTGTAGGTGTACTTCTTGCCGGCTTCCCACTTGGTGTCAATGGGCACGGCCACCCAGTCGTATTTACCATCAGTAGTCGGGTACACGTTTGCTCCGTCCTTGGTGTCGATGTCCATCAGCACGGCTATGTAGGCGCCGTCAGTCTTGGTGGTTTTGCAATACTTCGCCAGCTGCTGGGGCACCAGCATGGCGGTGCCGTCGTTTTCGGGGGTCAGGGATTGGGCGTCAGTGCTGAGTTGGACGGCATTTTGTAGGTCAGAAAAAAAGTAGCTTATTGTATCTGTCTGACCACTCCAAGTGGCGTCCACTTCAGCTGTAGTAGGGAACGTGCACGTGCCGCTCGGTGCCACCTTGGCGATCCTCACCTTCCTGGCCTTGAACACGTAGTTGTCGTTGGTGTTCTTGGCCTTCACGGCAATCTGCGAGAGAGCGTGCTTGAACGTGAGGGCTACGCCGTTGGTTTCGTTGTCCGACTTGTTCCCGGTGGCGGTGGCCACGATGAAGTCCTGCTGTTCGGCAATGGTCGTATTGGGCGTGAAGGTAACCGACTTGGTATCACCTGTGATGTTAGGAGTCAAGTCTGTAGGCCACCAGGCGTAGAAGTTGAGAGTTCCGTCAGGCCAGTAGTAAGGCGTGACGGAGTTGAAAGTAGTGCCTCCGCTTACTTTTGTGAATTCGATGCCGCTGAAATAGGATTCGCCGCTTTCGTTCAGGGCTGTCACTTTGATTCCAGTGAGTTTATCTGTCGTCATCTCGGTGGCGCGGGTCACGGCCGGTGTACGGAAAGAGATGGCATGCCCCGTGTTAACGCTTTCCGTCTCGTCATTTGAGCATGCTGCCATTGTCAAGGCAACTGCTGCTAAGAACAAATACTTTTTCATTATCATTACTTTTTAAGTTAAAAAATTAATACTGATACTAAAGACTAAACAAAATTTTCTCTTTTCATTCCGCATCTCCCGGCCATCACACGGGCAGGACGATCTCCTCGCTTTCCCACTCCTCCACGTCGGGGATGAAGCCGCCGCCGCCTCCGATGGGCTCAGGCAGGGGCAGTCCTTCAAGGCGTATCAGGATGTCGCGCTGGTCGGGAGCTTCGTGTATCTGGCGCGTAACCTCGCCGGTGTCGAACGTGTAGGCGTACTTGCTGCCGTCAGACATGACCGCGTACACCGTCAGCGCGTGCTCATTGCTCACTGTCTCCGGGCAATGGCCGAAGAGAAGCAGCTCGCCCGCCACAACCTCCCTGCCTGCGTCAGCTCCTGCGTCGGGTACAGTCACGCTCATCTCAAACGGCACTGTCACCGCCTCCGCTGACACTGTTCCCTGCCCGGGCAGCACCCCGCCGGCTTTGCCCGTAAGCGAGGCACTCAGCCCCCGGGCGTGCTCAAGGTTCTCTGCACCCACTATCTCAACCCTGTAACGTCTCACCGCGCGGTCAGGGCAGAGGGTTATCGTGTCGCTGCCGCCGGCCTCAGGCAGTGCTATGCCTGTAAGGACAGCCGTCCACAGCATGTCGCACTCCTTGGCCACGCGCTGGCCTTCGGCGTCTTCAGGCCTTGGCGCGCTCTCTGAGCGCACGCCAAGCCTTGTGAGACTTTCAGCAAGCGGCTCTGTCGTCTTCGTGTGAATTTCAAACGTCCAATACGATTCCGTGTTGCGGTACGCCATGTTCTCGGTGTCGCTGTTGAGGCATATCGCATCGTAATCTCCTGACGGCACGTGCACAAGTCCGCCCTCGCGGCCCACAAACTCGTAACGCAACGGCTCGCCCCCGTCTTTCGGGAACAGGTAGAGCGACATACTCTCAGGGGCAGCGCCGGGGTCGGCGCTCCAGTCGAACCTCACCGTCAGCGACACCGCATGCGGGTGGTCGTAGCACAGCTCCTTGTGCTCGCATGACGTAAGCGGAACGGTGGCAAGCAAGGCCAATGCAGCTATATGTTTTATCCGTCTCATCGTGTTTCTCCTTTCTTACTGTTGTAATTGCCGTGACCTAACAGCCAGACCAGCGAGACGGCCGCTCTCGTAGGGCCGAACCAGTGACGCTGGTGAGTACGCTGCCACACATAGTGGCCGTCCATCGGCTCATACACCTTATATTTACCTCCTAAGTAGCCGACGCCTATCGAGAAGTCGATGTTAAGGCGGCGTGCCACGGGCATGGAGTAGCCGTACTCAACCCCCACTCCCCAGCTCCAGCGGTCGCCGAGATAGCCCTTGCCGCCAAGCTCGAAGTCGTAAGTCAGCATCTGCCCGTACAGTCCGAGATGATGCCCCGTGAGCGGTTTCTCCGCCGCTTTCCGCCCCAAGTACTTGCGCACGGTAAGGTCTCCGCCGTACACACGCCAGAAGAGGGGCTTGGATTCCTTCTTCCACCATGCGTACATCCAGCCGGCACCGATACTCCATCCCCTGCCGAGATAAAACTCCACGCCGATGTTCGGCACGAGCAGCGCATCGTAAAGCATATTTGTCCATACTGACATATAGAACGGTCTTGTCTCCGCCGGCGGCGTGTCAGCCACGTAAGGCGTATCGACAGGCGGCAGTGAATCTGCCGCGATGCACACCACAGTATCGCTGATCACGGCTGTGTCTGCCGCCTCCGGCTCTCTTATTATCTCACAAAGCACACCGCCCGCCGAGCTTCTGAGCTCGGGGAAGAAGTTGCGCAGCATGTAACGCCACGGCTCGCCGCCGCGCAGCCTGCTGAGCCGACGCTTGCGTCCGTCCACGACCTTGCCGCCGCGCACCACCCATACAGGCGTGTTGCGGATGATGTCAAGAGCCTCGTCACGCCACGGGGCATCGCAGGCCTCGACAAGAGCTGCCAGTCCGTCCCAGTCTTCTGACATCGCATACGTAACGTACAGGCTGTCAGGTAACGTCAGGCGGCTCTTCAGCCATACCACTATGCTCCCCGCGCGCTGCTCTGACAGCTCCCTGTTGCGCGTGGTAGAGCCTTCGGGCGAGGCCGTGCCGATAACGTGAACGGCCTTGACGCGGCGTTGAGCGCCGGGCTCACGCAGCGAGGCTGCAAAGCTGTCAAGGCGCGCGCCGTTGCCGCGGAACTGCATGTCAAGCTCTGAATGCCCCTGGCGGAAATACACCTTCACGTCCGCAGTGTCCGCCACAACGGTATGTACGGCCTGCGCACGTGCCGGAACGCCGGGTCCCGTGAGGAGCACGAGCAGCAGCAATGCGGTTATGTAAGCTATTGTTTTCATGTCTCTTAGTTTCGTTTTCCCGGGTGGTGGTGAGAAAAGTGCATTGGCATGGTCTGCCTGTTGACGGCTGAGTACATCTTCTGAAGCTCAGAGGGGCTGCTGCCTAAGTGAGCCTTGCAGAAGCTGCTGAAGTAAGACAGGCTGGAAAAGCCGTTCTCAATGGAGATTGTGCTGAGGTCTTTATTAGTGGTCCGCAGCTCTTCAAGGATAGACTCGGCGCACCGCCGGGTCATCCACTCATGCGCCGGGCACGAGAACTCGTCCTTGAAGTGCCGCTCAAAGCTGCGGAGGGACATATTGGCGAGAGAGGCAAATTCCTTGACGGTGGCCACCTCTTTATAATGTTTTATCACAAACCCGCGGAAGTCGCTCTCGTCTGACGTGAGCGGCAGGAGCAGCTTATGCAGCTCTTCCTTGGTACAATACGCCCTGAGCAGGAGCAGAAGCTCCTGCCGCTTCAGCCGCTGGTAACAGATGCAAAGAAGTCCGTCAGCCATCGTGTCCTCAATAGTGGTAAAGAAATTTACTACATGGCTGTCAGCAGTTATCGTGGCAAAATCGTCAGAACAGCCGTCTGCCTTTTTCTCTTTCACCCCCCCACCGAGGTTATGTCCTTCTGTAAGTCAACAAGCTCATAACAGTCGCACAGCGGGATGTGCGGCGGGACGGCGCATGTCCACAGCACGGAAGCCTCCCGTGCCCTGAGCGTATATGCGCGCCTGAACGGCAGCAGGAACAGATGCCCCGCCTCGACGGCTGCCTGACGCGAGCCTGCGGCATCAGCATCGGCCGAGCCGCTCTGCATGTACAGCAGTACCGCGCACTTCCGGTTAAGCTCTCCCGGCAGTGCTTCTCCCGCCTCAATACTCCACCGGCGGAACAGGGCTTTGTCACCCGTGGCATAATTACGGCACCCGATATGCTCATCCTTGTACTGCAGTTCTTTTTCTTCCATGGCGTATCCCTTTCGCATTTGAAATACCAGAACTCTGCCAACCCACTCAGATACAATTCATTGAGAACAATAACTAAAAATAAATAACAAATTTATTATTTTGGAACGCCTGTCCAAAATTGACTTTGCAGAGTTCTTCTTGTTTTCTGCAAAGATACGGTGAAAAATCTTAAAGTGTTTTCGTTTTCGCGGCAATCTTCTTCTAATTTCGCGACAAAATGGCGAAATATGGCCTGAATGTCGCTTTTATCATATATTTTACATTTCTCTTGCCTTATAAACGCGCTCCTTTGCATCGTTGATTTCCCGGAATTTCTTCTCATTTTCCTGCTGACATATAGTTTTTTTAGGTTATACGGTTATATACGGTTGTACGGTTCTGGGGGTTACGGTTGTACGGTTCTGGGGTTACGGTTGTACGGTTTGCGGTGGACGGGCAAGGCAAACATATCTTTTTTTAAAGAAAATACAAATATAACGCCAAAACGGATTACGGCAAGTGATTTTGTTATATCTTAACTTTTTATTCTCAATTATTCACTCTTTCCACGCCGTCAGGGCTTCGTTTACGCCGTTGACAAGCTGCTCTGATTCGCCAACAAGCAGCGAGACAGTGTTCCGCCGGCACGTTCCGTCGACCAAAGTCTTTACCTGCGTGATGTACAGATAGGTGTGTCCGCCGTCATTTACCGCGCCGAACGACACGTCACCGCTGAGCGACTGCACTTTTATCTCAGGCGTCAGAGGCTCTCCCCTGCCGGCTTTCATCGCCACTTCGGCCAGCGAACGGCTGAAGCTGAGCAGCTCTTTATGGTCGAAGAACAGCGCTTCACGCGAATATTTGCCGTCTCCTGTGCCTGTGCTGTGGGTTATCTTGAAGAGCTTGTCTGCCCCGTTGGTCATAAAGTCGAGGAAAATTGTCCCCTTATCGAGCGTTATCAAGCGGCTCCAAAGAGGTGTTTTCCGCCCGCCTTTTACCTCTTTTTCAGGTTGCGCAGGCGCTTGCTGCTGACCTTCATCATGTTTGCCGAGCCACGGCTGACCGTTTTCAAGATACTCAACGTTGTCAAATCCGGCGAGCGCACGCTCAAGATTGCCGCCCTTAGAGCAGTATCCCACCACGATTTTCTGAGCCATTGACAGCATAAGGATATTACGGTCGAAGGCCGAACGGGCTGTAACGAAATGCACGCTCGCGTCGCAATGGGTCACCACGAGCAGCCGTTCTTCACTCAGCGCGGCCTCAACATCCGCCTCAAAGCGACCCGGCATGGCCTCGGCAAGTGCCAGAATAACGGGTATTTTGCGCTGAAGGAGGGTCGTAAACACCGCCTTTTCCATAGCCGACTGGTTACCGCACATGATGCAGTCAGTCTCAGGCTTCAGCCCGAGTATCCATTTTCCGACAAGATATTCCAGCTTTTCAGGTGTGTTTCGCGAGCATATAAACGCTGTCTTCGTGCGCTGCAAAAGGCCTTCATTACCCTTTTTATCAATTATCTTCATGGCAACTCAATATATAGAAAAAATATTATCACAAAGGTAGAAAATAATTAAGAATTAGCATCCCGTGCCGTCTATACTGCATGATGCGCCCTCATCAGCGGGACGTGAGCGGAGTCCGGCATCCTCAGGCGTCAGCGTCACCCTGCCGTCTTCAAGCACAAAGCAGGGTATTCCGACTGCTCCGGCACGCTTTACGGCATCGAAAACGGGAGCTTTGTCACGCAACTTAAGAAATGCCTTGAGGTTTCTTACATTCCGGCCGATGTCAATCAGCTCATAATCAGCGTTACCTTTTACCTGCTCATCAACGTAAGTGCAGTCAGGGCAGGTGCTCATTCCATAAATCTTTATCATATTTTCCGGTTTTTATTGCGCCTTTATCAGCGGCGCGGATTAATAATATCACGTTGCCGAAGGCCGTGCCTCAGCATTTCGTTATTCCCACTCGGCGATGTCGGCCGTGGCCTCAACGGCCTTCTCCACATCATCGGGAAGTGACGGGAAGAAGTCAAAGCCCGTTATACGCTCCACCTCGTCTACGGTGTTTACATAGTCGCCTTTGGGCCGGTTGCCCTCAGCATTCCTGTAGATAAAGCCTATCGCCTTAGGCTCCGCGCCCGTCCTGAGCACCACTTTGAAAAATGCCTCGGGCACAACCACCTTGTTACGCCCTATTGTCTTGTGCCTGCCTTTATACAAAACGGGGCCGCTCACTATGTAAACGCCGCCGTAACGCCCGGCCCAACGGCGGCAGGCCATCTCCAGCTCGTTCCAGTCGCCGCGGTTAAGATTGCTGTTCTGAGGGCACATGTTGGTGAAAAGAAACGACTCGCGCATGGCCTCCGCGCTGTATTTATTGTCTGCCGCGGGGCACATGTGGCCGCGGTCGTAGCCCGAACCGTAATAGTCTGAGTCCTCGGCACGCGGAGCCGGCACGTCTATGTCTGCCTCAAAGTCAGCGTCAGAGCGTTTGGCAGGTCCTTCGGTGCGGTCGGCCGTGAGGTGCCACGCTACCCAGTTGGGCAGCCTTGTATCCTTGTTGTACGACACTATGTAGCCCGTCCGCGTCAGTATCTGCTCCTCCGTGCCGTCAGGAACAGTCTGTTTCAGCAGACTGTCATCGCCCGTTGCGGCCTCGACAGGGGTCTCCGCCTCGGGCGCGGACTGTTCTTCACTTGTCAGTTCGGCCACCACCGTCTTGCCAATCTCATTGACAAGGGGCTTGTTGCGCTCAAGAAAGTCGCACGAGCACAGCCCCACAACAGCGCACAACGCTATTATATATGTCTTAATCTTTCTCATAGCATCGGCTAAAATAGCAAAAATAATGGGCAAATACAAAAAAATCGGACTGATTTTACATCATTTCCGTAAAATCAGTCCGACGTTGTTAGTTTGACAATACTTCGGGTTCCGGAGCGTAAGGCTTGGCCTCCTGTCCTGAAAGCCTCGTTTCCCCAAAACCTTATACGGGCATGTTTACCCGTCCGTAATTGTACATTTTAAGAACGTTCACACAATACTTGTTGAACTTCTTGCTGTCCAAAATCCTGTTAACAATCTTTTTCATAATCCTTTTTACCTTTCTTTTTTAATCCTACATGTAGGATGTCTCTTCACATCCTGTTATCCTGCTATCATCTTTTCATGTGCAAAGGTAATGCCATTTTCGGCTTCTTGTATCACCGATGATGCCGAAATGCGCTATAAAGGCTTGAATTTTGACCTGCGTCAAACCAGTTGATTTAGGTCAACCGTATATGGGCATAATGGCAGTATCTTGCCTGTCATACCGTCGTAAACGTACTGAAACAGAGCAAAAAACGACAATTAATTTGCCAATTCACGTTTCTTGTATTACCTTTGTAAAACAAACAAGCAACCAGCCGGTTGCCCGTAAACTTCTGATATGGCAAAATTCACACTACCGCCCGAATGGGCCTGCCAGACAGCAATACAGCTGACTTGGCCTCACGCCGCAACAGACTGGCGACCGTACCTTGACGACATATGCGCCACTTACATCGAGATGGCCGACGCGATAACGCGTCACGAGGGTCTGCTCGTGGTTACTCCCGAGCCCGAAAACGTGATGTCACAGCTTAAAACAAGACTGACAGAATGTCAGCTTCAGCGCGTTACCATACATAAATGCCCAACAAACGACACCTGGGCACGTGACCACGGCTTCATAACGCTGACCGACGGACACAGCAAACGCCTGCTCGACTTCCGCTTCAACGGCTGGGGCGACAAGTTTCCGGCTGCCCTTGACAACGCCATTAACCGCAGCCTATATATAAATAAGGTGGTGGAGGGAGAATATGTCGACCATAACAACTTTGTGCTTGAGGGCGGTTCAATAGAGTGCGACGGCCACGGAACGGTGCTTACCACGAGCCAATGCCTCTTGGCTCCGCACCGCAACCAGCCCTTGACGCGGCAAGACATTGAGCAGCGACTGAAAGATTATCTCGGCGTTGACCGCATCTTGTGGATTGACCACGGGCATCTGGAGGGTGACGACACCGACGGACACATCGACACCCTTGTGCGAACGGCACCTGACTACACCTTATTATATATAGGGACAGCCGACACCGGCGACCCGCATTATGCCGAACTGACCCGCATGGAGGAGCAGCTGAAGACGCTGCGTGCCGCCGACGGACGCCCGTATCGCCTGCTGCGGCTGCCCTTGCCGCGCCCGATATATGACGACGGGGAACGACTGCCGGCAACATACGCCAACTTCGTGATAATCAACGGTGCCGTAATATATCCCACTTATGCGCAACCTGACAACGACGAGGAGGCCGCACACGTGATAGCCGAAGCCTTTCCGGGACGCGAACTGATAGGTATAGACAGCCGCACGGTTATCCGCCAGCACGGCTCGCTGCACTGCTGCACGATGCAGCTGCCGTAAATCAGACCGCAACGAACGGCCGATAACGGCATCTAAAGCAAACAGAAAGAACGTAAAAATGACTTAAGACAATGAAAACAGGAATAATCCAACAACACAACACAGCCGACCGTGACGACAACATGGCACGCTTGGCCGAGGGAATAAAGGCACTCGCCGCTGAGGGAGCCGAACTGATAGTGCTACAGGAGCTGCATAACTCACTGTACTTCTGCCAGGTTGAGGACGTGAACAACTTTGACTTGGCCGAACCTATACCCGGCCCGTCAACTGATTTCTTCAGCAAACTGGCCAAAGAAAACGGCGTAGTAATAGTAACCTCGCTGTTCGAGCGCCGTGCGGCGGGGCTTTATCACAACACAGCCGTAGTAATAGAGCGCGACGGAACGATAGCCGGGCGCTACCGCAAGATGCATATTCCCGATGATCCTGCTTATTATGAGAAGTTTTACTTCACGCCGGGCGACACAGGTTTCCACCCCATAGACACTTCCGTCGGCCGTCTCGGCGTACTAGTATGCTGGGACCAGTGGTATCCTGAGGCAGCCCGCCTGATGGCACTTCAGGGTGCGGAGATGCTTATTTACCCTACGGCCATAGGATATGAAAGCTCTGACACCGAGGCCGAGCAACAGCGTCAGCGCGAGGCCTGGACAACGGTGCAGCGCGGGCATGCCGTTGCCAACGGCCTGCCTGTTGTGGCGGTTAACCGCGTGGGGCATGAGACCGACCCGTCTGGCATGACGGGCGGCATACAGTTCTGGGGCAGCTCGTTCGTTGCCGGACCGCAGGGCGAGATGCTTTACCGCGCGTCTGACAGCGAGGAAGAACGCGCCCTGATAGACATCGACCTGAAACACAGCGAGCAGGTGCGCCGCTGGTGGCCCTTCCTGCGTGACCGCCGAATAGACAAATACGGCGACATTCTGCGCCGCTTTATCGACTGACAGCCTGTAATAACATACAACAAAAGGGCTGACCGCCGTCAACTGATGTTGGCGTAGCAGTCAGCCTCTCTTTGTTTATTATCCTTTACAATCAATAGTTCTCAGCCCTTACCTGAAAGTAGCTCTGCGGGTGGTTGCATACGGGACATACCTCGGGAGCCGACTTGCCGATAACGATGTGTCCGCAGTTGGCACACTGCCATACGGCATCGCCGTCTTTAGAGAACACCTTCTTGTCGCGCAGGTTCTTCAACAGCTTGCGGTAGCGCTCCTCATGCAGCTTCTCAATAGCCGCAACGCCCTCAAACTTCTCGGCAATCTCGATGAATCCCTCCTCACGGGCTTCCTTAGCCATGCGGTCATACATATCGGTCCACTCATAGTTCTCGCCGTTGGCTGCCTCCTCAAGATTTGCCTCTGTGCCTGAGATGTCGCCTCCGTTGAGATACTTGTACCACAGTTTGGCGTGCTCACGCTCGTTGGCGGCAGTCTCCTCAAAGATAGCGGCCATCTGTACGAAACCGTCATTCTTGGCCTTCGATGCGAAATAAGTGTACTTGTTGCGTGCCATTGACTCGCCGGCGAAGGCCTCCATAAGGTTCTTCTCGGTCTTTGTGCCCTTGAGTTCCTTCACAACTTCCTTAAACTTGCCGGCCGGAGCCTTGCACAACGGACACTGCTCGGGTGCCGTGTCACCTTCGTGAACATATCCACAAACGGTGCAAACAAACTTCTTGCTCATAATGTATCTCTGTTTTAAGCGTTAATATTATTAGTTTTTCTTTTTCTCGTCTGCCGCACATTCGGCACACAGTCCTTTATAATAAAGCTGCACCTCGTCTACCACGTTGCCGTCAACCACCGTTCCGCCCGGCAGAGGTTTCGGGGCATCAACGCTCATCATGTCGAGTATCCGGCCGCACTTACGGCAGAAGAAATGTACGTGTGGCTCTATCATACCGTCGTAACATACGTGGCGGTCGTCAATGGTCAGCATCTGGGCGGCCGAATTTTCAGAGAACAGGCGCAGCGTGTTGTAAACCGTAGTCTTGCTGAGTGTAGGTATCTTCTTGCCCAAAGCCTTGAAAACATCCTCTACCGTAGGGTGTGTGTTGTGCGTAAGCAGATATTCCATTATCGCCATACGCTGAACCGAAGGCTTCAGCCCGCAGGCTGTAAGCCTGTCATATGCCATTTTCTCGTTAGGTTTCATCTGTGTCAACTGTTTTACGATGCAAAGATAATGATTATATTTTAATAACCAAAACATATTTGTAAAAATTACAATCTATTTTTGTATTTTTTACAATTCCACAATAATTATACTGATTTTTACAGCTGATTTACCACCTGACAAAATGAATGCGAAGGCTACTGTCAAGTTAGAAGTGCAACTTCGTCACCGCCTGCCTCCGCCCTTGGAGCGTAGCGGAAAGGGCGGAGGCAGGAGGGGGTAATCC
>C._urophasianus_2_cecum__coassemble_245_pt1 | contig 11236 bp, 10 predicted proteins | sample C__urophasianus_2_cecum__metabat2_low_PE_008 | metagenome-assembled genome bin C
ATTATGGGCTAACCCCTGTTTTGAAAACGTTGCGTTTCTATTTGGACTTTTCAACGGTGCCTGCGGGCGCTTCAGGGCGCGGCCGCTCACATGCCGGCCGAGCCCCGCCTGACCGCGGCGTGAAGCGGATTGCCCGACCTCATGGTGTATATCCTCCAGCAGAAGCGGCTGAAGAACGACATCTGGCGCACGCCCTTACGGTTGCGCGCGTTGAAGGCCATTGAGTAAGGGTTGCACGGCTCGGGCACGTGCAGCACGGCGCAGGCCCTCTTCACTATACGCTTGAAGCTGTAAGGCCGCCCCGACGTGTCTTTCAGCAGTGCGGTAAGATAAACTTCATACGCCAGGTCAATAAGGTCAGTCTTGCTGAGCAGCCAGTAAAGGTTCTCAGAAGGCGAGTGGCTGAGCAAGTCACAGAACTGTTTTGCCATCAGCTCCTTCGCCCGCAGGCGCTGCTCCTTTGTCAGTGTCTCGGCATACTCGATGCTGCGGTTTGCGTGTGTGTTCATTTCAATAATCATAGTCTGTTTTTTCTGTTAAATTGATGTGTTAATTAAATCGCCTGCAAAATTAACTGCCGTCAGTGCACAATGTGTTCACAACACGCTATGTAAAACATTAAAATACGTTATTTTTCAGCCCGTAATGTCCGCCGTGACGCCCCGCCCCCGGCCGCGCCGCGGCATACAGTTAAGGTAAATCCGCCGCAGTGCCCCGCACCGCTGAAAGGCCTCCTCCCTACCCCACGCGTAACCGCCTGGCACACAGGCGGTTACGAAACAGGCTTTTTCATCCCGCGAAACGCCGCTTTTCAGCACGCAACATACAACCTTTTGTCAGGCAATACGGCACGGCCGGCATGGCTGTTGAAATTTTTTCAGAATTTGTCTGTCAACATAATGTATGGCATCCATAAAAATAATTTCCTGAAAAATATTCTTTTTTATATAACTTTTACGGTAAAATATTTTTTCAAAAATCATATTATTATTATTTTTGCACCGGTAAAGTTAAACAAAACGGAAAACTTTTACGATATATTTTTCTGAAAAGTTTTTCAAAACAGCAAACTTATAATTGGAATTCATAAATATTATTACATAAAATGGAAAACTTAAAAACAATGGATTTCACGATAACCAAACGTGACGGCAGCACTGAACGCTTCAGCTTAGACAAGATAATGAACGCCATAGTAAAGGCTTTCGCCTCGGTGGGACAGCCGGCAAGCCTGAGCTGCATCTTCAACATAATCAACCGTTTAGAACTTAAAGACGGCGTAACCGTAGAGGATATTCAGAACCAGGTAGAAGAAGCCCTGATGAAAGAGGGGCATTATAAAGCGGCAAAAAGTTTCATGCTTTACCGCCAGCGGCACGCAGAAGACAGGGAGACGGTTGAAAAGATGAAATTCCTGTCAGACTACTGCGCGGCCGGCAACGCCGCCACAGGCTCAAAGTATGACGCAAACGCTAATGTCGAGCACAAAAACATAGCAACGCTGACAGGAGAGCTGCCCAAACCGAACTTTATCAGGCTCAACCGCCGCATGCTGACGGAGCGCATCAAGAAGATGTACGGCAAAGAGCTTGCCGACAGATACACTTACCTGCTCGACCACCACTTTATATACAAGAACGACGAGACAAGCCTTGCCAACTATTGCGCCTCGATAACAATGTATCCGTGGCTGCTCAACGGAACGGTGTCCATCGGCGGCAACTCCACGGCCCCTACCAACCTTAAGTCGTTCTGCGGAGGCTTCGTAAACATGGTGTTCATGGTGTCAAGCATGCTGAGCGGAGCCTGCGCCACCCCTGAGTTTCTGATGTACCTGAATTACTTCATAGGCCTTGAATACGGCAGGGATTACTGGAAAGAGGCCGGCAAGGTGGTTGACCTCTCTGTAAAGCACCGGACTATCGACAAGATTATAACCGACTGCTTTGAACAGATTGTCTATTCGATAAACCAACCTACGGGAGCAAGAAACTATCAGGCGGTGTTCTGGAACATAGCTTATTACGACCACCCGTACTTTGAGAGCCTCTTCGGCGAGTTCCGTTTCCCTGACGGAAGCAAGCCCGACTGGGACGGACTGAGCTGGCTTCAAAAGAGATTCATGAAGTGGTTCAACAAGGAACGCACAAAAACCGTGCTGACATTCCCTGTCGAGACAATGGCCTTACTCTCCGAGGACGGTGATGTGAAAGACAACGAGTGGGGCGACTTCACGGCCGAGATGTACGCCGAAGGCCACTCCTTCTTCACATATATGAGCGACAACGCCGACTCGCTAAGCTCATGCTGCAGGCTGAGAAACGAGATACAGGATAACGGATTCAGCTATACACTCGGCGCAGGCGGCGTGTCAACGGGCTCCAAAAGCGTGCTGACAATAAACCTCAACCGCTGTATACAGTACGCGGTCAACAACGGCGTGGATTACAAAGAGTTCCTTTCCGGCGTAACCGACCTTGTGCATAAAGTACAGCTGGCGTACAACGAGAACCTCAAAGAGCTGCAGAAGGCCGGTCTTCTGCCTCTGTTTGACGCCGGATATATCAACATCGGCAGGCAGTATCTTACGGTAGGCATAAACGGACTTGTCGAGGCCGCCGAATTCCTCGGGCTGAAGATAAATGACAACCCTGAATACCTCAGCTTCGTGCAGGGAGTGCTCGGCATCATAGAAAAATACAACAGGAAGTACCGCTCTAAAGACGTTATGTTCAACTGCGAGATGATTCCGGCCGAGAATGTCGGCGTCAAGCACGCGAAGTGGGACAGAGAAGACGGATACTTCGTGCCCCGCGACTGCTATAACAGCTATTTCTACATTGTAGAAGACGAAACGCTCAACGTCATCGACAAGTTCAAGCTGCACGGCGCGCCTTATATAGAGCATCTCACAGGCGGCTCGGCACTGCACATGAACCTTGAGGAACATCTCTCCAGGCAGCAGTACCGCCAGCTGCTGCGCGTGGCGGCAAGGGAGGGATGCAACTACTTCACGTTCAACATCCCCAACACAATATGCAACGACTGCGGACACATCGACAAGCGCTATCTTAAAGAATGCCCCCACTGCCACAGCCGCAACGTCGACTACATGACACGCGTGATAGGCTATCTGAAGAGAATAAGCAACTTTTCGGCAGCCCGCCAGGAAGAGGCGGCAAGACGTTACTACATAAAAGTGGAAAGCTGAGAAACGGGGAAAAACTTCTGACGGAACGGAAAAAAAACACAATCAGGAATGCTGAAATATGTAAATACAGGTATTGTCTTTCAAGAGATACCCGATGAAGTAACATTGTCCGTAAACATATCCAACTGCCCGTGCCGCTGCAAAGGATGCCACAGTAAATATCTGTGGGAAGACACCGGCTCGCCGCTGACAGCAGAGGCGGTCGACGGGTTTATGCGGAAATACGGCCATGACATTACCTGCCTGTGCTTTATGGGGGGCGACGCCGAGCCTGACGGCGTATCGTCACTCGCCCGTTACGTGAAGAAATCATACCCGGATATCAACGTCGGCTGGTACAGCGGACGCGCCGATGCCGTGAAAACGACCGACTGCTCACCTTTTGACTATATCAAGACAGGACCATACATAGAGTCAGCAGGCGGACTGAAAAGTCCTTCAACCAACCAGAGGCTCTACAAGCACAACGCCGACGGCAGCCTGACAGACATAACACATATGTTCTGGAAACGCTGAACTAAGCGGCCTGACACTGACCCCCATATCCGGTCAACAGACAGACAAGAAACAAGAGACAAGCAGACAAGAGACAAGCAGCTAAGCATCTTAATTCTTTTTAAGCAAATATCCTTGTCTGCTTGTCTCTTGTCTGCTTGTCTCTTGTCTGCTCGTCTGCTTGTTTCTCGTCTGCTTGTTTCTCGTCTGCTTGTTTCTCGTCTGCTTGTCCCTCGTCTGCTTGTCCCTCGTCTGCTTGTCCCTCGTCTGCTTGTCCCTCAATTCTTAACTCCTGAACTCTACCGTGCGATGTATCGTATTAAGATTTGGAGGGTAGGGGATTCTGCCGTACCTTTGCAACCGTAAGACGCGTCGATACAAACAAATGACAGAGAATTTTCAAAACAACAAACAAACTTAAAAACTTCAAACATTATGGCAGTATTTTATAAACTTTATCAGGACAACAGAAGTAATTCATCTCATCAGGGCGAGTGGTACGCCCGCGCCGTGCACACAGGCACGGTGGACATAGACGACCTGGCCGAGGAGATGCAGGCCAACTGTACGGTAAAAAGGGCCGACATCGTGGCCGTTCTGAGCGAGCTGGTGGAGACCATGCAGAAGCATCTGCAGATGTCGCACCGCGTGAAGCTCAACCGCCTCGGCACGTTCAAGATAGGCATGTCTACCAAGCCCGCGGCCACGGCAGAGGAGTTTACCGCCGGCAACAACGTCAAGTCGGTACACGTGCTGTTCCAGCCCGAGACGAAGATTGAGAAGAACAACACCCGCGTGCGCGCACTCCTTCAGGGCTGCAAGGTGAAGGAGCTGCCCAAGAACGCCGTAGGCACAGCTCTCGAGGAAACAGCTTAATTGAAGGTAAAAGGGTAAAAAGACAGAAGGTATTGCCCGCTACGCCCGCAACGGAGTTAAGATACAAGCAGACAAGAAACAAGCAGACCAGCAGACAAGGAGATTTGCCCTGCAAACAACAAAGCATACGGCTTTAACTTCTGACGGGCGAAGCGGGTGATAACTTCTATAACTTCTTTAAATTCTTAAAAAATCATGGGAAACAAAGACAAACAGAACATTTCAATCATCCTTAAAATCATCGTCGCCGTAGCCACCGCCGTACTCGGCGTGTTCGGAGTAAACGCGGCAATATAATTAAAGGTAAAAGGGTAAAAAAGTAGAAGGGTAAAAAGATTGAAGGGCAAGAGGGTAGGAGGGTGGAAATATTTTACTTCACTGTTTTACCGTTTTACTTTCTTACTTTTTTACCTTTTTACCTTTTAAATGATTTACCGTTTTACCTTTAAAATCTTTCGGTGTCATTCCGGTTGCTTTCTTGAACACGCGGGTGAAGTGCCGGGGATACCGGAAGCAGGGACAGTAGGATACTCCGCTGACTGAGCATTCAGACACAAGTAACTGCAAAATCAGTAAAATTGTGAAGTAATACCGTGTTTTGTATAAGCTGCAAATGCGATATTCTGTCTAACTTTGCGGCAGAAACAAATAAAGCAGAAATTATGAATAAAATCATCTTATCAGTATGGCTCATGATGCTCGCGGCGGCTTTGCCCGTGGCATCGTGCACCGGAAACAAATCAGTAAATAACATGAGAACAGACAAAAAGGTATTGGTGGCTTTCTTCTCACGTACAGGTGAGAACTATGCCGTAGGCAACATCACTAAGGGCAACACGCACATCGTGGCCGAGATGATAGCCGAAAAGACAGGAGGCACTTTATTTCAGATTGAGCCGGTAAAGCCGTATCCCGAGAACTACACGGAATGCACGGAGGTGGCCAAGGCTGAAATGGAAAGCAAGGCCCGCCCCGCCGTCAAGGGCGACGCGGCCGTTGAGGATTATGACGTGATATTCATAGGTTACCCCAACTGGTGGGGCGACATGCCGATGGCCGTCTACACGTTCATCGAGAAACACGACTGGAGCGGCAAGACGGTAATACCGTTCTGCACACATGAGGGCAGCGGTCTCGGCTCTACTGAAAGCAAAGTAAAGAGCGCGTGCAGGGGCGCAGAGGTGAAGAGCGGACTGGCCGTGCGCGGCGCTACGGCGCAGAACTCGCGGCAGCAGGCTGAACGCAGCGTGACCGCATGGCTGAACAGCCTGGACTATTAAACCAAACGGAAGATGAAGAAAGACGTAATGATACTGACGGGGGCGGGGCAGATAGGCATGGCCATAGCCCGCCGCGTGGGGTACGGCATGAAGATTGTTATCGGCGACAGGCGCAAGGAGAACGCCGACGCCGTGACCGACATAATGAACAAGGCGGGCTTTGACGCCGTGGCCGTGGAGATGGACCTGTCGTCGCGCGCCTCTATCCTCAGCCTGATAGACGGGGCGCAGCGTTACGGCGACATAGCCATGCTGGTAAACGCGGCCGGCGTGTCGCCATCGCAGGCCTCGGTGGAAAGCATCCTGAAAGTAGACCTGTACGGCACTGCGGTGCTGCTCGAGGAGGTGGGCAAGGTGATAAAAAGCGGCGGCGCGGGCGTAACCATATCAAGCCAGTCGGGCCACCGCCTGCCGGCTCTCGACGAGGAGACCGACCGTCTGCTGGCCGTCACGCCCACTGAAGAGCTGCTCAGGCTCGACGTGCTGCAGCCGCAGAACATCCGCGACACCCTGCACGCCTACCAGATAGCCAAGCGTTGCAACGTGAGGCGCGTGATGGCCGAGGCCGTGGAGTGGGGCAGGCGAGGAGCCCGCATCAACTCCATCTCGCCCGGCATCATCGTGACGCCGCTCGCCATCGATGAGTTTAACGGGCCGCGCGGCGATTTCTACAAAGACATGTTCGCCCGATGCCCGGCCGGCCGCCCCGGTACGGCAGACGAGGTGGCCAACGTGGCCGAACTGCTGATGAGCAGCCGCGGCGCATTCATAACCGGCGCTGACTTCCTCGTAGACGGCGGCGCAACGGCAAACTACTTCTTCGGAAGGTGAGAAGGTGAGACACTTTCTCACCTTTTTTCGCCTTTTCACCTTCTTACCTTCTCACTTTCTCACCTTTTTATTATCTTTGCATCTTGGATAACAGCATTCAAACAAAAACAAGATACGAAGCAATGGAATACAACTTCAACGAGATTGAGAAGAAATGGCAGAAAAGGTGGGCCGAGGACAAGACCTACCACGTGACCGAGGACAAGGACAAAAAGAAGTTCTACGTGCTCAATATGTTCCCGTATCCATCCGGGGCAGGACTGCACGTGGGTCATCCGCTCGGCTACATCGCCTCTGACATATACGCACGCTACAAGCGGCAGCAGGGCTTCAACGTGCTCAACCCCATGGGCTACGACGCCTACGGCCTGCCGGCCGAGCAGTACGCCATACAGACGGGACAGCACCCGGCAGTGACCACCGAGGCCAACATCAACCACTACCGCGAGCAGCTGGACAAGATAGGCTTCTCGTTCGACTGGGACAGGGAGGTGCGCACGTGCGACCCGAAGTATTACCGCTGGACGCAGTGGGCGTTCCAGAAAATGTTCAACTCTTACTATGACAACGCAGCACAGAAGGCGCGGCCGATAGAGGAGCTTGAGAAGCATCTGGCCGGGCACGGCACCGAGGGACTTGACGCGGCCTGCTCGGAGGAGCTGACGCTGACGGCCGACGAATGGAACGCCATGGCGGAGGGCGAGAAGCGCCGCACGCTGATGAACTGGCGCATAGCTTACCTGGGCGAGACGATGGTGAACTGGTGCGCCGGATTAGGCACGGTGCTTGCCAACGACGAGGTGGTTGACGGCGTATCGGTGCGCGGCGGATACCCAGTGGTGCAGAAGAAGATGATGCAGTGGTGCCTGCGCGTCAGCGCATACGCCCAGCGCCTGCTCGACGGCCTGGACACCGTAGACTGGACCGACTCGCTGAAGGAGACCCAGCGCAACTGGATAGGACGCTCGGAAGGTACGGAGATTGAATTTCAAGTGAAAAGTGAACAGCGAACAGTGAAAAATCCAAATGCAGAGGAACTGACGGACTCTCCGCTGAAGTTCACTATTTTCACAACCCGTGCCGACACAATATTCGGCGTGACGTTCATGGTGCTTGCGCCTGAGAGCGGACTGGTGGAAAAGGTCACCACGGCGGAGCAGAAGGCGGAGGTTGACGCTTATCTTGAGCGCACGAAGAAGCGCACCGAGCGCGAGCGCATCAGTGACCGCTCGGTAAGCGGCGTGTTCTCAGGCTCTTACGCCATCAATCCGTTCACAGGCGAGGATATTCCTATCTGGATCTCCGACTACGTGCTGGCAGGATACGGCACGGGAGCCATCATGGCCGTGCCGGCTCACGACTCACGCGACTATGCCTTCGCAAAGCACTTCGGACTGGAGATACGTCCGCTCATCGAGGGCTGCGACGTTAGCGAGGAGAGCTTTGACGCCAAGGAGGGCACGGTGTGCAACTCGCCAGCCACCTCTATCTCCCCCCGTGGGGAAGGACAGGCTTGCTCGAATGGATCAGGCCCTGCTTCTCAAGCTGACCAGAGCTCCCCCACAGGGGGAGTTGAGGGGGCTTTGGCTTCTTTCTCGCTCAACGGTCTTTCAGTAAAGGAAGCCATACAGAAGACTAAGGAGTTTGTAAAGGCCCACAACTTAGGCCGCGTGAAGGTGAATTACCGCCTGCGCGACGCTATCTTCTCCCGTCAGAGATACTGGGGCGAGCCGTTCCCCGTATATTATAAGGACGGCCAGCCTTACATGATACCAGAGGAGTGCCTGCCGCTGGAGCTGCCAGAGATTGACCGGTACAAGCCGACAGAGACTGGCGAGCCGCCGCTGGGTCATGCCAAGAAGTGGGCATGGGACACGGCGAACAACTGCGTTGTTGACAAGAGCCTCATTGACGGCAAGACCGTATTCCCGCTGGAACTGAACACGATGCCGGGCTTCGCCGGTTCGTCAGCATATTACCTTAGATATATGGACCCGCACGACGACCGCGCGCTCGTAAGCCGCGAGGCCGACGAATACTGGCGCGACGTCGACCTCTACGTCGGCGGAACGGAGCACGCCACGGGTCACCTGATATACTCGCGATTCTGGAACAAGTTCCTGCATGACCTCGGCGTGTCGTGCGAGGAGGAGCCGTTCAGGAAGCTCGTAAACCAGGGGATGATACAAGGACGCTCAAATTTTGTGTACAGAGTTATAAAAGCAAAAGCCCCCTCTGACTCCCCCTGTGGGGGAGGACAGGTTTGCCCTGAGGAGTCAGGCTCTGTTTCTCAAACTAACCAAAGCTCCCCCACAGGGGGAGTTGAGGGGGCTTCTCCTCTCTTTGTAAGCTATGGCCTTAAAGACCGGTACGAGGTTACCCCGATACACGTTGACGTGAACATCGTGCACGGCGATGTGCTCGACATCGACGCCTTCAAGGCATGGCGGCCGGAGTATGCCGACGCAAGGTTCATACTTGAAGACGGCAAGTATGTGTGCGGCTGGGCTATCGAGAAGATGTCGAAGTCGATGTTCAACGTAGTAAATCCCGACATGATTGTAGAGAAATACGGCGCCGACACGCTGCGTCTGTACGAGATGTTCCTCGGTCCGGTAGAGCAGAGCAAGCCGTGGGACACCAACGGCATTGACGGCTGCCACCGCTTCCTGAAGAAGTTCTGGGCGCTCTTCTGCGACAAGGACGGCATGAAGGAGCTGACCGGCGGCGAGGCTACGGCCGACGAGATGAAGAGCCTGCACAAGCTGATAAAGAAGGTTACCCAGGACATCGAGGCCTTCAGCTACAACACGTCGGTGGCAGCGTTCATGATATGCGTGGGCGAGCTGGCTCAGCTTAAGTGCCGCAACCGCGGCGTACTGACCTGTCTGGTAAAGCTGATAGCTCCATTCGCGCCACACATAGCCGAGGAGCTGTGGCATATGTTAGGCAACGACACGACGGTATGCGACGCCCCGTGGCCCGCTTATGACGAGAAATATCTCGTCGAGAGCACCGTCAACCTGACAATATCATTCAACGGCAAGGCCCGCTTCCAGATGCAGTTCGCCGCCAACGCCGACAACAAGACCATCGAGGACGCCGTCCTCACTGACGACCGCTCGAAGAAATACATCGGCGACAAGCGCGTTGTCAAGGTTATCATCGTGCCCAAGAAGATTGTAAATGTGGTTGTTAAGTAAGGTTATGGGGTTTTAGGGTTTGTTTACGGTTATGGGGTTTTGAGGTTTTGAGGTTATACGGTAAGTATCGGGCTTATCGGTCCTATTGGTTCCTATTAGCCCTAAAACCTCAAAACCCCATAACCGTAAAACCTAATAACCTCATAACCGTAAAACCCAATAAACCCATAACCGCAAAACCTCAAAACCCCATAACCGCAAAACCTCAAAACCCCATAACCGCAAAGCCTTAAAATACAATGACCCGACAAGCGATAATGAACGAGGTGAAGGATTATGTAAACATAACCCTCGGACTGATGCTCTACACCTTCGCATTCACCGTGTTTCTGCTGCCTTACGAGATTGTGACGGGCGGAATAGCGGGCATCGGTGCGGTAGTGTTCTACGCCACGAAGTTCCCGGTGCAGTACACGTTCTTCATCATCAACGCCGTACTCATCGTGGCGGCGCTTAAGATATTGGGCTGGCGCTTCCTGATGAAGACTATCTACGCCACGTTCATGCTGACGTTCCTGCTCGGGCTGGCGCAAGACGTCGTGATGCAGCCCGACGGCACGTTCTACAAGCTGCTGGGCGAGGGCAACGACTTCATGTCGCTCGTCATAGGCTGTATGATGACGGGCACGGCGCTGGCCGTAGTCTTCCTTAACAACGGCTCCACGGGCGGCACCGACATCATAGCCGCCGCCGTGAACAAATACCGCAACATATCGCTCGGCCGCGTAATCCTGCTCATCGACGTGTGCATCATCGGCAGCTGTCTGTTCGTAGACACGTTCGGTCCTGTCGAGATGCGCTGCCAGAAGGTGGTGTTCGGCTTCTGCACGATGTTCATCGAGTGCTCTATGCTCGACTACGTGATGAACTGGCAGCGCCAGTCGGTGCAGTTCTTCATCTTCTCAAAGAAATATCAGGAGATAGCCAACGCCATTGCCAAGACCACCGACCACAGCATGACGATACTCGACGGCCACGGCTGGTACAGCGGCAAAGAAACCAAGGTAATCTGCCTCATGGCCAAGAAGCGCGAGAGCGTAACCATCTTCCGCCTTATCAAGACTATCGACCCCAACGCCTTCGTAAGCCAGGGCGCCGTGACAGGTGTCTACGGCGAAGGATTCGACCAGATAAAGGTAAAGGTGAAAAATAGTAGTAAGGAGGGAAGGAGTAAGGAGGGAAGGAGTAAGGAGTAAGGAGTAAGGAGTAAGGAGAAAGGCAACAAGCGGTTTACCGGCCCTATTTATCCTATTAGTCCTATAAGCCTTATTGGTCCTATTATCCCAATTATGAATTATGAATTATGAATTATGAATTATGAATTATGAATTATGAATTAT
>C._urophasianus_2_cecum__coassemble_246_pt1 | contig 11187 bp, 8 predicted proteins | sample C__urophasianus_2_cecum__metabat2_low_PE_008 | metagenome-assembled genome bin C
AAACGGTCAAAATGTTGCCGGTTTAAAAAAAATGCGTACCTTTGCAATCGCAAATCGGCAGTAACAACGATGCAAAAGACATCTTGGGATATGGTGTAATGGTAACACTACAGATTCTGGTCCTGTCATTCCTGGTTCGAATCCGGGTATCCCAACAAGCCAAGACATCCTCATTGAGGATGTCTTTTTTTTGTTGCTTGTATCTTGACTGGCCGTATTCAGTCTCTTTATCTTGATTGCAATGAACGGCAAGGTGTTATCTCGGCCTGCATTGCTCGTACCATTCGAGCAGCAGACCACGCGGCACTCCGTGGCTTACAGCTTCGTCAAGAGCTTTCTTGGCCTCACGCCTGCGGTTAAGCCTGATAAGTATTTCCACCTTCGATACAGTGCATTCACGGTTGGCAGGGGCACGTTTCAGAGCCTCGTCAAAGTCATATAGAGCCGGCTCATACAGCTTCATTTCCTTTTCAAGCTCACCTCTCGCTGCATAGACCACGCTGCTGTCGGGAAACATCTCTACCAGATTGTTCATTTGGTCAAGCGCGTCGTTGTTGCGTTCCAGCTTGATATATGTGTAAGCCAGCCCTAAACGGGCCTCCATGTTGTCGGGAGCTATGCTCAGAAACTTTTCGTAGTCGTTCTTCGCAAGGTCGTAACGGCGCAGGTTGTTGTTGGCAAACGCACGGTAAAACAGAGCCGACAGGTTGCTGTTGTCCTTTGACAGGACATCTCCACAGTCGTTGACGGCATCCTCCCAGTTAAGCAGATGCAGGTTTACCGCAGCCTTATTAAGTCTCAGAATGACAGAGTCAGGCGATGCCTCAATCTGCTTTTTTATCACTTCGAGCGAGTCTCGCCATTGTTTCATGGTCTGTGCGCCGCAGCCTAACGTGCCGCATAAAAGCACTGTAAAAAGTAATATGGTGTGTCTCAAGTCGTAAAATAATGTATTGTCAGTAAAAAAATTAAGAGTCAAGGAACATGATTCAGTCGGGCTGTAATTGCATGTTGTCTTAACTCTTAATGGCTCATTGTCTTGTTAATCGTTGTTTTCAGCATCGATAGCCTTAATCTTTTCCTTTACAAGATTCATGTCGTCTTTCAGTTTCTGCACCTTGCGGTTCATCTCGTCGATGAGACTGTTGCCCTTCTTACTTGACGCGCTGAGGAATCCGATGTTGTTTTCGTAAGTCTGGATTTCCTGTTTCAGCGACTCGTAACGGCGCATCAGGCGTGCCCGCTCGTTGTCAAGCGCATCCACGCCTTTCTCCGCAACACTCCTCAGATTGTTCTTGAACTTGTCTAAACGGCGGCGTGCCGTTGATATGTTAAGTTCCTTGTACAGCCTGTCGAGAATGTCGTGATACTCTTTATAAACGTTGTCCTTCTCCTTGAAGGGCACGTGTCCTATGGCGTTATACTGTCCGATGAGCTCTTTTGCTTTCTCCTGTACATCGCCTTCGGGCTCATCTGCCAGTGCTTTCAGCTGGTCTATGATGCCGCGTTTCTTTTCAAGGTTGGCGCGTTCCTCAGTCCTTGTGCCGGCGTTGGCGTTGTTGCGGGCATCGAAGAAGTGGTTGCATGCGGTAATAAAGTCGTTCCAAAGCTTGTCACCTTGCTTCTTCGGAACCGTTCCAATGGTCTTCCATTCCTTCTGCAGAGCTATCAGCCTGTCGCTCGTAGGCTTCCAGTCAGTGCTGTCCTGCAGTGCCTGAGCTTGTTCCACAAGTGCTTTTTTCTTTTCGATATTCTCCTGGAACTGCTGCTTCATACCCTTGAAGAACTCGGCTTTCCGGCCGAAGAAGCCGTCACATGCGGCACGGAAGCGCTCGAATATCTTTACGTTCATCTTCTGCGGGGCGAAACCTATCGTCTTCCATTCTGCCTGAATGGCCATTATCTCCTTAGTTTTCTTGTCCCATTCGCCGGCATTCTTTACCTCGCCTTTTATTATTTCCTCCACCTTTTCGCAAAGAGCTGTCTTCTTAGCCAGGTTCTCTTCCTCCTTGGCGCGAAGCTCCTCAAAGTGCTGCTGGTGGCGTTTGTTGATTACGGTAGAGGCAGCCTTGAAGCGTGCCCATATCTCCTCGCGCAGTTCTTTGGCCACGGGACCGGTCTCGCGGTATTCCTGATGCAGCTTCTGAAGCTGGTGGAAGGCGCTTATCACATCGCTCTCGTCAGCCAGTTTCTCGGCTGCCTCGCAGAGATGTGTCTTGATTTCAAGGTTCTTCTTGAAGTCATATTCGCGGGCTTCATTGTTCAGTTTCAGCAGGTCGTAGAACTGTTCTACGTACAGTTGATAGTTACGCCACAGCTCGTTGGCCTTCTCGGCGGGAACCGGTTTTATCTCTTTCCATTCCTGTTGCAGCTTTTTGAACTCCGGGTAAGACTTGTTCGCCTCGTCGGGCGATGTCAGCATGGCCTTTATCTGTTCTATTATGTCGAGCTTTTTCTTCAGGTTCTCCTGTTTCTCTTTTTCCTGCTCAAGGAATATCTTTGCGCGTTTTTCCTTAATGATGCTCATCTCCGCCTTAAATTCCTCTTCGTCTTCATCGGGAAGAACCTTATAGTTGGCGGGGTCGCCTCCGTTCTCGGTGTAAGCCTTCATGTCGGCTTCTCTTTCGGCGAAGTGCAGTTTGTAGAACACGGTCTTGAGATAGTCCACTTCGTCTTTCTTCGGATTGTCGCCGCTGTGGACAATTTCCTTCAGGCGTTGTATCACTTCTCTTTTGCTCTTATACACCTTTTTCTGTTCCGGCACGTTGGTGTCGGCAGGCTGTTCAGCTGTCGTGGCGGTTTCCTCTGTTGCTTCCTGTGTAGCCGTGCCGGTTACGTTGAGGTTGTTGTTTTCCACGGAGCCGTTGCCTTCAGGTACGGTGTTGAGCTGTTCTTCTGTGTTCTCTTGACCGAGAGTCATTTCTTGAGGATCCATCATATCGAATCAGTTTTTAGGTTGACAAGTATCCAATGGCCGGTAAACGCCGGTGTGTTTCTGGCTTGCCTGCATGTTGCGTGCTTGTCAGGGTAAGATGTTTTCTGCTTGCGTCTTTGCTTTTTGTATATATTAAAACAGGTGTGCAAACTTAAATAAAAATATTGTAATTGCCTAAACTATTTTGAAAAAAATTGCCATTTCTGTCTAAATGAGCCTTTTATGGCGAAAAATCCACCACGAGATACCCGAAATCAGGGCTGACACTACTATTGCGATAAGGAAACCGAACTTATTGCTTTCCATTCCGTTAATCAGGTTCATGCCGAACAGGCTTGCTATAAGGGTGGGGAACATCAGGATAATCGACACGGAGGTGAGCGTACGCATCACGGTGTTCATGTTGTTGTTGATGATGCTCGAGTACGTGTCCATGGTCGATTCGAGGATGTCTGAGTAGATGTTCGTAGTCTCGCGTGCCTGGCTCATCTCGATGTTTACGTCCTCAATAAGGTCGGCGTCAAGCTCGTCCACCTGTAACTTGAACTTCAGTTTGGCAAGAAGGTTCTCGTTGCCGCGGATAGACGTGATGAAGTAAGTAAGCGAATCTTGCAGGCGCGAGAGGCCAATGAGCGACTCGTTGTTCACCTCACGGTCAAGGTTACGCTTCGCCTTCTCTATCAGACTGTTGATCTGCTTCAGCCGCTTCAGGTACCATACGGCCGACGAGAGGAACAGGCGGAAAATCATGTCGACGTAGTCAGTGAAACCCTCGCCGCGTTTCTGCTGATAGCTCACGAAGTCTATCATCATGTTAGTCTCGTGGAAGCACACTGTTATCGTAACATCGCGCTTATGGATGATACCCAGCGGCACGGTGGTGTAAGGGGTGCGTGAGCGTATCTCCTTGACGAAGGGGATACGGAGAATGATGAGCATCCAGCCGTCGTCATACTCATAGCGGGCACGCTCGTCGTTATCGCTGATGTCTGAAAGGAAATAGTCAGGGATTTGGAATTGTTCTTCCAGCATGCGCTGGTCGTCTTCGGTAGGACATGTCACTTGTATCCAGCAGTTTGGCTCCCATTCGCCAATCTGCTTCAGGCTCTTGTTGGTGTTCCAGTATGTTCTCATTTGCAATCCTCCAAAAAATGTTACGTCAAGCGGGGATGGCATCAATGAGAGCATGCCTCCTCACCTTACAAGTTCATTTTTTCCGCGTGATAATCGTCCATAAAAATGTTCTTAATTTCTGTTTTGCGGGTGCAAAGATAGCGTTTGTCGGGCTAATATCAAAATAAAACTGATGAAAAGAGTTTTATTTTCATTTTTCTTCCGGGCAGATGCGCCGTTTCATGTAGGTCGTCAGGCTGTAGCCTGACCCGTTCCCGGTGTCGCGATAAAGCCCGTCAGGCGGCATCTTGCGCCACCCTTCATGGCTTTCTTGAAGACAAAAGCCGTCTTCCGGCCTCTGAAAGGTGGCATATTACAAGCTGAAAGGTGGCTCTTTACGATGTGAAATGCCGTCTGTTTTTGTGTCGGAATAATCGTCAGAATAGCCGCCTGATTTTGTTTGTTCAATTATTCCGGTTATACAGCAATCTCATGGCGTTTTTCTGTTCCTAATTCTGCTCTTTTTCTTTTCTCAGTTCACCAAGAGTCTTACCTTTATAACTGAAATACGTCGGGCCTCGGTAAGCTCCTGATTTGGTTTGTTTATCTTCCGGCAGAAAATTAGCAGTAAAGGCTGACAAACTGTAAAGACGGCCTTCATATTCAATCTTGTCGTCACTGGCTATTTTAACCTCCAGTTTGAGAGCGTCAAAAATTATCGTGTCGCCAATGCTTAAACCAATCATGTGAAATTTAAATGGTGGTTTTTGCATTTTGCGCTGTTTTTCTTTATTCTCGTTTTCTATCTTTTTGTCCTCATCTTTGCTTTTGCTGATAACAGGTTCACCGTCAACATAAACACAAAGTTCAGCATCGTCAAGAAGGTCTGCCATATCACGCATAATGTCTAAAGCCACAGACGGCGCGATGTTAAAGAATTCACGGTTTTGCCGTATGCGTAAATCTGTAAGCCTGTCAATCTGTTTGTGTATCTGTTTCTCTACCTTTGAATATTTTGTTGTTTTCAGAGTAGCATATATTTCAAATGGTAAAGGCACGGCGGTATTGTCAAGTTCTTTGCTCCTTACGTCTACCGGGCGTGAACTTTTGCCTATTTTAACCCAGTCTTCTCTGAAACTTGGATTGGTCAGTATATATACATATCCGGCTTCGTTCTTTTCCATAATTGCCTTGTCCTTAATAAAGTCATCTGCCTCTTTACGTCTAAACGTTCAATGTAGAAAACAATCTTTATGATGTTTAAAGATATCTATTGATTTTGTAAGACCTCTGATATATGAATCATTGCTTGTTTAAAACGTCAAAAAAGACGTATTATAATCTTGAATTGGGCGCAGATAATATTCCCGGTTATTAGTTCTTCAGCTTTATGCAGTCGTCACAGAGTATTATCAGGCGGCGTTTGTACAGGTCGCCAACGGCCTTCTTGAAGTTCTTTTTGCTCACGTTGAACGTCTTGTATATATCTTCGGCCGGACTCTTGTCCGTCAGCGTACACGTGCCTCCGTGGCTTTTAAGATAGTCGAGCAGTGTGTCACTCAGGCCGAGAGTCATCTGCCGGCCCGTAGCTTGCAGCATGACGTCAATCTTTCCGTCCTCACGCACGATGTCGATATATCCTTTCATGCGGTCGCCGGTGTGTATGTTCTTGAATATCTGGTTGCTGTAAACGAGTCCGGGATAGCGGTTGTCTACTATCACTTTAAACCCCAGATCAGTCTTCTGCCATACAAGCAGATCCACCTCATCGGCGTGTCTGTATGGCGGGAACGACGTGTCTAAGTAATGTTCAACCTTTGCCGAGGCGACGATGCGGTAGCTCTCGTCGTCGAGATGCACGTGTACGATGTAGCTTTTGCCCTTCTCCATTTTCATTTTCTGTTCACGGAAAGGGCAGAAGAGGTCTTTCATCAGTCCCCAGTTGAGGAATGCTCCGTACTCGTTTACCCACGAAACCTCAAGGTAAGCGAAGTCGCCCACCCTGGCAAGCGGTGTCTGCGTGGTTGCCACAAGCCTTTCCTCGCTGTCGAGATATACGAAAACGTCAAGCTCGTCGCCGGGTTTGCATCCTTCAGGGACATATCTTGACGGCAGCAGCACCTCGCCCTCGTCGTCCCCGTCGAGGTACATCCCGAAGTCTACTTGCTTGACTACGGTCATGCGGTTATAGTCTCCTAACTTTATAAAGCTCATTTCTATCTGCGTTATATCTGTGGTTATTGTATGTTTTTTTCGCTTTCAGGCTCTTCTGCTTTTACCTTTATAAGTTTTACTTTCCCGCCCCTACCCTTTTACTTTCTTCCTTTTTTACTTCTACTTTTTTACCGCTTTACCTTTTAACCTTTACACATTGTGCTCTTCCTCAAGCATTCCGTCGTTCATGGCGATAGTGCGGTCGGTTATGCGGGCAAGGTTTTCGTCGTGCGTTACGATAACAAACGTCTGTCCGGTCTTGTCGCGCAAGTCGAAGAAAAGGCGGTGAAGCTCCTCTTTATTCTTAGAGTCAAGGCTGCCGGACGGTTCGTCGGCGAGTATCACGGCCGGTCTGTTCACCAACGCGCGGGCCACGGCCACGCGCTGTTTCTCGCCTCCCGACAGTTCGTTAGGTTTGTGCCCGGCGCGGTCAGAGAGGCCCATGAAGTCGAGAAGTTCCATCGCCCGCTGCTTAGCCACTGTCTTAGGAGTGCCCGCTATGAACGCCGGTATCATAACGTTCTCAAGCGCTGTAAACTCAGGCAGCAGCTGGTGAAACTGGAAAACGAAGCCTATCCGCCTGTTGCGGAACTCTGACAGCTTCTTTGAACTCAGCTTACCGATGTCAGTCCCGTCGATTATTATCTCGCCGCTGTCCGGCTTATCAAGCGTTCCTATTATCTGCAGCAGTGTGGTTTTGCCTGCGCCGCTCGGGCCTACGATGCTTACCACCTCGCCTTTGTCTATGTGCATGTCTATGCCTTTGAGCACCTGCAGCGAGCCGAAGCTCTTGGTTATGCCTTTAATGTCTATCATTTGTTTTGCGGTTATGTGGTTATGCGGTTATGCGGTTATGCGGTTGTCGGGTTATGCGGTTGTCGGGTTACGCGGCTCCGCGGCCGGTTATGTATGGCTGTGAGCGAATGTGACATCTTGTGGTCCTGATACCTTACAGTCTTACCTCCTCACATCCGTAAAAACCTTACTTCTCATGACCGTAAACAATTCTAAAAATGTTTTCTTATCCACGTCATCAGCACATCGTAGGCACTGCGTTGCTCGTGGTGTTGCGGTTCGGTGAATGTCATCGTGCCTACAGGTTCGCCGTATTGGTCGGGGAAGATTATCATCAGACTCTTGCCCGCGAAGTATCGTGTAAGCTCCTCGGGCAGGCGTTCCAATGCCGGCTTGTACGATATTGTGCCCTTGCGTGCTGTAACAACAACAAACAAATGGTCGTCGGCAACGCTCTCAGAGAGTTTCGGCATGTCTATCCAATGTGCCATGAAGGCGTATTCGGCCTGAACGCTCTGGTGGCGGTTCTGCAGATACTGGTTGATGAGAGAGAGCGACTCGCGCTCCGCGTGGAACTGTATACGGCATCCAAGGTTCTCCGCCATGCGTGCCAGACGCTCCAGCCAGCGGTAAAATCCCGGCTCAAGCTCAGCCCTTGAGGGCACCGCCACGTGTATGCGGCGTATAGTGTTGAGCGGCCGCAGACAGCGTACTATCATTATCTGGCGGTTCAGTCCCGAGAAAAGCCCCGGTATAAATTCGCCCCAGAACTGGCGTGCCGAGTCCTGCCCGGAGTGCATTCCCATGATAATCTCTGACGCGTTGAACTCCTTGAAGGCATGTTTTATGCCGTTTGTGATGTTCGTAGCTATGCGCACTTGTGTCTGAACCATCACGTCAGAGCAGCTTGCCACCTTGGTGACATGCGTCAGAAGGCGCCGTCCCTTTTCCTGATATTCCAGGCGGTTTGTGTCGTCATATACTATGTTTAGGGCCACGATGCCGCGGTTTAGCTCACGGTTGCGCATCATGACGGCCAGCCCTATAAGCGTGTCAACGTTCTTGTCATGCTTCATCGGCACCATTATCTTCTCGTCGTCAGCCTTCTCGTCGTCGGGTATATGTGCCTGACTCTCGAGTGCGATCCGCTTTGAGGCACGTTCGGTCATGAACGAACTGAAGATACAGGTTACCAAAATGAGTATCACCGTGCCGTTGAGCACATCATCGTTGAGCAGGCGTTGCCCGTCAGGAGTTATCAGATTGTATCCCACCATGACTGCGGCGAGTGTGGCACCGGCCTGCGCGTTACTAAGCCCGTATATGAGCTCGCGCTCAATGGCGCGCATGCCGAAAATCTTTTGGGTGAACAGCGAGGCTATCCACTTGCTCGTCAGGGCTACCAAAATCATAACTCCGGCTACCTGAATGGTGTCTAATCCGCCGAAGAGCAGCTTGACATTGACCAGCATGCCCACGCCGATAAGGAAGTAGGGGATGAATATCGCGTTGCCCACAAACTCGAGATGGAGCATCAGCGGAGACAGATTGGGCACGTAACGGTTGAGCACAAGGCCGGTGAGGAACGCTCCGAGGAGGCCTTCCATGCCGATAAGCTCCATGAGGCCGGCGCCGAGGAATGTCATGGCAAGCACGAAGATGAACTGCGCCACGTTGTCTTCATACCTGTGGAAGAAGTATCTCGCTACGCGCGGAAAGAAGTAAAAGATGACGAGGAACACCACGGCAATCTTCAGGAGCAGCATTATCCAGAAGCTGCCGGTTATCTCGCCTTTAAACAGTCCGCCGACAATGGCCAGCACGAGCAGCGTCAGCGTGTCGGTAATGGCCGTGGCTCCTACGGCTATGGTGACGCTTCGCTGGCGAGTAAGGCCGTACCGCATGACGATGGGGTAGGTGATTATAGTGTGCGAGGCGTACATACTGGCCAGCAGGACAGATGTCATCAGGCTGTACTCGAGCACTCCGCGGTTGATTATAAAGCCCATTGCCATTGGGATAATGAAGGCCATTATACCGTGGGTGAACGTACGCACACGGTTCTTCCGGAAGTTGGCCATGTTCATCTCAAGACCCGCAAGGAACATTATATAATACAGACCTACGTGCCCGAACAGTTCAAACGAGCTGTCTTTTGCCAGTATATTGAGGCCGTGAGGCCCCACGGCGACACCCGCGAGCACCATTCCCACGATGTGCGGGATGCGCAGCTTACCCATGATTATGGGCGCGAAGAGAATGATGCACAGCACGACGAAGAATATCATCGTAGGCGACGTTATGGGGAAATATTGTGAGAAGTCGGGCATAAATGTTATGTCAGGTCGCGTTTTTGTATGCAAAATTGCAAAAAAAAATCATGATTTTATAACATTCAGCTTAAAAGTTGTACTTTTGCAGGCGAAATATTGTAATTGTGAAGCCGCAGGATTTAAAGGCATTACTTAACCTCAGCCGCTTCACAGAGGTTTAAATTAAGCGATAATTAAAAATGAACGTAGCAGTCGTTGGCGCAAGCGGAGCTGTGGGACAGGAGTTCCTCAGGGTGCTCGCAGAGAGAAATTTTCCTATTGACAACCTTGTGTTGTTCGGTTCAAAACGGTCGGCAGGCACTAAATACACTTTCAAGGGTAAGGAGTATGAAGTGAAACTGCTCCGGCATAACGATGATTTCAGGGACATTGACATAGCCTTCGCATCGGTCGGTGCCGGCACGTCAAAGGAGTTCGCGGCAGACATAACAAAGTACGGAGCCGTTATGATAGACAACTCAAGCGCCTTCCGCATGGACGACGACGTGCCTCTGGTAGTGCCCGAATGCAACGCCGAGGACGCGCTTAACCACCCCCGTGGCATCATAGCCAACCCTAACTGCACCACGATAATGATGGTCGTAGTGCTGCAACCTCTCGAAAAACTGAGCCATATACGCCGTATTCACATAGCAAGCTATCAGAGCGCGAGCGGCGCAGGTGCCGCGGCAATGGCCGAACTGCAGCAGCAGTACGAGGAAATTATTGAGGGCAAGCCCGTCACGGTAAGCAAATTCCCCCATCAGCTGGCATACAACGTGATACCGCAGATAGACGTTTTCCAGCCCAACGGCTACACAAAGGAAGAAATGAAGATGTTCAACGAGACGCGCAAGATAATGCACAGCGACGTGAAATGCTCGGCAATGTGCGTGCGCGTATCGTCACTAAGGGCGCACTCAGAGTCTGTATGGATTGAGACGGAACGTCCGATAAGCGTAGAGGAGGCGCGCGCGGCTATCGCCGCAGCTCCCGGCGTAACCCTTGAAGACGACCCCGGGCGCCTCGTTTACCCCATGCCGCTCGACACGGCAGGTAAGGACGATGTCTACGTAGGCCGTATACGCAAGGACTTAGCCGATGATAACGGACTGACATTCTGGCTCAGCGGCGACCAGATACGCAAGGGTGCGGCGCTCAACGCCGTGCAGATAGCAGAGTATCTCGTCAGCGTTGGTAACGTGAAATAATTATTATCATAAAACAAGAGGTGACCTTTTGCATGGTAAAAGGTCACCTCTTGCGTTGTAAAAGATAGCCTTTCGCACGCCAAAAGCTAACCTTTTAGGAAACAGGTGACTATGCCTGAAATTACTTCACACAAAAAGTAGTTATTTACTGAAAAGATTTACATACGTTTTAATGTGTTACCGGATTACTTCACATACCGTTCATTTGTTTCCTGTAGAAAAGTTTTATAACTTCTTCTCCTTTAAAAGTTCCTTTAAACACATGATAGTTGCTAATTCCGATACCATCACTGCTGACAAAAAATCCTGAACCTTGGGAAATACTAACATTATCAGCAGCATAAATCATAAAAACAGCCGAATTATATTTGCTGAAAATTTGCTTGGCTCTCAGTTCTGTATCAGAATTACTAAGAGCTATTTTAGATAAAGTAGCATAGCTTGCACGCATTTCTGAGCGGGCTTTCGGAGCAACGACAGATGGTTTAGGGGTAGGCTTCGGTCGTAACTTTAAGGTAGCATAATAGGACGTTTTCTGATATTTGTCAAAATATGAACTATAATATAAAAACTGAATACGGTTAACGATAATTAGCATAAATATGCA
>C._urophasianus_2_cecum__coassemble_250_pt1 | contig 11093 bp, 6 predicted proteins | sample C__urophasianus_2_cecum__metabat2_low_PE_008 | metagenome-assembled genome bin C
AACCTGTCCCGCTTTATGTGTAGGACGCTTAATATTTACGTATGAAAAAGAAAATCCAATTCAGTCTCGTTTATCGCGACATGTGGCAGTCTTCAGGTAAGTTCCAGCCACTCAAAGCCCAGCTTGAACGTGTTGCTCCGGCAATCATCGACATGGGTTGTTTCTCACGTGTCGAGACCAACGGAGGTGCCTTCGAGCAGGTGAATCTGCTTGCCGGAGAAAATCCTAATGAGGCGGTTAGGGCTTTCTGTAAACCATTCAATGAGGTGGGGATTAAGACCCATATGCTCGATCGTGGCCTTAACGCGCTGCGTATGTATCCTGTTCCTGACGACGTGCGCCGCCTCATGTATAAGGTAAAGCACGCGCAGGGAGTTGACATAACACGTATATTCTGCGGACTTAACGACGTGCGCAACATAATACCCAGCATCAAATGGGCTCTCGAGGCGGGCATGATACCGCAGGCAACGCTCTGCATCACTACATCGCCTATCCATACAGTAGAGTATTACAGCAGCATTGCCGACAGGCTGGTCGAGGCCGGTGCCACCGAAATTTGCCTTAAGGACATGGCCGGAATAGGTCAGCCTGCAATGCTCGGGAAGCTTACCAGAGCTATCAAGACAAAACATCCGGACATCATTCTGCAGTATCACGGTCACTCAGGGCCGGGTCTTTCAATGGCGTCAATACTTGAAGTGTGCCAGAACGGAGGCGATGTTATCGACACGGCTATCGAGCCGTTGTCTTGGGGGAAGGTGCATCCTGACATCATATCAGTGCAGAGCATGCTGAAGAACGAGGGCTTTGAGGTTGCCGAAATCAACATGAACGCCTATATGCGCGCACGTTCGCTTACCCAGGAATTCATCGATGACTGGCTGGGATATTTCATCAATCCGGGCAACAAGCTGATGAGTTCGCTTTTGCTCGGCTGCGGACTGCCCGGCGGAATGATGGGAAGCATGATGGCAGACCTTGCCGGCGTGCACCGCTCTATTAACTCAATACTCAAGAGTAAGGGGCAGCCGGAGCTGTCAACCGATGACCTTCTCGTGAAACTCTTTGACGAGGTGGCTTACGTCTGGCCGCGTGTTGGTTATCCGCCACTGGTTACTCCGTTCTCACAATACGTCAAGAACATCGCCCTTTTGAACCTTCTTACAATGGCACAGGGCAAGGGACGCTTCGTAATGATGGACGACTCGATGTGGGGCATGATACTCGGAAAGAGCGGAAAGATACCCGGCGAGATTGCCCCTGAGCTGGTAGAGCTGGCCAAGAAGCAGGGACGCGAGTTTACGGATGCCGACCCGCATACGCTGGTGCCTGACGCTTTGGACGGTTTCCGCAAGGAAATGGAAGAGAACGGATGGGACTGCGGACAGGACGACGAGGAGCTTTTCGAGCTTGCGATGCACCCCGAGCAGTACCGCGACTACAAGAGCGGGGTTGCCAAGAAACGCTTCTTATCCGACCTGCAGAAAGCAAAGGACGCCAAACTCGGAGCTACTCTTACGCCGGAAGAGCTTGCGGCGTTCAAGCACGCGAAGGCAGACGCTATCGTATCGCCAGTGAAAGGCCAGGTGTTCTTCGACTTCGAGGGCGGCAGCGAGTGTACTCCATGCCTTGAGCCGTACATCGGCCAGCATTACAAAGAGGGTGAGACGTTCTGCTATATACAGACTCCGTGGGGACAGTTTGAGTCTGTTCCCGCTGCTCTCGGCGGCAAACTGGTTGAGATCGCGGCAAAACAAGGCTCGAGAGTCAACCGCGGCGACGTGATTGCATACATCGAACGCGACTGGATTAACGCATAAACGGATTAAGATAAGTACGTTATTTTGATGGATTATATTGCTCTTATTGATAAATATTATAAGGGAAACGACGAACTGAAAGACATCTTATTGCGCCACAGCAGGGCGGTAGCCGACAAGGCTGTCGCCATTGCCGAGGCGCATCCCGAGCTGAAGCTTGACCGCACGTTCCTGGTCGAGGCGGCAATGGTTCATGACATCGGGATAATCAAGACCGATGCTCCTGACATCAAATGCTTCGGCACTGAGCCTTACATACGCCACGGAGTGGAGGGCGCGGGGATAATGCGTGCCGAGGGGTATCCGCGCCATGCCCGTGTGTGCGAACGCCATACAGGGGCAGGACTGTCACTGAAAGAGATTGAGGAACAGGCTCTCCCGTTACCTCACGTTGACCTTCTGCCAGAAACTTTGGAGGAAAAGGTAATATGTTATGCCGACAAATTCTTCTCAAAAACTAAGCTCGACCGTGAGAAAACGATTGAACAGGCCGAGCGGAGCGTCGCCAAACATGGTGCGGACGGGCTGCGGAGGTTTAAGGAAATGGAACAAATGTTTAAATAAAAGTGGGAAGGTGAGAGAGTGGGAAGGTGAGACATTGAGAAAGTGAGAAGGTGAGAACGCAGAAAGATGTAATGTCTCACTTTCTCACTTTCTCAATGTCTCACCTTTTCTCACCTTTATTTTACTCTTACAATTTCGTACTTCCTCGTGCCCAATCCGATTTTTTCGGCATGAGCGAGGCACGACTTATACTCAGTGTTAGGATTGGTATTGTCGAAGAGGTCATGATGATCGCAGAAGTGGGGTGACGCCATCTCATCGGTCAGCTGGCTGCCGGGCAGGGGCGTCTGCTTAAGACAAGCGTCGATGCAGGCCTGGTCGAGGGCGAGCGGGTCGAACGAAGCGAACATGCCGACGTCAGGAATGATAGGCGTGTCGTTGCCCGAATGGCAGTCGCAGATAGGCGAAACGTCGCACACGAGAGACACGTGGAAGTTGGGACGGCCGTAAACCACAGCCTTGGTATATTCCGCCATGCGGCAGTTAAGCTCCTTAACGGCGGCATCGTTGGCGAAAGATATGGCATCGAAGTTACATGCTCCGACACAGCGTCCGCAGCCTACGCAGTTAGTTTGGTTTATCGACATCTTCTTGCGTTCGGGGTCAAACACGAGGGCATTGTTGGCACATTCACTGAGGCAACGCCTGCATCCGCGGCACGCCTCCCGGTCAATCACGGGCTTGCCGTTGCAGTGCTGATCCTTCTTGCCGGCTCTTGAGCCGCAGCCCATGCCGATATTCTTAATCGTTCCGCCGAAACCGGTCATCTCATGTCCTTTGAAGTGGGTGAGCGAGATAAACACATCGGCATCCATAACGGCGCGTCCTATCTTAGCCTCCTTTACATATTCGCCGCCTGCTACGGGCACACTGATGTCATCGGTGCCCTTAAGACCGTCGCCGATGATTACCGGGCAGTCCACGGTGAGCGGTGTAAAGCCGTTCTGCCAGGCGCAGTAAAGATGCTCGATGGCGTTCTTGCGGCTGCCGGGATACAGCGTGTTGCAGTCAGTGAGGAAAGGCTTTCCGCCGAGCTGCTTCACCACATCAACAATGGCGCGCGCGTAGTTGGGGCGAAGAAAACTGAGGTTGCCCAGTTCGCCGAAGTGCATCTTTATGGCGACAAACTTGCCGTCCATGTCAATCTTATCAATTCCCGCGGCCTTGACGAGCCTTTTCAGCTTATCGCCTGCACCCTCGTCAGGGCGGCAGCGAAAGTCTGTAAAGTAGACCTTCGCCGTTTCTTGCATTTCGTTCATTGCAGTTTCTCCTTGTTCGTTATGTCTTTATATAAATGTAAACGTCACGGTTTGCAACGGCAAAGGTAATGAATTTTTTTGAATATGCGGCGTGTGTCATGATAATATATGTGTAGTTGCGTGATGCCTGCGTGCCGGCTGTTTTGTTATAGATGACCTTTTGCGTTCCAAGAGGTCACCTTTTACGCTCTAAAAGACCGCTTTTTAGCCGCCAAAAGGTGGTCTTTTGCAATACCTTGAGTATCAAGCTGTTACGCCGTCTGACATAAAATGCTCTTGATAAGGCCGTTCAGCGGCGTTTTTTAAGACATCAATGGATGGCGTGACGGTCACCGTGCAGCCCCGTTCCGGTTCAGCTGCGGGGTTTTCACCTGCGGCAAGCCAAAACGTTAAATAATAAAGAAAAAGGAGAATATGGTGGGCAATTAGGTTTTTATTCCGTAAATTTGCACCCTGCATTGCAATGAGAACGAAAACCGTCATATTCATTCTGCTGTCTGCTTTCATATTCGTGATGGCAGAACCTACTATGCCTTTTTTGCGGAACAACGGCCATAAGAACGCCGGAAAAGACTCTGTGGCCGTGGACGGTACGGCTGTTGCCGACACCGCTGCCGCCGTTGCTGACAGCCTGACGCGGTCCGAAGGACCGGACACGACCAAGATGGATTCGCTCACATTGGCCATTTACAAGCATAACAGGCACGTAGACGACTCGATAAGGCTTGACAGCATCAACCGTAAAAAGTCTAACGGGCTCGATGCTCCGGTAGACCTCTCGTCTGAAGACTCGCTCGTTTACGATGCCGTAGCGCGCCGCGTGAAGCTGTACGGCGAGTCAAAGGTGAAGTATCAGAACATGGATCTCAGCAGCGACCGCGTACAGATGAGCCTCGACAGCAGTCTGGTGCATGCCACGGGAACTTCCGACACGGCCGGCAACGTGGAAGGAAAGCCCGTGTTTGTAATGGGTCAGGACACTTACGAGAGCGACACGATGTCGTTCAACTTCAAGACAAAGAAGGGCTTTATCAACAGCGTCTACACCGCGCAGCAGGACGGTTACCTCTCAAGCGCGCAGTCAAAGCGTGACTCGAGCGGTGTTCTCTATCTGCAGCATGGCCGCTATACAACGTGTGACCAGGAGCATCCCGACTTCTACATAGCCCTTTCGCGTGCCAAGGTCCGCCCCGGCAAAGACGTTGTTTTCGGCCCTGCCTACCTCGTTGTGGCCGACGTTCCGCTGCCGTTGGCTATCCCATACGGCTTCTTTCCCTTCACCAAGAGCTATTCGAGCGGCTTCATCATGCCCAGCTACGGTGACGAGAGCTCGCGCGGTTTCTATCTGCGCGACGGCGGATATTACTTCGCGATGAGCGACAAATGGGATCTTAAGCTGCTCGGCGAGATATATACCAAGGGCTCGTGGGGCGTCAGCGTGGCCTCAAATTACCGCAAGCGTTACCGTTACAGCGGCAGTTTCTTCTTCAGTTATCAGAACACCAAGAACGGCGACAAGGGCATGCCTGACTACGCTGAGCAGACAAGTTTCAAACTGCAGTGGAGTCACCGCCAAGACTCTAAGGCCAACCCGTACACCAGTCTGTCGGCAAGTGTCAACTTTGCATCCACCGCTTACGAGCGCAACAACCTCAACAGCATGTACAATCCGCAGAGCTACACGCAGAGTCTGCGCACCTCAAGCGTAAGCTGGAGCTCCACTTTCTCAAGCATCGGCATGACTCTCAGCGGTACGGCCAACCTTAGTCAGAACATGATAGACTCCACAATCAGCCTCACTCTGCCTGACCTTAACATCTCAATCAGCCGCTTCTATCCCTTCAAGCGTAAGCACGCTGCCGGCAAGGAGCGCTGGTATGAGAAGATTTCGATGAGCTACACCGGTCAGCTCCGTAACTCGATAGACACTAAGGAGAACCTTCTCTTCAAGTCGAACCTTATCAAAGACTGGCGTAACGGCTTCCAGCATCAGATACCGATACAGGCCAATTTCACCTTATTCAATTATATAAACATCAATCCGTCGTTCGACTTTACCGACAGGATGTATTCAAACAAGATAATGCGTTCATGGGATACTGAAACTCAGACGGAAAAAGCTGACACCGTGTACGGCTTCTATAACGTGTACGACTGGCGTATGAGCGTCAGCGCTTCTACAAAGCTTTACGGTTTCTGGACGCCCAGCAAGAAGATATTCGGCGACAAGATAGAGGCCATACGCCACGTCATGACGCCGCAGATAACCTTCGCCTATGCGCCGGACAACGGCTCGCGCTACTACGAGACGTACCAGAAGACCGATGCCGAGGGCAACGTTACGCTTGAGACTTACTCACCGTTCCAGAACGGGCTGTTCTCTGTTCCTTCGCGAGGAAAGACCGGCAGCCTTACGTTTGACCTCTCAAACAACATCGAGATGAAGGTGAAATCGGATAAAGACTCTACCGGCGTAAAGAAGATAAGCATCATTGACGAGCTTGGTTTCAGCATGGGCTATAACATGGCGGACAAAGAACGCCCGTGGAGCGACCTTACCGTGCGCCTTCGTCTTAAGTGGTGGAAGAACTATACGTTCAACATGAACGCCGTGTTTGCCACATACGCTTATGAACTTGATGAGAACGGCAACCCTTATGTCGGCACGCACACCGAGTACAGCAAGGGCCGTTTCGGTCGTTTCCAGGGCATGTCGCAGAACATATCGTTCACTCTTACGCCCGAAAAGCTGAAAAAATGGTTCGGCGGAGGTGACGACGAAGAGGAAGAAGAAGAGGAGGACGATGACGAATATGACAACACCGACATTGAGTCTAACGTTGACGACGACCTCGTTCGCGGACAACACGGCGCACGAAAGGAGGAAGCCGGCAAGGCCGAGACAGACGAAGACGGATACATGAAGTTCTCGATGCCTTGGTCGCTTACTATCGGTTACGGCATCTCTATGCGTGAAGACACGCGGCGGGAGAAGTTCAACACTAAGACAATGCGCTATCCGTACCGCTTCACCCAGACACTTAACTTCAGCGGAAACATACGCATCAGCGACGGCTGGAACATCAGTTTCTCGTCCGGTTACGACTTTGAGAACCACGAAATGTCCATGACCACGGCCTCGCTTCAGCGTGACCTTCACTGCTTTAACATGAGCTGTTCGGTTGTGCTTGCACCCTATACGTCATATAACTTCTCGTTCCGCTGCAACGCCGCAACGCTCACCGACGCGCTGAAATACGACAAACGAAGCGGCTTCAGCAATGCAGTGCAGTGGTATTAAGATAGTTAAGAGTGAAGAATTAAGAGCTAAGAAAGCATGACTTGAAGGCTTGTTAAATCCCGGTTTCAGGGTAGAAGGTCTTCAGGTCATGCTTTTTTGATTATCAAGTGCTGTCTTAATGCGGCAGGGATAACTCTTAATTCTTCACTCTTAGCTCTTCATTAATCAGCTGTCTTTGCAGAAACGTTCGATGTCTTCCTCTTCTCCTACAATCCAGATGACATCGCCTTTCATAAGTTTACGTGACGGACTGACGGGCGAAAGGTTCTCTTTCCCTTCCTCAAGTCCTACCACCATACAGTTATATTTATCACGGATGCCGCCTTCTTGCATTGTTTTTCCGGTGAAAGCGCCGCTTCCGCTGATGACAATCTGCCGCAGTTTCATCTCACGTTTCTCAATGTCTGGATCCTTAGTCTGCACCTCCCGGTTCATGGCAGCGCTTAAAGCGGTGAGCTGTTCGTCACTTCCGATAGCCTGGATTTTGTCTCCCGGGAAGATGATGGTTCCTCCCTTGGGTATGTTTATGCGCTGTATGCCGCGCAGAATGCTGCTTATATGCACGCCATAGCGGCTTCCGAGCTCAAGCTCTCGCAACGTTTTGCCGGCCCAAAGCGAGTTGTCCGGCAACTCAAAGTCGGCAATATGAATGTCGCGGTCAAGCAGTTTACCCTCATACAGAGGGCGTTTGCGCCCCATAACCTCGGCTTCTATCTCGCGCGAACGCAGGTTCTGTATGAACATCCGCTCCATTCTTATGCTGCGGTTCTTCAGCGAACGCGATATGATCATCAGTGCTACGGCGGCCACGGCGATGCTTATCATCAGTGCATTGGTGAACCGTGTCAGGTAATTACATATGTAAAAGACAAAGGCTGAGGCAATAACCAGCCTGACAAGTATGGTGAACACTAACGGCAGACGGTTGTAAGGGCTTTCTGTCCACAGAGCTTTGAACTCCTCGCTGTGGTTTTTCTTCATGACGATAGCACGCAGGAACGGGGCTATGATGAGCAGAGTGGCCGTTCCGCACACGCCGTTGGCCCACCAGTGGGGCAGGATGTGCCGTATAAAAGGCAAGAAGAAAGTGAACATGAGGGCAATAGTGGCGCCTGAAAGGATAGAGTATATCACGGTGATGCGCGTCATCTGCAGCAGCAGACTTTTCCATTTACGCCCCGTCTGTGCAGGTCTGCGGCTCAGAGTGATGTTGTTCAGCGCGGCAGTCCAGCGTCCGGGCAGATGCCGTTCGAGAGCCGAATAGCACGGAGTGGCGGCCCTTATCATGTAGGGAGTAAGGAAAGTGGTTATTACCGAGACTGCAACCACCACGGGATAAAGGAACTCACTGATGACGCCGAGCGACAGACCGAGTGACGCTATGATGAAAGAGAACTCGCCGATTTGCGCCATTGAGAAGCCGCACTGCATCGCCGACTTGAGTGACTGGCCGCTTATGAGGAAGCTGAACGAGCCGAACAGTGCCTGCCCTGCGATGATTGTAAGCACTAAAATACCGATAGGCAGGGCGTAATCAATGAGCACTTTGGGGTCGACAAGCATTCCGACAGACACGAAGAACACCGCTCCGAACAGGTTCTTAACCGGCTCAACGAGCTTCACTATGCGCTCCGCCTCGATTGTCTCGGCAAGTATTGAGCCCATTACAAACGCTCCGAAAGCACTGCTGAAGCCTACTTTTGTCGACAGAACGGCCATTGCGCAGCACAGGCCGAGCGCCACGATGAGCAGCGTCTCGTTGTTAATCAGCTTGCGCATAGACCGCAGCAGCCACGGTATAAGGTAAATGCCGACAACGAACCAGAGCACGAGGAAGAAGCCTATCTTCATCACGCTGCCGAGCATCTGGCCGCCGTCCGGGCTGCTGCCGTTGGCCAGTGCCGAGAGCATCACCATGAGAACAATGGCCAGGATGTCTTCAAGTATGAGCACGCTCATCACTATTCCGGCGAAGCGCTGCTGACGAAGTCCGAGGTCATCGAGTGCCTTGTATATAATGGTAGTGGAGCTCATGGCCATCATTCCGCCAAGAAACATGCAGTCCATGCGGCTCCAGCCGAAGGCATGACCAGTCACAATGCCGAGCATTATCATGCAGAACACTATCGAGCAGGTGGCTATCACGGGCGACATGCCCATTTTCAGTATCTTCTTGAACGAGAAGTCAAGTCCCAATGAGAACAGAAGGAACATCACGCCGATGTCTCCCCACGTGCTGATGTCGGCTCTGTCGACCACAGACATGGTGTAAGGCATGTGCGGACTGACGAGAAATCCTGCCACGACGTAGCCTAAGACGAGCGGCTGCTTCAGCTTCTTGAACACTATTGTCACCACGCCTGCCACTATAAGTATCAGCGCGAGATCTTTTACAAGGTAGGGAAGTTCAGACATATCAGATAAAAGTGAAGAGTTAAAAGTGAAGAGTGAAGAATTAAAAGCAAATGAAATTAAGAGTTAAGAGCGATGAAATCAAGAATTAAGAGTTAAGAATTAAGAAAAACACTCTTGCCCGATAAAGTGCATGGCATATTTTCTTAATTCTTAACTCTTAATTCTTACCTCCCTTGTTAGTCGTTAAAGTCAGCGGTAATCTCGCAAATCTTGACGATTACCTGCATCGCCTTTTCCATTACCTGTACGGAAACAAACTCGTAAGGTCCGTGGAAATTCACGCCGCCGGCAAAGATATTGGGGCATGGCAGACCCTTGAACGACAGCTGGGCACCGTCCGTTCCGCCGCGGATAGGCTCTACTTTGGGCGGCACTCCGCAGTCCTGCATGGCCTTAAGCACAATGTCAATGACGTGCATATTGGGGTCAATCTTCTCTTTCATGTTATAGTACTGGTCGTTCACATCGGCCACAACGGTGCCCTCGCCGTACTTCCCGTTCATCTTGCGTGCGCATTCTTTGATGAAGTCCTTGCGCTCCTCAAAGCGGTCGCGGTCATGGTCGCGGATGATGTAAGACAGCTTTGCCTTCTCGATGTTCGACTCAATGCCGAGCAGATGATAAAACCCCTCGTAGCCTTCGGTGGTTTCCGGAGTCTCGTCGGCCGGCAGCATTGTGGCGAACTCGGCCGCCAGGCGGCTGGCGTTTACCATTTTGTCCTTGGCATATCCGGGGTGAACGCTGATGCCGCGGATTGTTATTTTGGCCGACGCGGCGTTGAAGTTCTCAAACTCCAGGTCGCCGATGTCGCCGCCGTCCATGGTGTAAGCCCACTCGCAACCGAACTTCTCAACGTCAAAGTGATGAGCGCCCATGCCGATTTCCTCGTCAGGATTGAACGCCATGCGTATGTCGCCGTGCTTTATCTCATCGTGGTCGCGCAGCCAGCACATGGCCTGCACAATCTCGGCAATGCCCGCCTTGTCGTCAGCGCCTAACAGAGTGTGGCCGTCGGTTACGATGATGTCCTCGCCCTTATGTGCCAACAGCTCCGGGAACTTCTTTGTGGAAGAGATTATGCCGGGCGAAAGCTCGATGTCGCTGCCGTCATAGTTGCGGATGAGACGTGGCTTAACGTCTTTGCCGGAGCAGTCTGGAGACGTGTCATAATGGCTGATAAAGCCTATCGTGGGCACGTCTTTCCTGGTGTTGGCCTTAAGAGTGGCGTATATGTAGCCGTTGCCGTCCATCTCGACATCGTCAAAACCCTCGTCATTCAGCTCGTCCTTGAGGTATTTTGCGAACACGAGCTGCTTGTCAGTACTCGGCACCGTGGTGCTGTCTTCGGCTGACCGGGTGTCGAATTTTACGTAGTTTAAAAATCTTTCTATTATGTCCATTGTGTTATTTTTGTTTTATGTTAAGTCGCATCAGGTGTCTTTCTTTATACAGCGGTCAGTCAAATGCGCCGCTTTTATGTCTTAATGTTACTTTTGCAGGCACAAAGATAACACTTTTATTTCATTTTTCCGTATTGTCAAAGCCTTGATTTTCAGCAACGGGTAAAATCTTCTTAAAATCTTTTCCGCCCGTGTCGCTCCGTTAAAAGCAGACATATCGCCGGACGGGTGAGGGTTTGCGGTAAGTCGCTGAATGCCAGATGATTATGTCTGAGGCCGCCGGCCGGTTTCCAAGAGGCCGCCTTTTAGCGGCTAAAAGGTGACCTTTTAC
>C._urophasianus_2_cecum__coassemble_253_pt1 | contig 10992 bp, 9 predicted proteins | sample C__urophasianus_2_cecum__metabat2_low_PE_008 | metagenome-assembled genome bin C
GCTTTTCAGCAAGTGATCCCGTTGGGATTCAAACCCAAGACCTTCAGAACCGGAATCTGACGCTCTATTCAGCTAAGCTACGGGACCTACGAATTATTTACTTGACTGCAAAGGTAATAAAAAAAATCGTTACCTGACGTTTTGGCGTGATATTTTTTCATCGCAAAACCTTCAGATGTGTCATTTCGTTAAAAAACGATACCTCGAAGAGCAAATGCGCCCCATGCGGTTGCGGCAGTCGAAATTTTGCATTATCTTTGTATCGCGGTAAGCCGAAAGCGGCCGCAACGACTTAAAACAGAATGCTATGATAAGAGAAATAAGCACTGATGCCGATGTCCGTGGAATAGCGGGAATGGCCGGACCGATATGGCGCGAGGCCTTTGCCGGTATTATAAGTAAGGGACAGATAGAGTATATGGTTGATAGATTTCAGTCTTACAAGGTGCTGAAAGACCAGATAGACAACCACGGATACCGATATTTCATAATCTCGGAGAATGGCACTGATGCCGGCTATTGCGGCGTTCAGGTGGCTGAGGACAATTCGCTTTATCTCAGCAAGATGTACCTTAAGAAAGAGTTCCGCGGCCACGGACTGTTCAGCGAGATGACGGCTTACCTTAAAGAGCAGTGTCGCCGTGAGGGTATCGGCAAGATATGGCTCACCGTAAACAAGAACAACGGCAGAGCCATCGCTGCCTATCAGGCTACAGGTTACCGCAACGTGAGAAGTCAGGTGGCAGACATAGGTTCGGGATATGTCATGGACGACTATGTCTTTGAGCTTGCCGTACAGTGAGACCGGCGTGCATACGGCCACCTGGGTCATTAAAAACATGTGCATATAGGCGTTATCTCAGAATTTTATTGTAAGTTTGCATGATGTTAGCAACGCCATGACGAAGCCGGCAAAAGGGCATTGCGCCGGCATGGCACGGCATATACCGAAAATCATTTTAACGTAGTGAAAGCAAAGACACTGGCCGACAGCACGGTCAAGATACTGCTCCCGCTGATATTCGGCGGAGCCATTCTATATTGGATGTACCGCGGCTTCGACTTCCGCAGCGTTGACGACATTCTCTTCCACGGCATGGACTGGACGTGGATGCTGCTCTCGTTCCCCTTCGGAATACTTGCACAGATGTTCCGTGGGTGGCGCTGGAGGCAGACGCTTGAGCCCATAGGCGAGTACCCGCGCACGTCAACGGCCGTTCATTCGATATTTCTCTCTTATGCCGCCAGCCTCGTTGTGCCGCGCATCGGTGAGTTTACAAGGTGCGGAGTGCTCAAGAGATGCGATGGTGTTTCGTTTCCCAAAGCCCTCGGAACGGTAGTTACCGAGCGCGTTATCGACACCTTGCTAATGGCTGTTGTTACCGGGATAACGCTGCTTTTGCAGATGCGCGTGTTCACGTCATTCTTCAACCGCACGGGCACCGGCATGGATTCCATCCTGCGCGGTTTCTCGTTTACGGGCTATCTCGTAACCGCTGCCTGCGCCGTGGCAGCCCTTCTGCTGCTCCACTTCCTGCTGCGCAAGCTCTCGTTTTATGACAAGGTGAAGGCCACTCTCGGCGGTCTGTGGCAGGGAGTGATGTCGCTGCGCAACGTGAAGGACATTCCTCTCTTCATCGTTTACACCTTTGCGATATGGGTTAGCTATTTCCTGCACTATTATCTGACGTTCTTCTGCTTCGACTTCACGGCCGGTCTGGGGCTGCAGTGCGCACTCGTTACGTTCGTTGTGGGCAGCATTGCCGTCATCGTTCCTACTCCCAACGGAGCCGGACCGTGGCATTTCGCAGTCAAGACGATGCTTATCCTTTACGGGGTTGAAGACAATAACGCGCTTTATTTCGTGCTGATTGTCCACACGGTGCAGACTCTTCTCGTCATCGCTCTCGGCATATACAGCTGGGCGGCGCTTGCGTTCACAAAGAAGATAAGGGCGTAGTAGTAAGGAGAAAGGAAGTAAAGAAGTAAGGAGTAATAAATAAATGCGTAAGTAGACGGGGAGTAAAGGAGAGTGTAAGCATATTTTCTTAATTCTTAACTCTCGATTCTTAACTAAATATCAATGACTATGAGTGAAATTAAAAACCTGAAACCGGAGTGCATCTGGAGAAACTTTGATGCACTGACACAAGTTCCGCGCCCGTCGGGACATCTTGAGAAAGTACAGCAATTCCTGCTCGACTTCGCTAAAAACGCAGGCGTTGAAGCTTTCAAGGACGAGGCCGAGAACATCGTTATGCGTAAACCGGCTACCCCGGGCATGGAGAACCGCAAGACCGTTATCCTGCAGGCGCACATGGATATGGTGCCGCAGAAGGAAAAGGACAGCACCCACAACTTTGAGACTGACCCTATACAGACCTATATCGACGGCGACTGGGTTAAAGCGAAGGGCACCACTCTCGGTGCTGACGACGGCCTCGGTGTGGCTGCGATAATGGCCGTTATGGAGGCTAAAGACCTGAAGCACGGTCCTGTAGAGGCACTTATCACAGCCGACGAGGAGACCGGAATGTATGGCGCTAACGGTCTGCCGGCAGGCGAACTGGCCGGTGAGATACTGCTTAACCTTGACACCGAGACTGAAGGCGAGCTGATTATAGGCAGTGCCGGAGGCGTTGACATCACCGCGACGCTCGACTATAAGGAGGCTGAAAGCGATAAGGACGATGCCGCCGTGCGCCTGACCGTCAAGGGACTGAAAGGCGGACACTCAGGGCTTGAAATCGGAGTAGGACGTGGAAACGCCAATAAGATGCTCGTTCGCATCATCCGTGAGGCCATCGCTGAAGATGAGGCGCGTCTCGCAAGCTGGCACGGAGGCAATATGCGCAACGCCATTCCGCGTGAGGCTGAGGCCGTGCTGACACTGCCGAAGGAGAACAAGGATGACCTCATCGGGCTTGTAAACGACTATCGCGAGACGTTCAACGAGGAGTATAAAGGCATCGAGGGCGAGATTGACGTTACCGTAGAGGACGTTGACATGCCTGCAACCATTGTCCCGCAGGAAATACAGGACAACCTCGTTGACGCCATTTATGCCGCACACGACGGCGTTTGGCGCTACATCCCGTCAATACCGGGCATTGTTGAGACATCGTCAAACCTCGCCATTGTTGACATCGAGGGCGGCAAGGCATCCATAAAGATACTTGCACGCAGCTCAAGTGAGACCAAGAAAGACGAGCTGGCTACATCTCTCGAGAGCTGTTTCAGCATGGCGGGAATGAAGGTTGAGCTTGGCGGAGCTTACGGAGGCTGGAACCCAAACACCGACAGTGAGCTGATAAAGCGTATGCGCAAGATATACAACGGTCTCTTCGGCGAGGAGCCTATGGTGCAGGTTGTACACGCAGGTCTGGAGTGCAGCATCATACTTTCAAAGTATCCGGGTCTCGACATCTGCTCGTTCGGCCCTACGCTGCTTTCTCCCCACACCCCCAACGAGCGTGCTCACTGGCCCTCAACGACAAAGTTCTGGGATCTGTTGGTTAAGACTCTTGAGGAAATTCCAGAGAAGTAATATTCAGGCAGTTGCCTGATTGTTTTATTAAAGGCCACAAAACGCAACGCAAACGGCCACCTTTTACACGCTAAAAGGTGACCGTTTAATTTGTAAGCAAAATGCTCTCATAACCGGATAGCTGTAAAACCTAAAACTTTTAGCAGTATTTTAATATCGGTTACAATATTAATATAGAATAATAATCTTACTTTTGCATAATTAAAAGACGTTGTGAGCCTGACGGGTTTTGCCGTTTCAGCAAAACCTGAGAGCGGCAGAAAGAAGGCCGGAGGCCGGCAGACGTTTTTTGTTGACCGCATTATAACATTTGAGTCGTGAAAATTATGGCAAAGAAAAGTAAGGAGACGCGCTACGTTGAGCGTGACATCAGTTGGATGTATTTTAACCACCGCATACTGCAGGAAGCCCGCAAGGAGAACATCCCGCTGCTCGAACGGCTGTCGTTCCTCGGTATCTACTCTAACAACCTTGACGAGTTCTTCCGTGTGCGCATGGCTTCGCTCAACCGTCTGCTCGAGTCTGACAACAAGGAAATCCGCAGGCAGCACGACAATATACGTAAAACCATAAAGACGATAAACCGCCTTAACTCACAGTTCAGCCAGGAATATACCGTAGCTATAGGCGATGTTTTCAAGAGTCTGGAGCAGCATAACATCCGCCTTCTTAACGAAACGCAGCTCAACGAGGAGCAGGCCGCCTATCTGAAGAACTTCTATCTTGACCGCCTTAACGGCTACACTAACCCTATCTGGTTCTCTGAGATTGACGAGATAGGCCAGCTTGAGGACAACAGGATTTATCTCCTGGTGAAGAAGACAGAGCCTGCTGAAGGTCTGCGTCTGCCGAAAAGCAGTATAGCCATAATCAAAGTGCCAGAAAGAGAGCACGGACGCTTCGTCAAAGTACCTTCGTCTGACGGGTTTGACAACATCATGTATCTTGACGATGTTGTGCGTTACTGCCTCCCCTTGATATTCATCGGCTTCAAGCCGGGCACGTTTGAGGCTTATTCATTCAAGTTCACGAAGGACGCCGAAATGGAAATGGAAAACGATTTCGACTACGGTGTGCTGCAGAAAATAGCCAAAGGAGTAAGCAGCAGACGGCACGGCGACCCCGTGCGCCTTATATATGACCGCGAGATGCCTAAGGACATGCGTAAGAAACTGATGTCGAAGATAGACATAAGCAAGCTCGATGCCTCGCTTGCCAGCAGCCGTTACCAGAACCACAGAGACCTGATGAAGTTCCCTGACTGCGGTCATGACGAGCTGAAATATCCCACATGGAAGCCTGTTATGAAGCCAGAGTTCCTCTCACAGGAGAGCATTCTCGACCAGATACGCCGCAAGGATCTCTTCATCCACGTGCCTTATCACTCGTTTGACGGCTACATCCGCGTGCTGCGCGAGGCCGCGCTGAAGCCTGAAGTGAAGTCTATCAAGACCACGCTGTATCGTCTTGCGAAAGACTCTAAGGTAGTCAAGGCTCTGATTTGTGCCGCACGCAACGGCAAGAAGGTAACCGCCGTCGTGGAACTGCTTGCCCGTTTCGATGAGGAGAGCAACATTAAGTGGAGTAAGCGTATGCAGGAAGAGGGTATAAACGTAATCTTCGGCGTTGAAGGACTTAAGATTCACTCTAAACTTCTGTACATAGAATCAAGACAGGGCAACATAGCCTGCATAGGTACGGGTAACTTCCACGAGGGCAATGCCAAGACTTACACCGACTATCTGATGATGACTGCGAGGAAGAATATTGTGCAGGAAGTGAAGAAAGTGTTTGACTTCATTGACCGCCCGTTCTCACAGGTTAGGTTCAAAGAGCTGCTCGTGTCGCCCAACTCTATGAAGAACAGGATAATATCTCTTATCAACAACGAGATAAAGAATGCCAAGGCTGGCCGTGAGGCATGGATAAAGATTAAGATAAACCACATCACAGAGCCTGACGTTGTAAACAAACTGTATGCCGCTTCGGCAGCAGGAGTGAAGATAGGCATCGTGCTCCGCGGCAACAGCTCGCTCGTTACTGGCATACCGGGAGTGAGCGACAACATACGTGCCGTAGGCATAATCGACCGCTATCTTGAGCATTCGCGCATACTGATATTCTGCAACGGCGGTGCGCCGAAGTTCTTTATAGGCAGTGCCGACTGGATGCCGCGCAACCTGCTGAACCGTATCGAGGTGATGACTCCTGTATATGACGGGGATATGCAGCGTGACTTGCTGCGCACGGTAGAGTACGGCCTTAAGGACACTACTAACGGCCGCATTGTCGACGGCAGTGGAGATAACATCATACAGCCCGTTGAAGGCGACCGCCCGTTCCGCTCTCAGGAGGAGCTTCGCAATGCTTATGAGGCAGAGCTGAAGACATCCTGCATAACGGCAGACTGATACCGGCCTCACCGTAGGCCTGACATATAAAATTATAAAGCAATGAGATTAGCAGCAATAGACATCGGTTCTAACGGAGCACGACTGCTCATCAAGAACTTCAGAACCGCCCAAGACGGCAGCAGGCAGATTTCGCGTGTGATGTATATGCGCGTGCCGCTGCGCCTCGGCTCAGACGTTTTCACGCTCGGCAAGATTTCAAAGGAGCGCATGCTTATGATGAAGCATATGCTTAAAGCGTTCCGCCAGTTGATGAAACTCAACAATGTTGACGACTACCGTGCCTGCGCCACATCTGCAATGCGTGACGCCGAGAACGGCAAGAAGGTGCTGAAGAAGCTCTATGAGTCAACCGGAGTAAACCTTGAAATAATCAACGGACGCGAGGAAGCGCGCCTGCTGTGCAACAACATCGTAGAGAACATCGAGAGCACGAAGGGCAACTACGCTTACATCGATGTGGGCGGAGGCAGCACGGAGATATCTCTGCTTCACGACGGAGTGCTCACTCACAGCCAGTCTTACAACATCGGAACCCTGCGTATGCTCGGGGGCATGGTGTCAAAGGATACCGTCGAGAACATGAAAGCCGACCTGATACGTTTTGCCAAGACCATGCCCGACATACGCATGATAGGCTCTGGTGGAAACATCAACAGGCTGTTCAAGCTGACCAACGCCGATAAGGAGACGCGCATCGTGCCTTTCAGCGAGATAAAGGCTGTGTATGACAAACTGAAGAAGTTAAGCGTTGAGGAGAGAATAGAGCAGTACGGGCTGAAGGCAGACCGTGCCGACGTCATCATTCCGGCAGCAGAGATATTCATGACCGTGGCCGAAACCTTAGGATGCGACAGCATAAAAGTGCCTAACATCAGTTTGGCAGACAGCATAATCGACGGCCTTTACCGTAACAAATATTCTGCTTCTGACGCCTGAACACGGCTTGGCAGATATTGATAACGCCCGTCAGGAACATCGTTTCGTGATGTTTCCGGCGGGCGTTTGCTTTTACTTGCGGTGTCATTTTGTCGCGCATATCAGACATTTTGTCGCTAAATCCGTACTGGTATGCTTGTTGCATTATCTTTAGTGAAGGCCAGAGGCTGATGCTTGAAGGCTTGATGAACAGAATATAAACAACAAATTAAATTATAGGAGACAATAATTATGACACCAGCTAATCGTAAAAATTCTTGGTTACCCGATGTATTCAACGATTTCTTTGATACCGACTTTATGCCGCGTACAAGCGCTACAGCGCCGGCAATCAACGTTAAGGAGAGCGAAGTTGACTATGAAGTAGAGGTTGCAGCACCTGGAATGACTAAGGACGACTTCGATGTTCACCTCAACCAAGAGGGCGATCTGCACATCAAGATGGAGAGTAAGAAGGAGCATAGCGATGAGAACAAGAAGGCTCATTACCTGCGTCGTGAGTTCGCTTACAGTAAGTTTGAGCAGACTCTTATCCTTCCCGATGATGTTGATAAGGAGAATATTTCGGCTAAAGTGGCCGACGGCGTGCTCACAGTGGTACTTCCCAAAATTAAGAAAGAGGAAAGAAACATCGTTAGACAGATAACTGTTGGATGAGAATAAACCAGTAGTTAATGTAGTTAAAAGGAGTTATTGCTCACTACGTTCGCAAGTAGTTAAAGACATATGCTTTGCTGCCTGCATGAATAAAGACTCTGACTCACACTGCTTTCAATAAATATTCATAATTAAAAGTCTTGCGGTTACGTGCTGCAAGGCTTTTGTTTTTTATCATGCTATTATAAAAAACAAAAGCCAAATGCCGGCAATATATTTATTTTCCGGCATTTGGCTATATCTGTCTCTACCCGTTCCAAGTTTTAAAGCGACAAAGCATATGGCTTTAACTACTTGCGAACGCAGTGAGCAATAACTCCTTTTAACTGCATTAACTCCTTAAAACCCATACACCTCTTTCAGCTTCTCGCCAAGTGCTTCGCCGCGGAGGTCGGTGGCAACGATTTTGCCTGAGCCGTCAAGAAGTACGTTTGAGGGGATAGAGTTGATGCCGTAGGCAGGAGCGGCGGCACACTTCCAGCCCTTCAGGTCGCTTATGTTTGGCCACTTCATGCCGATGCTCTTGATTGCGGTTTTCCACGATTCAGCCTTGCTGTCGAACGAAACGCCCACTATTTCAAAACCTTTAGAGTGATATTTATCATAGTTCGCAATCACGTTAGGCATCTCCCGGCGGCACGGTCCGCACCAGCTTGCCCAGAAGTCAACCAGCACATAGTTGCCCTTGCCGCACCAGTCGCTCAGCTTGCGCACGTTGCCCTCTGTGTCGTTCATCGTCAGGTCGGTGAACATTTTGCCCGGCATGCGCTTCTCGAGAGCGGCGAGCTGAGCCTTGACAGCCTTCATTGCAGGGTGGTTATAGTAAGGAGCAGTCTCGGGAAGAAGCTCCTTCAGCGTGTTGTAATCAAGCGCATAATAAAGCTCACCGAGGAAAACTGCGGGGATAAGGTTGTCCTTATTAGCCTTTACTATGTTAAGCTGCTCGGCCATTGCCTCGTCGCTAACCTGTTCGAACTTCTCGCGCAGAGTCTTCTGCTGTTCCTTCGCGGCAGCCGTTGTGTCATTTGCAAGGGCGTTAAACTCAGCGTACAGAGCGTTCATCCGGTCTGTGTACTTCGTCAGTTGCCGGTCGTAGGCGTAGAGCTTCTTGTTCAGTTCAGAACCTGAGAATGTCTTTGCAACAGTGTTAATGTCAACAGGCGTGCCGTCGTTGAACACCGGAAGATAATAGTTCCCCGTAACAACGTTGAGCACGGCGTTGAGCTGACGCGTGCCGCTAAGCTCGAATTTGCCACCCGTTACGGCAACGCTGTCAAACGGAGCGCGCTGCCCAGCCTCAATGATATATACCGTTTTAACATCAGCGGGCACCGTACCCGTGATTTTGAAGGCCGTGTCCTGCGCGCCGGCAGACAGCGTAGCGAGCGCAAGAGCGGCAATAGACAAGATTTTCTTCATTGTTTATTTTGTTTTGATTGTTTACTTGTTGCAAAGGTATTACTAAACGGCGACTGCTCAAACAAATTCAGACAAAATCTCGATATATTGACGTTTTTTATATAATACCGGATTGTCTGTATCTAAAAAGGTGGTCTTTCGCGCTGCAAGAGGTGGCTTTTTGCAAGCTAAGAGGTGGCTTTTTGGAAGATAGAAGACGGTCTTTTGGAACGCCTTTAGTAACATGTTGATAATCAATAAGTTATATTTGAGGATAAAAATGATGCCGGAAAAATATCTGAAATCCGATAAATTGCAGTAATTTTGCAGGCGATTTATAATCACAGAGGTTCATCCGCAATTCAGGAGTATAAAGTTAAGGCATATTTGCCTTTCAAACAACAAAGCATACGGCTTTAACTTCTAACGAGCGAAGCGAGTGACTACTTCTATAACTTCTTTAACTTCTTCCAATACAGAGTGCTTGGTAAACCTCTTTAAAAACAAGAAAATGAAAACAGGAAAACAACAGGTAAGCGTGCTGTTCATGCTTTTCAGTACGCTGTTCTGCGTCTGCCTGATTACGGCAAACGTACTTGAGACAAAGCAAATATCGTTCGGAGCTGTCAACATTACCGGCGGACTGCTGGTTTTTCCCGTGTCGTACATCATTAATGACTGCGTGTGCGAGGTGTGGGGTTTCCGCAAAGCGCGCCTTCTGATATGGCTCGGATTCGCGATGAACCTTATTTTCGTGGCCTTCGGAGCACTGGCTGACGCCATTCCCGGTGCGCCTTACTGGCACAACGACGAGGGCTTCCATGCCGTGTTCAGCCTTGCCCCACGCATAGCTGCGGCCTCGTTTGTAGCCTTTCTCGTAGGCTCGTTCATCAACGCTTACGTCATGAGCCGCATGAAAATATCATCGAAGGGCAAGCATTTCTCCGTGCGCGCCGTTGTCAGCACGCTGTTCGGCGAGACGGCCGACTCGCTCGTGTTCTTCCCTCTGGCATTGTCAGGCGTGGTGCCCGCGGGCGAGATGGTGTCGCTCATCATATCGCAGGTAGTGCTAAAGACGCTCTATGAGATTGTAGTTCTGCCGGTTACCGTCCGCGTTGTTCGCAAGACCAAGCAGCACGAGGGCGAGGACGTTTACGATGACGGTATAAGTTATAACATCTGGAAAGTATTTAAATTGTCATGACAAACAGCGATACAAGAAAAGGCGAGGGGCTGAAAAACCTCGGGCGGAAGACGGAATATCGCACGGACTATGCTCCCGATGTGCTTGAAACGTTTGAGAACAAACACCCGGGCAACGACTACTGGGTGCAGTTCAACTGCCCCGAGTTCACCTCGCTGTGCCCTATCACGGGGCAACCGGACTTCGCCGAGATACGCATCAGCTACATCCCGGACGAGAAAATGGTGGAAAGCAAGAGCCTGAAGCTCTACCTCTTCAGCTTCCGCAACCACGGCGACTTTCACGAAGACTGCGTGAACATCATCATGAAGGACCTTATCCGCCTGATGAACCCTAAATATATAGAGGTGACAGGATACTTCACGCCGCGCGGCGGAATAAGCATCTATCCTTACGCCAACTACGGCCGGCCCGGCACAAAGTACGAGAAATTAGCCGAGCACAGGTTCATTAATCACGGCATGAACCGCTGACTGTGACTTAATCAGTAGATAATGTTGGCATCATGTGTCAACCGGACAAATATTGAAAGCAGGCATACCAAAACTACGTATGCCTGCTTTCAATTTGTAACCACACGTAAAGTCCCTGTTTGTGATGTATGTTTTACAAAACGTCAGGCGGCGGGTCGCAATTTAGTTAAAAATCATTTTAATCACGGAAAGCGGCACTTTTTCTTTGATATAACGACTTACTGTTCAGAAAAATTCCTATTTTTGCAATACGAACACTAACATTTGCGCGAGCCTTTCTAAGGCTCGCGCAAGCAAAAAAATCTAAATATGAAATACCCATGAGATAAAAAAATCACGCCAAAGAGAATGTAAATAGTCAAG
>C._urophasianus_2_cecum__coassemble_260_pt1 | contig 10730 bp, 10 predicted proteins | sample C__urophasianus_2_cecum__metabat2_low_PE_008 | metagenome-assembled genome bin C
AGCGAGGGGGGGGGGGAGGAATGCAGTTCTATTGTGATTGTAAAGATCACAACTTGTATGACTGGTTACATCTCCCGATAAATGGACATGCAGGCGAGTGCAGGTATTACGCTGTGTCATTATCGTTTTACGAGAAATACATGAAAGGCAAATACAAGGATTTGTGTGATTTTGAAGGAAAATCTGTTGAAATGCTCTTTCTTGATATTATAAGAAAAACAAAAACTTTTAATGGTGTTCACTGCCGTTTCAGACTTCAAGCCCACCTTACCGGAGCCGGAGGCCATTCACTGGGGCACGGTATTCCTTTTTTCTATTCAACTGATAATGATTCTTTTCCTCTTAAGCTGAAAAGAGCTATAAGACAATTGCTACGCTGGATTATCCCAGGCTGGTGGTGCTAATTTTTTGTAAGCATTCAAGACTTACGTATTGCCCGTTCCTTTATATTAGCCGCAGCGGACACGACTGAACCGTCGTTGTAATAGAAGTAGCTGGAACCGAAGATACGTTCAGAGTGGCATGAAATTGCGCCAGACCAAACGTCATTGTGACGGTTGTGGCTTTCTATGACGAACCGTAAACGCTGCCCCTCTCCTATATGTATGGCAAAAATCTGACGTTTAAGACCGATGGTGTTGACGGTTGTAACTGTGCCAAAACACTCCGCTTGATTGAAAAATGACTGATTGACACCACTCCGCTCATTATCTACCGCTTTTCCTTAATAGATATAGAGAAGACTTATAACATCTTTAAAACAAGCTCGACGGCATCATCAAGGCCGCGATACATAATGGTTAGTAATGACGCTGACGGCCGTCATGACTCATCAGCACCGTGAAGAGGCACAGCGAAAGCTGCCCTCATGATATGTGAAGACAGCTTTCGCTATATGTATTCACGTTCCTCAGGCATTCTTAATGTAATTTACAATCCACTCTCCAACCTCAGAAGTGCCGTATTTTTCACCTCCCTCAACCTGGATTTCTGATGTGCGCACATTGGAATCGAGCGACGCATCGACCGCCTTTCTTACCAGCGAACCTTCTTCCGTGAGGTTGAAATACTCAAGGAGCATGGCCACTGACAGTATCTGAGCCAGCGGATTGGCGATGTTCTTGCCGGCAGCCTGAGGCCAAGAGCCGTGCACAGGTTCAAACACCGGTGTGCTTTCGCCCGTTGAAGCTGACGGAAGCAGCCCCATACTGCCTGATATGCAGCTGCCTTCATCCGTAAGAATGTCACCGAATGTGTTCTCTGTCACCATAACGTCAAAGAACGTCGGCTCTACCAACATACGCATAGAGGCATTGTCAACGAACATATAATCGGTCTTGACATCAGGATATTGAGGTTCAAGTTCTTTTGCAATCTGCCGCCATAAACGGCTGGAAGCAAGCACGTTAGCCTTGTCTACTACAGTGACATGATGCTTGCGCTTGCGGGCATAATCATAAGCCACTCTCAATATTCGTTCGATCTCCGGACGTGTATAGTAATTGGTGTCATACGCCTTGTCGTTATCCTGGTACTTCTCACCGAAATACATGCCGCCGGTAAGCTCTCGGATGCAGATAAAGTCGGCTCCGGCTATCAGCTCGTCTTTCAGCGGTGATTTATGCAGCAGGCATTTGAAAGTCTGCACGGGACGTATGTTCGCGAACAGGCCGAGCTTCTTTCGCATTGCCAGCAGTCCCTGTTCTGGGCGTACTTTGGCTGTGGGGTCATTGTCAAAGCGTTGGTCACCGACTGCTGCAAACAGCACGGCATCAGCCCATTTGCACGTCTCAAACGTGTCTTCGGGGAAAGGGTCGCCCACTTTATCTATCGCGTCAGCACCGCAAATGGCATATTTATACTCTATCTCGTGACCGAATTTGGCTGCAATGGCATCCATTACGGCCACGCCTTGCTTCATAATCTCCGGCCCTATGCCGTCACCCGGCAATACAGCTATCTTAAGTTTCATGCTATTGTAAATTAATTTATATGATTTTAAACTGTAAAATTTTTCAGCTGAAGTTCTGATTTAATCTGTCTGTTATCGTTTACATACTCCCGCTTTCCTCAAAAATGTTCAGCATCTTGAACGTCGCCTTTATAGCAGCTTCGGTCTGGTCAGCGTCAAGACCGCGCGTCCTTATTGTCTTGTCACCGTTACGCCATACGATTACGGTCTGTACCAAGGCATCAGTACGACCTCCCGGAGGTATCGTTACACTGTAATTCTCAAGAATAGGAAATGTCCGCCCAAGAGAATCCTTGTATATCTTACGCAATGCTTTGACAAAAGCGTCATACTGACCGTCGCCCATAGCGTCAGCCTCATACTGTTGTCCGTTAATCTCAACCTTAACGCTTGCAATAGGTTTCAGTCCGTACGCAGATGAAACCATATAGCTTACCAGCTTTACCTTGTCCTCAGGCACATTGTGTTTCAACACGTCACTTACAATAAAAGGCAGGTCGGCCTGCGTCACAATCTCTTTTCTGTCACCGAGTTCTGTTATTCTTTGAGTTACTTGTTTAGTCTGTTCAGGCGTAAGCTCAAGTCCGAGCTCCTGCAGGTTACGGTCGATGTTAGCCTTTCCGCTTGTCTTTCCTAAGGCATATTTCCGCTTACGTCCGAAGCGTTCAGGCACAAGCGCATTGCTGTAAAGGTCTGCCTTGTTGTCTCCGTCGGCATGAACGCCCGCCACCTGGGTAAACACATTCTCTCCGACGATAGGCTGGTTTGGTGCTACGGCAATGCCTGAATATCCCTCAACAAGCCGGCTGATGTCGTTCAGGCGGTCCTCGCATATGCTGGTTTTTGCGTGAAACTGATCTTTCAGAATAACCTGAACGCTTGATAACGGAGCATTGCCGCACCGCTCGCCGAGGCCGTTTACCGTAACGTGCAGTCCCTTGGCACCGCTCAATACGGCAGCAAGCGAGTTGCTCACAGCGAGGTCATAGTCGTTGTGTGCATGGAAATCGAAATGCACGGATGGATATCTTTTTACCATTTTGCGCATGAACTCAATCACCTGTAACGGATTGAGCACACCCAATGTGTCAGGCAACATGAAACGTTTGATAGGCGTTTTTGTCAAAGAGTCGAGCATTTTATAGACATACTCCGGAGAGTCCTTCATACCGTTGCTCCAGTCTTCAAGGTAGATATTTACGCCCATACCTTTCTGGCAGGCGTATTCTAACGAGTTTAAGATGCCGTCAATATGTTCATCAACCGTTTTGTGCAGTTGTCTTTCACAATGCTTCAGCGACCCTTTGGCAAGCATATTAATTACCTTTCCGCCGCAATCGTCAATCCAGTCAACGCTTATCTTGCCGTCAACAAAGCCGAGAACCTCGACTTTACCCAACTTACCTATGCTGTCAGCGTAACGACAAATCATCTTTACAGCGTCCTTTTCACCTTCTGAAACGCGTGCCGAGGCCACTTCCACACGGTCAACATTAATGTCGTTGAGCAGCATACGGGCAATCATCAGCTTCTCGTGAGGCAGAAAAGATACACCGTTGGTCTGCTCGCCGTCGCGCAGCGTACTGTCCATTATCTCAATAAACGGTGGTATGCGGGTGTAAGTATTTATTTGTTCGACTGTTCCCATGCTTCGATTTTGTCCTTGTTTTGCAGCAGAAAGTCAATATCGTCAAGCCCGTTCATGAGGCAATGCTTCTTATATCCGTTGATTTCAAAATGCTCGCTGTGACCGGTGGCCTTGTTGGTGACGGTCTGGTTGGGCAGGTCAACTTCTACTTCAGTCTTCGGATTATCGTTTATGCTGGCGAAGAGCCCGGCAAGGAACGGCTCTGAGACCACTACCGGAAGTACAAAATTGTTCAGTTCGTTATTCTTGTGGATATCTGCGAAGAAACTGCTTATGACAACTCTGAAGCCGTAACCTGCTATAGCCCATGCCGCGTGCTCGCGGCTTGAGCCCGAGCCGAAGTTCTTTCCGGCTATAAGTATTACCCCGCTGTAGCGTGGGTCATTAAGAACAAAATCCTTTTTCAGCGTTCCGTCTTTGTTGTATCGCCAGTCACGGAAAAGGTTCTCGCCAAACCCTTTCTTGTCTGTAGCTTTCAGAAATCGTGCCGGAATTATCTGGTCAGTATCCACGTTCTCTAAAGGCAATGGAACGCAAGTACTTGTTATTACATTAAATTGCTGGTGCATATATTTTCTTTTTTAATTTCATTCCTCGTTATTTACTATGTAATGCCGTATGGCGGAACGTATTGCTGTGTTTAAATCCGCATCGTCATTATCATTAAATCACATCAATGTTCTCGGGTCTGTTATAACACCGGTAACTGCAGCGGCAGCGGCAACAAGCGGACTTGCCAGTATCGTGCGCGCACCAGGTCCCTGTCGGCCCTCAAAATTACGGTTGCTTGTTGATACGCAATACTTTCCGGCAGGTACTTTGTCATCGTTCATTGCAAGGCAGGCAGAGCAACCGGGCTGGCGTATCTCGAAGCCTGCATCAGCAAGAAGCTTGTCGATGCCCTCCTCGCGAATCTGTCTGTCAACAGCCCATGAGCCCGGCACAAGCCATGCAACGATATTGTCCGCTTTCTTTCGGCCTTTAGCTATTGATGCGAAAGCTCTGAAATCTTCAATACGGCCGTTAGTACAGGCACCAAGGAAAACGTAATCGACTTTGTGTCCGAGCAGCTTTTCACCCGGCTTGAAGCCCATATAGTCAAGCGACTTCAGGAAAGAGGCCTTGCCGTTATCGTCAACCGTTTCAAGTGAAGGCACGCTTTCCGTTATTCCGATACCCATACCGGGGTTTGTGCCATATGTAATTCTCGGCTCTATGTCAGCCGCTTCAAAAGTCAGTTCTTTGTCAAACACTGCATCGTCACCGCTTTTCAGGGTTTTCCAATATGCCACAGCCTTGTCCCAGTCCTCACCTTTCGGAGCGAATTCACGCCCCTTCAGATACTCAAACGTTGTCTCGTCAGGAGCTATGAAGCCGCCACGTGCGCCCATCTCTATTGACAGATTACATAAAGTAAGGCGTCCTTCCATGGACATATCACTTACTACCTGCCCTGAATATTCAACAAAATAGCCTGTTGCGCCTGAGGTTGTAAGCCTTGACATGAGATATAACGCCACGTCTTTTGCCGTGACACCGCAGCCTAACTTGCCGTTAATGGTTATCCTCATTGACTTCGGTTTCTGCTGCAATATGCATTGAGAGGCCATAACCATTTCTACCTCGCTCGTACCGATACCGAAGGCAACAGCACCCACGGCTCCGTGAGTGCTCGTATGAGAATCACCGCAGACAATCGTCATACCCGGCAATGACAGGCCTTTTTCTGGACCTACTACGTGTATGATGCCGTTGTTTTTGTTCATCATCCCATAATAAGTCAGGCCGAAGTCACGCGCGTTAGCCTCAAGAGATTCCACCTGCTTACGTGACACGGGGTCTTCAATGGGCTTGTCCTGGTCATGTGTCGGCGTGTTGTGGTCCGGCATACAAAAGATTTGCTTGGGGCGGAAGCACTTAAGTCCACGCTCACGCAGACCGGAGAATGCCTGGGGCGAAGTTACCTCATGGCAGTACAGACGGTCGATATACAACTGGGTAGGTCCGTCGTCAACTACCTGCACCACGTGTTTATCCCATATTTTGTCAAAAAGAGTGTTCATGTATAAATGTATAATAAAGATGAATTAAATTGTCTAAAGACTTTTTTTACTTGAACTTGTTGATGCAATCGATGTAAGCCTCAACAGAAGCTGTAACTATGTCGGTATTCGCGCCGAAGCCATAATACACATTTCCGTTATACTCTACCTGCATGTGGACTTTACCGATGTCGTCAGAGCCTTTGCTGATTGCCTGTATGGTAAACTCTTTCAGCGTCATGTGCTTCTGTATAATCTTCTTCAGTGCCTTTATTGCAGCGTCTACGGGGCCGTTGCCGGTTGACGCTTCCTCAAACTTCTGACCGGAGATGTCAAGGCCGATGCTGGCCACGCTCTTGACGCCCATTCCCGTTGTAACTTGCAGGAAGTCAAGTTTCACAGAGTGAGTCTGTGCTCTGTCGGCACCTGCCAGCATCAGAACGTCGTCGTCGGTTATCTCCTTCTTCTTGTCTGCCAGCTTCAAGAAGTTACTGTAAATGTCGTCAATGCGGGCCTCATCGCTGATGTTCACGCCGAGTACACCGAGCCTATACTTCAGCGCCGCACGACCGCTGCGTGCCGTGAGCACTATTGAGTTGTCGTCAAGTCCCACATCCTTCGGGTTTATAATCTCGTATGTGGCCACGTTCTTCAGCACGCCGTCCTGATGTATCCCGCTTGAATGGGCAAAGGCATTACGCCCGACGATAGCCTTGTTTGGCTGCACGGGCATGTTCATCAGACTGCTCACCATGCGGCTTGTAGGGTAAATCTTGGTCGTGTTGATGTTAGTGTCGATGTCAAGATGCTTGTGACATTTAAGTATCATCGCTATTTCTTCAAGCGAAGTGTTGCCTGCGCGCTCGCCGATGCCGTTGATTGTAACCTCCACCTGCCGTGCACCGCTGAGCACTCCGCTAAGAGTGTTGGCCGTAGCCATACCCAAATCATTGTGGCAGTGGGTGGATATTATGGCCTTGTCAATGTTGTCGACATGCTCCACGAGGTATTTTATCTTGTCACTGTACTCTGACGGCAGGCAGTATCCCGTCGTGTCAGGGATGTTGACCACCGTAGCGCCGGCCTTGATAACGGCCTCAATAACCCGCGCAAGATATTCGTTCTCTGTCCGGCCGGCATCTTCGGCGTAAAACTCTACGTCCTCAACATACCTCTTGGCATACTTTACGGCGGCCACGGCACGCCCGATTATATCCTCACGGTTGCTGTTGAACTTATATTTAATGTGCGGGTCGCTCGTTCCGATACCCGTATGTATCCGCTTATGCTTGGCGTATTTCAGCGATTCAGCGGCCACATCGATGTCTTTCTCGACGGCGCGTGTGAGAGCGCATATCGTCGGCCACGTAACGGCCTTGGATATTTCGATTACCGAATTGAAGTCGCCGGGGCTTGAAATGGGAAAACCTGCCTCGATAACGTCTACTCCGAGTTGCTCAAGCTGCTTGGCCACCTGGATTTTCTCTACCGTGTTAAGCTGGCATCCGGGCACCTGCTCGCCATCCCTAAGCGTCGTGTCGAAAATAAATAATCTGTCACTCATCGTTCTTTAGATTTACATATTAATGAAAAAACCTTTCGCACCCGGAAGTGAGAAAGGCTCATACTATACGTTCACATACGTCAACACACAACCTTACCACTTCCGTCTTTGCCATGAAGTCGTAGAATAATGATATTCTGTATGTTAATAACGTTTGTCATGCCTGTTATTTTTATTTCACGGATGCAAAGGTAAATATAATTATTGGAATATGCAAATAAACCGTCACTTTTTAATAGTATAATCTTTCAGTTTATTATTTTAAAGCAGCAAAAAGATATATTCAATAAACTTTATGCATAAATTAAATTGTTACGCGAGTATTTGTATCATTCCATGGCAGACCCGCGGCAAGGCGTATGGACACAGATGAGCGACAGCAAGCCGTCACCCATTTTGACGAGAGATGACCTTTCAGCGTGTAAAAGGTCACCTCTTGATGCCTTAAAGATGCCCTTTCGGAACGTGAAAGGGCACCTTTTACAAAACCGCAGAATTCAAGAAAATAAAATGCACGACACTTTTGGTTTTTACCTTTTATTAGCGTATCTTTGCCACGAAATCATGAATATATGTTACAGCAGTATCCTTCACAACTGTTCGGCAAGGCCGTAAGCGAGCTCGCAGGTCTGCCGGGCATAGGACAGAAGACGGCTCTGCGCCTTGCGCTCTTCCTGCTCAGACAGGACAAGGGAAAGGTTGAGCGCTTTGCCCGGGCCATAAACGACATGAGACACGAGGTGAAATATTGCCGAGTGTGCCACAATATATGCGATGACGAGATATGTCCTATCTGCTCGAATCCGCACCGCGACGCTACAACCGTGTGCGTAGTGGAGAACGTACAGGACGTTATGGCCGTGGAGAACACGCAGCAGTTTAACGGACTTTACCACGTGCTGGGTGGCGTTATTTCGCCAATGGACGGCATAGGGCCTAACGACATCGAGATAGACTCACTGGTAAAACGTGTAGGGAACGGCGGAATTAACGAGGTTATACTGGCTCTCGGCTCTACAATGGAGGGCGACACAACCAACTTCTACATCTACAGAAAGCTCTCTCAGTATGACGTGAAGCTGAGCGTTATAGCCCGTGGCATATCTGTAGGCGACGAGCTTGAATATACCGACGAGGTTACACTCGGTCGCTCTATCGTCGGCCGCATACCGTTTGACGGCGGAAAATGACATGCCGAGTCACCGGTTACACCTTTATTATATATTGACATAACAGAAAATGAAAAGAACAAAATGCATACTTACCGTTGAATTGTTTTCAAGCATAGCCGTCTCGCTGGCCATAGTGACACTATTTGAGACTGGATTACTGCTGCCTGGCAGTCTTACCGGCAACACCAATGCTGAATTTCTGACCGTATCGTGCATGGAGATTGTCACAATATGTATGATACCTCTGTCGCTCAGGCTGTTTAAATTCACCAGGATAAACAAACGGCTGAAGGCCGACGGGCATGAGGCCCTGACTAAATGGGGCAGTCTGCGCATGGCCATGCTGTGCGTGCCGATGATGATTAACACGCTGATGTATTACCTCTTCGGCCTCAACGTGGCGTTCGGCTACATGGGCATAATATGCCTTGTATGCCTTCCGTTCATATATCCAAGCGCGTCAAGGTGTGTTAACGAGGCAGGAAGAGAGGCATGAAGCTGTCAATAATCATCGTAAGCTACAACGTGAGAGATTATCTCTTGCAATGCCTTGACAGCCTGAACAGGGCGCTCAACGGCATTGATGCGGAGATCATCGTTGTCGACAACCACTCTAAAGACAGCACACCGGAGACTGTCGCGACCTGCGGATACAACGTAAGACTGATAGCATGCCGGCACAACAACGGGTTCGCCAAGGCTAACAACATGGCCATACGGCAGGCCGGAGGTGAATATGTATTGCTGATAAACCCGGACACATTTGTAGGCGAGGACACTCTTCATGAGTGTATCAGCTTTATGGACGCTCACCGGCGCGCCGGCGGATTAGGCGTGATGATGCTTAAAAGCGATGGCGGGAAAGCCCTCGAGAGCCGCAGGGGCTGCCCTACCCCGATGACGTCGTTCTACAAGATGAGCGGTATGTGTGCCCGGTTCCCGAACCATAAACGGTTCGGACGGTATTATATGTGCGGAATGGCGTGGGACGAACCGGGGCGCATCGAGATTATAAGCGGAGCGTTCATGATGATGAGAAAAAGCGCACTCGATAAAACAGGACTGCTCGATGAGGATTTTTTCATGTATGGCGAGGACATAGATCTGTCATACCGTCTGCTTAAAGCCGGATACGAGAACTGGTATTTACCTGCAAAAATTCTCCATTATAAAGGAGAAAGCACGCAGAAATCATCATTCAAGTACGTTCACGTGTTTTATCAGGCCATGTTAATCTTCTTCAGGAAGCATTACAGCCATATCAGTTTTTGGCTATATCTGCCAATAAAGGCTGCCATTTACATAAAAGCGACAACGGCTTTGGCAAGGATCATGGCCGGGAACATAAGCAAAATGCTCGGCTTTACAGCTAAACGAAGAAACGTTAAGTCACGATACGTATTCTTAGGAACAGCCCGCGCGCTTGCACGTTGCAAGGAAATAGCCGACAGAAACGGACTGACGGCCGAATATCTTGAATGTGATGAGAAGTCTAATAAAGACGGACATACACGTTTCATGCTGAAAGCAGATAAAGAAAATGTAGTTTACGCCGTGTATGACACTGATGCCTATAAATACAGTACCATACTGAACATCTTTCAGAAAAACAATAATGAGTACATACAAATTGGCACCTACAACGACAAAACAAAGATGATAATAACCGCAAAAGAGACGATAAGCTGATGACTGAGACACTGCCCGCTGTGAATTTAAGAGCCATTGAGCCAGAAGATCTTGACATTCTTTATAACATAGAGAATGACACGAACCTTTGGAACGTTAGCGTTACGAACGTTCCATATTCGCGTTACACGCTGTATGACTATATCGCGAACGCAAAAAACGACATTTACACTGACCGTCAGGTAAGGATGATGATTGAAAACGAGTGCGGACAGGTAGTCGGGATAGTTGATCTGATTAACTTTGACCCTAAACATTTGAGGGCCGAAGTGGGTATAGTTATAGTGAACGAGTACCACAATAAAGGCTATGCGCTCGCAACAATCAACCGAATAAAGGACTACTCGCTAAACATCCTGCACCTGCACCAGATATATGCCTTCGTCAACAAAGACAACAATCAGTCACTTAAACTCTTTAAACGATGTGGTTTTAACCTCTCAGCAGAGCTTAAAGACTGGCTTTATGACGGTAAAAGCTATCATAATGCGTTACTGTTCCAACTTTTTTTATAAAAAGTCCATACAATGTTTGGCCGGTTGAAAAAATATTTATACCTTTGCATCCGCAATTAAGACAGATATCTAAGGTGCGTTAGTTCAGCCTGGTTAGAATGCCTGCCTGTCACGCAGGAGGTCACGGG
>C._urophasianus_2_cecum__coassemble_262_pt1 | contig 10724 bp, 7 predicted proteins | sample C__urophasianus_2_cecum__metabat2_low_PE_008 | metagenome-assembled genome bin C
GGAAATCGAGGTGATATGCGATGAGATACAGTGCTACAACGACTCGCCGGCCGAGCTTATTTATGACGAGTTTGAAAACATCGTTTTTGCCGGGCATCCCCTCGGGCACAACATTCTCGGCACCGAAGAGCGTCTCCGCACCTATACGTCTGACGATGCCCGGCGCTTCACCCTGCGGTTTTACAGGCCAGAGAATGCCGTCTTCTTCGCCTACGGGAACATCGACTTCGGCCGTCTTACGGCCATGCTCGGGAAGGCGACGAGCGATTTCCCCGCCTGTGAGCCGCTGTCAGGTGCCGGCCGCGAGGCGGCTGTGCCGGCCTGCACGCCGCGCGAACTTACCGTCAGCAGGGGAACTCATCAGGCTCACGTCATGATCGGCCGCAGGGCCTACGGCATCCACGATGACCGCCGCATGGCACTGTATCTGCTCAACAACATCGTTGGCGGGCCGGCGATGAACGCCCTGCTCAACATCGCCCTGAGGGAGAAAAACGGACTGGTGTACACCGTCGACAGCTCTATGGTAAGCTATTCTGACACGGGTCTGTGGTGTGTCTACTTCGGATGCGACCCCAAGGATGTGCGCAAGTGCCGCCGCATAGTGGCCCGCGAGCTTGATAAATTAGCCTCAAAGCCCCTCTCTGAGGCTCGTCTCGCCGCCGCCAAACGCCAGATCAGGGGGCAGATAGGCGTGGCCTGCGACAACCGCGAGAGCTTTGCCCTCGACTTCTCAAAGAACTATCTGCACAGCGGAAGCGAGAAGGACATACCCGCCATGCTGGCAAAAATAGACCGCCTGACGGCGCAGAACCTGCAAGACGTTGCCCGCGAGATATTCAGCCGCGACACGCTCACCGTGCTTACGTTTGTTTAATGGCTGACAACGGCAATATAAAAGGCCACCGTTCACGATGCGAACGGTGGCCTTTTATGCTTCAAGATGTGCCCTTTTATCTCTTAAAAGGTCACCTCTTGCTTTTTCTTAATCCAAACTATTAATTCTTAACTCTTCACTCTTCACTTTTAATTGCCTAAGGCAAAGGTGTCAGAGCTTCTGTTTTACCTCTATCTCGGTGTACGTCTCGATTATGTCGCCTACCTGGATGTCGTTGAAGTTGACGAGGCTGATGCCGCATTCGAAGTTCACCCCGACCTCCTTCACATCGTCCTTGTAGCGCTTCAGGGCGTTGATGTCGCCCGTGTGTACAACGATACCGTCACGCACAACGCGTGCCTTGTCCGAGCGGTGCACCTTGCCTTCTGTTACGTATGATCCGGCCACGGTGCCCACCTTTGATATATGGTAGACCTCGCGTACCTCCACCTGTCCGGTTACGACCTCCTTCTTCACCTTGTCGAGCATTCCTTCCATTGCCGACTTTACGTCTTCAATGGCGTCGTAGATTACCGAGTATGTGTTTATTTCAACGCCTTCCTGCTCAGCCAGCTTGCGTGCCGCCGCCGACGGGCGTACCTGGAAGCCTACGATGACAGCGTCTGACGCGTCGGCCAGCGTAACGTCGCTCTCTGATATCTGGCCTACGGCCTTGTGGATTACGTTCACCTTTATCTTCTCGGTGGAAAGCTTGATGAACGAGTCGCTCAGAGCCTCGATGCTTCCGTCGGTGTCTCCCTTGACGATTATGTTCAGCTCCTTGAACGAGCCGAGGGCTATGCGGTGGCTGATGTCGCTCAGGGTGAGCCGCTTCTGCGTGCGCAGACCCTGCTCGCGCTGCAGCTGCAGACGCTTGTTGGCTATCTCGCGAGCCTCCTGTTCGGTCTCAAGTACGTGGAAGGTGTCGCCTGCCGTCGGAGCTCCGTTGAGTCCGAGGATGATAGCAGGCTCGGCCGGACCGGCCTGGCCTATGCGCTGGTTGCGCTCGTTGAACATCGCCTTGATGCGTCCGTAGTGCGTCCCGGCTATCACGATGTCGCCTACGCGCAGCGTTCCGTTGCTTACCAGCACGGTAGAAACGTATCCGCGGCCCTTGTCGAGCGATGACTCAATGATGCTTCCCGTGGCCTTACGGTTGGGGTTGGCCTTCAGATCGAGCATCTCTGCCTCGAGAAGCACCTTCTCGAGAAGCTCGTCCACGCCGGTGCCTTTCTTCGCGCTGATTTCCTGGCACTGGTATTTGCCGCCCCATTCCTCCACGAGGAGGTTCATGTTTGCCAGGTCCTCACGTATCTTGTCGGGGTTGGCGCCCGGCTTGTCTATCTTGTTTATGGCGAACACCATCGGCACGTTGGCCGCCTGGGCGTGTGCAATGGCCTCACGTGTGGTGGGCATCACGCTGTCGTCGGCCGCGATAATGATGATTGCGATGTCGGTTACCTGCGCTCCGCGGGCACGCATGGCGGTGAACGCCTCGTGGCCCGGCGTGTCGAGGAAGGTGATGTGGCGGCCGTCGGCGAGCGTCACGTTGTACGCTCCGATGTGCTGGGTTATGCCTCCGGCCTCACCGGCTATGACGTTAGACTTGCGGATATAGTCGAGCAACGATGTCTTTCCGTGGTCTACGTGACCCATTACGGTTACAATCGGGGCGCGCGGCTGCAGGTCGTTCTCGTCGTCGGCCTCCTCCGTTATGGCCTCAGACACCTCGGCACTGACGTACTCCGTAGTGAAGCCGAACTCCTCTGCTACGAGGTTTATGGTCTCCGCATCAAGGCGCTGGTTGATTGATACCATGATGCCTACGCTCATGCACGTGCCTATCACCTGGTTTACCGACACGTTCATCATGCTTGCCAGCTCGCTCACTGTAACGAACTCGGTCAGCTTGAGCACCTTGCTCTCGGCCTTGGCCTCGGCGCGCTGTTCCTTGAGCATTTCCTGAACGGCCTCGCGTTTCTCCTTACGGTACTTGGCTCCCTTCTTGTTCTGGCTCTTGCTTGTCAGCCTGGCGAGCGTCTCCTTTACCTGGCGTGCTACGTCTTCCTCGTTCACTTCGAGGGGCTTATGGCTGCGCTTGCGGTTCTTCTTCTTGCTGCCGCCGTCAGCCTTGGGCGCATTGTTCTGGCCGTTCTGCTTCACGGCCTGGTCTATGTTGACGCGTTCCTTGGTGATGCGTGAGCGCTTTTTCTTGCCGTCGGGATGCGTCTGGGCGGCCTTCTCCTCGCGTTCCTTGCGGCGCTCCTCCTTTGATTTTTTCTTGGGGCGTGTGCTCTGGTTGAGCGAGTCGAGGTCAATCTTGCCGAGAACGTTCACCTTCGGGGCGAGCTTTTTCTCGCTTCTGAGGGTGAATATCTTGCTTCCGGTGTCGTCAGCCGTCACCTTCTCGGTATTCTCTTCGGCCTGAGCGGTCTGCATGTGAGCCTCTTCGGCTGTCGGTGCGGCCGGCTGCACTGTGGCCTCGGGCTGCTTTACGGCCTGTTCACCGGTGCTTGCGAGAGCCTTCCCGGCATTATTTTCCGGCCCGGCAGATGTCTCTGCCTGCTGTGTCTTCTGCTCAGTTGCCACGTCAGAGGTCTTGACCCGGCCTTTGTCCTGCTTTTGGTCAGGCTGTGTCCGGCGTCCGGCTTTCTTGTCAAGGCTGTCAAGGTCAATCTTTCCCAGCACGGTATATTTCTGCGGCTGGGCGCTTCTCTGTGTGTTGTCGGCTTTCTGTTCCCGGCGCTCGGGTGAGCGTTTCTTCTCTTTCGGGTGTTTCTGCAGTAGCTTCTCGGCCTGGTTCCTGACCTCTTTGTCTGACTTGAATTCCTCCACGAGGGCACTGTACTGGCTGTCGCTGAGCTTGAAACTCAGGTCGTCTCTTACCTCGCCTAAGTCACTTCTCTTCTTCAGGAACTCAACTGCCGTCTGAAGTCCAATGTTTAATTCGCGTATTGCTTTATTTAATCTGATACTCATATTCTTTTTAGTTCATAATTCATAATTTATAATTCATAATTTCCGCCGGTATGGCCGCTCCCTCCTTTCAGGGACTGGCTGCCTCGCTGTAATGCGCTCCGCAATATCATGAATTCATAATCCTTGATCTCAACCGGCCTTACCGCTCATTCCTTTCATAATCCATAATTGGCAATATGCCTGCCAGTCATGAATTATAAATTATGAATTATGGATTATTCAAACTCTGCCTTAAGCACTTTCAGCACGTTGTCTACGGTCTCTTCCTCGAGGTCGGCTTTCTCTACGAGCATCTCGCGGGGAGCGTTGAGCACAGCCTTTGCCGTGTCGAGGCCGATGCTTTTTATCGCATCGATAATCCACTGGTCTATTTCGTCAGAGAATTCATCGAGGTATATGTCCTCGTCTGCTTCGCTTTCATCGAGCTCGCGGAACACATCGATAGTGTATTCGGTCAGCATGCTGGCCAGCTTGATGTTAAGTCCGCCGCGGCCGATGGCGAGCGATACTTCCTCGGGGCGCAGGTAAACCTCGGCCTTCTTGTTCTCTTCGTCAACGTTGATGCTTGAGATTTTGGCGGGGCTGAGAGCACGCTGGATAAACAGCTTGATGTTGGACGTGTAGTTTACAACATCGATGTTCTCGTTGCCCAGCTCGCGTACGATGCCGTGCACGCGGCTTCCCTTCACTCCGACGCAGGCTCCAACGGGGTCTATGCGGTCATCGTAGCTCTCAACGGCTATCTTGGCGCGCTCTCCCGGCATGCGGGCGATGCGGCGTATGGTGATAAGTCCGTCGGCAATCTCGGGTACTTCGGCCTCGAGCAGGCGCTCAAGGAACATATTGCTGGTGCGCGAGAGTATTATCTTGGGATTGTTGTTCTCGTTGGTTACCTCTTTTATCACGGCGCGAACGGTCTCTCCCTTGCGGTAAACGTCGTGAGGTATCTGTTCTGACTTGGGCAGCAGCAGCTCGTTGTTCTCGTCGTCAACGAGCAGCACCTCGCGCTTCCACACCTGGTAAACCTCGGCTGCTATCACCTGGCCTACGCGGTCCTTATACTTGTTGTACAGGCTGTCGTGCTCAAGTTCGAGTATTTTTGACGCCAGCGTCTGGCGCAGGTTGAGTATGGCGCGGCGGCCGAACTTGCTGAAGTCTACCTTCTCGCTGACTTCCTCGCCTGCCTCATAGTCGGGTTCTATCTTGCGGGCGTCGGTCAGTGAGATTTCCTTGTTCTCGTCCTCCACTTCTCCGTCGGCCACGACTATGCGGTTACGGTAAATCTCGAAGTCGCCCTTGTCGGGGTTGACTATTACGTCAAAGTTCTCGTCGCTGCCGAAAATCTTGGCTATGACGTTGCGGAAGCTCTCCTCGAGCACGCTCATAAGCGTGGTGCGGTCGATGTTCTTGGTGTCTTTAAACTCTTTGAACGTGTCCACCATGCTTACGCTATCGGTCTCTTTCTTTCTTGTTGCCATATATTTATTTGATGTTTGTTCTGTTTCGTCAGTGCGCCGGCCGTGCCGCATCGCGCCGTCACGTGTGGCGTCTGTGTGTATGTGCCTGTCTTATTTGAAGCTGATAAGATACTTTGTGTATTTAACTTCGTCCATGTTGAACGTCCTGTCTACGTCATCCATTACGGGTCTCTTGGCGCCTTCTTTCTTCACTTTCTCCCTCACGGTAACGGTGAAGTCGCGGCCGTCAACGGCCTTTAGCACGCCCCTGTGCTTCTTTCCGGCGGCGTCGAGCACCTCCACTTCCTTTCCGATGAAGTTCTCATACTGCTGCGGCACCTTGAAAGGCTGGCCAAGCCCGGCGCTTCCTACCTCAAGCTCATAGTCCTCTTCATCGCGGCTGAGGTGGTCTTCGATATATTTGCTCAGCTGTACGCAGTCCTCAATCCACACGCCGTCGGCATGGTCAATCTCAACTACAATCTTGTTGTCCGGGCTGACTTCAACGTCTACAAGGAAGTACTCCTTGTCCTTCAGCCATTCTTCAACTAAATTTCTTACTACGTTCTTGTCTGTCATAAACGGGTATTTAAAATAAAATGAGGAGCTTAGCGAGCCCCTCATTCCACTGAACGCTGCAAATTTAGTAATAAAATCACATCCGCACAAATATTTTTCCGTTTTTTATTGAAAATGTAACAAGAAGGGGGAAAATGGGTAAGTCCGGCACTTTGCAACCCGGTTGCATCCGTTTTACGCTACTTTTGCGGCTGTAAAAACCGATTTAAAACTATTATATGATATGGAAGAAGAGAGAAGCCTCCTCAAGCCGGGCATATCGCTGGCCATGCTCGTGGTCGGCATCGTTATGTCGTCTACAGGCATCAGCCGGTTTACGGGCGGCGTTGCGCTGACGTGGTACATCGTGGCTTACCTGCCCGTGGGTATCGGAGTGATGAAGGAGGCGTGGAAGTGCGCCATGAAGCGTGACGTGTTCAGCGAGTTCATGCTTATGAGCGTGGCCTCGATAGGCGCGTTTGTCATCGGCGAATATCCTGAGGCCGTTGCCGTTATGCTGTTTTACTGCATCGGCGAGACTCTTCAGGACATGGCCGTTGACCGTGCACGGGACAACATAAAGAACCTCATGGACTTCCGTCCTGACCACGCGTCGGTAGTCACCGGCGCGCAGGTGGTTGTAAAATCTCCCGCCGACGTGAAAGTGGGCGACGTCATCGAGGTGAAACCGGGCGAGCGTGTGCCGCTCGACGGCGTGCTTGCCACTGCCGGCGCGCCCTTCAACACGGCTGCCCTTACGGGCGAGAGCGTGCCCCGCATGATAGAGTGCGGACAGGAGGTGCTCGCCGGGATGATTTCAACTGACAGCGTGGTGCGCCTCCGTGTCAGCCGCCCTGCCGGCCAGAGCACCGTAGCCCGCACACTCAGCATGGTTGAGGAAGCGTCAGGACGCAAGGCTCCTGCCGAGCTTTTCATCCGCAGGTTCGCACGTATCTATACGCCGGCGGTGATAGCTCTTGCGGCTCTTACGGTGCTTGTGCCGTGGCTGTGGTCGCTGGCCGACGCGTCGTTCGTCTACGATTTCAGTACATGGTTTTACCGTGCGCTCATCTTCCTCGTAATATCGTGCCCGTGCGCGTTAGTCATCAGCATTCCGCTGAGCTATTTCGGAGGTATAGGCGCGGCGTCTCGCCGGGGTATATTGTTCAAGGGCGGCAATTATCTTGACGCCGTGACGCGCCTCGACACCGTAGTGTTCGACAAGACGGGAACGCTTACCCGCGGCCGCTTCTCAGTCGTTAAGGTTGACGCCGGGCAGCCCGATGAGCTGCTGGCAGCCGTTGCCGCCATGGAGAGCAGCAGCAGTCACCCCATTGCCAAGGCAATCATGGCGCACGTGGAGCGCGTCAATGCCGTTGTGGCCGACCTGAAAAGCGTGCCCGGCTACGGCCTTACGGCCACGGTAAACGGCTCGCGCTGGATAGCCGGAACGCTTAAGCTGCTCGACCGTGAGCACGTGACTTATCCGCAGGAGCTGGCCTCAGTGCCCGAAACTATCGTGGCCTGCGCCAAGGACGGGCGGTATGCGGGCTGCATTCTGCTGGCCGACACGCTCAAGGATGACGCCGTGGCTGCTGTCAATGCACTGCGGGACATCGGCGTGAAGCGCGTCGAGATACTCTCAGGAGACAAGCAGGCGCTTGTGGACAAGGTAGCCGGTGAGCTGAAAGTGGACAAGGGTTACGGCGACCTTCTGCCCGAAGGTAAGGTTAGGCACATAGAAGAGCTGAAGCGTGCGGGCCGCAACGTGGCCTTCGTAGGCGACGGAATAAACGACGCTCCCGTGCTCGCGCTCAGTGATGTGGGCATCGCCATGGGCGGACTTGGTGCCGACATGGCCATAGAGACGGCAGATGTCGTGATACAGACCGACCAGCCTTCAAAGGTGGCTGCAGCCATACGCACCGGCCGGCGCACACGCCGCATAGCGCGCCAGAACATCGTTTTCGCCATCGGAGTAAAAATCTTGGTGATGCTTCTCGGTCTTGTCGGTTTCGTAAACCTTTGGGCCGCCGTGTTCGCCGATGTCGGAGTGGCTCTCCTTGCGGTGCTTAACGCAACGAGGGTGTTCTTTAATAAGAGAAGTTAAAGAAGTTAAAGAAGTTATCGCCCGCTCCTTCTTTTCTCGTCTTCTCTCTCCGCGCACTCGGGGCAAAGGCCTTTGATGACATAGTTAATGCTGTTGAGGCGGAAGCCGTCTGGCAGCTCCACCACGGGCACGTGTATGCGTTTGAGGCAGAAAGTGCGGTGGCAGTTCTCGCAATAGAAGTGGGTGTGCTCGTCGTCAACGCCGCAGTCGCAGTCGTCCGCGCACACGTTGTACTTCAAAGAGCCGCTCCCGTCGTCGACAGCATGTATCAGTTTGTTTAGCAGAAAGACTGACAACGTGCGTGAAATGGTGCTCTTATCTACCGTCGGCAGCAGTCTTTCGAGCTGCGGAAGCGACACAGTCTCATCGCCTCTGAACATCTCTTTCAGTATCAGCAGCCTCGTGGCGGTTGGCTTTATGCCGCGATGTTCTAACTTATCGATGTAGAATTGTTCGTCGGGCATTGTTTTTTTGAGTAATCAAGTAGTAAGGAGTAAAGGAGTAAGGATGGTCTTTTCAGGAGTTAAGGAGTTATGTAGTTAAGGAGTTAAGACGTATGTCTTGCTGCTAACCGGGCAAATCTCCTTGTCTGCTTGTCCCTTGTCTGCTTGTCAACTAAGGCAAAATGCCTATCTGAACGCGAAATACATACCGCCGTTAACGGCCATGCGGGCGTTGAACATACCCTGCTCGTTGAGCGCCACGTCCATTGAGCGGCCGTCTCTCAGGTAAATCTCGGCAGTGTCCTTATCTTTTATGCGCAGCAGGGTGGTCTTCTTCCCGTCCTGAACGAGTGACCATGTGTTCTCTTCTTTGTCGTAAACAAAGTTAATGATATTGCCCTCAGGATCTTTTATCTCGTAGCCATCCTCAAGCGTGGTCACGGCGTAGAGCTTGCCGTCGCTGCCCATAACGTTCTCCGTTTTGCCTATGTTCCCGGCCAGAGGATTGTCTCCTGACCAGAACTCTATGCTGTTGACAACAAGTATGTCGGCCACTCCGCACAGCACGTAAGCCGGCGAGATGAGTATGAAAATCAGCCAGTTGAGAAACTTGCTGCCCGTGGCCTGCTTGTTCCAGTCGAGCACTTTGTTTGACAATCCGAACGAACCGATGCACGAGCTCATCAGGCATGCGCCTGCCATGAGCGCCGTAAGCAATTTTAATGTCTTGTTTGTCATAGGATGCCGGTTTATGTGATACAATCGGCTACAAATCTAATATTTTTTAGCGAGACGGTGAGATTTATTGTCATAAAAAAACAAAAAAGCCGTATTTGGCGGCATTTTGCGTCACCACAGCAGGCGGCCGTACTTCTGTTTGCACCACAGCTGCCATGCGTTTACTATGTTCTGCCACACCACGTATGCGCAGGGCGCGATGGCGGCGGTGGGGTTAAGATAGGTCACGGTAAGCCAGATGCCCACGATAGTGTTCTTCTGGCCGAGAGCCTGGCCGCCGCTTATGTTGTCGCCATAGCGCCGGCCTACGCTCTTGCCCGTGCCGAAGAGGATGAAGGTTACGGCGAGCGGCACGGTGAGCAGCAGCGCCATTACGGGCCCCGGGACACCGGCCGTAAGGATGTTGTGCAGCGTCAGACCCATGACGATTGACAGATTGAAGCCCCACATGTAGAAAGCCAGGTTTTTAGCTGACTTTATTTTTCCGGCCGCATTGGGCAGCAGGCGGCGCGTGGCCATGGCGCAGATGAAGGGAAGGATGAGCACGAGGGCCACCTTCTCAAGTATTACGGCGAACGAGGCGGCAAAGCTTACATCGGCCTCCTTCTCCACCAACGGGAACATCAGCGGTATGAGCACTGCCGTAAGGCCGTTGTCGATAAGCGTGTAGACAGTCATCGAGGCCACGCTGCCGCCTAATTTCTCGGTTATGACGGCTGCTGCGGCCGCCGTCGGGCACATCACGCAGACGAACGCTCCCTCAAGGATTAGCTTAGAGTCGTGACCTGCTAAAGCCATTACGGCCGTCAGTACGCCGGCCATGGCCACCCTTATCACCTGCAGCCACACGTGCCAGGGGCTGAGGCGGAGGTCGTGCAGACGTATCTTGCAGAACGTGACATAGAGCATCGAGAAGATAAGCAGCGGCATTATCTCGACGAACAGCGGACCTGCGGCGTCGCCTACGGGCTCTAACGCACTGGCCTCGGAGAACAGCAGATATATGCATGCGCCGGCCGCCATGGCGCAGGGCAGCGTCCATTGTTTTACGAATTTGATTATTCCCATGCCTTTTCTTTGTTAAGACAGGTGCAAAAGTAGCAAGAAAGGGGTAGCCGGCGAAGTTATCAGCGTTAAAGTTGCTAAATTCGGCATGCTGCCCGCTGCCGCCTGACTTGTGGCTGACAGAAAAGACAAAAGGCCGCCTCTCGCGTTGCAAAAGGTGACCTTTCGGACGGTAAAAGGCCACCTCTTACAGCGTAAAAGGTGACCTGTCGGAAAACTGTCGGCGGCGGCTGCCGTGCTGACCGCACAACAGCCTTACTGTCAGTGATTTACGTTGAGCATATCGGTGACTGCTGTACCGTCGCATTTTGCAGGCTCGATGCCGAGCAGGCGGCACAGAGTGGGGTAGACGGCAGTGTTGTCAAACAGCTCTTTCTTTACGTAACCCTTCTTGAAGTCCGGGCCTTCGGCGCGGAAGATAACGTTCATGTCGGCACTTGTGGGGTCAAAGCCGTGGTTGCCCGTGAGCGTCCTGCCGTTCTCTGACACCGTCCAGC
>C._urophasianus_2_cecum__coassemble_264_pt1 | contig 10708 bp, 11 predicted proteins | sample C__urophasianus_2_cecum__metabat2_low_PE_008 | metagenome-assembled genome bin C
ATTTTTATAACACTATTATCTATTTTTCACGGCATTTGTCTGATGAACCCTTTTATCGACCAAACGGCCGTCTTTTACAAGGCGAAAAACGGCCGTTTGCAATGCGTTGAATATCAATAAGTTACATAAGGGATCTCAAAAAGCGGTAATTCGGGAATGAAGACAGCACGTGATGCATGGCTTGCGCGGCAATAAAATCCTGTGAATATTTACGCCTGAGACCGTATTTTGTTTTACAAAGTCGATGAAAATGTTTAACTTTGCATCGTTTTCAGTAAATTATTTTTTATAAAACGATAATATGAAAAGAATTACTTTGTTTAAGAAAGCTGTCATGCTGACCGTCGCTCTGACGTGTCTCTGCACTGCAGACGGCATGGCCTCAGGGGTGGAAAGACCCAAATTAGTAGTAGGAATAGTAGTAGACCAGATGCGCTGGGACTACCTTTACCGTTACTACGACCAGTACTGCGATGGCGGTTTCAAGCGTATGATGAACGAAGGGTTCAACTGTGAGAACACGATGATTAACTATGTGCCCACGGTTACGGCCGTAGGCCACACATCGATATATACCGGCTCTGTGCCGTCAATCCACGGCATAGCCGGCAACGACTTCATGATAGACGGCCGGATGGTGTATTGCTGTGAGGACACGACGGTAAGCAGCGTCGGTACTGACGGCAAGGCGGGCATGATGTCGCCGCGCAACATTCTGACAACTACTATCGGCGACGAGCTGAAGATTGCCACCGACTTCAAGGCTAAGGTAGTGGGTGTGTCTATAAAAGACCGCGCCGCCATTCTGCCCGCAGGCCACGCTGCCGACGGAGCGTACTGGATTGACAACGCGTCGGGCAATTTTATCACGAGCACTTACTACATGAAGGAGCTCCCCGGATGGGTTAAGGCGTTCAACAAGAAGTACGGCGGCCGCAGCGAACGCGAGGTGTCCTACTCTGACTACGGCAACCTGATTACGGCAGAAATGGCCAAGGCCGCCGTCGAGGGCGAGGGCTTAGGCACTGACTCGATAACAGATATGCTGACAGTAAGCTTCTCGTGCACCGACAAAGTGGGCCATAAGTTAGGCACCCACAGCCCCGAAATCAAGGAAATATTCATCGGTCTTGACAAAAAACTGGCCGACCTCTTCGACTATCTTGACCGGAAGGTGGGCAAGGGACAGTATCTGGCTTTCCTCTCAGCCGACCACGGTGCAGCCAACAACATCCTGCTGCTGCGTGAACACGGCATACCTGCTGACGGATTTTTAGCCGCTAAAGTGGCGAAAGACCTCGACAGTTACCTTAAAAGCAAGTTTGACGCAGGGCAGAGCCTCGTCTCCTGCATCAGCAACTATAAGGTCTTCCTTGACCACGCAGCCATTGATGCCCTCAGTCTCGACATCGACGAGGTGAAGGAGGAGGCAATCAAGTGGCTAAAACGTGACAAACAGTACGCCTATGTGGTTGACCTTGAGCACGTAAGCGAGGCTTCTGTTCCGTCAGTGATAAAGGAACGCCTGATAAACGGCTACAACCGCCTGCGCAGCGGAGACATCCAGATGGTGTTACAGCCGGCCAATTATGAGGTAGGCTCTGAGATTATCGGCCGTGGAACCACGCACGGCGTATGGAATCCGTATGATGCCCACATCCCGTTCCTGCTGATGGGATGGCACGTCAACCACGGACGCACTGACGCTCCGACCACCATCAACGACATCGCCGCGACTGTCTGCTCGCTCATACACATCCAGATGCCTAACGGATGTATAGGCAACGCCGTGGAGATGCGTTAGGGTAAAGATGCAGATTATATTCCAGGGGATCAAAATTACCGTCAAATAGTTTGTCATATCAGTAAATATGATACAACGGATTACGCTGTTTTTATGTAACTTTGCAGCGGAATACAAAATAAAAGGCAAAAACATATGAAACTGATAGAGAACACTGAGTTTGGCGGTGAGCGTCCGTTGTTCGCCTCACACGACCTTCATATCAACAATGTAACAATCCGCGAGGGTGAGTCCGCAATCAAGGAGTGCAGCAATATCGTTGCGACAAACTGCCGTTTCGAGGGTAATTACCCCTTCTGGCATGTCCACGGGTTCACTATCAAGGACTGTTATTTCGCCGTAGGAGGCCGCTCCGCGCTGTGGTATTCTGACCATCTGAAGATGACCGGCACGGTAATCGACGCGCCGAAGATGTTCCGCGAGATGAACGACATCGAGATAGAGAACGTCGAGATAAATGATGCTGACGAGATATTCTGGCGCTGTGACCGCATTAACGTCAAGAATCTGAAGCTTCACGGGGGAACATATCCCTTCATGTTCAGCAACAACATCCGCGTTGACGGACTTGAGAGTGACAGCAAGTACGTGTTCCAGTACGTCAAGAACGTGGAAATACACAACGCGAAGATTACCACAAAGGACGCTTTCTGGGAAGTGGAGAACGTAACGATCTACGACTCTGAGCTGAACGGAGAGTATCTCGGATGGCACTCTAAGAACCTGCGTCTCATCAACTGCCACATCTCCGGTGAGCAGCCTTTGTGCTATGCTCACGACCTTGTGCTTGAGAACTGCACATTCGATGCCGCCTGCGATCGCGCGTTTGAGTACTCAACGCTCAACGCCGACATACGCGGCGGCATCACAAATATCAAGAACCCTACTTCAGGACGCATCGTTGCAGACAGCATCGGGTCGATAACAATTGATGAGAACATCAAGGCTCCGGCTGACTGTGAGATTAAAACAAGAAGCTGATTGTAATCTTTCGGCCCGCTGCTTGCTTACGGCCGCACTTTCAGTCTGCTAAGAAAGAGAAACGCTGATCAGTGTTTCCGAGAATATTCTGCAACGAGTCGGCCATCTCACTTACGTTGACGGTGGCAAAACGCACGTTGCCCTGCGGGTCGACAAGATACAGCGTAGGTATCCACCTTATATTATATGCTGCCGAAACTGCACTCTCGCTCCACGCCACCATCTCGCGATGCTGCATCCAGTCAAGGCCGTTACCGGCGATATAGGTACGCCATTCATCCTCATCTTCATCAAAAGATATACCCACGAGGGTAAGTCCGAGCGGGGCGAATGTGGCATAAATGTCCTTCATTGCCTGCGTCTCGCGCCGGCAGTCGGGACACCACGATGCCCAGAACTCCAGCAACACGTACCCGCCACGCATACTACTGAGACGCAGTCCGTCAGGATATTCGTCGGTTACGAGCATAATATCCGGAGCGGGAGTGCCCGGTTCAAGCAGTCCCTTGCCGTATTCGCTCTCGTTGTCGCCCCCAAACGTACACGCCGCAAGCATTGCGCCAGCCACCAGAACGGGCAAAATCTTCCTTAGATTCATATTATATTTATATAAGGTGAAATGCCTGCCTCAGGCATTCAGACCTGTGGCGGTAATGTCATCACAGTGAATTGTGCAGACAAAGATAGTGATAATATGTTACCGCACATCACAACGGAGGCAATAAATGCAAAAAATCAGTATCGGACACGTCACCGGTAGAGCTGCAAAAGGCGTTAAACATCGTTGCAAAAGATGCTCTTTTAGCGTGTAAAAGGTAACCTTTCAGCCGCTAAAAGACGGCCTTTCACATTGTAAGTAAATGCCTGTAATCCGGTTAACGGGCAGTCGTTTGAAGATAAAAATCTGACGCAACTGTAAGTAAATACGAGCCGAATGCCTACAGTTTTTCTCCGCCTGTTGTTAAGACTGTGCAATGTGGCGAGGCAGAGGCATTGCTCCTGTAAGCCGTGTGCTTACAATCCGCCACTTACGTTTTGTCCTGTAAGTCGTAATTTAGTGCCGGAAAGAAATATAACAAGTCATAATATACGCTTTGTTACCCCGTTTTAGTTTCATTATGTCTTTATTCGTTAAACCGCAGCCGGCAACATAAAATAGTTTAAAACTATATATTTCAGCAGCACATATTTTGCATATACGGTTACTTTTACTTATATTTGCTGTCACAATACATTAACCATGGACGCGATACGGAACTTTAATGACCTGACAGCCAGACTGAAACTGACCTGCGGGCGCAAGCGTGTGGCGGTGGTATGTCCGGCCGACCCGCATACCGGATATGTGGTGAGCCGCGCCCTCCGCGAGGGTATAGCCGACTTTATCCTTGTGTGCGTCGGTCAGCCGGAACCTGAATTTGACGCTCTCTGCAGTCAATACGCAGGTCATGTCGAGACAATATCAGAGGCCGACGCTGACTTGGCGGCACGTCATGCGGTAGAGATTGTGCGCTCGGGGCAGGCCGATGTACTGATGAAAGGCACGCTCAACACCGACAATCTGCTGCACGCCGTACTTGATAAAGAGCACGGGCTGCTTGAGCCGGGCCGCGTGCTGAGCCACGTCACGGCCACGTTCATACCGGCATACGGCAAGATGCTCGTCTTTGCCGATGCAGCCGTGATACCCCGTCCGTCGCTCGAGCAGTTTGACGCGATACTCGGTTACGCCGTCGACGTAAGCCGCCGTCTGGGCGTAGAGCGTCCTGCCGTGGCCTTAGTAAACTTCACCGAGAAGGTGAACAGCAAATTCCCTCATTCCATATACTATGAAGAACTGAAGCGCCGCGCCGCCGGGGGGCGTTACGGCGATGTATGTGTAGACGGCCCGATGGACATAAAGACGGCGCTCGACACCGAGAGCGGACTCATCAAAGGTATCGCCTCGCCAGTTACAGGCAATGCTGACGTGATGATATTCCCCAACATCGAGTCGGGCAACGTGTTCTATAAGACCATCACTCTGTTTGCCTCTGCCGAGACGGCAGGCATGCTTTGCGGCACTACGGCTCCCGTCGTAGTGGCCTCGCGAGCAGACTCGTGCGAGTCAAAGTTCTACAGTCTGGCCATGGCATGCTGTTGATTAATTCATAATTCACAATTCATAATTCATAATCGGGCGGATGAATTCCTCGGCTTTTAATCATGAATTGTGAATTATGAATTATGAATTGGATAATTATAAATTATGAATTATGAATTAAAAAACATGTTGATACTCGTTATAAACCCAGGTTCTACGTCAACAAAAATCGCCGTTTACGACAACGAGAAGCCCGTATGGATGACCGGTGCGCATCATCCTGTAAGCGAGCTGGCCGCCTTCAAGCATATAAGCGACCAGTATGAATACCGCAAGAACTTCATTCTGCAACGTCTTGCCGATGCCGGAATAGAAGTTAAGTTCGATGCCGTTATAGGCCGCGGAGGCCTGCTTCACCCCCTGAGCGGCGGCGTTTATGCCGTCAATGAGAAGATGAAGCACGATCTGCTGAACGCCGAACGCGAGCACGCATGTAACCTCGGAGCACTCATTGCCGACGAGATTGCCTCTGAATGCGGCTGCCCCGCCTATATAGCCGACCCTGTGGTGGTTGACGAGATGTGCCCCGAGGCACGCCTGACAGGCATCCCGGGCATAGAACGCAAGTCTGTTTTCCACGCCTTAAACCAGAAGGCCGTGGCTCGCAGATACGCCGTTTCGCAGCGTAAGAGGTATGAAGATATGCGCCTGATAGTAGCTCATTTAGGTGGCGGAATGTCCGTTGGAGCGCACGTTTGCGGACGTGTGGTTGATGTGAACAACGCCCTTGACGGCGAAGGGCCGTTCACTCCGGAGCGCGCCGGAACGCTGCCCGCGGGTCAATTAGTTGACCTCTGCTTCAGCGGTAAGTACACACAGAAGCAGATAAAGCAGCTTATCAGCGGCAAGGGAGGGCTTACCGCACACCTCGGCAACAACGACATGATAACCATATCACGCCTTGCCGAAGAGGGAGTAGAACCTTACCGCGGCGTGATAAGCGCAATGATATACACCATAGCAAAACAGATTGGCGCGATGTACGTGGCCTTGAACGGGCAGGTTGACGCGATAATACTTACCGGAGGCATTGCCCACAGCGACTATTGCATCAACGCACTGCGCCCGAGAATTGACTATTTGGCTCCGATTGAGGTAATTCCGGGAGAGAACGAGATGGAGTCTTTGGCTTACAACGCCCTCGGAGTGCTGCGCGGAGAGCTGCCTCTGAAGGTGTATGAATAAGTAAACAATTAAGAAATAAGGGCTGAATGGCGGCGCGCCCAGCCCTTATTTCTTAATTTTATTGTCTTTTTTTTGCAGCCGTAATGTAAAAAACGAAAGTTATCTTTGCCTTGGATTAAAACCTGAAAACATTGCGTATGAAGGCAAAGATATTAGTTTTACTCTTCCTGTGCACGGTGGTCATGGGAAGCGGCGTCGCCCGGCAGACGGTGTTCAGCATTGCGGGCACAGTGACAGATACCTACGGCAAAGGTATTGAAGGCGTTGTCGTGAACGACGGAGTGAACTTTACCGTAACCGATGAGGACGGCAGGTGGCGGCTGCTGACCGACACACTGCAGAGCAAATACATAAGTATATCAACCCCGGCGGACTACAGTCTGCCTGCCAAAGACGGCATTGCCGACGGCTTTTACGTGTCTGTGGGCGAGGCTCTGGCGGCCGACGGGTACGGCTTCATACTGCAACGGCGTGCTGAACGGGCCGATAACTTCTATTATATCGCCATTTCAGACCCGCAGGTCCGCACCATGGAAGACATGCGCCGGTGGCGAACCGAGACCATGGCGGACATCCGCCGCACGACAGATTCATTGAGCCGGAGCCGCGAAGTGATAGGCGTTGCCTTGGGAGACCTCGTGTTTGACAACATGCCTCTGTATGAAGACTACATCAAGTCGGTAAAAAACGCCGGGCTGACGATGTTCCAGTGCATAGGCAACCATGACTTTGACAAGCGTTGGCAAGACCTTCACAACATGCGGTTAGGCACGCCCGTGTATGCTGAAATGGAGTATAACAGACATTTCGGACCGACAGACTACTCGTTCAACATCGGCAAAGTGCACGTCATTACGATGAAAAACATCGACTATGCAGGCAACTGCAAATATATGGAAAACATATCTGACAGGCAGTTGGCGTGGCTGGAAAAAGACCTGAGCTACGTGTCCAAAGGGTCGCTCGTGATACTGAATATGCACGCCGCGGCGTGGAACGTGGTGAGCGAAGACGGCAACGTGCGCAGCGCACGGCAGCTTGAGGATGTGCTCAAGAACTACCGCGTACACGTATTCTGCGGCCACACTCACTACTATCAGAACGTAAAGGTAAGTGAAAACCTGTACCAGCACAACATCGGAGCTGCCTGCGGAGCATGGTGGGCGGGCGGAGTTAACCGCTGCGGAGCGCCCAACGGCTACCTGATAGCTGATGTCAGGGGCGACTCGTTGAGCTGGATATACAAGTCTACGGGCTTTCCCGAGAGCTATCAGATAAGGATTTACGGGCGCGGAGAGTTCTCTACACAGCGTGACTACATAGTGGCCAACGTGTGGGACTATGACGACGGCTGCAAGGTAGAATGGTTCCAGGACGGCAAACCAATGGGAGCAATGGAGCAGATAACCGACGTTGACGAGGCGTACATAAAGCAGACGGGCAAGCGCGACACGCGTTCGTTCACGGCGCACCTGTTCAGATGCAAACCCGCCGGCAGCTATAAGGAAATAACGGCGGTGTTCACCAACCGCTCGGGGCAACGGTTCACGGCCGTGACAGAAGGCGAAAGACAGAGCCGCCGGCCATAGCCCACAATATACGTAACCGCTTGATATTCAGCCTGATACAACAAACAAATGTCTAAAATATGAATGAACACACGCTTGACCGTGCCCAGCGGTTTTATAACAGGTGGCCTTTTACCGGCTAAAAGGCCACCTGTCGCACGCCAAGAGATGACCTTTTACAACGCGAAAGGTCACCTCTTAGAAAACGGCATATTGCCGTCAGCCTGTAAGACAGGAAGTTGAGGCGTATTAACATCCCGTTTTTTCTTGATTTATTGACCGAAAAGTAGTATCTTTGCCGCGTAAGCCATTGGTATAAAATATTAACGGCGCGCCTGCCAGGATGACGTTCTTCCGTTGCCGTAAGCCGTGAAGCCGACGGCGGCGGATGATGTCTTGAAGGCGGATTAAAAACGACTGATTATGGCACTTAACACGGAAAAGAACCTGAAACTGTATTATTCGATAAAGGAAGTGGCTGAGATGCTCGGCGTTTCGGAAAGCATGCTGCGCTTCTGGGAGAAGGAGATACCCATGCTGAAGCCTAAGACTACGGCCAACAACGTGCGCCAGTACACCGAGGCCGACATCGAAAACGTCAAGGCTGTGTACAGCCTTGTGAAGGTGAGGGGCTTCAAATTAGCCGCCGCACGCAAGATGCTGCGTGAGGACAAGCAGGGAGTGGACAGCAACGCGCGCCTTATTGAGAGCCTCATAAAGGTGCGCGATGAACTTAAAGAGCTGAAGAAACAGCTCGATTATCTTGAGTGACAAAGGCCGGGGCGTAAGGTTTTTGTCACCTTAACATTATCATACGCCGCAGAATAAGATTTTTGTAAGCCTTCCGCATGTCGTCAGGCAAAAACGAGCGGTCAATAAGTCCGAACCATTTGGGCAGCACGCGGCCGAACTTACGTGCCAGATTGTCTATTACCTTCTCGTCAACGCCTGACGAAGTGATTGACCGTATGAAGTCCGGCTTGCGCAGCTTACGCTTCTTCCCGTTAAGAGTAAGTGCCAGTTCTTCCGTGTCTTCCGGCATTACGAGCGTAGTTGAGAGCATGTCGTAGGCAGGTGTCAGCGTGTATCCGCCGTGCATCGGGTTGTACAGAGAGAAGTTCTTCAGGTGCATGTCGGCGTTGCCCGTGAGCCATGAGAACACAACTACCTCCCAGAAGTTTACCACATCGAGCTGCGGAGCTGACGAATACTTCCTTATCGCCCTGGCTATCTGTTCGTAAGACCCTTTATATTTATATTCGGTAAGTCGCTCGGTGAGCTGGCACATATCCTCCATGGGCACCTTTGCGCCGTCGTCAAGGCGGTCTACACGCCGCGTTATGTAACACAATTCGCCGTCGCTGAAGCGTATCAGGCTGTGCGGTACGGTGACTATCTTTGCCTCTTCAGCCAAGTGCATGGTAAGGTCTTCAAGCTCGGGGAGGGCACGGTACGTGTCGGTTTGCGGCTTAAGGATGAACCGTCCCCACAGTCCTACGATAGTAAAGCGGTCAGGTTCGTTCCTCCCTCCTTTGTAAATGTCGAGCGACAGCTTGGCCTGCACGCCGGTAAGTGTGGTCTGCGCGCGCACCACCTTACGTGCGAGGTCGCCCAGCTGGGCGCGGACATAGGGTAGCGACGGAGCGTTTTTTGTCCCGAAAAACTTGCGGGCGCAGGCGGGATGATAATCAATCTGACCCTCTTTCAGCTCCTTATAACAGTAAAGACAACGCATATTAGTTAAGAATTAAGAGTTAAGAATTAAGAAAGAAATGACGGGAAAGGAGTTAAAAATTAATAGTTGAGAATTAAGAAACACGCACTTGAAGCTCTAAATTGCATTACATTTTTTCTTAAGTCTTAACTCTTAATTCTTAATTTTGTGCCTCCCCGCTTTCTTCCGGCACAACGCTTACCGCCCCGATGCAGTCCTTGCAGCAGGCGAGAAGCAGCGACATGCGGTCGCGCCGGTTGATTTTCCAGCTATTCTCGGCTATGTCGAGCAGCCAGCCTTCAGGTATAAGACCGTCAAAAAAAGGGAAGAGCACTGTGCTGTGATACGCCTCCTGTGTAAGCGGAAGCGTAAGACTGACGGCCTCGGCACCGTCAGACGCGAGGTAACCGGCGTCATACTCGAACGTGTAACCGTTCTCGTCTTCAGTCAGGCGGCCGGCTAAGCGGTCATAAAGATATATCAATGCACGTTTCATAAGTCAGCAGGTTTATTGTCGTTTACTATCTCTGCTGCTCCCACCTGCCGCCCGAACAGACGCAAAACCTGGTTAACCTTGTCCATGCGAAGCGTCTGCTTGCCTTGTTCAAGCTCACGGACGAAGCGCAGACCTACACCTGATTTGTCAGCAAGATCTACCTGAGTGAGATTGAATTTCTTGCGCATCTCCTTTACAAAGTCGGCTATCAGGAAGTCATCCATACCTTTATTTTTAGTTAGACAAGTGTCGGGAATGACGTTACGATACGTCCTTATTACACCCTATCGGGTACAAATATAGTGAAAATTTATATTAATTATACCTTTTAGGGTATGATTTTATCAAATTTATTTTGCCTTATACCCGAACGGGTGTATGTCCTTTATTCTGCCGATGAAAACCAACGGGAGAACATAAGGCGATAAAACAGCATAACCAGTGCGCCATTTTCAGCCCTGTCACCGAGGCTGTAAGCGCAGTGATGGAGAACAGCCGCCGGAACACGGCAGGCTCTTTGAAAGACACGGCATTTCCGGCTGATTTCCGAAAGGTGGCCTTTTACGTTTCAAAAGGTCACCTTTCAGCGTGTAAAAGGTCATCTTTTACGCTGCGGAATGCCACTGTTTGCAAATCCGCCGGTCACGGATTTGCAACGTGCTCATTATCAATGTATTATGAATTTATCACGCATAACGGCAAATAATTTGGCTTTTTATCGGATTTTTTATAATTTTGCCGTCCGATAGAAAACGTTTTATTATATGATGACAGCTAACGAAATACGTGAATCTTTCAAGAGTTTCTTTGAATCGAA
>C._urophasianus_2_cecum__coassemble_269_pt1 | contig 10463 bp, 7 predicted proteins | sample C__urophasianus_2_cecum__metabat2_low_PE_008 | metagenome-assembled genome bin C
ACGGCGGATTCATTGAGGCAGCGAAGCAAGGCATCGTACAGGACGACATCAATGTCACTAACGCTAAGCGCCACGAAGCTGCGGCTAAGCGTAAGGAATTTATCCTTGGAACAAACCAGTTCCCTAACTTTACTGAGACATCAGAGGGCAAACGCCCGCTTAGCCCCACCTGCTCATGTGGAGGAGGACATCATAGGGCAGCATTCAAGGCAATCGAGACATCGCGTCTTGCCGCTGATTATGAGGCTTTGCGCCTGAAGGTAGAAGAAAGCGGCAAGACTCCTGTCGCATTTATGCTTACAATCGGTAATCTTGCAATGCGTCAGGCCCGCGCCCAGTTCAGCTGCAACTTCCTGGCATGCGCAGGCTATAAGGTTGTTGACAACCTCGGTTTTAATACTGTTGAGGAAGGTGTTGACGCCGCTTTGAAGGCCGGTGCCGACATTGTTGTGCTTTGTTCCAGCGATGACGAATATGCCGAGTATGCCGTTCCGGCGTTCAAATATCTTGACGGACGTGCAATGTTTGTAGTTGCTGGAGCTCCCGCATGTATGGATGACCTTAAGGCTGCAGGCATAGAGAACTTTATCCATGTGCGTTGCAACGTGCTTGAGACATTGAAAGAGTATAACGAAAAACTGGGAATAAAATGAGAAAGAATTTCAACGACGTCAATATATTTTCAGATATCAAGACGGCTGACGGCACCGCATGGCAGAAAGCCAATAATATAACTCCTGACTGGAAGACACCGGAACACATAATGGTTAAGCCGGCTTACACAAAAGAAGATCTCGAGGGCATGGAGCATATCGACTTTACGGCTGGCCTGCCCCCGTTCCTGCGTGGTCCGTACAGCATGATGTATCCGTTCCGTCCGTGGACTATCCGTCAGTATGCAGGCTTCTCAACGGCAGAGGAGAGCAACGCGTTTTATCGTCGTAATCTCGCGAGCGGACAGAAAGGTCTGTCGGTAGCGTTTGACCTTCCGACCCACCGCGGTTACGACCCAGACAATATACGTGTTGTCGGTGATGTAGGTAAAGCCGGTGTGTCAATCTGCTCGGTTGAGAATATGAAGGTACTCTTCAACGGCATTCCACTTAATAAGATGTCTGTGTCAATGACGATGAACGGTGCCGTTCTGCCTATCATGGCATTCTACATTGTGACAGGTCTTGAGCAAGGAGCCAAGCTTGAGGAAATGGCAGGAACAATCCAGAACGACATTCTTAAGGAGTTCATGGTGCGTAACACTTATATCTATCCGCCCGCATTCTCGATGAGGATAATAAGCGACATCTTTGCTTATACATCTAAATTCATGCCCAAGTTCAACTCGATATCAATCTCAGGCTACCACATGCAGGAAGCAGGAGCTACAGCAGACATCGAGCTTGCTTACACTATTGCTGACGGACTTGAGTATGTACGTGCGGGAGTTAATGCCGGACTTGATATCGACGCTTTCGCACCGCGTCTGTCATTCTTCTGGGGTATCTCTATGAACCACTTTATGGAGGTGGCGAAGATGCGTGCGGCACGTATGCTTTGGGCAAAGGTCATCAAGCAGTTTGACCCGAAGAATCCTAAGTCACTGATGTTGCGTACCCATTCACAGACGTCAGGCTGGTCGCTTACGGAGCAAGACCCGTTCAACAATGTCGGCCGTACTTGTATCGAGGCGATGACTGCAGCACTCGGACACACGCAGAGTCTGCACACCAATGCCCTTGATGAGGCTATTGCACTGCCTACAGACTTCTCGGCCCGTATCGCCCGTAACACTCAGATTTACATCCAGAACGAGACTAAGATATGTAAGCACATCGACCCGTGGGCCGGTTCTTACTATGTAGAGAGCCTGACTGACGAGTTGGCTCATAAGGCATGGGAGCACATCCGGGAAATAGAGAAGCTCGGCGGTATGGCGAAAGCGATAGAGACAGGCGTTCCAAAGATGCGTATCGAGGAGGCTGCAGCACGCACTCAGGCGCGTATCGACAGCGGGGCTCAGACTATTGTAGGAACCAACAAGTACCGTCTTGACCATGAAGACCCGATTGATATCCTTGAGGTAGACAACTCTGCCGTGCGCAAGGAGCAGGAAGAAGGTCTTGCCAAGCTCCGTGCAACACGTGACAGCAATAAGGTTAAGGAGACGCTTGACGCTCTTACCGAGTGCGTCCGCACAGGTGAGGGTAACCTCCTGGCGCTTGCCGTTGAGTGCGCCAAGGCACGTTGTACTCTCGGTGAGATAAGTGATGCCTGCGAAAAGATCGTAGGCCGTTATAAAGCTGTAATCAGAACAATATCAGGCGTGTATTCATCAGAAAGCAAGAACGACGCAGAGTTTAAGAAAGCCTGCGAGTTGACAGAGGAATTTGCAAAGAAGGAAGGCCGCCGTCCGCGTATATTCATCGCCAAGATGGGACAGGACGGTCATGACCGTGGAGCTAAGGTTGTCGCTACGGGATATGCCGACTGTGGCTTTGACGTTGACATGGGACCGCTGTTCCAGACACCTGCAGAGGCTGCACGCGAGGCTGTTGAGAACGATGTTCACATTGTAGGAGCAAGTTCACTTGCTGCCGGTCACAAGACACTTATTCCTCAGTTAATCGAAGAGTTGAAGAAGCTCGGCCGTGAAGACATTATGGTTATTGCCGGCGGCGTTATCCCCGCGCAGGATTATGACTTCCTGTACAAGGCCGGTGTTGCCGCTATCTTCGGTCCTGGAACTTCTGTTGCTAAGGCAGCATGCGAGATGATGAACATCTTGCTTGATAAAGAAGAATAATTGATTTTATAAGGAATTTATTGTTAAGCGGTCATATGGTAAACTGCCATGTGACCGCTTATTTTATTTAAACAACCGTTGTTCCCGGTGCATACGCAGATGTATTGTGCTGTCGTTGACGGCCTTTTACGCGGCAAAACGTTGTCTTTTGGATTTCAAAAGACAACGTTTCGCAATGAATTGATTATCAGGTTGATACAGATATACTCACGTGCGTTGTTCCCGGCGGCCGTAGATTTATTCCTGACCTTCCTGCATATGCCGCAAAATGGCCTGTTCGGTCTTGTTCTTGTCTGAAGAGTGTTTCAGTACGACGGCATCGATATAGAACACTATTTCCTCGGCGAGATTGGTTATATGGTCACCGGTGCGTTCGAGACGTATGAACACTCCCTTGAAATCAAGGCAGAAAACGGCTTTGTCAGGATGCTGCCCAATGTATTCAGCGAGAGCATTTGTTGATGCTGCATTTATTTCATCAACAAGATTATCCTTCTCGAACAGACTGTTTGCCAAGGCTAAGTCTTCGTTCTCAAGTGACGTCTTGGTTATCTCAAGCATATTGAGCACGGCATCGGCCATTTCTTTCAGACGTGTCTTCTCAAGCAGTTCAGAATCAATATGTTGCCCGTCCTGGCGGATAATGAAGCGGGCTATGTTCTCTGCGAAGTCACCGATGCGCTCAAGGTCAGTGTTAATCTTAAGCATGGCTACGATGAAACGCATGTCAACAGCAACGGGGTTGTAAAGAACGAGGAAGTCTTCAATGTCACAATCTAATTTCAGCTCGTATGCGTTGACACGTTTTTCACGTATCAGCACGTCCCAGGCCTTCTCTTTGTCTACGGTCATTATAGCCTCACATACGTTTTTCATCTGGTCGTAAACAAGAGCCCACATATCGAGAACTTCATGTCGTATTGTTTTCAGTTCGTCTTCTACAAATTTTACCATGGTGTCTTTTTGTTTAATGATTTATTGGCTTTGGCGACGTTTCGTGGTTGGCCTTCTGCTACCGTTAGCGGTTCTCCTCATGTCGCTTTATGCCTTTTGTTATTATTATCCGATAAAAGTCGGTGATTGTAATGTAAAGTTTTATCCGAATCTTCCCGTGATGTAGTTCTGTGTTTCCTCCTTGCTCGGGTTAGTGAAGATTTTCGTTGTCTTGTCAAATTCTATCAGTTGGCCGAGATAGAAGAATGCGGTCTTGTCGCTTACGCGTGTTGCCTGCTGCATGTTGTGCGTCACGATGACAATCGTGTAGTCATTCTTTATTTCGTGTATCAGCTCCTCAACCTTTGCCGTTGAAATCGGGTCAAGAGCAGACGCAGGTTCGTCCATCAGCAGAATTGACGGTGCCACAGCCATTGCGCGTGCTATGCAGAGACGCTGCTGCTGACCGCCTGAAAGAGCATAGGCTGATTTTCTCAGTTTGTCTTTTACCTCGTTCCACAGTGCTGCGCCGCGAAGCGACTTCTCAACACGCTCTGCAATGAACTTCTCGTCTTTCACTCCGTTCACACGCAGGCCGTAAGCTACATTCTCATAAATGCTTTTCGGGAACGGGTTAGGGCGCTGGAACACCATTCCGACGTTCTTGCGCAGCTCGTCTACGTTTACCGAGCGGTCGTATATGTTGCGTCCGTCGATGTCAATCTCCCCCTCAAGACGGCTGCCGGGGATAAGGTCGTTCATTCTGTTGAACAGGCGCAGAAAAGTTGACTTACCGCAGCCTGACGGGCCGATGAACGCTACAACCTCGTTCTCTTCTATGTTCATGTTGATGTTTTTCAGGGCGTGGAACGACCCGTAATAGAAATCTACATTCCTTGCTTCTATCTTGCTCATATTCTGTTGAATTATTTTTAACTCTTGAATATCGTTATTCTTTTCTTTTAAAGGCAGTCTTAGTTAGTCTTCAGCTTGTTCTGGAAATAGTTGCGCAGGGCGTTAGCCAGCAGGTTGACGAAGAGGATTATTATCACCAAGACTAATGCCGTGCCGTATGCTATAGGTATCTGCTTGTCCATGTCGGTGCCGCTGGTGGCGAGAACGTACAGATGATAGGGCAGAGCCATACACTGGTCGAACACGCTTTGGGGTAGTTGCGGCAGGAAGTAAGCAGCGCAGGTGAAGAGGATAGGTGCCGTCTCGCCGGATACGCGCCCGAGGGCGAGGATAAGACCTGTTATCACGTTAGGCATCGCCATGGGCAGAATAACCTTGCGGATGGTCTGGAGCTTTGTCGCGCCGAGCGCCAGACTGCCTTCGCGGAAACTGTCTGGAATAGCTTTCAGAGCCTCTTCGGTGGTTCTGATTACGAGCGGAAGAGCCAGCAGGCCGAGCGTAAGCGAGCCTGCGAGGATGCTGTCGCCGAAGCCGAAATAGTTTACAAACAGAGACATACCGAACAGTCCGAACACTATTGAAGGTATGCCGGCAAGGTTGTTCGTCATCATTCGTATGAACCTTATTACGCGTCCGCTCTTTGCATACTCGTGCATATAGATGCCGCTCATTATTCCCAGCGGAAAGGCAAATATCGCGCTGCCTGTCATGAGATAGAATGTTCCTACTATTGCGGGCCAGATACCGCCGCCCTTCATGCCGTCAGTTGGCGGTGTGGTGATGAAGTCCCAGCTTATAACTCCTATGCCCTTTATTATAATAAACGCCAGGATTATAAACAAAATTGTGACAATTACTCCGCTTAAAATGCGGAAAAGGCCGAAGGCAACTTTCTCTGCCAGTATCTTGCTCCGGTGGTTGCCGGCCTGTAATTTCTTTTCGCTATCCATGTTGTTCTTTATTTTATTTAAGACAATGCGGCTGTGGCTTGTGCTTGACATCGTCCGCCTTCATTGCCGTTATTTATACAGCTTAATCTTTATCACTTCCTGTTTTTAGCCGAAATGTATTCCACGCTTGAGTTGATAATCAGCGTTATGAAGAACAGTACGACGCCGAGCAGGAACAGCGACTGGTAGTGGGGACCGCCTGCGGGAGCCTCGCCCAGTTCGGCTGCGATGGTTGCCGGGATTGTTCTCAGCGGGTCGGTGATGGAGAGAGGAATAACTGCGGCGTTGCCGGTTACCATGAGTACCGCCATTGTCTCACCGAAGGCGCGGCCTATACCCAGGACAATGGCTGACGTGATACCTGAAATAGAGTAGGGCATCACCACCTTATATATTGTCTGCCACCTTGATGCGCCGAGCGCCAGACTGGCTTCGCGCTGCGAGCGAGGACAGTTTAGCATGGCGTCCTGGCTTACCGTGATAATCGTCGGCAGCGCCATTATAGCCAAAACGATGGCTCCGGCAAGTCCGCTCTCGCCTACCGGCAGTCCGAAAACGTCCTGCAGCAGCGGCACGATTACGATAAGTCCGAAGAAGCCGTAAACCACTGACGGTATGCCGTTAAGCAGCTCGATTACCGGTTTAAGTATTTTTCGCATCTTTTCAGATGCTACTTCCGACATATATATTGACACTGCGAGTCCGAATGGCAGGGCGAACAGAATGGCGAACACCGTTACCCATACTGTGCCGAGCACAAGAGGAACAAATCCGAACTGCGGAGCCGGCGTTGCAGTAGGGAACCATTCACTGCCGAAAAACACCTCGCCACCCGATACCCGGTGGTCTTCCAGTTTCTTACCGCCAAAGTCTTTCTTTATGAAACCTTCCGGCACGAAGCCTATTATGCCGCTGTTCTCATCTACTAATTTGTCGATACACTTGTCAGCATTGGCATAATTCTCGCCCAGTTCCTTTTCACTGAAGAACTTTTGCATGTCGTCAAATCTGAACAGCATGATTTTCTCGTCCTTGCCGCCAACCTCTTTCCAGTTGGTGATGTCTTCATCAAAAATCTCTTTAATCTGCTTCGCGTTGAGCTCGTTTACCGGATTTTCCTTATTTACTACAAGTACGTAGCCGTCCTCGATAGTCTTCTGAGAGAACAGTCCGAACCCTTCAGAGAACAGGAACAACACAATCAGCAGGATGATGACGCTTGTCAGGAATCCGCTGCAGGTTATTATTCCTGTGATGATTTTCTCTAAAACCTTTTTCATTGTCGTTAGTGATAATTCTTTTTTTGTCCGCAAAAGTAGAACTTCATCATAACGAACGTGTGACGCGGGCGTTACATTCGCGTTACAGAATGTTGCTTTTGCAGTATGTAGCATGAATGTAATATATGTGTAACCGCAATGAAAATCAGAAGGTGTTATTTCGCACTCGGAAAATCGATAACAATGACAATGAACGTTTTAAGACTTATGGCGGTTGCCTTTGTTTCAACAGTGACGTTGACGGCGGCCGCACAGAAAATCAAGGGTAGTGATACAGTGTTGCCGGTATCGCAGGAAGGAGCCGAAGTCTATATGAAAATGAACCCGCAGGCACGCGTAACGGTTACCGGCGGCGGTTCGGGCGTGGGCATATCTGCCCTTATCGACGGGACAACGGACATCGCAATGGCTTCACGCTCGGTGAAGTTTAACGAGCGTGTGAAAATCAGCAGGAGCGGCAAACAGCTGCGTGAGGCTGTCGTTGCGTATGACGCTTTAGCGGTAATTGTCAACCCCGACAATCCAATCTCTCACCTGACACGAGGGCAGCTTGAGGCCATTTTCCGCGGAAAGATTACCAACTGGAACCAGGTAAAGGACTGTTATACAGGTAAATACGGCCCCGACCTCAAGATAGTAGTATATTCACGCGAGACCTCTTCGGGCACGTATGAGTTCTTCAAGACCAGCGTTCTGCATGAGAAAAACTATATGGCAGGCGTGCTCTCCATGCCAGCAACGGGTGCCGTTATACAGTCTGTCAGCCAGACACTCGGCGCAATAGGATATGTAGGCATGGCGTATGTCAACAAACATGTAAAGGCTGTCAAGGTGTCTTATGACGGCAGGCACTTCGTTTACCCGAATATGGACACGGGCAGGCGTCACATTTACCCGATAATACGAGAGCTTTATTATTATTACACAGCAGATAAGGCCAAGGCGGTAGAGCCGTTCATCAACTTCCTTATGTCCCCGAGGGGTCAGGAAATAGTTATGAAGAGCGGCTATGTACCTGCAAAATAAAAGGTTGTTTTCACCTTCGCCTGGACTGTAAAGGCGGCTCAGGCGAAGGTCTTTCTAAGTATTTGAAAATCAATAGCTTAGCTGCTGAGATATAAAAGGTGGCAAAACGCGGTGCAAAAGACGACCTTTCATAATGCGGGAGATGACCTTTTGCAGCGCGTTTTGCCACCTTTTGGAAATCAGTTGATTTCCACCTGTTTATTGTTCAATCATTTTCAAGAATGTATCTTCGTCAACAATGGGTACTCCTAACTTCTCCGCTTTCTGCAGCTTTGCCGGCCCCATATTGTCGCCGGCAAGTATAAAGGATGTCTTTCCGCTTATGCTGCCTACATTCTTTCCTCCGTTTTGCTCTATTATGCGTTTGTATTCGTCACGGCTGTGATGAGTGAACACTCCGCTTACCACGATGCTTTTGCCCGCAAGCTTTGTGCTTGCCGCCTGCATCTGTTCTTCGCTGAGTGACATCCGCAGGCCGTAGCCGCGCAGACGGCTTACTATTTCCTGGTTTACCGGATTGTGGAAATACGTTATCACGCTCTTTGCTATCACCTCACCTATGCCGTCGATGTCGGTCAGTTCCTGTAATGAGGCTGCAGCCAGATTGTCAATGTTCTTGAAATGACGTGACAGCAGGCGTGCCGAAGTCTCTCCGACGAAGCGTATGCCGAGGGCGAACACCACACGCTCGAACGGAACCTGCTTTGATGCTTCTATTCCATCGATCACCTTCTGTGCCGACTTTTGCCGGCTGCCGTCACCGTTTATCTGCTCAACGCGGATGTCATACAGGTCGGCCACGTTTCTTATCAGTCCGCGGCGGTAATATTCGTCGACTGTCTCAGGCCCGAGGCTGTCAATGTTCATCGCCCGCCGTGATATGAAGTGCTCTATACGGCCCTTTATCTGCGGCGGACATCCGGCATCGTTGGGACAGTAGTGGGCGGCCTCGCCCTCGTATCTGACCAGCCCGGCACCGCATTCGGGGCAGTGGGTGATGAAGCTCACGGGGCGTGCCGACACGTTGCGGCGTGATGCGTCTACGCCAACTATCTTGGGAATAATCTCTCCGCCCTTCTCAACATACACGTAGTCGCCCTCATGCAGGTCAAGGCTCTTGATGAAATCTTCATTGTTCAGTGTGGCGCGACGCACCGTAGTGCCGGCAAGCTGAACCGGCTCCATGTTAGCCACGGGCGTTATCTGCCCCGTGCGTCCTACCTGGAACGTAACCTCGTTGAGACGTGTGCACTCACGCTCGGCCTTAAACTTGTACGCTATTGCCCACCGCGGACTTTTAGCCGTGTATCCTAATGCGCGCTGCTGGCGCAGAGAGTTCACCTTCAGCACAATGCCGTCAGTGGCCACGGGCAGGTTCTTACGCTCCGTGTCCCAGTAATTTATGAAGTCATATATTTCCTCAAGGGTCTTCACCTTGCGCATGCCTTCGCTTATCTTGAAGCCCCACTGCTTGGCGCGCATCAGGTTTTCGAAGTGTCCGTCGCCTCCTATGCCGTCGCCGAGGAGGTAATACAGGTAGGCATCGAGCTTTCTGCTTGCCACCACTGCCGGATTAAGGCTTTTCAGTGTGCCGCTGGCTGCGTTGCGCGGATTGGCGAACAGCGGTTCTTCGGCTGCCTCGCGCTCGGCGTTGAGCTTCTCAAAAACTTTCCAGGGCATCAGTATCTCGCCCCTTATCTCAAACTCATGAGGCCAGTCGCCGTCCTTCAGTACGAGCGGAATGGAGCGTATTGTCCTCACGTTGGCCGTAACGTCGTCGCCATGCACGCCGTCACCGCGCGTCACGCCTTGGGTAAGCCGGCCGTCAACATAAGTCAGAGAGATTGACAGACCGTCGTATTTCATTTCGCAGCAAATTTCAAAATCCTCACCGTTGAGACCTTTTTTCACGCTGTTGTAGAAGTCGGCCACGTCCTGCTCGTTGTACGTGTTGGCTAATGACAGCATAGGATATTTATGCGTTACCTGCCGGAACTCGGTGCTGATGTCGCTTCCTACCCGCTGCGTAGGAGAGTCAGGGTCTGCCATTTCGGGGTGACGTGCCTCGAGTTCCTGCAGCTCGTGCATCATGAAGTCAAAGTCCTGGTCGCTTATGCTTGGCCGGTTCAGAACATAATACTTGTAATTGTGCTCGTTCAACTCTTTCCTGAGTTGCAGTATCCGTTGCTTTTCGTCCATATTATAACAGAATAAATATAATCTCAAAAAATAAAAGTGTTATGCAAATATAGTGCAAGCCGGGCGAAGCGCAAAACAAAAGTGAGAGAAACGAACTTTTGTTTTCACTTCTGAGGCGCAGCCTATGTTATGTAAATATAGTGCAAGCAGAGCGAAGTGCAAAACAAAAGAGTGAAGAAGTTATAGAAGTTAAAGAAGTTAACACGCCCTGCGGGCGTTAGAAGTTAAAGCCATTACCATAAAAGAACATAACGTGACGGGTAAAAGTGAAATGCCGAAGTGAGAGAGAACGGATAAATAAAATATTATGAATGTCCGCAAACATCCAAATTAGCAAAGTTTAAACTGTCAAAGTGTTGA
>C._urophasianus_2_cecum__coassemble_275_pt1 | contig 10183 bp, 6 predicted proteins | sample C__urophasianus_2_cecum__metabat2_low_PE_008 | metagenome-assembled genome bin C
TGCAAGGAATAACTGTGCCACACATATTAATTTATGTTAAAAACGGGGGGGGGAGGAATTGGGCTGTTATGAGTTAAAATGCATACTTTTGCGATGTGAACCGATAAAATCCGTGTCGGTCGGGCAAATTGGGTTCACCCGATCTTCACGGTATGTGAATTATAGAACCCGCCTCAAAATCAGTTTATATGAAAAAAAGAAAATTTACTTCTTCGGTATTTGTCTTTATGACAATATTACTGTTCGGGTCGTTGCCGGGTTACGCCCGGGGCTATACTACGGCGATACCGTTCACAGAGACGTTTGATGACGACAGTCACTTTACTCTCGGCGGCGAGCTGCCTGACGGCTGGGCAATGTATGCAGCCGGCGGCAACGCGGGCTTCACCCGTGAGAACGCAACTGATACATGGGAGCCTGCGAATTCTGGTGAATACTACCTGCAGAGCTATGGCATGTCGTCTGGCCGTCAAGACGTCCTGTTTACCCCTCTTCTCCACATGGAGGCAGGTACTGAGTACACCATATCCGCTTACGTCCGTGCTACGTCTTACCAGTCCGGTCGTATTCCGTCAGTGTCATTTACGATAGGTGACGCACAGACCGTAGATGCACAGACTGTAACTCTGCTTGAAGCTCAGCAGATTACAAACACCCGGTATGAGAAAGTGGAAGTGAAGTACACACCGGAGGTCAGCGGCGACTACAGCGTTGCCCTTCAGGTTACTTGTAACCTCTCTTCAAGCGGCTTCGTGATGGTTGACGACTTCACGGTCGATGAAGAAGGCGGCACTGCCGGGCCTCCTGCAGAGGAGTGGAAGCCGTCGATACCTTACGCTGAGAACTTCGACGATGCCGGGCATTACGACGGAGTAGGCAACCTGCCGATAGGCTGGTACTCAAGCGGCGAGTCGCCTTTCTTCACGGCAAGCTCTCAGTCGATACCGGCTGTGTCAGGACAGTATTACATGATGACCACAAGTTCTGTCATAGCTGACCGCCGCGACATAGCTTACTCTCCGCTGCTCGAAATGGAGGCAGGAAAGAATTATACAGTATCGTTCTATCTGTGCATGCCCGGCGCAGTGGCTGCACCGAAGTTTAAGTTCACCGTAGGCCGGGACCAGGCATCAGACATGCAGGAGACAACCCTGCTTGAGGTGAGCGAGAAGATACCGGACTGGAAGCGTTACGAATTCACCTTCACGCCCGAGACTACCGGCGAATACAGCTTCGCTTTCTGGGCTTGCTCTGACGGGGCTAACGACGGCTACATCTGCATAGACAACTTCAGGCTGAGCCTTGCCGACGAGGCGTTTGTCCCCGAGGCAGGATTCCAGTTCGGCAACACGCTGCACTCAATCTTCACAGGCAACTCTGTGGTATATCCCGGGCAGGCAATCAAGTTAATCAACACGACAGACGGCGCCGGAACCTATGAGTGGAGCGTTGACAAGGCAGGCGCCTGGATTTCTGACGCTGCGGCCATCAACCCGACAATATCATTCAGCGCGGCAGGCTCTTACACCGTAACCCTGAAGGCCGCCAACGACGGCGGCGCGACTGAAGCTTCACGGACAATCCGCGTGGCGTTCCCTGAAGCGGGCGACACTGACGCATGGCAGACCACTGACGACGCTACCGACAAGCTGTTCCAGCAGGACGCCGTGCCGGCGTTCCTTGATGACGGAACGGTTGAGGACGTCTACACTTACGGGACTTACCAGAACTATGTTGTCGGAGTTAACCGGTATTACCGCGCCTTTGCCGAGCGTTTTGAGGTTCCGGCAGGCTGCAGAATGGATCTTACGAGCATCACGTTCAACTCGATGGAATATTATCTGTTCGACCAGCAGGTAGGAATCTATGACGACAACGGTAACTTTGTAGGCAACAGCACGTTCGACAGGGACAAGCAGATGAGCGTTGTCATTTATCCCGAGAAGGACGGCAAGCCCGACACCGACAACCCGCTGTACATCAAGACCGATCTTATAAGCAACATCATCGTGGACGACTACAAGCCGGTGCGCATCGCCGTCAAATTCGACGAGGCTGTTCCGGTAGACGGTACGTTCTATGTAGCTCTCGAGTTTGACCCGCTCACCATCGAGCCGTTCGACCCAGAGATTCTCTCACGCTCTTACTTCGGCGGTGACACGCGTGTTCACGCCAACGGCCAGACCACCCTTTGGGTTAAGCCTGAGGCAGCCATACCGGGCAGCGAGTTCGAGAAGACGGGCAAGCTTGGCGAATATTGCCGCGCTGACGAGTTCTCACGCGAGCTTACAGGCTACAGCTTCTGCGTAATGCCGTGGGTTACTTACGGCGAGAGCGTGCCTACGGGCATCAGCGAGAGCGTAGTTGACGGGAACGGCGTAAAGGTATCAGTATCACTTGACGGCAACAACTTCAGACTTGACGGTCTCAAGGCCGGCAGCAACGTGCGCGTCTACTCAGCAAGCGGTGCGGCTGTGTTCGCGGGCAAGTCAGCAGGCAGCGGCATCGTTATCCCTGCCGGCAACTGGACCAAGGGCATATACATCATCTCGGCAGGCGGCCGGTCGTTTAAGGTAATAAAGTAATGACCGTAACAAACAAGAAAAACAAAGATAATGAAAAGGCTAATAAAATAACACCGGACAAAAAGTGAATATCTTAAGTAAAATAGCTTTCTCCACACTGATGTGCGCGGCAGTGACCGCAGCAACGGCGGCCGGTGACGGAGCGTGGAAAAACCGCAGAGCCGCACGCGGCTCTGCGGCAGCCCAGACCGGCGGCTGCCGCCTGCAGCGCATGGCTGTAAAAGGCGATCTGCAGAACATGGTCAAGCTGTCTGCAAAAAAGGCTCAATCACCGTTCGAAAGAGCACAAACCGAGACGCAAACGGCCATCTCTGAGGACTTCAGCCTGATGACGTCGGGAGCAGTGGGCGCGCCGGACCTTGAGACCAACATCATCAGCAGCGACGGCTACATCTATTATGACTATGTGCAGACATACGGCTGGACAGGAATAAACGTCTATCAGGCGGGCGGTGCCTGCTACCTGGCTGACGGCACTGCGGCTCTTCTCTGCACGCCGATATTGGATCTATCGGATGCCGGCGGAGCGTTTAATGTCAGAGTAGGATTCAGGGCTGAAACTGCAACTAAATTTTACATAATGGCCGGAGTATCCGGAGGTTATGCTGTTAGCGGCGGATATGTAGAAGCCGTTGACGAGTGGAGATATGTTGATGTATCCCTGACGGGCGGCCAGGCGCAGACAATGATACAGTTCTTCGGTGACGCTCCGGTGTACATCGACTATGTTTGCGTTACTCAAGATGTTGAGGTTGAAGAGCCCATGTCAATCCCGGCTCCGGGCAGCGGGTCGGCAACCGACATAACAGAGACCGGCTTTACGGCCAACTGGAGTGCAGTGACGGGCGCCACGTCTTACCTTCTCGATGTGTTCCATTACGCTCAGGACAACGAGAAAGTGTACGCCCTTACCGACCGGAAGGTTGACGGCACCACTTACAGCGTGAGCGGGCTTGAGCCTGGCCACATATACTTCTTCACCGTGCAGGCCACCAACGGCACGCTGACATCAGTCGAGTCACAGCAGGTATTGGTGAAAGAGGCTTCGGCATCGGTGGGCACGCCCACGGCCTTGGCAGCCGCGGATATCACTTCTGATGGCTTCCGCGCCAACTGGACGGCAGCCGAGAACGCCGCGTGGTACAATCTGTACACCTACTCTTATCATCCGATAGCAGAGACAGGCACGTTCAACGTTGAGAACGAGACATTCGACGGATTTACCGAAGGCACGATGGACAGTCCGCTGTACAACGGCCTTGACGCCATGCTCAACGGCTACACCGAGCATCCTGACTGGGAAGGCGTTACCACGATGAGCTGTGACGGCATGATAGGTCTGCGCAACTATTATTCACTGATGGGCTATTATTCAACCCTCTACAGCCCCATCTATTATGTAGGCACGGCATCACAGCTGGGCAAGGTTACGGTGAAAATCGCGGCCGCACGCGATGCCGCATGCTCTGACGGCACACAGCTCGGCGTGGCCTGCGTCAATGCCGATGACATGGACGCTGAGCCGCAGTGGCAGCTCAAGACGTTTACAAACAGCGTGGAGACGTTTGAGTTCACGTTAGACTCTTATCCCAACTATTTCATCGCCGTGGCTTTCGCCGACCCGGAGAACACCGATTACGGCACCACAGGCACCGTATGGATTGACGAGGTGCAGATAAGTCAGGAGCTGCATGCCGGCGATGTTTTCAGCCGAATGCACTCGGCGGATGTTGTGTTTGACGCCACATCGTTCTACGTGGCCACACCTGACGGCGGCGACGACTCTTACTCATACTTCGTCCAGGCGATAACCAACGGCTCGCAGGGCATCATCAGCTCCGACTATTCTAACGAGGTATATGTAGACAATCTGCCGTCTGGCGTCACAAATGTCGAAGCCGGCAGCGGTGTCAGCGTTAGCGGAGCCGACGGCATGTTAACCGTCACGCTCAGCAACGACAGCCCGATAAGCGTGTACAGCGTTTCAGGGACAGCCGTAGCCGGCGTGAGCGGCCGTCAGGGTGTCAACCGCATACCGGTAGCCAATGGACTGTATATCGTCAAGACAGACTTTGGGGTAACTAAAGTGATAGTAAGATAATCAGTGACATATTGCATACGGCCTCTCAACGGGCCGTATGCTTCGTTCTGAGAACATGAAAAAGGCAGTGTGGAATCCGCTCCACACTGCCTTTTTCATTTTAGCAGACGAGCAGACAAGGAGATTTGCATTCTTTCTTAATTCTTCACTCTTAACTCTTAATTGACAAAGTCAAATCTCCTTGTCTGCTTGTCCCTTGTCAACTTGTCAACTTGTTTACTGCCTACCGTTCCGCTCCCAACCGCCGCATGAGTCTGCGGTTGAACATGCAGACGAGGCCGGCGATGACGAACGGGATGCTGAGCAGCTGGCCCATGTTGAGCGGCATGCCTGCCTCGAACGGCTCCTGGATGTCCTTGGTGAACTCGATGAAGAAGCGGGCCGCGAATATCAGCGTTATGCACAGGCCGAAGAAGAAGCCCGTGCCAACGCGCTGCGGCTGCTTGCGGTACATATACCAGCCCACGAAGAAGAACAGGGCGTAGGCAATGGCCTCGTAGAGCTGGCCCGGGTGGCGCGGATACATGTCTACGCGCTCGAAGACGAACGCCCACGGCACGTCGGTCACCTTGCCTATTATCTCAGAGTTCATCAGGTTGCCTAAGCGTATAAGGCAGGCCGTCACGGGCGTGGCTATGGCCACGTTGTCGAGCACGCGCCAGAGGTTCACCTTGGTGCGGCGCACGTACAGCCAGAGGGCAATTATCAGCCCGATAGTGCCGCCGTGGCTGGCCAGACCCTCGTAGCCGGTGAAGCGCCACGAGCCGTCCTGCATGAAGTGTATGGGCAGCACCATCTCTATAATGTGCCGCCATGATGACAGGAAGTAGTCAGGCTCGTAGAACAGGCAGTGGCCCAGGCGCGAGCCGATGAGTATGCCGATGAAGCAGTAGATGAAGAGCGGGTCGAACAGTTCGGGCTTTATCTTCTGCTCATTGTACAGCCGCCTCACTATGAGGTAGGCCGCCAGCAGGCCGAGCAGCCAGCACAGCGAGTACCACCTCAGCGCAAATCCGCCGATGCGGAACGCCACGAGGTCGGGGTTCCACATAATGTATAATAATTCATAATTCATAATTCATAATTCATAATTCATAATTCATAATTCATAATTCATTGTCAGTGTCCAGTGATTTGATACTGTCATCCACCCAATTGTGAATTATGAATTATGAATTATGAATTAAATTAAACATTGAACCTGAAGTGCATGATGTCGCCGTCCTGCACGACGTAGTCCTTGCCCTCGATGCCCAGTCTGCCGGCCTCGCGCACGGCTGCCTCAGAGCCGTACTTGATGTAGTCGTCATACTTAATCACCTCGGCGCGGATAAAGCCCTTCTCGAAGTCTGAGTGGATTACGCCGGCGCACTGCGGAGCCTTCCAGCCCTTCTTGAATGTCCACGCCTTCACCTCCATCTCGCCGGCGGTGATGAACGTCTGGAGATTCAGCAGGGCGTAGGCCTTCTTGATAAGGCGGTTCACGCCGCTCTCCTCAAGGCCTAATTCGTCGAGGAACAGCTTCTTGTCATCATAGTCCTCAAGCGAGGCGATGTCCTCCTCGGTCTTGGCGGCTATCACGAGCACCTCGGCGCCCTCCTCCTTGGCAATCTCCTCAACGCGGCGGCTGTAGCCGTTGCCCGTCTTGGCCGACGCCTCGTCAACGTTGCACACGTAGAGCACGGGCTTGGCCGTCAGCAGGAAGAGGTTGCGCGCGGCCTCCTGCTCCTCCTTGCTGTCAAACTCGACGATGCGCGCGTTCTTGCCCTGCCCGAGCACTTCCTTGTAAGCCTCCAGCACGGCCACCTCCACCTTGGCGTCCTTGTTGCCCGTGGCGGCCACCTTCTGCTGCTTGCTGAGGCGGCTCTCTATCGTCTCAAGGTCCTTAAGCTGCAGCTCGGTGTCGATAATCTCCTTGTCGCGTATCGGGTCTATAGAGCCGTCAACGTGGGTTATGTTGTCGTCGTCAAAGCAGCGCAGCACATGGATTATGGCGTCAGTCTCGCGGATGTTGCCGAGGAACTTGTTGCCCAGGCCCTCGCCCTTGCTTGCGCCCTTCACCAGTCCGGCGATGTCAACAATCTCGCACGTGGCCGGCACGATGCGTCCCGGGTGGACAATCTCGGCCAGCCGTGTCAGCCGCTCGTCAGGCACGGTAATCATGCCCACGTTAGGCTCAATGGTGCAGAAAGGGAAGTTGGCGGCCTGCGCCTTGGCGCTCGACACGCAGTTGAAAAGAGTAGACTTGCCCACGTTAGGCAGTCCTACTATACCACATTTTAATGACATATCCTATGAACGTTTATATTCTCTGTGTGCAAAGGTAATGCAAAATTTCGATTATCAGCAACTAATTTGTTTACTTTTCACCGTTCCGGCGGATTTGTATTCCGTAGGGACGGTGAACACGTTGCTGACGACTTGCTTGCTGAAAGGTTGTGTTCGGCCTGATAAAAGGCCATGTTTTGCAACGCTAAACGTGGCCTTCCGTAATTTATTGAGTGTCAGGATGTTGCGCATCAAATAATTAAGAGTTGAGAATTAAGAAACAGCAGGCACGACACGGGCAGGCTTTTGAATTTAAGAATTGAGAATTAAGATTTAAGAGAAATGCAGGTCTTCTTGTCTCCTTGTCCCTTGTCTGCTTGTCTGCTGAAATTAAAAACAATGTTAAATAATAATTACTTTTTCACGCTTGATACGTCATATATACAAATAACGTAATCTTTTTAACTTAACATACATCTTATGAACAGGAAAACATTGGCAGTTGCGGCCTTGGCCATGTGCTCGGGACCGCAGGCGGTTATGGCCCAGTATCCCGAGCTTACGAAGGAGGGAAAGGCCAGGATTGACTCGTTGACCAAGGTCTGGACAGCTCACTCTGACTCGGCCTGGGCGGTAGCGTTCCCGATAGTAAAGAAAGAGGCCATGGAGAACGGCCGCCCCTACGTGCCCTGGGCATGGCGTCCGTATGACCTCAAGCAGGCTAAGATACCGGCATTCCCCGGCGCTGAGGGCGGCGGCATGTACACCGCCGGCGGCCGCGGCGGCAAGGTGCTCGTCGTAACCAATCTTAACGACGACGGCCCCGGCTCGTTCCGCTGGGCCTGCGAGCAGGGCGGCGCGCGCATCATCGTGTTCAACGTGTCGGGTATCATCTGGCTCAAGACTCCTGTCATCCTGCGCGCTCCCTACGTTACCATTGCCGGGCAGACCGCCCCGGGCGACGGTGTCTGCATAGCGGGGCAGTCGTTCCAGGTGAACACTCACGACGTTATAGTGCGCCACATGCGCTTCCGCCGCGGCGCGACGAGCGTGTGGTACCGTGAGGACTCGTTCGGCGGAAACCCCGTGGGCAACATCATGATTGACCACTGCTCGTGCGAGTGGGGCCTCGACGAGAACATCTCGTTCTACCGCCACATGTTCGACATGGGCGACGGCAAGCCCTCACGCAAGGAGCCTACCGTCAACGTGACCATTCAGAACACTATCTCGGCAAAGGCTCTCGACACGTATAACCACGCCTTCGGCTCGACTATCGGCGGCGAGAACACCACGTTCATGCGTAACCTCTGGGCCGACAACACCGGCCGTAACCCGTCGATAGGCTGGGGCGGAGTGTTCAACTTCGTCAACAACGTTATATACAACTGGGTTCACCGCACGGCTGACGGCGGCGAGTTCTCCACGATGAGCAACTTCATCAACAACTACTACAAGCCCGGACCGCTCACTCCGAAAGACTCTCCCGTGGGCTACCGCATCGTAAAGAGCGAGAGCCGCAGCCAGAAGCTGTTCCCCTACGCTCAGTATGGCCGCGTCTACGCTGACGGCAACATCATCGAGGGCAACGGGAAAGTGACCAAGGACAACTGGGACGGAGGCGTACAGACCGCCGACAAAGACGGCAGGCTTGACCCCGATGAGCTGGCTCTGATGAAGTCTGACGAGCCGTTCCCCATGCCCCACATGACCATTCTGCCCAAGGACAAGACGTTCGACTACGTGCTTGAGAACGTCGGCGCGACGCTGCCCACACGCGACATCGTTGACCGGCGCATCGTTGAGGAAGTGCGCACTGGCAAGGTTTACTACGTGAAGGAGCTGCCCAAGGACAACCCCTACGGCGACCACTGGGGCATGAGCGACCGCTCTATGAACGAGGAGGGTCTCTTCAAGTACCGCCGTCTGTCCAAGGACTCTTACAAGTTAGGCATCATCACCGACCCGCGACAGATGGGCGGATACCCGGAATACAAGGGTGAGCCGCGCGTCGATACCGACGGCGACGGCATGCCGGACGACTGGGAGATTGCTGCCGGGCTGAACCCAAACGACCCGTCGGACGCCAACGGCGACTGCACCGGCGACGGATACACCAACATAGAGAAGTATATCAACGGCATCAGCACCAAGGTTAAGGTTGACTGGACCGACCTCAAAAACAACTACGACACCCTGGCCGGCAAGACCAGCCTGTACTGACTGATAAATGTCAGGCTGCCGCACGAGGCGGCAGCCCGCACCGGTGGACAAGAAAGCCCCGGAGAACCAGGCGGTTCTCCGGGGCTTTCTTAACGGGTCAGAATCATCCGTGCATCGCATTATGCGTCCCCGCGGTGCGGCGTATCAGATCAGCCCCTCACGTAATGCGGCATCTCGTCGGGGATTACCATTGATATTTCAACTAATCCGGCCACCTTTCCGCCGTCAGTGTAAGCCGTCTGGTAAACCATTTTCCTGACGCCGTGCTTCTCGATGGTGTACGCGTTGGTGCCGCCGGATGCCAGCAGCCCGCGTATTATCTCGCGCGAGCGCTCGTTGTGGCAGTCCATCAGGTCCTTCCCGATCAGGTCTCCGTGCTTGGCGTACGTCTCGCGCGACTTCCGGTTCATATACACAATCCTGGCTTCAGCGTCGCATACAGTTACGGCGCAGTTCATTCCCTCAGCCCAGTCAAAGTTGTTCATCTTTTTCAGTTGTTTTTTGTCCGTTATTATTTATTGTTTTATTAAAAGCAGCTTTATTGTTGATGCCGTGTGTTTTTATTTGCTTGTTTTATGGAGTATGTATGGTGTGCAAAGGTATTGAAAATTCTTTATCGTATGAAAAAAACGTCATATTTATAGCCTTTTTTAAATTATAAGCCTGTCTGGCTTGCAGATCCGGCAATAAACATTTACCTTTGTACCGGTGCGTTGCTTTTTGTGCGTGCCGCATTTTTTTGATATAAAGAAGCGTTTGTCTTATAGTACAATCGGAAACATAGGAAATTTTATGCCCGGCACAAAGGCTGTTTTGACTGAAGGGCATAGTGCAAGGGCTACGGTTGTGTCCGACACGGAAGTTCCGGCCGGAGAATAATTGCCGGATGTTTTTTAACGTCTTCGCGGCATCTTGTTTTTCAATGACTTCGTTTTGCCGCCTTTCGGTGTATGAAAGGCGGCGGATGAGCGTATAAAAGGCGGCATCCCGTAACGGGAGATGCCGC
>C._urophasianus_2_cecum__coassemble_280_pt1 | contig 10119 bp, 12 predicted proteins | sample C__urophasianus_2_cecum__metabat2_low_PE_008 | metagenome-assembled genome bin C
TTCAGAGTGGCTAAGATTTATGCGTATCCCCATTGATTTTCTACTGCCCCATTATCATGGCATCAACACAGCGCCATTTGGCATAAAAAAGAGAGCGGCCAACTGACCGCTCTCAACCAACACAAAAACTAAACTAGACTTAATTAGACATCTTCAAGATTTTCACAAACCCTGAATGGTCTCTGCAAAAATACTGCTTTTATTTTGTAATGCAAAAAAATTGTTTGTTTTTTCTGCACTTTTTGCGTTAAAAAACTATATTTTTGATGTTTTATTCAATAAAAATTCATCTAATATGGTCATGGCTGCCATCGCCTCAACTATCGGCACTGCTCTGGGCAGTACGCACGGGTCGTGTCGTCCGCGGGTCTTTAGTGTAGTCTCGTTGCCGTCGATGTCCACCGTGGGTTGTTCTTTTAGAAGCGTCGCTACGGGCTTGAACGCTATGCGGAAGTAAATGTCCTGGCCGTTGCTTATGCCTCCCTGAATGCCTCCGCTGAGGTTTGTCAGTGTGCAGACGCGCCCTTCTCGGTTTACGAAAATGTCGTTGGCTTCGCTTCCCCGCATACCAGTCAGTGCGAAACCGGCGCCGAACTCAATGCCTTTTACGGCGTTGATGCCGAGCATCGCGTAGCCTAACGCCGCATGAAGTTTGTCAAATTCAGGCTCACCAATCCCCGCGGGGCAGCCTTGTATGACGCAGGTTATAGTTCCGCCGACGGTGTCTCCCTCGGCTTTCACTGATTTAATGAGCCGTATCATGTCCCCGGCTTTCTGCTGGTCGGGACATCTTACGATGTTGTTATCCGCTTTTGACAAGTCGTATTTGCGGTAGTCGTTGTCCAGAACGATGTCGCCCACCTGTGAGGTGTACGCCGTTATGCTTATGCCGAGCTGCCTTAGGGCGAGCTTTGCCACGGCTCCGGCCACGCAGCGGCTTATCGTAATGCGTGCCGACGAGCGTCCGCCGCCGCGGTGGTCACGTGTTCCGTACTTCTCTGTATAGGTGAAGTCGGCGTGTGACGGGCGGAAAACACCGCGCATATTGTCATAGTCAGACGAGCGCTGGTTAGCGTTTCTCACGATAAAACCTATCGGGCATCCCGTTGACTTGCCCTCAAACACTCCGCTTAACAGCTCTACCCGGTCACTTTCTCGGCGGTCAGTGGTGATTGAGCTTTGCCCCGGTCTGCGGCGGTCAAGCTCTGATTGTATGAACTCAAGGTCGATGTCAAGACCGGCCGGACAACCGTCAATCACACCGCCGACGGCTTCTCCGTGGCTTTCTCCGAACGTAGTGAGGCGGAAAAGATGACCGAAAGTGTTGCGCATCATACCTTATTTAATATTAAAGACAAGTGAGACAAACGCTGAGGGGTAACCTGATGTCAGTTCTTATGGCAGCAGCCACCCTCGTGGCCGTGGTGATGATGACCGCAGCAGCCGCCTTCATGGTGGTGGCCTTCACATCCTCCGTCGCCATGGTGGCAGCATCCGTCGCCCTCACCGTGGTGTCCGCAGCAGCAGCCTTCACCGCTCATGCGGTTGATAAGACCCTGAATTTCATCGTTTGTAGCCTCGCGAGACTCTACGATGTGTCCCTTGAAGTTGAGCGTCTTGCCGGCTAACGGGTGGTTAAGGTCAATCTTTACCTTATCGTCACTTATAGCGAGAACGCGTCCGAGGAACCTGTTGCCGTCCTCATTCTGCAAGGGTACGATGGCATCCTTATATATATTGTCATGGTCAAAGTGGCCGTTTATGCTGAAGATGCTCTTGTCCAGGTCGAGCACATGCTCCTGCTCATAGTCGCCGTAAGCATCGTCTTTCCGGAGAGTGAAGTCAAATTCGGCACCGGTCTCAAGTCCGGCAACCTCTTTTTCGAATGCATCGAGGGTTATGCCGTAGCCGCTTATGAACTGGAACGGCTGCTTGTCAGTAGCCTCTTCAACGAGTTTGCTCTCTCCGTTGTCAACCGTGTACAGCTTATAAGCCACAGCGATGTATTTGTTCAGATTATTTCCCATTTTCTTTTTGATGATTGTTTATATGTGCAAAAGTATGCAATTTTTCCGAGAAAGGTGTCCGTCCGGGTAAAGAATTTACTTTTTTACTGGCATTATGGAGAAATTCATGGCTGTGCTGCCTTCAGCCTTGTTGAGGAATAGTCAGTGCAGAAGCATTCTTACATTAATATATTACCGCACGTGAACAACGGGTGAAACTTCGGTAAACAGCTTTTATTATCAACGGCCGCAGAGCACGAAAATGTCTGTAATTTATATGAGTTCTTTATAATAAAAAAGCTGTAATGGCTGTGGAAACGGCTATGGCGTGACAATGTGTCATTGTATGTAGCACGTTCGTAACGTTTTTGTATTGTCATTGTTAGATTTCCCGTCATTTGTTGTACAGTATTTGATTTAGGTCAAAAAAGTAAGCTGTTAACGCAAACAGTGTGACATTTTCCATTGTGGAACGCAGGAATGGTTGTATATTTGCACCGTCGAAAGACAAAAAGAGATAATTAACAGGATAACGGGCTGAGGCGATTCGTGAGAAAAGAACTGATGCCCAAAGGTAAAAGAAAAATTTAAGGATTATGAAAAGATTGTTTTTAACCGTTGTAGCCGTGCTCAGCATGACTATGACATTTGCAGAGAACGAGAAGTTGAACAGCACAGAGAACGCAAGTGCTTACAACATGTCTGTCAACTATGACAAGCTTGCTGACTGTCTGAGTCTGTCTATCGACCAGGCTGAAGCCGTGCAGGACATCCACAAGTCATTCTGCGCAGACATGATGAACGCCGCTGCCGCTAACTCAGACGAGCGCAAAGGCATGGTCAAGAAGGCAATCGAGAAGGATCTGAAGTACATGCGTTACGTACTCACAAAGGATCAGTACCGCAAGTATCTGATGCTGCTGAACGCAACGTTCACAAACCGTGGTTTGGAAAAGTAATTTTAATCTGATATTAAAAGGCCGTATACCGTCACAGGTGTACGGCCTTTTTTATGCCCGTGCTACCTGTATTTAAGTATTTGCAGAAACCCTATTTTTAGGTATTGTGGAGTGTCTTGATTTCGTCTATCTTTGCAGGCGTAAAACGATTAATAATTAAAAGACAGACGAAAATGAAAAAAACTTGTATAATCTACGGTTCCTCTACCGGAACATGCCAGGCCATCGCCGAGAAGATAGCCGGCAAGTTAGGCATAGCTCAGGCTGATGTTTACGATGTTGCGAACATCTCTGCCGATACGGTAAGTGCTTACACCAACCTTATTCTTGGAACATCCACATGGGGAGCGGGTGAACTTCAGGACGACTGGTATGGCAGTATTGAGACTCTTAAGTCTGCTGACTTGTCGGGAAAGACCATCGCCCTGTTCGGTTGCGGCGACAGCGAGTCTTACAGTGACACGTTCTGCTCGGCCATGGGTGAGATATACGATGTCCTGAAAGACAGCGGGGCAAAGTTCGTTGGACAGGTTTCCACCGACGGTTACACCTATGACGACTCTGCCGCCGTGGTTAACGGGCAGTTCGTCGGCCTGGCTCTTGACGACGTGAACGAGGACGACAAGACCGATGCCCGCATCGATGCATGGACAGACTCGATAAGTAGCTCTCTTTGAAACAGCTGACACTTAACCTCCACAGTGAGGAGTAAAAGCCCCTCCCGGTCTCCCTGTGGGGAGGAGGTGTGATTGCTGAGAGATAATATTATCCCTCCCCACAGGGGAGGTTAGGAGGGGCATCTTTTAAAAAAACAGACGTATGCAGACAGAGATAATGCCACCCGACATGAAGGTATTGATGAACCATATTTACGGATACAATAAAGGCGTGCGCCGCATGGTGCTGTTCACCTTCAGCAAGAAGTACGAGGAATATGCCGTCAGTCGCCTGCCGTGGCGCGGAAGATCATGATACTACACACGTAAGATAAACTTTTTTAAAAATCTTGTTCGCTAAATAAAATTCATAATGTTTTTGTATAACTGACGTATGGCCGGCTGTGAAGTCGGCCATATGCCGTTTTTACAGTCTGTTACTTTACGACTGGCTGTAAGAACGTGCTGCCGTTATCTACAGATGTAAGGCTGACTTCAGGCAAAGCATTACCGACGGCTTTGCAGAAGACGGCAAACGGCGTTGTAAAAGGCCGTGTATTGTCTTGCAAAAGGTGACCTTTAGGAGGCTGAAAGGTAACCTTTTACTTTGTAAGCAAACGCCGGCGAAAATATTACAGACGATGTCGGGAATGGCAGATGAAGTTTTTATTGATAAGGAAACAGGCTTGAAAAGTTACGGTTTTCACTACTTACGCAATGTGAAACAGATTTACTGTGAAGTTAAGAGGAGCAATTCTGGTGGTTTGTTGATGCGAAGCCATGAAGCCGTAAAAATATTTCCGCTATTTCTTGCGTCAACAAATAAAAAGCGTTATCTTCGCAAATAAATAAAACGGGACAGCAATGATTGATTATTTTGCAGCTAACTTGTGGCAGCTTTGGGTGCTGATAACAGTTCTTTGCCTTATCATCGAGCTTACCTCGGGTGACCTTTTCGTCCTTTGTTTCTCGTTGGGTGCGCTGGTGACGGCCGTTATTTCAGCTCTTGGCTTGGGCTTTTACGGTCAGTTGGCGGTGTTTGTTGCCGCCTCGGTGCTGTCGATAATCTTCGTAAGACCTTCGTTGGTGAAGCGTCTGCACGGGCGCAGGAAGGAGCGGCTGAGCAACGCCGATGCCCTGATAGGCCGCACGGGGCGCGTCAGCGAGGCGATAGAGAAGGGCGGGTACGGCCGCGTTGCCATTGACGGGGATGACTGGAAGGCAGTCTCTGTGGACGGTTCTTACGTGCCGTTGGGGCAGAACGTCCGCGTTGTTGGCCGTGAAAGCATTATAATAACGGTGGAAAAGGCATAGTTGAATTAAGTAACAAGCAGACAAGTAACAAGCAGACAAAGAGATTTGCATTTATCTTATGAAGTTAGGGAAGTTAAAGAAGCCCCTCCTAACCTCCCCTTGTGTGGAGGAACTATATTACCTTAATCCTCAAATCTCTCTCCCCACAGGGGAGAGTTGGAGAGGGGCTCCAATTATGAATTATGAATTATAAATTATAAACCATGAACATCATCATTTACGTTTTGATTGCCCTTATTATCTGTGCAATCGTGTTACTGAAGAAAAGTCTTGTCATAATACCGCAGTCTGAGACTAAAATCATAGAGCGGTTGGGCAAGTATTACGCTACATTGAAGCCCGGAATAAACATCATTATACCGTTTATCGACCGTGCGAAGGAGATTGTCGCCATACGCAGGGGCCGCTACGTGTACACCAACTCAATAGACTTGCGTGAGCAGGTGTATGACTTTGACAAGCAGAACGTCATCACCAAGGATAATGTTCAGACCCAGATAAACGCTCTGCTGTACTTCCAGATAGTAGACCCGTTCAAGGCTGTTTACGAGATCAGCAACCTTCCCAACGCCATAGAGAAGCTGACGCAGACCACGCTGCGTAACATCATAGGCGAGCTGGAGCTTGACCAGACGCTCACTTCGCGTGACACTATCAATACAAAACTGCGCGCCGTGCTCGACGATGCCACCAACAAGTGGGGCATCAAGGTAAACCGCGTTGAGCTTCAGGACATTACTCCGCCTGAAAGCGTGCTCCAGGCAATGGAGAAACAGATGCAGGCCGAGCGTAACAAACGCGCCACCATTCTTACGAGTGAGGGTGATAAGGCAGCCGCCATATTGAAGTCGGAGGGTGAGAAGACTGCCATTATCAACAAGGCTGAGGCCGACAAGCAGATGGCTATACTTAATGCTGAGGGCGAGGCGCAGGCCCGTATACGCAAGGCTGAGGCCGAGGCGATAGCCATTGAAAAGATAACCGCGGCCGTAGGAAAGAGCACCAATCCGGCCAACTACTTGCTTGCGCAGAAGTATATCAAGATGCTTGAGGACGTGGCGGCGGGCGACAAGACCAAGACTGTTTACCTGCCGTATGAAGCAACGAACCTTATGGGCAGCATAGGAGGCATCAGGGAACTGTTTAAAGATGAGTGATTGTCTGTCTTTTTTTTAAGTAGTTAGAGAAGTAAAAGAAGTTATCACTCGCTTCGCTCGTTAGAAGTTAAAGCCAAATGCTTTGCTTCTTATCAGCCAATTATGAATTGTGAATTATGAATTATGAATATGAATTATAATATTTGTATCGTTGCCGGAGCACGCCCTAACTTCATAAAGGTGGCTCCGCTGGTGCGTGTGATAGTAAAGGCGCAGGCCGAAGGGCATGCCGTTGATTACCGTTTAGTGTATGCCGGGGCAGAGAATGACCCCACGCTTGAGCCTTCGCTGTTTGAGGATTTGGGCATACAGCACCCTGATGTTTACCTTGGTGTTGACTGTGTCAACCTTAACGAGCTGACAGGCCGGGTTATGTCAGAGTTTGAGAAGTATCTTGACACCAACCCGACTGATGTCGTTATCGTTGTTGACGACCTCGCCTCGACAATGGCTGTTGCCATAGTGACGAAGAAACACGGCGTAACCTTGGCGCATCTCGTGGCCGGAACGCGCTCGTTTGACATCAGTATGCCTAAGGAAATCAACCGTCTTGTCATCGACGGACTGTCTGACCTGCTCTTCACTGCCGGCATTGGCAGCACCAGTACGGCGACACGTGAAGGTGCGGAGATGTCAAATGTCTATATGGTAGGCAACATCTTGATGGACACTTTGCGCTTTAACCGCACGCGCCTTGTACGTCCTTCGTTGTTTGATAAGTGCGGGCTTAAGGAACATGAGTATATCGTTTTCACGCTGAACCGCAAGGCCTTGCTTGCCGGCAGAGACAATCTCGGGCGCATGCTCGATGCCCTTTGCACGTCGGCGGGCGATGTAAAGATAATCGCTCCGTTGCGTGACGCGGCTAAGGATGTGGTCAGCGGGCTTGTGAAAGGCCATGACAACTTCATCATCGTGCCGCCGCTTTCATATTTGGAGTTCGGCTATCTTACCGCCAATGCAACGGGAATAGTCACCGATTCAGGCAATGTTGCCGAAGAAGCGACGTTCAACGGTGTGCCGTGCATAACGCTTAACAGTTACACTGAGCATATAGAGACGGTTAAGTCTGGCTCAAACGTTCTTGTAGGCGAGGATGCAGGCAAGCTGGCAGATGCCGTAACCGGCATGGTCAGAGGGCAATGGAAACAGTGCTCGCTGCCCGACCGCTGGGACGGACGTACCGCAGAGCGCATCCTGCAAATACTTTTAGACCTGAAAAAAGATTGATAAAGGAAGAAAGATAGGAGTTTGTAAAAATATAAAATAATGGAAAGAAAGATTGCTTTGATAACCGGCGCGACGAGCGGTATAGGCGAAGCCTGCGCCAGGAAGTTTGCCGAGGGAGGCTATGACCTTATCCTCACAGGGCGTAATGTTGACAAGCTGAAGGCCGTTGAACAGCAGGCAAGACAGCGCGGAGCCGATGTTCTGACGTTGGTGTTTGATGTTCGCGACCGTAAGGCGGCTACGTCTGCCGTAGAGTCGCTTACGGGCAAGTGGGCTGTCATCGATGTGTTGATAAACAATGCAGGTCTTGCGCTCGGTCTGGACAAGGAATATGAGGGCAACATGGACGACTGGGAGACGATGATTGACACCAACATCAAGGGACTGCTGACGATGACCCGCCTCGTTGTTCCACGTATGGTGGAGCGCAATAAGGGGCACGTGATAAACATAGGTTCGGTTGCAGGCGATGCCGCTTACGCTGGAGGCAATGTCTATTGTGCCACGAAGTCTGCCGTAAAGGCCATCACCGACGGTCTGCGCATTGATGTTGCGCACACGGCGGTACGTGTAACCAATGTCAAGCCGGGGCTTGTCGAGACCAACTTCAGCGTAATCCGTTTCCACGGAAGTCAGGAGCGGGCAGACAATGTGTATAAAGGCATACAGCCGTTGACGGGCGATGACATAGCCGACGTTACACTTTATGCCGCCAATGCGCCTGAGCACGTGCAGATAGCAGAGGTGCTTGTGCTGGCAACTCATCAGGCCAACGGCACCGTTATAGACCGTAATCCCGACAGAGTGGAGCACTTATCGTGAAGTAACGGTATGTAAAATCAATACGGGGAGTTGCGTTTGCAACTTCCCGTATTGATTTTATATCTGTTCAGTCAGTTTATTTCACTACATATTTCTTATCTCCAACGATGTAGATACCTTTGCTTAGACCCTCAGTAGCCTTGTCCTTTTCCACGTCAGAACGCACTTTCACGCCCGTTATAGTGTACACGTCAACCTCTGAAGGTTCTTTTGTCGGCACAACAACGGTTATTCCTGTTGAGTAGTTGTCATAGCTGAAGGCTACGTCCTGTTTGTCTCCCCAGATGTATTGCTCCAGCCCCGGATAGTCGACATACGGATTGCGGTTGTGCTGAATATCGTCAACAGCGTTGTTGCGGTCAATCTCTTTCTGACTTACGGGGTCTTCCTCAGCCCAGCGCAGCAGCATATTCAACGCCCATGTAGTGAAAGCCGGGTAGGCATTTCCGGCCAGCATGTCGCTTTTCCAGGTAGTAACGTTATGTTCACCTTCTTCATAACATGTAACCATATAGAAGTAAATGCGTGCGAAGTCACCCTTGTATTCATCGTTCGGCTCGAACACTGTGCCGCTGTATCCTTCTATTGAAGACGGTCCAATTTTGCTGAAACCTCCTTCTGACTTGTTTGTCGGGTTGTCTGTCTCACCGAATGGATTATTCCCGCGCAGACTGTTTACCCATTTGTCGGTCGGAACAATGTGCATTATATCTGTGTACATAAGTGTACTTTCATTATCATTTCCGAACCAACTCTTGGGCATAGAATGCTCACGGTTATAATATTGGTTTTCTTTACATTCTTTACCTTTGTCTTGGTCGGTACCGAACGTGAAGTTAGTTATACCGGAATACATATCCCAAACTTTTCCGTCCTCACGTACGTCTGTTGTATAAAAGGCATTCCAAAGCTGACTGAAACTAAGTCTCGTATGCTGATATATTATCTTGCCCATTGCCGTTTTCAGTTCCTGCCCTTTCTTTCCGTCGGCATCTTGATAATATGTTCCGGTGTTGTCCGGGCCTTGTGCAAACGTCAGTAAAGCGAAGCCTACTGATATTTGCAGCGTAGTTATTCGTTTAAAAATATTCATCTTTTCAGCCGTTTTATATTGTCTCCGTAACTTGTTGATATTCAATGCTTTGCAAAAGGCCGTCTCTTGGTCTCCAAAAGACCGTCATTTAGCTTGCGATTTGCCGTCTTTTGCAACGCGATTTACCGTCTATTAGAAAACGTATGGCTGCGTCATGCCTTGCTTTGATAGCTTATCGTGATGTAGGCTTGCCCCTTTTCTGCCATTCAAGTATGCCGCCTTTCAGGTCAATTACCTTAAAGCCCTTGTCTGTAAGCTGCCTGGCGGCATAAGCGCTGCGCTTGCCGCTGCGGCAATATACGGCTACCGTCTTGCCATTGTCAAGCACTTTGTCTGCCTTTTCGGTGAAGTCAGCCTGTTTGACGTCGATGTTTTTTATTCCGGCAGATGTTATATGTCCGGCATCAAACTCATCTTTTGTGCGGACATCAACTAATTGTACGGTGTCTGAAGAAATAACTTTCTCAAACTCATCGGCGTCTACAGTCTTGAATTTCTGCTGCCCGCAACTGCATGAGCAGCCTGCAAACAGAGCCATTATGGATAGTACCAGTTTGTTCATAATCAGTATGTAATTTAGCTTGATATGTAATCTTTAATGATACAAAGATACGTTTTTTGAACCAATGAAACGAAAAGCGCATGGTTTTTCGTTGTTTTTCATATATATGAAACAGCTTTTTCAATGTATGCTGAATCGTGTTACAATCGGCAGGTGGTCGCTGTATCCCTTGCGGTAACGCCAGCCCCGGTAGGTGCGTAATGGCTGCACACCGCCGTACTTGTCGTCAGGCTCAAGCATGAAAGGGGCATCGTTCACCCTGCATGATGACAGCATGGCTGCCAGAACGGGGCTTACAATTACGTGGTCGAGACTCTCCC
>C._urophasianus_2_cecum__coassemble_281_pt1 | contig 10119 bp, 8 predicted proteins | sample C__urophasianus_2_cecum__metabat2_low_PE_008 | metagenome-assembled genome bin C
TGATCACCGAGAGCAAAGTTATAGAATTATTCTGTATGGCAGATGATTTCTGCAAGTTTTTTGACGCAATGATGGCAAAATATACGCTTGCCAGTTGACTCTGCCGGGCTCTATATGTGGCCGAGATTATGGAATTTTATCAAGTAAAATTTTGAAAACATACAGATTTAGTTTACTTTTGCATAAATTTGAGCAGTAATTCATGAAAAGGTGTTTTTTAATAGGTGTTACCATTATCATAAGCATATCGCTTAACGCCCAACTGAAATGGAACTCATGCTATCAGGCATATATAAATCAATATAAAGATTTGGCAATAGCCGAAATGTTGAAATACAACATCCCGGCAAGTATAACACTGGCTCAGGGGTTGCTTGAGAGCGGTGCCGGAATGAGTGAGCTTGCCCGTAACGGTAATAATCACTTCGGCATAAAATGCCATGACTGGACAGGTAGCAAAACTTATCATGACGATGATGCTGAAAATGAATGCTTCAGGGCATACCGTGACGTTTATGAAAGCTATGAAGACCATAGCCGTTTCCTCTCACGTCAGCCGAGATACCGCAGTCTGTTTAAGCTCAAACGGACTGATTATAAGGGCTGGGCACGTGGCTTGAAGAAATGTGGATATGCTACAAGTCCCACATACGCAAAGCAACTTATCGCCATCATTGAGCTCTACAAGCTGCATGAGTATGATAAGGCAAAGAAATATGACAGGTTTATGGTTGATCGCTCTTCCGTAAAAGACGGTGGAATAGGTATAAATCTGCATCCGATACACGTCTACAATAAGAATTATTATCTGAACGCACGACCAGGTGACACATTCAAGTCAATCGCCAAGGAAGTAGGCATCTCATATAAGAAACTTGCTAAATATAATGAACGCGACAAGAACGACAAGCTTGTTCCTGGGGAGATAATTTATTTAAAGAAAAAGCAGAAGAAAGCAGATAAGGCCTATAAGAACAGACCTCATCGTGTCAAAGCAGGTGAGAGTATGTATTCAATAGCTCAATATTACGGCATACGTCTGAAGAATTTGTACAAGATGAATAATCTTTCACCAAATTATACAATACAGGTTGGAGACTTGCTGCGTGTAAGATAGACTTCCAGCAGCAAGACTCCAGATTGTGATGCTTTGAGATGTCAAAAATGAGTGGACGTAACGTGTTTGGTCAAATGTGCCCAATTTGTAACTAACCGTCATTACGTTAACTATAATTTAACATTTGAGAATACCAATAAACAAAGGAAATAACAGAAATTAGCGGTGTCACTTTGCCAATATTAGGACAAGGAAGGAGGGTTTGAGGAGAAGAGAAACCTCAAATCGGACGCAGCCGACAAAGTGAATAAGACTCTGTTTTTATACGTTGTATGTCTTGCGCTCCGCGCGCTGACACGGCTTGACGGCGGTCGCTTGACTTCGTCTACGCTCTCGGCACTCCGTGCGTGCCGTCAGCCTTTATTCGCTTACGCTCATGCACGCCAATAAGGAGCAATAAAAAAAGGTGTACATTAAAGCACACCTTCAATAATAGCTTGAGAAATAATAAACTTCAAACCAAGAACAAGAAGTACAATGAAATACAATAGACCAAATATTGCAACAATGTACAAAAGATAACGAATTAAATTTCTCATGTAATCATAACGGAAAACACATTAAATTATTATCTACCAAAGCCCTTAATTTTAACAGGTTTAGGCATACCGAACTTACCAAGACCAAAGCCAACCGCCATAGGAACTAAATTATTAACAATAGGACCAATAGAATTATTATACCAATACCAACTATTTTCTTTCTTAGAAAGTTCAGCATTATAATACTGCTGCCTATATGCCTGCTGGGCAGTTCCGATAGTTGTATTGATAAGTGCCTTCTTAACATGATTATCTATCTTAATACCACGAGTACGGGCTTGACTTTCAAGAGAATTTGAAATAGCCTGCTGCGCTTGTGCCAATGACTGACGGCCACTCGCATATAAAGCATACTGCTGTGCAGCCATAACAGAAAGCTCCATCAAAGTTTTTTGGTCAAAGTATTGTAATTGCTTTTCAGTCAAACGACCCTGCAACAGCTGATAAGAGGTCTGAGCCTGCTTAAGCATACTATCCATTTCAATATTAGCAGCAGTACGCTGTTTTATATTAACATCCGAAGAGAACAAAGACGGAGCAAACTGATTTAATATAGACTGATACTCACTCTGCAATTTCTTATTTTTCGTATCTGACATACGTTGAACAATCTGTGAAATAACGTCAGCGGCCTTATACTGGTTTTCTATATGTATTTGCTCAGCCTGACGATTTTTCAAATTTGCATCCGCATCACGCTGACCTTGAACGCTTTGCAAATCAATGGCCTGCTGGACAAAACCGGCTGCTGTAGAAAGGTCATACTGAACGGGCTGGACTGACACAGGAGTAGCAGTCGGTGGATTGACTCCACCGGCTGACTGGGCTGTTCCGGCTGAACCGCCGGACATCATCATATAAGGGTTAAGTCCTGCAGCCTCCAAGCGTTGACGCTGAGAAGATGCGGAATTATACGCATTTTGCTTGTTCCACATTTCAGTGTTATAGTCCATTTGCTTCTGGAGCATACGCTCATTGAACTCATTGTTCATTTGAGCGATTTTGAGATTAGTCTCATTCGCAGCTTTTTGAGCAGAGGCATTGGCGGCTGAACCGCCAAGACCAAAAAGACCACCGATAATGGAAGCTCCAATTAAATCACCCATAATAACAACTATTTAGCAGTTTCAGTTGAAGTTTCAGTAGAAGCAGGGGCTGCACTATCGGACGGAGCAGGTGCAGAGGCCTGTCGTAGTTGAGAGACAACTTCATTGAAGTTGGTATTAAGATAATCAGACCATGCAAGAAGCTCAGAAGGCGACTGTATGTAACGTGACTTGCATATCTGCATCAGTTGTTCATCCGTACACTTCTTACGGAGTTCCGACAATGCGTCAGAGCGGGGCGTAAGACTATTAAGCCATGCCTGAATGGTATCCTTACCAGCAGCGGCCAAACGGTCTTGATTAAACAACAAATATATATCATTCACATACGACTTGGCAGTATGTTTTTCATCGCCGATATAATATGATACATCAACAGTCTGAAATTCACTTACTATAGACTTTTGAACCAAATTCGTTACTTTCGTACCGAGCTCAGGATTTAAATCCGATACTCGAATATCTTCTCTTTTAGCAAACATAACAATAAATATTAATAGGGTAAACCATTATAATCCAAATTACGGACAGCCTGAACATCAAAGAAAGCATTAACGAGAAACTGGTCTGTAACAGTTGAAGAGTCTGCATTAACTCCAAAAAGATTATCCAATATAGAAGGATTAACTTTAAAGAACTCATATGTAATCTCAATAGAGCCATAAACAGTATGCACATCATTCAAATAATTGTTCAGATACTTAGTAGTAAAAGGAGATACCCAATATATAAGTGAACCATTAAAAGCACCATGAATTTCATCAATAGAGGTCTTATAATCAGCATAACGAGGAACCCAGCCAAGAGGAACAGTATAGGGAGGGATTGAAAGTTGATTAACCAGTTCAACAGATTGAAGCTGTTCCATACCGACACTATCGAACTCAGGAATAGCATAATCAGTAGCGTGAGTTTTAAGATTAAACTTACGGATGCCATCAATACCATAATCCAGCAACGGCAGACAATGATACATACCGATTATAATTCCATGTTCCTTAAATTCACAGTCAATAGACTGGCCATTAAGTGAAGAAACGCCTTTTCCTTTTATATCAGCCTGAGAAACATCCGTATCAAGATTAGTATTGACAACCTCGTTAATATCTATGTTCGAAGTCCAACCGCCAAGATAACGGCAATGGTCAGACATTGCGTCAGACGGGGTAACACCGAAATGCTTCTGCATCTGGGTCTGATAGTCCTGACGGCCTGACTGGGCAATCTCCTTCCACTTCTGAAGTGCCTCAGCCTGACGGAGAGCAAGGACTGACAAAGAGGAAGAACCGGATAAATCAGAAGAAGCACCGAACTTAATATAAGAGTTACTACTATTACTACTTATCTCCTGAATGACAGAAGGGGATGAAGAAACATCGCTATTAATAACTGCTTTAAAAGTATCTGTTCCTGAGGTCAAACCAGCGGAAATTGGAGGATTATCAGAAGACGTGGCATTATGTTCCATGCGGAAAGCAGGGTCAAAAATATTAAGCTCACGAAGATAGAACGGATTATCAACATTAAGAGAAGTAAGGAAACCTACTGAAGCCTCGTCACCGTACTGACTACTGGGAAGCATACCCATGAAATAATCTTTCGGATAGTTACAGTAGTTCAAATCAAACATTGTAAGCTGTTTAGCATCAATAGCATCAACAGGGATATGCAAATCACTATCACCAGTAATATAATCCAAATTATAACGGTAAGGAGCAGCCTTTTCCCACTGGTCATCACGAAAATAATCCTGACACACTTTCTGATAGGCAAGCAGCGGGAAAGGATTTAAAACAGTATCCTGACGTATTGTCTGAGAAGCCCAAGAAAGATTACCATAACCGAGAAAATCCAAAAGCTTATAAGATAAATCAGTACGTGAATAGCCGAAGAAATTATTTTTTAAACGATCCAAACCCAATACAGAATTAAAATAAGTATTAAGGTCACGGGCAGTAAAATAGGGATGCTGATCACCGATCCGACCAGAGCCGTTAATATCTGATGCATGATGAAAGTCAGGCAACTGGGTGAAAAACGTGGGCATTCTGTTCCATAACAGTTTGTAAGGCACGAAAAAGAAATCGTAATACTCACGCATACGCACAAAGGCAGCGGACATTACGGGCTGGGTACGGGTGAAGGCCTGGCCTTTGATGTCAAACTTGTCACCTGGCAAAACTTCCTTACAGAAGACAGGCAGCAGTTCACCTGCCTTAGCGGTGAATGCGTTCTTGAAACTTAAGTCGAAACCGTTCCGTTTTGGATGGTTCATGAACGACTTTAAACTCATTACATTACTCATACACTTTAATTTTAATTGATGAATATAAGATTTAAATCATTTTGTTTCTTATGTTTTATAGAGCGGTTGAAATTCATATCCGTATCGACAGAAAAGTTTTTATACACAATGGTCTTATCAAGTTCAGACAGAGGCACAGCACTGTTAACATAGAAGAACGGAAGCATATCGGAGAACATGTCAGGGTACTTTTGCGAAAGTTCTTCCTGACTACGGTACATACTCACCAAATTCTCGTAGTTACGGGACGACCAGTAATCTATTATCATTTTCAGCTTACGTTTATATTCGAAAACAGTATGATGGTCACAGACAAAGTCCATGAAATGCCTTGAAATATACAGCTCGGAACAGACTTTCGATACCAAACGTTCCCTGTCATCACTGCTGGAGAATGAGTTAAGGAACTCGGAACGGCCGATACTGTCAATAAAGAACCGCGATACGTCACGCAGGGCAGTTCCTTGTACATTACCGAAAATTGATAACATTTGCTTAAAACCGTTTATATCCTTAAGTGCATCATGTGTAACGTCAACAATAGTCTCTGCTATACGGCCGAGCGAGAGCCGAGGGAATGACGTACCGAAGGCCTGCTCGCACCGCTGTAGAATTGTATAAGACCGATATAGCTCACCAATAGACTTGCCATTAAAGTTTTTACATCTGGGGAAAAACGTACTCGCAAGAGACCGCCAAGGCATGAAGTCGACAAATCTTCCACTGACTGAACGGCCAACTCGGACAAACGAGCGAGGCTCATTTTCATATATTTCTTTTTTCTTACGGCGATAAAAGCCTTGAGCGAAGAACCAAGAATGAAGCGAGAACGGCTTCGAGGAACCGTTCGCAAGAAAAGGGGGAATAAAATAAGTGCTGTTAACGTAACGCGCAACGTATGAAGAACATTGTCCGCGGGACAGCGAGTAATCAACACGGCCAAACTTCCAGCACGAACGGATACCTTTTCCAAGTATTTCACAGACTTGTCTGTCATCGGTAAACAGCATACCGTGATAATGCGCCCTGAATGTCTTCGGGCCATATTCCGATACAGCGTAATAACGGAATGATTTTTGTGTTCGTTTTGATACATATTTTCGTAATCTTTTAATGAATAACTGCATTTCACGGACAGACGTGTACGATATACAGTCGTCCAGCTTACATTTATGATAAATAACCGTCAGATAGGAGCGGCAGGCGTGAGAGCCGTCATAATCAAAACATATTACTTTTCCTTTGTCATGAAGACGGTCACACTGTGATACAAACCGTACCAAACCTGAATGTTTGTCAATAACACCGACAGCGGTAGGCAGGTACTCAGGAGAGTAGGTCAGTGTAAAGAACATACAGTATTTATGGTCTTGCTCTTCCAAAGAACACAGAAACGACATTTTATTTGCCTTGTTCATCAGACAGGCCTTACAGACACCGCAGCCGACGGCAATCTCCTGACCAGTGAACTGATTAACCACAATCCGAGGATGCAGACATTTTGTATAAGGATAATTTTGCGTCATATTCGCCACTTGCAAACGATTTATCAATTTCGGTTATTTCGGACGGAAGTACCGCACCAGTCTTATAGTCAAATGGTATGCAGTCATCCGTAAGATATACAATCTTATATTTATTCGATACTGCTATAAAGGGTATATTGCTTGAGATAAAATCCTCGTCATGAAAACAAGTTCACAGGCAACGTGTCCTGAAGCAATATCAACAATATGGATACGCATTATTTCTTTGGGAATTTTACAGTTCCGTCATGATTGATGACTGTAGTATCAACAGTGACAATAGTTGCTTTTCCTTGTGAAGATATAGAGCGGTCTACAGTACAGGATATACAAGCACTCACACCAAAATAGGCAGCGACCAAGCCGAGTGCGTATATTAATACCTTGAGAATGATTTGAATGATTTCTTTTTTCATAATTCGATTATTTTAGTTAATTTCGCAGGCAAATATAATCAAACATATTCAAAAACGCAACTAACCGTCATTATGATAAATAAACGTTGCGTAAATCTAAGAATTTAAAGATGGGGATATTAAAATGAAAGACTGCATAGAACTTAAGAATGTAAGGGTAAACAATCTAAGAAATATATCTCTTGACATACCTCACAATAAGTTTATTGTGATAACCGGTGTGTCAGGCTCAGGAAAATCGTCACTGGCATTTGACACATTATATGCTGAGGGTCAGCGTCGCTATGTGGAAAGTCTGTCTGCTTATGCGCGCCAGTTTCTCGGCCGTATGAATAAACCGGATTTTGATTATATAAAAGGTCTGCCACCGGCAATTGCCGTTGAACAGAAAGTCAACACACGCAATCCACGTTCTACTGTCGGCACAAGTACGGAGATATATGAGTACTTGAGGATGCTGTTTGCACGTATTGGTCGTACTTATTCACCTGTAAGCGGTGTAGAGGTAAAACGACACACCGCTGAGGATATTCTTAAATGTGTCTACTCATACTCTCCAGGTACAAAATTCGTAATTTTGGCTCGAATACACGTTAATGAAGGCTATTCCCTTGAGAAGCAACTTCAAATATATCTTCAACAGGGATATTCCCGTATTTATCATAATGGGGAGTTTATCAGAATCGAAGATGCAGTCAGTATGGTTGACAATTTAAATCCTGAAGATGTGTTTATTTTGATTGACCGTTTGTCTGTTGATGAAGCTCCAGACACAGTGTCAAGGATTAACGATTCTGTAGAAACGGCCTTCTTTGAAGGCGATGGTGCTTGCCGAATTGTTTTCGTTCCGTCAAATATCTCGTATGACTTTTCTAATAAGTTTGAGGCTGACGGAATATGTTTTGAAGAACCAAACGATAATATGTTCTCGTTTAATTCCCCTATCGGAGCTTGTCCCATTTGCGAAGGTTTCGGTAATGTTATCGGTATTGACGAGAAGCTGGTCGTTCCAAACCCGTCATTAAGCGTTTATGACGGTTGTGTGCAATGCTGGCATGGGGGAAAAATGGAAAAGTGGAAAGAGGAGTTCTGTATTCAGGCTGCTAAGGATAAATTTCCTATTTTTGAGCCATATTATAATTTATCTCAGGTACATAAAGATTGGCTTTGGCACGGACTCCCGTCACAGAAAATACGCGACACACGTGATAGGGTATGTATTGACTCTTTCTTTCAAATGCTGAAGGAAAATCAGTATAAAATACAATATCGCGTTATGATGAGCCGTTACAGAGGTAAGACGACTTGCCCTGCATGTAAGGGTACGCGACTGAAAAAGGAAGCTGAATACGTTAAAATCAACGGCAAAAGTATCAATAACCTTGTAGAAATGTCTATTGTCAACCTGAAACGCTGGTTTGACAATATTCAGCTTGAAGAGCACGAGGCTAAGTTGGCTAAACGATTGTTGACGGAAATAAACAATAGGCTTCGCTTTCTTGTTGACGTAGGTCTTGGCTATCTTACTCTCAATCGTGCATCAAACAGTTTAAGCGGCGGAGAAAGTCAGCGTATCAACCTCACGACTGCTCTTGGCAGCAGTCTTGTAGGTTCATTGTATATATTGGACGAGCCGAGCATCGGTCTGCACAGCCGAGATACGTTCAGACTTATTCATGTACTGAAAGAATTACAGGCATTGGGAAACACTGTAATTGTTGTCGAGCATGACGAGGATATCATACGTGCAGCAGATTATCTTATTGACCTTGGACCTGACGCAGGCCGCAACGGTGGAGAAATTGTGTATAAAGGAGTGCCTGCGCAAATGACTGAAGACGATGTCAAAAAATACGATAGAAGCCACACTATAAGTTATCTGTTTGGCAGAGATTCTATCAATGTGCCAGCAACGCGTCGTGCTTGGAATAACAGCATTATTATAAAAGGGGCACGAATGAACAATCTGAAAGGCTTTGATGTTGCTTTTCCGCTAAATGTACTGAATGTTGTAACAGGTGTAAGCGGTTCTGGTAAATCATCACTTGTTAGAGGAATATTATATCCTGCAATGAAACGTAAACTTGACGAGGTTGCGGATATACCTGGTGAATATGCCGGATTGGAAGGTGATTGGGCTGATATTAAGCACGTAGAAATGGTCACTCAGAGTCCGATAGGTAAGAGTTCGCGTTCAAATCCGGTGACCTATGTTAAAGCGTTTGATGATATCCGCCAGTTATTTGCTGATCAGCCATTAGCTAAGCAAATGGGTTTTACGTCACAGTATTTTTCGTTTAACACGGATGGTGGGCGCTGTGAAGCATGCAAGGGTACGGGAGTTATTACTGTAGAAATGCAGTTTATGGCCGACCTTGAACTCGTCTGCGATGCTTGCCATGGAAAAAGATTTAAGTCGGATATTCTTGACGTGCGTTTTTCCGGAAAAAACATATATGATGTTCTGGAAATGACCGTGAAAGAAGCCATCGACTTTTTCGATAATAATAACCAGCCGGCTATTGTGCACAAGCTGAAACCGTTGGATGATGTTGGCTTAGGGTACATAAAGTTGGGGCAAAGCTCATCGACATTGTCTGGTGGAGAAAACCAGCGTGTCAAACTGGCGTACTTCCTTGGTCAGGAAAAGTGCGACCCTACCCTATTTATTTTTGACGAGCCGACTACAGGATTGCACTTTCATGATATTAAGAAACTACTTAAAGCTTTTGATGTTTTGATACAGCATGGGCATTCTGTTATCGTAATAGAACATAATCTTGATGTAGTGAAATGTGCTGATAACGTGGTTGACCTTGGTCCTGAAGGCGGTGATAAAGGTGGAAATCTTGTTTTTACGGGAACTCCTGAAGATTTAGTGAAATGTAAAGGAAGCATCACAGGGAAATATTTGAAAGAAAAAATTTCAAAATGTATTTAAGGTGAAGTTTAATTTCATAATTATTAAAAATAAGTTAAAATACAGAAATTGCATAAAGGAAAATTCACGATAATCAATAGAAATTATTACCTTTGCACCGTTAAAAAATTTAAGGCCGATATGGCTCAGTTGGTAGAGCAATTCATTCGTAATGAATAGGTCCCGG
>C._urophasianus_2_cecum__coassemble_287_pt1 | contig 10032 bp, 21 predicted proteins | sample C__urophasianus_2_cecum__metabat2_low_PE_008 | metagenome-assembled genome bin C
AAATAAAAAATGGCAGTACGTAAATTTAAACCGGTAACACCGGGTCAAAGACACAAAATTATTGGTACGTTCGAGGAGATTACTGCATCCGTACCAGAGAAGTCTCTCGTTTACGGTAAACGTTCTACCGGCGGTCGAAACAATACCGGAAAGATGACCATGCGCTATCTTGGTGGCGGTCATAAAAGAAGGTATCGTCTGATCGATTTCAAACGTGAGAAAGATGGTGTTCCTGCCGTAGTCAAGACAATAGAGTACGATCCGAACCGTTCGGCTCGTATTGCGTTGTTGTATTATGCAGATGGTGAAAAACGTTACATTATTGCTCCTAACGGACTGCAGGTAGGTGCAACTCTGATGTCAGGAAAGGACGCAGCACCTGAGATTGGTAATGCGCTTCCTTTGGCTAATATCCCCGTTGGTACTGTAATTCATAACATCGAATTACGTCCCGGGCAGGGTGCACTGCTCGTTCGTTCGGCTGGTAACTTTGCTCAGTTGACTTCTCGTGAAGGCAGTTATTGTGTTGTTAAGCTCCCTTCTGGTGAGACACGCCAGATACTGAGTGCTTGTAAAGCTACTGTCGGAAGTGTTGGCAACTCTGATCACGCTCTTGAGCAGTCTGGTAAGGCCGGGCGCTCTCGCTGGCTCGGACGTCGCCCGCACAACCGTGGTGTTGTTATGAACCCGCACGATCACCCGATGGGTGGTGGTGAAGGACGTCAGTCCGGAGGTCATCCTCGTTCACGCAAGGGCTTGTACGCTAAAGGTCTTAAGACGAGGGCTCCCAAGAAGCTTTCTAACAAGTATATCATTGAAAGAGCTAATAAAAAATAAGTTAACAAGAGTAATTTATGAGTCGTTCATTAAAAAAAGGTCCATATATCAATGTGTCGCTTGAAAAGAAAATTCTTGCGATGAATGAAAGTGGCAAGAAAAGTGTTGTTAAGACATGGGCCAGGGCTTCAGTGATTTCTCCTGACTTTGTCGGACACACTGTTGCAGTTCATAATGGAAATAAATTTATCCCTGTTTACATCACCGAGAATATGGTAGGCCACAAACTTGGTGAGTTCTCGCTGACGCGCCGCTTTGGTGGACATGCTGGGAACAAGAAGTAAAATAGGCAAACCATTGATAGTAAAAAGATAATATAATGGGAGCAAGAAAAAAGATAGCGGCTGAAAAGATTAAAGAAGCCCGCAAAACATTGTATTTCGCTAAGCTCAGAGGCGTGCCTTCTTCTCCGCGCAAAATGCGCTATGTTGTAGACATGATTCGCGGTATGGAGGTTAATCGTGCTCTCGGCGTGCTGAGATTCTCTAAGAAAGCAGCTGCTGCGGATGTTGAGAAACTTCTCCGCTCGGCCATTGCTAACTGGGAGGTAAAGAATGACCGCAAGGCAGAAGACGGTGAACTCTATATTTCTAAAGTATTTGTGGACGAAGGTGTTACTATGAAGCGCATGAGACCTGCTCCTCAGGGACGCGGTTACCGTATACGCAAGCGTAGTAACCATGTGACTTTGTTTGTTGATGCGAAAACTAATGACGAAAAATAAGAAGTAGAATGGGACAGAAAGTTAATCCGATAAGTAACCGTCTCGGTATTATCAGGGGTTGGGACTCAAATTGGTTCGGTGGAAAGGACTTCGGAGACAACCTCGTTGAGGATATGAAAATCCGAAAATACCTGAACGAACGTCTGGCCAGAGCCAGTGTATCTCGTATCGTCATTGAACGTACGCTGAAACTTGTCACAATTACAATATGTACAGCCCGCCCCGGTCTTGTTATCGGCAAGGGCGGTCAGGATGTTGATAAACTGAAGGAAGAGTTGAAGAAACTCTATGATAAAGAGATTCAAATCAACATATTTGAAGTAAAGAAGCCTGAACTTGATGCAACAATCGTTGCTAACAACATCGCCCGCCAGGTTGAAGGAAAGATGGCTTACCGCCGTGCAATCAAGACAGCTGTAGCAAACACGATGCGTGCCGGAGCCGAGGGTGTCAAGGTTCAAATTACAGGTCGTCTGAATGGTGCTGAAATGGCTCGTAAGGAAATGTACAAGGAGGGACGTACCCCTCTGCATACATTCCGCGCAGACATTGACTACTGTCAGGCTGAAGCCCTTACAAAGGTAGGCCTGTTAGGTATTAAGGTTTGGATTTGTCGTGGTGAAGTGTATGGAAAGCGTGATCTTTCTATGGCATTTGCCTTGGAAAAGCAGAGCGGACGTCCTAACGGCAAGTCACGATTTAATCGTAAGAGAAACAATAACCGTTAAAGAAAGATGCTATCATGTTACAGCCAAAAAGAGTAAAATATAGAAGACCTCAAGACGGACGTGGCAATAAAGGTAACGCCCACAGAGGTACACAGTTGGCCTTCGGATCATTTGGAATCAAGACACTTGAGGCTAAATGGTTGGATAGCCGCCAGATTGAGGCCGCCCGTGTTGCAGTCAACCGTTATATGCAGCGTGAAGGCCAGGTATGGATTCGTATCTTCCCGGATAAACCTATAACCCGTAAGCCTGCGGATGTCCGAATGGGTAAAGGAAAGGGTGATCCGGCAGGATGGGTTGCACCTGTTACACCTGGACGTATCCTCTTTGAAGTTGAAGGTGTCTCTTTTGACGTGGCTAAGGAGGCTCTCCGTCTTGCCGCTCAGAAGTTGCCTGTGAAGACAAAATTTGTTGTTAGACGTGATTACGATAAAAACGCTTAATTATGAAGATTACAGAAATAAGAGAGCTTGAGACCAAAGACTTGGTTGAAAGGTTGGAGGCAGAGGTTGCCAAATACCAGCAGATGAAATTGAATCATGCAATCACGCCGTTGGAGAATCCATCTCAGATTAAGGCTGCCCGTCGTGACATCGCGCGTATGAAAACTGTTCTTCGTCAGAGAGAACTTAACAAATAACAATGGTTCAGAAGGAAATGAGAAATTTAAGAAAGACAAGAACGGGTGTCGTTGTAAGCAACAAGATGGATAAAACCATTGTTATTGCCGCAAAGTTTAAGGAAATGCACCCAATATATGGTAAGTTTGTCCAGAAGACAAAGAAGTACCATGCACATGACGAGAAGAATGAAGCTAATGTAGGTGATACAGTGCTCATTATGGAAACCCGTCCCTTGAGTAAGACTAAGAGATGGAGATTAGTTCAAATAATTGAAAAGGCTAAGTAATTATGATACAGGCAGAATCAAGACTTACAGTATGTGATAACAGCGGTGCCCGTGAGGCTCTCTGCATACGTGTGTTGGGGGGCACGCGCCGTCGTTATGCAAGTGTTGGTGACGTTATTGTCGTTGCTGTCAAGAGCGTCATTCCGTCAAGTGATTTGAAAAAGGGTGCGGTATCTAAGGCTTTGATTGTACGCACAAAGAAAGAGATTCGTCGTGCAGACGGCTCATATATCCGTTTTGACGACAATGCTTGTGTGTTGCTGAATAATGCGGGTGAGCTTCGTGGCAGCCGTATATTCGGCCCTGTAGCTCGTGAGCTACGTGCAGTTAACATGAAAGTCGTTTCTTTGGCACCTGAGGTTCTTTAACATTTAAAGCAGATAAGTAATGAATAAGTTACATATAAAGAAAAATGATACGGTTATTGTCTTAGCCGGTGAGGATAAGGGCAAGACCGGTAAGGTGCTTAAGGTTCTGGTGGAGAAGCAGCGCGCTATTGTTGAAGGTATCAACATGGTTTCTAAGAACATGAAGCCCAGTGCTAAATATCCACAGGGTGGTATAATTAAACAGGAGGCTTCTATACATATATCTAATCTCAGCTTGATTGACCCGAAAAGTGGTAAGGCTACTCGTATCGCTATTAAGAGGACCGATGATGGCAAGAAGATTCGTATCGCAAAAAAATCAGGGGAGGAAATTAAATAATGAATACAGCTGAATTAAAGAAGGTGTATGCAGAGACAATAGCTCCTGCACTGCAGAGCCAGTTTAATTATTCTTCAAAGATGCAGATCCCTGTCCTGAAGAAAATTGTTGTTAATCAAGGTCTGGGTGATGCTACTCAAGATAGGAAAATCATTGATGTAGCTATAAATGAGATTACGACTATTACTGGTCAGAAGGCTGTTGCGACATATTCAAAGAAAGATATCGCAAACTTCAAGCTCCGTAAGAAGATGCCGATTGGTGTTATGGTAACATTGCGCCGTGAGCGTATGTATGAGTTCCTGGAGAGGCTTATCCGTATAGCATTGCCCCGTATCCGTGACTTTAAGGGTATAGAGAGCAAGTTTGATGGCCGTGGTAATTATACTCTCGGTATTCAGGAGCAGATTATCTTCCCTGAAATTAATATCGATGCGATCGATAAGATTAAGGGTATGAACATTACATTTGTTACATCAGCCAAGACTGACGAGGAGGGTTACGCTCTCCTCAAGGCGTTTGGCTTACCTTTCAAGAACGCTAAAAACGATTAAGAGATATGGCAAAAGAATCAATGAAAGCCCGTGAGGTCAAACGTGCAAGGCTTGTTGCGCGTTATGCTGAGAAACGTGCGGCTTTGAAGAAAATTATCGCTACCACGGATGACCCGGCAGAGGCTTATGAGGCAGCTCGTAAACTGCAGAGCATTCCTCGTAATGCTAACCCGATACGTTTGCATAACCGTTGCAAGATAACTGGTCGTCCAAAGGGATATATGCGTCATTTCGGTCTTTCACGTATTCAGTTCCGTGAAATGGCTTCTGCAGGTCTTATCCCCGGCGTAAAGAAGGCAAGCTGGTAAGCATTGAAACGAAGTTTTATTTAATATTGTCGGGGTAGTCCCGATTAATTAAACATTTATTTTTATGACAGATCCAATAGCAGATTATCTGACGAGGTTGAGAAACGCCATCATGGCTCATCACCGTGTTGTCGAAGTACCGGCTTCAAACCTGAAGAAGGAGATTACTAAGATTCTCTTCGAGAAAGGTTACATCCTTAATTACAAGTTCATTGAGGATGGTCCTCAGGGTACAATCAAGGTTGCGTTGAAGTATGATCCCGCAACTAAAGAAAATGCAATCAGGTGCTTGAAGAGAGTTTCTACTCCTGGTTTGCGTAAGTACACTGGTTACAAAGACATGCCGAGAGTTATTAACGGATTAGGTATCGCGATTTTATCTACATCCAAAGGTGTAATGACAGACAAAGAGGCTACCGCATTGAAGATTGGCGGTGAGGTGCTTTGCTATGTATATTAATTGGAAGGAATTATTATGTCGAGAATAGGAAAATTACCAATTAGTATCCCTGCCGGAGTTACAGTAACTCTCAATAATAACGTTGTAAATGTCAAGGGACCGAAGGGAGAGCTTTCTCAGAAAGTGGATCCTTCAATTATCGTTAAGATAGAGGACAACCATATCTTGTTCGAGGTTGACGAGAACAGCCCTGTTAACTATAAGCAGAAGCAAGCATTCCATGGCCTTTATCGTGCACTTGTCAACAATATGGTAATAGGTGTAAGCGAAGGCTATAAGAAGGTGCTTGAGCTTGTAGGTGTCGGTTACCGTGTTTCTAACCAAGGAAATATCATTGAGTTCGCATTAGGTTACACTCATCCGATATTCATCCAGTTGCCAAGTGAGGTTAAGGTAGAGACAAAGTCAGAAAGGAACCAGAATCCTGTCATCATTTTGGAATCATGTGATAAAGCATTGCTCGGACTTATTTGTGCAAAAATCCGTTCTTTCCGTATGCCTGAACCTTACAAAGGAAAAGGTATATTGTTCCAAGGCGAAGTCATCCGCAGAAAGTCTGGTAAGACAGCCGCTGCTAAGTAATTTTAATATTTTACGATTATGACAACAAAGAAAATAGAAAGGCGTATTAAGATAAAGTTCAGAATTCGTAAACGTATTAACGGTACGGCTGAACGTCCGAGGATGAGTGTTTTCCGTAGCAATAAGCAAATCTACGTCCAGATTATCAATGACCTTACTGGTAGTACATTGGTTTCAGCTTCATCTTTAGGAATGGAAGCGATGCCTAAATGCGAGCAGGCCGCTAAGGTTGGAGAACTCATTGCGAAGAAAGCTGTTGAAGCTGGAATATCAAAGGTTGTATTTGACCGTAACGGGTATCTTTACCACGGCAGAGTAAAAGAGCTCGCCGATGCAGCACGTAAGGGTGGACTTAATTTTTAATCGATTATGGCAATGAATAAAGTTAAAATAAATAGCGACGTTGAATTAAAAGACAGACTGGTTGCTATTAACCGTGTTACCAAGGTGACAAAGGGTGGCCGTACCTTTACTTTTGCTGCAATTGTCGTGGTCGGTGACGGTAACGGTGTCATCGGCTGGGGGCTTGGTAAAGCAGGTGAGGTTACTGCCGCAATATCAAAAGGTGTAGAGGCAGCTAAGAAGAATCTCGTGAAGGTGCCTATCCTCAAGGGGACTGTGCCTCACGATATCGAGGCTACTTTCGGCGGTGCGCATGTGTTCCTTAAGCCCGCTGCAGCCGGTACCGGTCTCGTGGCTGGTGGTGCTATGCGTGCAGTACTTGAAAGTGTCGGTGTAAAAGATGTTCTTGCAAAGTCAAAGGGTTCATCTAACCCTCATAACCTTGTCAAGGCTACGATCGTTGCTCTCAGCCAGATGCGTGACGCATACACGATTGCCAAGACACGTGGAATCAGTCTGGAAAAAGTATTTAGAGGATAAGGAGACTATAAGATGGCAACAATAAAGATTAAGCAGATTAAGAGTAAGATTGGTGCTCCTGTCGATCAGAAGCGTACACTCGCTGCATTGGGCTTGCATAAGATATCTCAAGTGGTTGAGTGTGAAGACACTCCTTCACTTCGCGGTATGATTAGGAAGGTTCATCATCTGGTAACCGTTATTGAGTAATAATAACTTTAAAAAGAATGATTATGAAACTACATACTTTGAAACCAGTCGAAGGCTCTACGCATTCTCGTCGCCGTTTAGGCCGTGGTCCGGGTTCTGGACTTGGCGGCACGTCAACCCGTGGTCACAAGGGTGCTAAGGCCCGTTCTGGTTACAAGAAGAAGATCGGCTTCGAGGGCGGTCAGATGCCTTTGCAGCGTCGTGTACCGAAGGCTGGCTTCAAGAATATTAACCATAAAGAATATTTCGCTGTTAATATTTCAACTTTGCAGGCTCTTGCTGAGACTCGTAACTTTACCAAAATAGGTATTAATGAGTTGAAAGAGGCAGGTCTTACTAACGGTAAAGAATTGGTTAAGATTCTTGGAAACGGTGAGCTCAAGGTTAAACTTGAAGTTGAAGCTAATGCTTTCTCAAAATCAGCTGAGGAAGCAATTAAGGCAGCAGGTGGTAACACAACTATAATCTAAATAAATGAAAAAGTTTATTGAGACACTGAAGAACTGTTGGAAAATTGAGGATTTGCGTCAGCGAATCCTCATAACCATATTGTTTGTTGCAATTTATCGTTTCGGCTCGTTTGTGGTTTTGCCAGGTATAGATCCGTCAATGTTGCAGAAGTTACAAACACAGACCAGCGGCGGCCTTATGTCGTTGTTGGACATGTTCTCCGGTGGCGCATTTTCTAACGCATCAATATTTGCGTTGGGAATAATGCCTTACATCTCAGCCTCCATTGTCATGCAGCTTCTTGCTGTGGCGGTACCTTATTTCCAAAAGATGCAGCGTGAGGGAGAGAGCGGAAGGAAGAAAATTAACTGGTATACTCGTATTCTTACAGTTGCCATTCTTCTTTTCCAGGCTCCTTCATATCTGATGAACCTTAAGATGCAGGCCTATGGAGCACTCGCTTCAGGTATTGATTGGTCTGTGTTCATTATCCCTGCAACAATTATACTCGCCGCTGGCAGTATGTTTGTGCTTTGGCTAGGTGAACGCATCACCGACAAAGGCATTGGTAATGGTGTTTCTTTAATAATAATGATTGGTATTATCGCACGTCTTCCTCAGGCATTTGTGCAGGAGGTCAGCTCACGCTTTACGGCGATTACAAGCGGTGGTATCATAATGTTTATTATTGAAATCCTTATCCTTTACATTGTTGTATGTGCCTCTCTGCTCTTGGTTCAGGGTACGCGTAAGATACCTGTACAGTATGCTAAGCGTCTTGTCGGAAACAAGCAATATGGCGGTGCCCGTCAGTATGTTCCTCTGAAGTTGTTTGCTGCTAACGTGATGCCGATTATCTTTGCTCAGGCTTTGATGTTCATTCCGTTGGCGATAGTTCAGTATTCAACTGACCAGACAGGATTTGTTCTACGCTCATTAATGGATCATAGAAGTTTGCTGTACAATATTGTGTTTGCAATTTTAATTATTGCCTTCACATATTTCTATACGGCAATAACTCTTAATCCTACCCAGATGGCAGAGGACATGAAACGCAATAATGGCTTTATCCCCGGGATTAAGCCCGGTAAGGACACGGCGGATTATATAGACACCGTGATGTCTCGTATTACTCTCCCCGGGTCTTTGTTTATTGCTTTCATTGCGATAATGCCCGCTCTTGCCGGATTGTTAGATGTGCAGGATGCGTTCTCGCAATTCTTTGGTGGAACATCGCTCTTGATTCTCGTCGGTGTCGTGATTGACACGTTACAGCAGATAGAGAGTCATCTCATGATGCGTCATTATGACGGCCTGCTCAATTCCGGCCGCATTCGAGGTCGTAGTAATACCGTCTCGGCATATTGATTTGATTTCAGTGCCGGATGAAGATATTTCTAAAAACAGAAGACGAAATCGAGTTGATGCGCAATGCCAATCTGTTGGTTAGCAAAACACTCGGTGAGATAGCGAAATATATCAAGCCTGGTGTTACAACGCTACAATTAGATAGGATTGCAGAGGAATTTATCAGGGATAACGGGGGTGTCCCTACATTCAAGAACTATCCAAATCCCTATGGTAATCCTTTTCCTGCGAGTATCTGTACATCGGTAAATGATGTTGTTGTTCACGGTATACCTGATGCAAAGACCGTCTTACAAGACGGCGACATAGTTTCAGTAGACTGTGGCGCGTTGCTTGAGGGATTCAATGGCGATTCTTGTTACACTTTTTGTGTCGGAGATGTCAGTGATGAAATCAAACGGTTGCTTAAGGTTACAAAGCAGTCTCTGTATTCAGGTATTGAGCAGGCAGTCGCAGGACATCATGTCGGAGATATTGGTGATGCCGTTCAGACCCGCTGCCAGGCGTATGGTTATGGCATTGTCAGGGAATTAACAGGCCATGGCATCGGCAGAGAGATGCACGAAGCCCCGGCAGTTCCCAATTATGGGGCACGCGGTTCGGGAGTCATTCTTAAGGATGGAATGTGTATAGCGATTGAGCCAATGATAACGATGGGCGATAAGGCTATATATATGATGCCCGACCGTTGGACTATCAGAACCCGGGACGGCAAGCCTGCTGCCCACTTTGAACATACGATTGCTGTGCGGAGAGGTAAAGCTGATATTTTGTCTTCTTTTGAAGAAATTGAACAGGTTGAAGGAATTTTATATTAAAAACAATGGCAAAGCAAGACGCGATTGAGCAGGATGGAACGATTGTTGAAGCATTATCTAATGCAATGTTCCGTGTAGAGTTAGAGAACGGTTGTCCCATAACCGCCCATATATCGGGTAAGATGCGGATGCACTACATCAAAATTCTTCCCGGTGATAAGGTTAAGGTTGAGATGAGTCCTTATGATTTGACAAAGGGCAGAATAGTATTCAGATACAAATAATTTAGTAGAGATATATGAAGACAAGAGCATCATTGAAAAAACGTACACCCGACTGTAAGATAGTACGTCGTAAAGGTCGCCTGTTCGTTATCAACAAGAAAAACCCTAAGTATAAGTTGCGTCAGGGTTAAAACATTAATCATTTTAATTTATTCAATCAAGAAATGGCAATAAGAATTGTTGGAGTAGATTTGCCCCAGAATAAGCGTGGCGAAATCGCATTGACTTATATCTATGGTATAGGTCGAAGTAGTTCAGCAAAGATATTGGACAAGGCAGGCGTAAGCCGTG
>C._urophasianus_2_cecum__coassemble_295_pt1 | contig 9581 bp, 9 predicted proteins | sample C__urophasianus_2_cecum__metabat2_low_PE_008 | metagenome-assembled genome bin C
ATTATGGGCTAACCCCTGTTTTGAAAACGTTGCGTTTCTATTTGGACTTTTCAACTTTTTCTCTTTCCCTTTGAAAATACGCTTCGAGGCTGCGTAAAACCCCGAAACAGGCCTCTGAAGCAACACCATGCAGCGCATTAGGTTGCACTGAACAAAAACTGAAACTTTTAACCGCAGTTTTGCTTTCAATCACATCACGCAGGCCGCACATCAGTAATTTAACTATAAGCGCAACAACTACATTTACTTTCAATTCAAAAGGCCACCTTTCAGCGTCCAAACGGTGGCCTTTTAGCGTGCAAAAGGTCATCTCTTGCAAAACGAAAGGCGGTCAACGGCGGTGACGACAGACACGTGCCGCGAGGAAGGTTGACACTTGCAGCTTAGCATGACTTATATGGACAATAGCTTTCAAAAAGCAAGCCGAAGGACCGTTTTACCCTCTGTTTTGACGCATTAATACCCAAACAGATAATAAAAAAAGGAAACACAGGTGGACATTGCTACTAAAGAATAAGGCCGAAAATTTGGGTAATAAATAAAAAAGGAGTACCTTTGCACCGATTTTTATGCTCCAACAACTGCCATGGGAAGAAGAATACGGAAGCTGAAGAACGTAAGATTGCACCGCGAAGGCACCGACACGCTGGTTTACGGCTTGGTGGCTTATGTGGCCATTGCCATGCTGCTGTGGTTCTACGTTGACGGTAAGATTCCTTTCTGGACGTTCACCGTTGTGTTCGGAGTTATTTACTTTATCGTGGTAAACTTCTTCCGCTGCCCCAAGCGCTATTTTGACGGCGACACAGAGAAGACAGTTGTGGCTCCGGCCGACGGCAAGGTGGTGGTTATCGAAGAGGTTGTTGAAGACGAATACTTCCACGACAAGCGCCTGATGGTCAGCATATTCATGAGTCTTTTCAATGTCCACGCCAACTGGTTTCCGGTTGACGGCAAGGTGAAGTTTGTGCATCATCAGAACGGCAACTACCATAAGGCATGGCTGCCCAAGGCCAGCGAGGAGAACGAGCATGCCGACATAATGCTTGAGACACCTGAAGGCACCGAGATATTGTGCCGCCAGATAGCCGGAGCCGTGGCCCGCCGCATCGTAACCTACGCCAAGGCGGAAGAAGACTGCTACATCGACGAGCATTTAGGCTTCATCAAGTTCGGCTCGCGCGTTGACGTCTACCTGCCCCTCGGCACTGAGATCTGCGTCAGAATGGGTCAGTGTACCACGGGCGACAAGACAGTAATAGCCAGGCTGAAGTGACCTCGGCCACGGGCAGACACGGCTGCAGGCCGACCTTTAGCCGCGGTGCGGTGAGCTGACGGGCTGGCCGGCGGCTTTAATTTAATACTCATTATGAAGAAACATATCCCCAATACGCTTACTTGCTGCAACCTTATTTCGGGTTGCGCGGCAACGGTTTTCGCCCTCGACGGCCGGTTGAGCGTGGCCTTTCTGTTTATTATAACAGGTGCGGTGTTCGACTTTTTCGACGGCATGAGCGCGCGTTTGTTAGGCGTATCATCACCTATCGGCAAAGAGCTCGACTCGCTTGCCGATGACGTTACCTTCGGCGTGGCTCCAGCTACAATGGCGTTCTCAGTGCTAAGCGTACTCGATTATCCGGAGATACTTGAACCGCTGCGCCCCGTATTGCCGTTCTCAGCCTACGTCATGGCCGCATTCTCGGCACTGAGGTTGGCCAAATTTAACCTCGACGAGCGGCAGGCAATGGGCTTCATCGGCTTGCCAACGCCGGCCAACGCCCTGTTCTGGGGCTCACTGCTGATAGGCGGTGCCGGGCTGATAGAGTCATCGCCCTACATGGTTTACGCCGTGCTGGTGCTTATTCTGCTGTCAAGCTACGTCATGGTGGCCGAGATTCCCATGTTCGCCCTTAAGTTCAAGCACTGGGGGTGGCGCGGCAACGAACTCAGATATGTCTTCATCATCAGCTGCGTTCCGCTGCTCGCGGTGTTCCGTATGTCGGCTTTCGCCGTGATAGTGGCGTGGTACGTAGTACTTTCAGTCTATTCAAACAACAAAAGAAAATAAATAAATGACAGCCATTTTCGGTTTCCTTATATTCCTGCTGTTCTGCGTATTCGTGGCAGTGGGCATCATAGCGTTCAATCTTTACCGCTCTTACCGCGCGCTGAGGCAAAAGTTCAGCGACCTCAAGAACGGCACGCGCCGCCGCGGCAGATCATACGGCGGCACGGCAACGGCTGATGATGAAATAATAATAGACCGCCGCACGCCCGATGAAGCTAACCGTAAGATATTCTCAAAGAACGAAGGCGAGTACATCGATTTCGAGGAAGAGAAGCGGTAACAACCGTCTGAAGGCATCCATGTTCAACTGATTTTCACCGCAGGCAGCCTCGATATGCGGCCGCGGAAGACAAGCCTGTTATAACAAAAACTTAAAAATACTACAAAAACAATAAGAAAAATTCTTACATACGCATGCGCCTGTATGCTCGCTTCAGGCATCAATGCCGCCGAAAAGGACAAGATAGCCGACCTCGAAGTGAACAACGACAAGGAGAGCATATTTATCAATAACACCAACGGTGTGAAGCCCGAGAACATCAACGTGAGCGCAAAGAACCGCACGTTCGGTGCCCGCAACTCGGTAAATACAACCGTAAGCGGCAAGAAATACGATAAGATTGACTCCAAGAAGTTAGACGGTGTGAGGGTGAGAAGGTAGAAAAGTGAGGATGAAAGAAGGTGAGAAAGATCGTCTTAATTGGCAAAACTTTCTCACCTTCTCACGTTTTTACCGCTTTACTTTTATTCAGTTGTGTACCAGTGTACCAATTTCTTCACCGTCCATTACACGTTTCAGGTTGCCGACAACATCCATGTTAAACACATAGATAGGCAGGTTGTTCTCCTTGCACATCGTAGTTGCGGTAAGGTCCATTACCTTCAGGCCGCGCGTGTAAATCTCATCATAAGTGATGTCGCTGAACTTTGTGGCCGTGGGGTCTTTCTCCGGGTCGGCCGTATAGATACCGTCCACACGCGTGCCCTTGAGCATAACATCGGCCTCAATCTCTATACCGCGCAGCGAACTGCCGGTATCAGTAGTGAAATATGGCGACCCCGTGCCTGCGCTGAATATGCAGATGTAACCTGCCTCCATAGCCTCTATAGCCTTCCATTTACTGTAAAACTCACCGATAGGCTCCATGCGGATTGCCGTCAGCACCTTGTTCTTAACGCCCAACGCGCCGAGTGCCGAACTGAGCGCAAGCGAATTGATTACCGTGGCGCACATTCCCATCTGGTCACCCTTCACTCTGTCAAAGCCTTTACCTGCCCCGCTGAGACCGCGGAAGATGTTGCCTCCACCGATAACGATGCCTATCTGTACGCCCATGTCATGCACTTCCTTAATCTGACGCGCGTAATCTGAGAGGCGTTCAGGGTCTATTCCGAAATGCTGTTTGCCCATAAGGCTCTCGCCGCTGAGCTTTAATAAGATTCTTTTGTACTTTGCCATAAGTGCTGATTGTTATTTCTTGTCAAATATTCTGATAAATTCCACTTCCTTAAACATATACCTTGACAGGCTGCCGTCAGCTCTTTTAAGGACGAGATGACCGTCAGGCTCAACTCTCTCGATACATGCAGTGAACTCACCGGCCGCGTCACGATAGGCGTGCAGCCCCTCGCGGCGGTACATGCAGGCACAATATCTGTCATGAATATCGCAATATCTGCCGCTGTTTACCATGCAGAGATAAGCCGAGAAACGTCTCAGTACATCGTCAAATACATTGTCAAGACTTACGCCATGCCCTACTATTGAGGCTAAAGACACGGGGTTAGGCGCATCGCTGACGAACTTTCTCTGGTTAATATTTATCCCCGTGCCCATAATGCAAGCATTAACAAGGCCGCCCGATATGGTGCATTCAGACAGCGTACCACTTATTTTCATGTCACCATGATAAACGTCGTTAGGCCATTTCACGGTAAAGCCGTCAACATATTGCGACAAGGCATCACGCACGGCCAAAGCTCCGGCCTCAAGCATGACGAACTGCCGCTTGGCGACAAGCCCCTCGGGATACGTCTTAACGCTGAAAAGCAGGTTCTGCCCGGCCTCGCTCTCCCACGAGTTATGCCCCTGTCCGCGCCCCGCCGTCTGGTGAGATGCCGCCACAACGGTCATCACGTTGCCCTCCTCTCCACGGTAATCACGCAAGTAACTGTTGGTAGAGTCGGTCTCGTCGAGGCGTATTATCTTAATGTCCACGTACTTATTATATTTTATTTTTCGTTTATCACTTTTCCCTTTTCACTTACCTTGCTGTCTACCACGGCCTGAAAGCGTCCTCGATATGCCTTATCCGGCAATCGCTGTCGCCCGTTCCCGTCACGCTTACGATGTCGAAACGCAACGGCATTTCTATACCGTAAGTCCTCACGAACTTGGCCGCGGCAATGGCCAGGCTGCGTATCTTGCGCACGTCAACTGCCTGTTCCGGCTCCATGTAAATGTTGTTCCGCCGCGTCTTCACCTCCACAATTACCAGCTGGTCGGCATCAATGGCCACGATGTCGATGTCGCGATGACCGTCACGCCAGTCTCTCCACATTATCCTGTAGCCCTTATGCTCAAGATATTCGGCTGCCTTCTGCTCGCCCCAGTGCCCTATGTCGTTGTGCGCGGCCATAATTTTTTTTAATTCATAATTCACAATTCATAATTCATAATTAAGCCGCTTGGCAATTCATAATTCATGATTCTCAATTCATAATTCATAATTTATAATTCATAATTATGCTGCTTGTCAATTCATAATTACGCTACTTGCCGTATTCATCGATGCCGTCTGCGCGGCTGTGAATTACCTGCAAAAATACAATTTTTCCCGAACAAGGCGTAGCGTTATACCCATTTTTGGTAATTTTGCATAAAAACAGAAGGTTCATCCGCAATTCAGGTGTATAAAATTAAGACATATTTGTCCTGCAAACAACAAAGCATATGGCTTTAACTTCTAACGAGCGAAGCGAGTGATAACTTCTATAACTTCTTTAACTACTTTTCAATAGAATATGGGAAACTCCACAAAAGAGACTCAGCAACAGAAAGACGAGCAATACATGCGTAAGGCACTTGCCGAGGCCGAGGCGGCTTTTGAGGCGGGCGAGATACCCGTCGGCGCGGTGATAGTATGCAAAGACAAGATTATATCGCGTGCGCACAACCTTACGGAGACGCTGCATGACGTTACCGCTCATGCCGAGATGCAGGCCATAACGTCGGCTGCCGACTGCCTCGGAGGCAAGTACCTGACCGACTGCACGCTGTATGTCACCGTCGAACCGTGCGTCATGTGTGCCGGAGCAATAGGCTGGGCGCAGATACGCCGCGTGGTTTACGGCGCGGCCGACGACAAGCGGGGCTTCACACGTTACGCGCCGCAGGCACTTCACCCGAAGGCTTCCGTCACGGCCGGAGTGCTCGAAGAGGACTGCCGCCGGCTGATGCAGAGCTTCTTTAAGTCGAGACGTTAGCCGGCCGACGGTCAGCTGCGGGGATGTCTGCCATGTCAAGACGAACCTCAAAAGGCCACCTTCCACACTGCAAGAGGTGACCTTTTACATTCCAAAAGGCCACCTCTTACGCACCAAAAGGCGGCCTTTTAAAACTGAAAGCGTAATCAGTCATTTTACTTACAGTTATCACCGGAAACACGCCTTGCCGTTACATAATATAAGGAAAGCGACCCGCCGTACTTACGCATTTCAGCTCCCGATGAACCGTTACACACGCCGCTGACGGCCGTTCATATTTTTTATTCCTTTTTATTTTGTATTGTCTGCAAGTTACAGTACCTTTGCATAAGCCGTAAATACGGCTCATTACATATAAACAACGTGAACCTGAAGCCCGCAAGATTATGAAATACATACTCAACGCACCCGAACGTATCAATGTAACGATAGACCTGCCTGCGTCAAAAAGCATCAGCAACCGCGCGCTTATCATAAACGCGCTGGCCGGCAACACGATTATGCCCGACAATCTGTCTGTCTGTGACGACACTGAAGTCATCATAGAAGCCCTCAGACGTATGCCTGACGTAATTGACATCAAGGCCGCCGGCACGGCCATGCGCTTCATGACGGCCTATATAGCGGCCACCCCCGGCGAGCACACCATTACCGGAACGCCCCGCATGAAACAACGTCCCATAAAGGCATTAGTAGACGCTCTGAGGTACATCGGCGCCGACATTGAGTACGTTGAAAACGAAGGCTACCCTCCGCTGCACATCCGCGGACACCGTCTTGACGGCGGACACATAGACATTGCGGGCAGCATCAGCTCGCAATACATATCAGCTCTGCTCATGATAGCGCCCATGCTGAAGAGCGGTCTTGAGCTTAAACTGACGGGCGAGATTATCTCCCGCCCCTACATTGACCTTACGCTGTGCATGATGAGAGACTTCGGCGCAGACGCTGAGTGGACAGGCGTTGACACAATCAGTGTAAGACCGAAGCCTTACGAGCAGCGTAAGCTCCATATAGAGAACGACTGGAGCGCGGCGTCCTACTGGTACGAGATGCTCGTTCTGGCACACGACGGCCGGTCGGAGATAATGCTCACCGGCCTGACCGACGGCTCGCGTCAGGGCGACTCGGCCGTGAAATACCTCTTCAGTATGCTCGGCGTGAGGACTACTTTCAAGACGCGCGAACGCAACGTGCCCACAACAGTCACGCTGAAGCGCGTTGAGACCAAGCCGCCACGGCTCGACTACGACTTCGTTAACCAGCCCGACATGGTGCAGACGCTTGTTGTCTGCTGCGCACTGGCCGGCGTGCCGTTCAGGTTCACGGGGCTTTATACACTGAAGATAAAGGAGACCGACCGCATAGAAGCACTGAAAACAGAAATGCGCAAGTTGGGTTACGTAATACGCGAGACGGGCGAAGGCGAGCTGAGCTGGGACGGAGAGTGCTGCCAGACGGCCGAGGACATCGTGATAAACACCTACGATGATCACCGCATGGCAATGGCCTTTGCCCCTGCCGCAATATGTTTTCCGCGTCTGAAGATAGACAATCCGCAGGTGGTAAGCAAGTCTTACCCCCACTTCTGGTCAGACCTGACAAAGGCGGGGTTCACCATTGAGGCCACCGCAGACTGACCACTGCCCCGCCCCACACCACCCATACCGGCACCACTGATACCCCTTTGCCCGCCGCAAAGGCAATAAACAGGGTGCCGCCACGTTATTTATCTGACGTATGCTGACCCCTTTCAAGCGACATATCACGCTGATACTGACCGCAGTTGCACTGTCGGCAGTCATCGGTTGCTCCACGAGTAAGAACACTCCGCAGAGCCGCTGGTGGCACTCTTTTACCGCACGGTACAACACCTACTATAACGGCACCGTGGCATACATCGAGGGCTCGCTTGAAAAGGAGAACGGCAACAAGGATAACTTCACCGAGATAATTCCCCTCTACACCGTAGGCAACCGTGACAGCCGTGACCTGGGTGCGTCTAACTTTGACCGTGCCATTGAGAAATGTCAGAAGGCCATAAAGCTGCACAGCATAAAGCGGAGACCTAAATGGACCAAAAGCCGCAAGAAGACGGCACGAGACATCGAGTGGCTTAACCGCAAGGAGTATAACCCTTTCTTGTGGAAGGCGTGGCTGCTTATGGGCCGCGCCCAGTTTATGAAGGGCGACTTTGACGAGGCTGCGTCTACCTTCGCATACATGAGCCGCCTGTACGCCACGCAGCCTGCAATATACGGCCGCGCGAGGGCATGGCTGGCAAAATGTTATATAGAGCAAGATTGGATTTATGACGCCGAGGATGTTATAACAAAGATGCGCCGCGACTCGCTTCACTGGCGGGCACGCAAGGAGTGGGACTACACCTATGCCGACTATTATATCCACACCGGGCAGTACGCCGAGGCAATACCTTACCTGCGGAAGGTCATCAAGCACGAGATGCGCCGCAAGCAACGGGCACGCGAGTGGTATCTCATGGGGCAGCTTGAGGCCGCCCTCGGCCACGAGGAGAAGGCTTACAGGGCTTTCAAGCGCGTTATAAGGCTTAATCCTCCGTACGAGCTTGCGTTCAACGCGCGCATCGCCATGACCGAGGTAATGGGCGGCAGCCAGTCGAAAAAGATGCTTAAGAAGCTGCGCCGAATGGCCGCCTCGCCCAACAACAAGGAGTATCTTGACCAGGTTTACTATGCCATCGGCAACATATACATGAACCAAAAGGACACGGTAAACGCCATTGCCGCTTACGAACAAGGTAACATCAAAGCCACACGCAGCGGTATTGAGAAGGGCGTACTGCTGCTGAAACTCGGCGACTTGTACTGGGAACGCGAGGAATATGCCGGTGCTCAGCGCTGCTACGGCGAGGCGATAGGTCTGCTTGACAAGGAACGTAAAGATTACGAGCAGCTCTCTTACCGCTCGAAAGTGCTCGACGAGCTTGTTCCTTACACTGAGGCCGTACATCTACAAGACTCTCTGCAGGCACTCGCAGCCATGCCCGAGGCCGAGCGCAACGCCGCTATTGACCGCGTGATAGAGGCTCTTAAGAAGAAAGAGAAGGAGGAGCGAGACGCTCTTGCAGAGCAGGAGGCCCAGCAATATCTTGCAGAGCATGGCGCGATAGGCAACGATGCGATAAGAAACAACATAACCGGTAACGCGACGGACAGCAAGGGTACATGGTACTTCTATAACCTTACAGCCGTAAGCCAGGGTAAAACTACGTTCCAAAGACTGTGGGGACGGCGCGAGAACGTTGACGACTGGCAGCGCGCCAACAAGACCGTTGTGGCTCAGACGGCCGGTCCGGAGGAGCTGACCGATGAGCAACGAGACTCTATTGCGGCGGCCGAGGCCGTGCAAGACTCTATCGAAAACGCGTTAGACAGTGCGCACAACAATCCTCATATGCGCGAATACTATCTGAAACAGATACCTTTCACGCCGGAACAGAAGGCCGAAAGCGACAAGATTATTGCCGACGGGCTGTACCACTCGGGCGTAATATTCAAGGATAAGCTCGACAATCTCGCGCTCAGCGAGAAAAACCTGCGCCGCCTGACGGATAACTACAAGAGCTATGAAAGCCTTGACAACGCTTATTATCACCTATTCCTGCTGTACTCAAGACGGCATGACACGGGCATGGCGCAGACCTTCCTCGCCCGTCTGAAGCAGGAGTATCCGGAGAGTAAGTGGACCGTGCTGCTCTCTGACCCGGACTTTGAGCAGAACGCACGCTTCGGTGTACATATTGAAGACTCGCTCTATACCGCGACATACAACGCCTTCAAGGCTGACAGATATGACGAGGTGAAGGCCAACACGGAGCTGTCAGCCGAGCGGTTCCCCCTCGGTGCAAACCGTGATAAGTTCATTTTCATAGGCGGCCTGTCGAAACTTAACGGCGGGAATGCCGACGGATGCCTGACAGACATGCAGGAGGGAATCGACAAATATCCTGAAAGCGATGTGAGCGAGCTGGCCGGGATGATTA
>C._urophasianus_2_cecum__coassemble_297_pt1 | contig 9532 bp, 9 predicted proteins | sample C__urophasianus_2_cecum__metabat2_low_PE_008 | metagenome-assembled genome bin C
GTTTCTTCGGAAATTTAAAATAACTTTGTTGCATTTGCTGTTGGACTCTACACCGGCAAGATTATTTATATTTATATTTATTACTTGCACGAGTTAATAAAAATTATTATATTTGCATACTAAATGACTAACAGTAAACTTTTTATTTAAGATGAAAGCATTTGTTTTTCCCGGACAGGGAGCACAGTTTGTCGGCATGGGCAAGGATCTGTACGACAGCTATCCTTTAGCAAAGGAACTTTTTGACAAGGCTAATGATATTCTTGGTTACAACATCACCGATATCATGTTCAACGGCACCGATGATGAGCTCAAACAGACAAAGGTCACTCAGCCGGCCGTTTTTCTGCATAGCGTTATCAGCGCATTGTGCATGGGTGACGCCTTCGCTCCCGCAATGGTGGCAGGCCATTCACTCGGAGAGTTCTCCGCACTTGTAGCTGCCGGAGCGCTTAGCTTTGAAGACGGGCTGAGGCTGGTGTACGCTCGTGCCATGGCGATGCAGAAGGCATGCGACGCAACACCGTCAACAATGGCAGCCATTATCGGTCTGCCTGACGAGAAAGTAGAGGAGATTTGTGCTGAGGTTAACAGGGAAGGCCACGTATGCGTGCCGGCTAATTTCAACTGCCCAGGCCAGCTCGTAATCAGCGGTAACATCGAGGCTGTCAACGAAGCCTGCGAGAAGCTGAAGGCTGCAGGCGCTAAGCGTGCGCTGCCGCTGAAGGTAGGCGGCGCGTTCCACTCACCCCTGATGCAGCCGGCAAAGGACGAGCTGCAGGCAGCTATCGAGAAGACAGAGTTCAGCACGCCTAAATGTCCGGTTTACCAGAACGTTGACGGCAAGCCACATACTGACCCGGTTGAGATTAAGGCTAACCTTATCGCACAGCTTACAAGCTCAGTAAAATGGACTACCTGCGTACAGTCAATGATTGCCGACGGTGCTGACGACTTTACAGAGTGCGGACCTGGCAAGGCTCTGCAGGGCATGATAGGCCGCATAGACAAGAATGTAGCTGCTCACGGAATAGCCTGACCGACGAAACTTTAATATGATTAATTTATAATGTTATAGTAAAAAGGGAGCAAACAGATACGCTGACAGTAGTCTCGGCTTGCTCCTTTTTACTTTATTCTGATATATCCTTAAAATATAATTAGCCATGGAACATGACAAGATAATAATTTACCAGATATTCACCCGCCTGTTCGGCAATAAGTCTGATGTGAGGAAAGAGAATGGGACATTAGCCGAGAACGGCAGCGGAAAGTTCAGCTTCTTTGATGCAGCTGTTTTACGTAGGATTAAGAAACTCGGCGTTTCGCATGTCTGGTACACCGGTGTGATACGCCATGCGTCCAAGACTGATTATTCCGCATACGGCATTCCGCGCCAGCATCCGGCTGTTGTCAAGGGCAATGCCGGCTCGCCTTACGCCATTGTCGACTATTATGACGTTGACCCGGACTTGGCTGACGAAGTGAATGAAAGGATGAACGAGTTTGAGGCTCTTGTTTTGCGAACGCATAAGGCGGGGCTTAAGGTGATAATAGACTTTGTGCCCAACCACGTTGCACGTCAGTATCATTCAATCAACAATCCTGAGGGGGTCACGGACTTGGGCGAGACTGACGACTTGAACATGGGCTTCTCACCGCAGAACAACTTTTATTATTGCGTCAATACGCCGTTTGAGCCTTATTTTGACCTTACTGACGGTGACGGGAAAGCGTATGTAGAAAAGCCTGCAAAGGCTACCGGCAACGACCATTTTGACAATCACCCGGGCATAAACGACTGGTATGAGACTGTAAAACTTAATTACGGTGTCGATTATTGTGACGCCGGCGGACGCTCTTGTCACTTTGAGCCTATTCCTGACACATGGCACAAGATGCTTGACATCCTTATGTTTTGGGCAGATAAAGGTGTTGACGGATTTAGATGCGACATGGCTGAAATGGTGCCGGTGGAGTTCTGGACATGGGCAATAGGCAAGGTTAAGTCTCAATATCCAGCATTGCTGTTTGTCGGAGAGGTTTATAATCCTTCCCTTTATAGAAGTTTCGTAGCCGCCGGATTTGACTATTTATATGATAAGGTCGGTATGTATGATTGTCTTTGTGGAGTAATGAGAGGGGCTTGTCCGGCAAATTCCATCACAAGGCAATGGCAGGCTGTTGACGACATAAAGGATCACATGCTTTATTTCCTCGAAAATCATGATGAGGTAAGGCTGGCAAGTGATTTTCTTGCAGGCGATGCGCGTAAGGGTATTCCGGCCGTGATAGTAAGCGTATTGATGAACAATAACCCTTTCATGCTTTACTCCGGACAGGAATATGGTGAGCGAGGCATGGATAAAGAGGGCTTCAGCGGACTTGACGGCCGTACAACTATTTTTGACTATTGGACTGTTCCCGCATTATACAAAGGATATGTCAACAGACGTAAGCTTTCAGCTGAGGAAAAAAATCTTGAGGAAAGATATTCTAAAATCTTAAATCTGCCAAAGAAAGAAAAGGCATTTACTGATGGCGCTTTCTTTGATTTGATGTACGCCAACCGGAATAATGCAGGGTTTAACATATACAGTCAGTACGCTTTCTTGCGTAAAGCAGATAATGTGGTTGTGTTGGTCGTAGTGAACTTCTCTGCCAACGATGCAGAATGTAAGGTTTATCTGCCGAGTCATGCGTTTGATTATCTCGATATACCTGAGGCAAACGTTACGGCAAAAGACCTGCTTTCAGACGGCAATGAGACGCAAATCAGCCTTAAGGCCGATAGTTGTGTGAGCCTGAACGTAGGTGCTTATGACGGTGTTGCTTATAGGTTTAGGATTTAAGAAATAAGGTTTGAATATAATGGAAGAGAAATATAGTCTTAACACTCACAACAAAGAGGAATTCCCTCCGGCGCATACGGCTGAACATCTGCTCAACCAGACGATGATAAGAATGTTTGGATGCGGGCGTTCCAACAATGCTCATATCGAACGAAAGAAAAGTAAAATCAGCTATATCCTTGACCATAAACCGGACAGAAAAGAAGAAAAAGAGATTGAACGGCGTATGAATGAGCTGATAGCTGATGATCTTCCGGTTACGTTTGAGTATGTCTCACGTGACAATGTGCCCGAAGGAATCTCGCTCGACAAACTCCCCGATGACGCGTCAGATACCATACGCTTGGTTCATATAGGTGATTATGATGTTTGTCCGTGTATAGGTACGCACGTACGTTCAACTTCACAGATAGGGCGTTTTGAACTGCTTGGTACAAATTGGGACGAAGAAAAACATTCATTCCGCATTCGTTATAAGGTAGTCCGATAATCACTTGATATTCAGAAACCCGCAAATGAAAAAATGGCAAATAAACATTGAACGTCCTGTTTATTTGCCACCTTTTGTTTATTGTACGATTATAAATCATTGAGCATTCTGCAATTCGTAACTGTCGGGTTTGATAGCAGTGAAATGAAACTCATCAATGCCGACATTTCTTATATCGTAATTACCGGCCTTTACATATTTATTCTTCATCTTTTCATACTTCTTTTCAGCTTCTTTTCGCTCAAGAGCGTAACTGATTATACAAGTACGATGCTCAAGCCCGATGTTTGTGAAGTAGTTTTTCAGCTGATATGAATAGTTGTCGCGGCTTATAAGAAACTCGTTCTTGTCGTTTATCCATGCGCTGTCAATCTCTTGTATATCAGTAAAATATACTATTGAATCATTAAATGATGCTGCAAATCCGAAAGCATAAATCTTTGGTACACATTTGATTTTAGCCGTAGCTTCAATGCAACTGCAACCTGTAATCATTATGGCAAAAGCCATTATTAGTTTTCTGTATGGTTTCATGTTGTTTTACTTTCGATTATCCTAATAAATAATTGTTTTCACCTATTGACCTAAATATGATTTCAATAACTTGTTTTTTGTATTATGACGCAAGCGTCTGATAGCTTTTTCCTTAATTTGACGTACCCTTTCGCGAGTCAATCCGTATTTGTCACCAATCTCTTCAAGCGTCATTTCCGGTTGGTTTATGCCAAAGAATGCCTCAACGATATTGCGCTCCCGTTCGTTAAGAGTCTGCAATGCACGATTTATTTCCTCACGTAATGACTCGAGAACGAGCTTCCGGTCGGCCATGGGTGAATCGTTGTTAGGAAGAACATCAAGCAAACTGTTGTCTTCGCCGTCAGCAAACGGCGCGTCAACAGATACGTGACGGCTGCCGACTTTCATTGCTTCTTCGATCTTTTCCTGCGGTAAATTTACATTGTCTGCAATCTCATCAATGCTGGGTCTGCGTTCATGCTCCTGTTCAAATTTATTGAGAGCCCGATTTATTTTGTTCACGGAACCAACTTGATTGAGCGGCAATCGTACAATGCGGCTTTGCTCTGCTATGGCTTGAAGAATGCTTTGACGTATCCACCATACTGCGTATGAAATGAATTTAAAACCTCTTGTCTCGTCAAATTTCTCTGCGGCTTTAATCAAACCTACATTTCCTTCATTAATCAAATCAGGCAAACTGAGTCCTTGGTTTTGGTATTGTTTCGCAACAGATACAACAAATCTGAGATTAGCTTTAGTCAGTTTTTCAAGCGCCTTGCGGTCACCTTGTTTTATACGCTGAGCCAATTCAACTTCTTCTTCCACACTGATAAGCTCCTCATGGCCTATTTCTTGCAGGTATTTGTCTAACGAGTCGCTTTCTCTGTTGGTTATTGATTTTGTGATTTTCAGTTGTCTCATGGCGTATAAATTTAAAGTATTTGCAAAAATAGTGATTTCCCATTTAAACAACAAATATTTTCGGGCTTTTTATTATCAAAAAATATACAGACTATATATAACAGGCACTCCTTATCCGGCATCATTACTTACATGCCAGCGGATAAGGAGTGCCTGTTATTTGTTATTTGTCTATAATGTTAATCGTTCTGAAGTGGAACGGCGAAATATGCTTTCTTACCTGTAGGATAGATACCCTGAATATAGAGTACCGGCTCCTTGCTTGTCGATGCATCTCTTACCGCCTTCTGCAGGTCAGAGATTGTTTTCATCTGTTCGTCGTTGACTTTCTGTATTATAAAGCCTTTATTAATACCGGCATCCTTGAGTGCGCCGCTGTTTATCTTCATTACAACAAGTCCGTTGTTTATATTGAGCTGATGCTTCTCAGAATCATTGATTTCACGGAAATTGCCGCCAAGGACATCAAGATCAGCATGCTTTACGACTTCAGTGTTTCCTTGTTGATTCTTGAGTGTAAGTGTTGCAGTCTTGCTCTTCTTGTCACGCAGATAAGTTATTGTTACTTTGTCTCCAGGGCGTTTGTTGGCAAGATATTCTTGAAGCTCAGCCATTTTCTTCAGCTTCTTGCCGTCAATGGCGGTAATGACATCTCCCTTTTGCAACCCGGCCTCAGCACCAGCACTGCTGTCATCAACCTCATTAACATATATACCTTCCATTGTCCCAAGGTCAACCTCTTTGCCTTCTTCTTTCTTCATGTCATAATAGTCATTGACGTTACTTCCGCTTATGCCTATTACCGCACGTTGAACAGTACCGTATTGTTTGAGGTCGCTGACAACTTTATTCATAATCGTGGTAGGTATGGCAAAGCCGTAACCAGCGTAGCTTCCGGTCTGAGATACCAGCATGGCGTTAATTCCTACAAGTTCTCCTTGCGTATTAACGAGCGCACCGCCTGAGTTTCCGGCATTGATCGCAGCGTCGGTCTGAATAAAAGACTCAACACCGTTGGCACCTATTGAACGTGCTTTAGCGCTTACTATACCTGCTGTAACTGTAGAGTTAAGGTTGAACGGGTTACCAACAGCCAGCACCCATTCGCCTACTTTCAGTTTGTTACTGTCACCGATAGGCAAGGTAGGCAGGTTCTTAGCGTCGACTTTAATCAGAGCCAGGTCTGTAGTTTTGTCAGTTCCGACAATGCGTGCAGAGAATTCTCTGTTGTCGTTAAGTGTGACTGTAAGTTCATCTGCGCCTTCTACAACGTGATTGTTTGTTACAATATAGCCGTCAGAAGAAATAATTACGCCAGAGCCTGCACCCTCGCGTTTCGGCGTCTGCACTTTGCGGCGTGATGATCCGCCACCCGGATTACCAAAAAATCCGAATGGATCAAAGAAATCTCCAAACGGGTCAGACTCCATTTCGATTGTCTGTATTTTACTGTTCTGCAAATATCTGATATGTACCACTGCCGGCAGCGCTTTCTCTGCAGCGTAAGTTAAGTCCACGGGTTGTCCCGGCATACTGCTTACCTGATTGGTGTTTGCATTCACCTTAATGAAAGTTCCTGCTGAAAATGCGATTGCAACTACGCACACCGCATAGACAAAATAGTTAGATAACTTTTTCATTTTCATTGATGATATTTTAAATTGATACTTTCATTTTGATTTTCTTGTCTGCAAATTTAGGCGCAAAAATTGTTAAACTGACATTTTGTCCTACATATTTGTCCTCTTTTAACACAAAAAATATCACCGTTAACGGCTCTTAGTGAGAAATGAATATAATTTTACATTCGTTTTAAAATAGGAAAATCTGTTTTAAATGTGAACATTTTTGAAATGTTTTTCATCAGTCTTTCGCTTAAAATCTGTAATCCCTTAAAATATCTGCCGATTCGAGATAGCCCAAATAATAAAAACAAAGTCCACAAACCGTTGATTTTGTGGGCTTTGTCATTCTCTGACTTACTTTTGTATAGAAGCCTTGCGGCACATACGGGACTCAAATCCGATATTGCCCGCCATCTCATTTCATGACAGTTACAACGACCTGTTTTCTTTCTATAATGATCATGTAACTATATTATGACGTTCTAAAGGTGAAAAGTCCAAATAGAAACGCAGTGTTTTTCGTGATTATGGGCTAAGCCCTATTTTGAAAACTTTGCGTTTCTATTTTGACTTTTCACGCCACTCCTTTGTTTCTTCGGAAATTTAAAATAACTTTGTTGCATTTGCTGCTGGACTCTACAATGGATTTATTTATCAAAATCATTAAGAAAATTTGGCAGGTAATGATTTTATGCCTATCTTTGCAGTATAAAACAGAAAGAGACAGACCGTACATAGCTTGATCGGGATACTCATCAATAAAAAACGAAAACCGAGATGACTTCTCTTGCTAATGGCGGGCCACAATGTCGAAAGGCATAGCTGTAAAGCCGGTGGATTACAAAGGCGGAGAGCTCTCAAATCTTATTAGCTCGGAGTTTTCATCACATCACTAGTACGGTCTTTTTAATACACTTGGGCAGGACTTGTTCCTGCCCATATTATTAATGTAAAATAATAAAACAAGCTATCATGTTTTCCGGAATAGTAGAAGAGACGGCCGTTGTCAAGGCAGTTAAGAGGTACAAGGGCAACGTAGACCTTACGCTTGAGTGCTCGTTTACGGGCGAACTGAAGATTGACCAGAGCGTTTCACACAACGGCGTTTGCCTCACAGTAGTGCGCCTCGGCGACGGTTGCTACACGGTAACGGCCATGAAGGAGACACTCGAACGCTCTAATCTTGGTCTGCTGAAAGCAGGTGATAAGGTGAATGTAGAACGCTCAATGATGATGAACGGCCGCCTTGACGGACACATCGTTCAGGGGCATGTCGACATGACTGCCGAATGTGTAGACATGAAAGACGCCGACGGCAGCACGTATTTCACCTTTAAATATAAGTATGACAGGGAGATGGCCCGCCGCGGATACTTCACTGTGGATAAGGGCAGCGTAACGGTAAACGGTGTTTCGCTGACAGTATGCAATCCCACTGACGACACTTTTACCGTCGCAATAATTCCTTATACATTTGAACATACCAACTTCAGCGACATAAAGATTGGTTCAACGGTCAATATCGAGTTTGATATTCTCGGCAAATATATAGCCAGACTTCAGAAACTTAAGTGATTCTGAGATGACAAAGCGGGGTGATTAAATTATTGTTAACGCCTTTGCCTTTATATCGACAAAATGGATGTGTGTCTCTACTAACTTCGGACATATATCCATTTTGTTTTTTTCAGACTCTTTTTCTTCATACATTTGCAATGAGTTTTCAATGCTATATTATGGGAAAAGAGAAAGTTTTAATGATAAGTTCTTTGCTTTTCACGGCAAATGTCATGTTTGCACAGACGACAGGGCAATGGACTCTGAAAGACTGTATCGATTATGCCCTTGAGCATAACATTACAGTCAAGACCGCAAGGCTTGCTGTATCGTCTTCTGATGAAGACGTTAAGGAGGCCAAAGCGCAGCTGTTTCCTTCATTGTCGTTTACCTCAACGCATCAGGGAGGATATACACCTTTTGCTGACGAGGCGGGAATTTATGGTGATAAAGGAAGCTATTCAGGTGATTACGGACTGAATGCCAACTGGACTGTATGGGACGGCACCGCTAATAGAAATACTATAAAGCAACGTGAAATCATAGGCCGGCAACAAGAACTAAGCCTGGCTGAGAATGTAAACAGCGTGCAGGAACAGATTCTCCAGTTGTATGTCCAAATATTATATGTAGCAGAAGCCGTCAACGTTAACGCTCAGATTCTTGGCATCAGCAGGCAGAATGAGGAGCGCGGAGCCGAAATGTACAAGGTCGGCTCGCTTTCTAAGACAGACCTGTCACAGCTTACGGCTCAAGTTGCGACTGACGAGTATAATCTTGTCAACATGAAGGGACAGCTTGAAGACTATAAGCAGCAGATGAAATATCTGCTTAAGCTGGATTATGATACTGATTTCGACATTTCAATACCTTCATCAACTGACGCCCAGGCACTGTCGCTTATTCCTTCATCCCAGGCTGTATTGGCAGACGCTTTGGCGCAACGTCCTGAAATAAAGAATACTTTGCTCAATGTTGACCGCAGTGAACTTGGCATTGATATAGCCAAAGCCGGATATAAGCCTACTGTAAGTATTTCGGGCGGAATAGGTACAAATACGGTAACAGGAATGAATACCGCATGGGGAAAACAGATGAAGGGTAATCTTAACGGTGCTGTAGAAGTAACCTTGAGTGTGCCGATATTTGATAACAGGGCCGCCAAGACGTCTGTAAACAAAGCTAAGATAGAGCTACAACAGTCAAAAGACAAGGCTGATGACGCAAGGAGCAGCCTTGCATTGACAGTGCAGGGATATTGGATAAATGCTACGACAAATCAGCAGAGGTTTAAGTCGGCTGTCGTAAGTGTCAGCAGCGCGCAGGACAGTTACAACTTGCTGAGCGAGCAGTTCCGTCTCGGTCTTAAGAATATCGTTGAGCTGACTAACGCCAAGACAACACTGCTCAACGCCCAGCAGAACAGACTTGAAAGTAAGTATATGACTATATTATACCAGCAGTTGCTGAATTTTTATAAGGGAGAGGAAATGAACTTGATATAATATATTGGTTATGAAATACCCATGAGATAAAAAAATCACGCCAAAGAGAATGTAAATAGTCAA
>C._urophasianus_2_cecum__coassemble_299_pt1 | contig 9431 bp, 6 predicted proteins | sample C__urophasianus_2_cecum__metabat2_low_PE_008 | metagenome-assembled genome bin C
TATAAACCTGTCCCGCTTTATGTGTAGGACGCTTAATATTTACGTATGAAAAAAAGCATAAAATTTATAACGGCACTCGCCCTCTGCCCGGCCGCATTCACCATGACGGGCTGTATCGACGAGACAGAGCCTACCAGCTTTGTGCTGCAAGACGATGTTGACGAGTCACCGAACTCTGTCAGCGGTATGCTGATGGCTCTCCCTGCAAGTTTCAATACGCTTGATGCGCGCACGGGAAACTTCGGTGACTACGCCATCGGCTATGGCGGACTTATGCACATCCGCGACGTTGAGACTGAGGATATGGCCATAGCATTCTCTGACTATGATCACTTCCAGCCGTGGGAGACACTTGACCAAATGGGTGACAATATGGCCCGCACACAGTGGCCTTGGAACTATCAGTACGAGTGCATCTTGTCTTGCAACAAACTTATCGGAGTTGTCAAGGCTACAGAAAGCCCCTCAGCGTTAGACCTCGGAGCTCTCGGAGCGGCTTATGCACAGCGCGCCGCACTGTATCTTGACCTCGCCCGTGAGTATGAGTTCTTGCCTAATGACGTGCTCAGCGGCACCAACTCTGACGGTAACGACGTGACTCATTACACCGTACCTATAATTACTGACGAAACAACAGAGGAAGAAACTAAGAACAATCCCCGCGTAACGCGTGACGTTATGGCTGAGTTCATAAAGAGCGACCTCGACAGTGCTTACAAATATATTGATTATCTTGATGCGAACAGATCATATTCGTCAGACAGGACGCTGCCTCACAAAGATGTGGTCTGCGGTCTTTTTGCACGCCTCTATATGTGGACAGGCGACTATCAGAACGCTTATAAATATGCGCAGGAGGCTATTAACACCACCACTACGAGCGTAACAAAGCTGACTGATTGCTTCCAGTCAGTAGGACAAGGATATTACAGCATCCTTCCGACTTGCTTCAACACATTAGCTTCAGGCACTTGGATGTGGGGCGTGGCGCAGACTTCAGAGAACTCAACTGTAACGTCAGGTATCCTTAACTGGACCTCATGGATGTCTCCTGAGTACACAGGCGGTTATGCTGCCGTCGGCGTTGCGCCGTGTATCTATCTGCCGATGTTCAACAGGATTGACCCGAGCGACTGGCGTCAGCTGTTCTGGAACACTCAGGACCTTGTGAACCCGGGAGTTTCTTGCAAGTTCCAGCCTAACGAGGGTAACACGAACAATGCTACAGTTGCCTGCGCAGCAGCATATCCTCTGATGCGTGTTGAGGAAATGTTCTTCATCAGCGCAGAGGCTGCTGTTCATATTTATGGTCCTGCTGTTGGAGCGCAGATACTCGAGAACTTCATGAACGAATACCGCTCTATAAACGGTAGTTACATCTGCCGGGCAACTTCAGAGGAAGGTGTGATAGAGGAAATCATCTTTCAGAAGCGTGTCGAGCTGTGGGGCGAAGGACAGACTTTCTTCGACATCAAGCGGCTCAACTACTCAGTTGACCGTACAAAAGAAGGCTCAAACTTCTTTGACGATGCCCGTTTCAAGACCAACGGCCGCCCGGCATGGATGAACTGGGTAATAGTACAGACCGAGCAGAACAGCAACAGCGCGCTCGCCGGCTGGAACAACCCGGACCCGACGGGAAGCTATAGCCCGGTTCCTGCTAACTGATAATTATAAACATTAAGAAAATTAAGACAACATGAACAGAATATTAAAACTATGGCAGCCGGCCATGTTGGCCGCAGTGGCCTTGGCTTTTAATGCCTGTACGGAAGAATATGACTACGTTCCTGTGTCAGACACAGACTTCAGCGGAGCATATATATTGGCTGACGAGACAACGCTGATACTTGGTGAGGACGATGCTCAACAGCTGTCATTCACCGTAACACGTCACGACTCTACTGAAGCTGCTACCTATAAACTGTACACAACAAACAGCAACATAAACATTCCGGCAGAGGTCAGCTTCGCCGCCAACGAGGGAACAAAGCACTTGACAGTTGGCTTTGACTTCCCCGTGGGAACTATCGAAGAAACAGCTACAATCGGCATAGAAGAAGGTCAGGAGTATATGTACGGCGCACATTCGCAGACTTATACAATCAGCCGCTGTAAGAGAATACCCGGCAATACGGTAATGGCCAGCTATTTCTTCAGTGACGGTGAGGGCGGTCCCGGCACATGGCTGCTCGATATATACGAGTATGGCACGTTGACAGATAAGGAAACCGGTGCGAAAACTGCACGATACCTGCTTAGAGAGCCGTATCTTGTTGCTGCCCAGGTCGGCCAGGGATATGGTGACGGCTACAACGTTATCTTCACGCTTGACAGTAACGGCAACGCTTCAACTGCTGAGCAAGGCCTCTACTATGACACTTACAACGGCGGTGAGGTTATTGTTGCAGGTAGCGGAACGTATTATCAAGAGTATAACGCGATAATATTCGTGTGGTCAATGAATATCCCGTCACTCGGAGGCGGCTTCGGAACGATAGAGCACGACATCTATTTTCCCGAAGGTTACAACCCTCTTCCGCAATAACGGCAATGTGATTTCAGCAAGGCCGGACGCATCTTGCAGTCCGGCCTTGCTTGCTTTATAATTAAAATGTTTTTCTGATCAACTCATTAACAGACGATATTTCAATGAAAAAGCATTACTTATTACTTACCTTTGCGATGCTGTTCGTCACTACGGCCAATGCCGCCGAGCGCACATTGCAGCAGAAAAAGCAGATTGCCCGGACAGTGCTGGCCCGTCAGACAACCATAAGAAGCGCAGCCGACAGCGAGCTGAAGCTGCTCAAAGAGGCTAAAGGCCTTACGGTGTTAGGCTACGACAATGGCGGCTTCGCCGTTATATCGAATGATGACAGAAATGAGGCTGTGCTCGGCTGGTCGGACGGAAGATATGATGCAGACAATATGCCTGACGGTCTGAAGTGGTGGCTCAGCGCGGCAGACGAGGCTATAGCGACCGCCACTGACTACGTCCGCGAGTATGTACCCACGGACATTGACTCCTCACTGCCCGCAAGTGTAGCCCCGATGCTGACTACCGTATGGGGTCAGGGGACACCCTTTAATCTGCAATGTCCAAATCTGAACCCTACCGGATGCGTCGCCACGTCTATGTCACAGGTAATGTATTACCATAAATATCCTGCCCGCGGTAACGGTTTTGTTATCGGTGACATGGGTGCGGTTTTTGATTTCTCAAATACAACCTATGAGTATGACGCCATGATACCCGACTACCGCAACGGCTACACCCAAGCTCAAGGCGATGCCGTAGCCACACTGATGCGTCATTGCGGGGCAGCTGTAGAGATGAGCTATGCCCCGGGCGGCAGCGGTGCGTACGCAATCATGGCCGCGTCAGCCATGAAAGAGAACTTCATGTATCACGAGAACTCGGCTTACCGTGTGCGTGATTATCACACAAACGCTGACTGGATGAAGACAGTCTACGGCGAGTTGGCCGCACGCCGTCCCATAATCTATGGTGCTCAAGACGCCAACGGCTCAGGCGGACATTCATTCGTGCTTGACGGCTACCGTGAAGATGGTCTCGTGTCGGTAAACTGGGGCTGGGACGGTGACGCCAACGGATATTATGACATCGAGCTGCTTAACCCTGAAACGTCAACAGGAAATACAGAATACAGCGTCGGGCAGGATATGATTGTTGGCTTAGGCACACCCGACGAGACAGTAGAACGCCGCAGCGAATTGGTTTGTGGCGGCAGCCTCAGCGCGTCATTTGACGGGAATGAGCTTACAGTAAACTTCAGCGAATTGCCTTTTTATAATTTTAATACATACGATTTCACGGGTTATCTGTACCTCAAACTGACGGGCAGCGGTCATGATTACACGCTTTTTGTAGAAGATTTTTCCGGCAGTAATAACCATTTCAGCAAGTTTGTGATTATGGATGAAGGCGTCGCTTTCTACCAAATAGCGTATGACAGTGACTTTACCGATGCCCTGCCGGCAGATATGCCAGACGGAACTTACACCTTATACTTCGCCGTGCAGGACGGAGGGCACACTGAGGTTACGCCGGTATCGTTCGCTGAAGGTGCCGTGAGCAGCTACACTCTGACCAAAGCGGGCAACAACATTACCCTCGAGGCAGGCAGCGGTGACACGTCTTCAGGCATCAGCGGCATCAGCATATCGTCTGACGCATTGCTCAACAGTGCCGGCAACCGCATCTACACCATTGACGGACGTTACGTCGGCACGGACGGCACAAGCCTCGACAGGGGTCTGTACATACGTAACGGCAAGAAGTTTGTCAAGAAGTAAGACTGCGATGAGGCACGCTTCTATAACACGTTGACCGTCAACGTGATACAATGATACTATCTTCAGGATTTCAAAAGGTGGCCTTTTACGTTGTGAAAGGCCACCTTCTACGTTGTAAAAGACCACGTATTGAAACGTGAAAGGTGGCCTTTTATAAACCGGCAGGCCGCCATGCCGTATGCAGACGGATACGGCAGGCCGCCAAGAAATATCCCGTTTCGTTTCACGGTGTGCGATATTTTTCTTAACTTTGCGCCAATATGTGGAGACCGGTATGGCCTTGGCCGACAAAAAGAAAACAACAGATAAAGATAATATGAACTATGGAAGATTTGGAGAAAGACGGAGTGCGGCTGCCTGACAACGCGTTCCGTGAACTGAAGGAGGGCGAGCAATACCGCCCGGTAATGGACTCCACGAAGGCTTATCCAGAGGTTAACGGATGGTCGGTGACGTGGGGTGTGCTGATGACGGTGCTGTTCTCAGCCGCTGCGGCATATCTGGGTCTGCGCGTAGGTCAGGTGTTCGAGGCCGCCATACCTATCGCGATAATCGCCGTTGGGGTGTCTACAGCGGCAAAGCGGCGCAACCCTCTCGGCGAGAACGTCATCATACAGAGCATAGGGGCATGCTCGGGTGCCGTCGTGGCAGGCGCGATATTCACCCTGCCCGCTATCTATATTCTTGAAGATAAGTATCCCGGCATGGGCGCATCGTTCCTCGAGATATTCCTCAGCTCACTGCTTGGAGGCGTTCTGGGCATACTGTTCCTTATCCCGTTCCGCAAGTATTTCGTGAGCGACATGCACGGAAAGTATCCCTTCCCCGAGGCTACGGCCACGACGCAGGTGCTCGTCAGCGGTGCGAAGGGCGGCAAGCAGGCCAAGCCGCTGCTGCTGGCCGGACTGGTGGGCGGTCTGTATGACTTTATCGTGGCTACCTTCGGCTGGTGGAACGAGAACTTCACAACCCGCGTGACAGGTATAGGCGAGATGCTGGCCGACAAGGCCAAGCTCGTGTTCAAGGTAAATACCGGCGCGGCGGTGCTCGGTCTGGGCTACATCGTTGGCCTGAAGTACGCCTTCATTATATGCCTCGGCTCGCTGGCGGTGTGGTGGCTTATCGTGCCGGTAATGGCCGTGCTGTTTGACGGACAGGTGCTCAACCAGTGGAATCCGGCAATAACAACGGCCGTAGGCGACATGTCGCCCGAGCAGATTTTCACGTCTTACGGCAAGTACATCGGCATAGGCGGCATAGCCATGGCCGGCATAATAGGCATCATAAACTCGTGGGGCATAATAAAGAACGCCGTAAGTATGGCGGCACGCGAGATGCGCGGAGGCAAGGGCGACGGCAAGAAGGTGCTGCGCACACAGCGCGACATACCGTTTAAGATTATCGCCATAGGCGCCATTGTTACGCTCGTGGTTACCTTCCTGTTCTTCTGGTTCGGCGTGATGCAGGGCAACATCCTCTTCGCCGCCGTAGGAATACTGCTCGTCGCGGTGATAGCGTTCCTCTTTACGACCGTGGCCGCCAACGCCATTGCCATCGTAGGCAGCAACCCCGTATCGGGCATGACGCTGATGACGCTTATCCTCGCCTCGGTTGTTATGGTGGCCGTAGGCCTTAACGGCACGGGCGGCATGGTGGCGGCGCTCATAATGGGCGGCGTGGTCTGCACCGCACTGTCAATGGCCGGAGCGTTCGTTACCGACCTGAAGATAGGTTACTGGCTCGGCACAACGCCTAAGAAGCAGGAGACATGGAAGTTTCTCGGCACACTGGTTTCGGCTGCCACCGTGGGCGGAGTTATGATATTGCTCGACAAGACCTACGGTTTCGCAAGCGGGCAGCTTGCCGCTCCGCAGGCCAACGCCATGGCGGCGGTAATCGACCCGCTGATGAACGGCGTGGGCGCGCCGTGGATTCTTTACGGCATAGGCGCGCTGATAGCTGTCATCCTGACGTGGATGAAGGTGCCGGCATTAGCCTTCGCGCTCGGCATGTTTATCCCGATAGAGCTTAACATTCCGCTGCTCGTGGGCGGAGCGATTAACTGGTACGTTACAAGCCGCTCAAAGAACGCTGAGGTAAACAGGGAACGCGGCGAGAAAGGCACGCTCATCGCCAGCGGGCTTATTGCCGGCGGAGCACTCATGGGAGTAATAAGCGCGCTGCTTCGCTTCGCTGACGTCAACCTTGTCAACGCCGGGTGGCTGGCCAATCCGCTTTCACAGGTCTGCGCGCTCGCGGCTTACGCTCTGCTGATAACTTACTTCATAAAGGCTACGAAGGTAAAATAAGCCGTCAGTTTAACGGCTTAGCATAATATAAAAAACAGTTAAGGCGGGAAAGAAACGGCTGATACAAGCCTTTCTTTCCCGCCTTAACTGTATGTTGTCCGCGGCTTTCGGGGTTACGCATCGATGTTTGCGTAGGTGGCGTTCTGCTCTATAAACTGGCGGCGCGGCTCCACGTCATCGCCCATAAGCATTGAGAACACCTCGTCGGCCTCGGCCGCGTTCTCTATGGTTACTTGCTTCAAGAGGCGCGTTGCCGGATCCATTGTGGTCTCCCAGAGCTGTTGCGGGTTCATCTCTCCAAGTCCTTTGTAGCGCTGGGTGTGGATATTCTTGCCGTCCTCCTCGCCGTTTCCGTACTTATCAAGGAATGCCTGACGCTGCTGGTCGGTGTAGCAGTACTCCTTGACCTTGTTCTTATACGTGCAGAGGTAAAGCGGCGGAGTGGCGATATATAAGTGGCCTTCCTGTATTACCTTAGGCATGAAGCGGTAGAAGAGCGTCATTATCAGTGTGTCGATGTGTGAGCCATCGACATCGGCATCGGTCATTATGATGATTTTGTCGTAACGCAGCTTGTCGATGTTTGCCTCCTTGTCGTCCTCGCCGTCAACTCCGAAGCGCACGCCGATGCTCTGGATGATGTTCATAACCGACTCACTTTCGAACACCTTGTGCCACATCACCTTCTCTACGTTCAGGATTTTACCTCTCAATGGCAGTATGGCCTGGCGGTAACGGTCACGCCCCTGCTTGGCAGAGCCGCCCGCAGAATCTCCCTCGACAAGGAAGATCTCGCTGTCTTTGGGGTCTTTGTTAGAGCAGTCGGCCAGTTTCCCCGGCAGTCCGCCGCCGCTCATGGGGTTCTTTCTCTGCACGCTTTCACGGGCCTTACGTGCCGCGATACGTGCCGTGGCGGCAAGGATAACCTTGTCACAAATCATTTTCGCCTCTTTCGGATGCTCTTCGAGATAGTAAGTCAGAGCCTCTGACACGGCCTGGCGCACGGCTCCCGTAACCTCGTTGTTGCCTAACTTGGTCTTTGTCTGACCCTCAAACTGAGGCTCGGCAACCTTGATTGAGATAACGGCTGTAAGCCCCTCACGGAAGTCTTCACCGGCAATCTCTATCTTGGCCTTCTCTATCTGCTTTGATATAGCGGGGTCGTTGTCGGCGTACTTCTTAAGAGTTGAGGTCAGTGCCATACGGAAACCCACGAGATGAGTTCCACCCTCAATGGTGTTTATGTTGTTAACGTAAGAGTGCACGTTCTCGCTGTAATCGGTGTTGTACATTATGGCGACCTCGATAGGTATGCCCTGCTTCTCGGTCTTCAGGTAGATTACGTCGTCAAACAGGTGAGTACGGTGACGGTCAATGTATCTTACAAACTCTTTCAGACCGTCAACGGCATGGAACACTTCCTGCCTCGTCTTGCCTTCCTCATCGGGACGGAGGTCGGTAAGGGTCATTTTTATGCCGGCGTTAAGGTATGCCAGCTCGCGCATACGCTTGGCAATGATGTCGTATCTGTAAACCGTCGTGGTGAAGATGGTGGAATCCGGCCAGAACTGCTGGCGTGTTCCGCGCAGTTCGGTCTCGCCTACTACCTTGACGGGATAGAGCGGCTTGCCCTTCTCATACTCCTGTTGGTAAATCTTTCCGTCGCGGAACACCTGTGAGAGCATATGCGTTGACAGGGCGTTGACGCACGAAACACCGACGCCGTGAAGACCTCCTGACACCTTGTAAGAGCCTTTATCGAATTTACCTCCGGCGTGGAGAACGGTCATTACGACCTCCAAAGCCGACTTGTGCAGTTTTTTGTGCTCGTCAACGGGGATGCCTCGGCCGTTGTCCTGCACGGTTATTGAGTTGTCTTCGTTGATTGTTACTTCTATATGTGTGCAGTATCCGGCCATTGCCTCGTCGATAGAGTTGTCGACGGTCTCGTTGACCAGGTGGTGAAGTCCTTTCTCGCTGATGTCTCCAATATACATCGCAGGGCGCTTACGCACGGCCTCAAGGCCTTCAAGCACCTGGATGTTGCTGGCTGAATAACTGCTTTCGTTCACTTGATTTTCTGCCATCTTCAGTAATGATTATATTAACGTGCAAAGGTACTAAAAAAAAACTGTATGGCGAAATTTTAAATCTTAAATTCTGTTCTTTAAGAAGTTATAGGAGTTAAAGAAGTTATCACTCGCTACGCTCGTTAGAAGTTAAAGCCAGATGCTTTGTTAATTAAGAGTTAAGGAGTAAGGAATTAAGAAAGAACAAGTAAGACTAAAGGCAATAAATACGTCCATGCAAGAGACAATCTGCGGCCTGCAGCCACACAGTCATTGCCTCCTGACAGATATTGCAGAATAAAAAAGACCGCAGCCTTGCCTAAAGCAAGCTGCGATCATTTGTTGTTGTCTCTTATTTATAATTTACTTTATCCGAGTTTGTTGATGTGGCAAGCCAGACTTGATTTTAAGTTAGCTGCCTTGTTCTTGTGAATAATGTTAGTCTTAGCCAACTTGTCAAGCATCTTCTGAACGCTCGGATAGAGCTTCAGAGCCTCTTCCTTGTCTGTAATAGCACGCAGTTTGCGAACTGCGTTACGCATTGTCTTTGCATAATATTTATTGTGCAATGTCCTTTTCTTGTCCTGGCGGATTCTCTTAACTGATGATTTGTGATTTGCCATCTTTAATTATATAATACCGTTTTTTTGTTTTTTTATCGTAGTCCCTAGGAGAGTCGAACTCCTCTTTAGAGAATGAAAATCTCTCGTCCTAACCGATAGACGAAGGGACC
>C._urophasianus_2_cecum__coassemble_300_pt1 | contig 9344 bp, 6 predicted proteins | sample C__urophasianus_2_cecum__metabat2_low_PE_008 | metagenome-assembled genome bin C
GAAGCGATGCCCTTCAGCGGCAGGAAGTAGTTCATCATTGAGAACATACCCTTCTTCATCTCGCCGCCGTACCATGTGTTGATGATAACCTGCTCCTTAGAAGTAACGTTGAATACAACTGCTGTCTCTGAATTCAGGCCGAGCTCTTTCCAGTTCTCAACCTTAGCCTTAGAAGCGTTGTAAACCACGAAGTCAGGCTCGAAGTTCTCCAGCTCTTCCTCAGAAGGACGGATGAACATATTCTTAACGAAGTGCGCCTGCCAAGCTACCTCCATGATGAAGCGCACTGCCATGCGGGTATCCTTGTTTGCGCCGCAGAAGCCGTCAACAACATACAGCTTCTTGTTTGAAAGCTCTTTCTGTGCGATTTCCTTTACGGCAGCCCATGCCTCCTTAGAAGCGGGTTTGTTGTCGTTCTTATATTCTTCAGAAGTCCACCATACAGTGTCCTTTGATGTCTCGTCCATAACAATGAACTTATCCTTAGGTGAACGGCCGGTGTAAACGCCTGTCATTACGTTTACTGCGCCAAGCTCAGTTACCTGACCCTTGTCGAAACCTGTAAGGTCGCTCTTTGTCTCCTCCTCGAACAGTGTCTCGTAAGAAGGATTGTAAAGAACCTCGGTTGTACCCGTGATTCCGTACTTCTCTAAAACTGACTTATCAAACTTTGCCATTTTTTATTATATGTATTAAAAAAGTGAATTATTCGTTCCTGAACCATGCTCCTTAAACCGACCGCAAAGGTAATAAAAAATAATGTTACGGCAAACCTTGCAGCCCATAAAAACAGCGGGCGTAAAGGGTTTTTAGGTTAAAGTATTAAAATTTTAAACTGTCTTTAATGCTTTTGCCACACGCACTTTACAAAAATCAGCCTCTCTAAGTGCCTCCGGACCGCGTCTTTACCTGACCGTGTATACCGCGAGTGACTACAGCCGATGATGTTTTCCAAGCCTATTGTTGGCATTTTTGCAGAAAAAGCACTATATTTGCGGATAAAAACTGAATATGGATATAACAAACCTTGGCAAACAGAACTCTATCATCAACCGGTACATGGCTGAGCTGCGAGACGTCAGCTATCAGCAGAACCGCCTCTTGTTCCGTAACAATATCACGCGCGTAGGCGAGATGATGGCCTACGAGATAAGCAAGACGTTGAGCTATGAGCCGCGCGAAGTAACCACACCTCTTGGCACGACGAGCGTCAATATGCCCACCGACGACATCGTGCTGGCCACCATTTTCCGCGCCGGGCTGCCATTCCACGCCGGCTTCCTCAACGTTTTCGACCATGCCGGCAACGCCTTTGTCAGCGCCTACCGCGAATACACCGATGACAGCCGCACCGAGGTGGGCATACACGTGGAGTATCTCGCCACGCCGAGCATTGAGGACAAGACGCTCATCATAGCCGACCCTATGCTTGCAACGGGCGGCTCCATGGAGCTGGGTTACAAGGCCTTTCTCACCCACGGCGTACCGCGGCGCATCCATGTAGCCTGCGTCATAGCCACGCCCGAGGGCATAGAGCACGTCTGCAGGTCGCTGCCTGACGACCGCACCACCGTATGGTGCGCCGCCATTGACCCTGTTCTTAACGAGCATAAGTACATCGTGCCCGGACTCGGAGACGCCGGCGACCTCTGTTACGGCGGCAAAATGTAATACAGAAGGTAACCGCACATAATAAAAGTCTCAGCCGTTAACGCCCTTATATCTTTGCGTTAACGGCTGAGACTTTGCTTTTTATTTGCCCGCCCACGAGCTTTTCACCTTCGCACGGCCACCTGTAACAACGGCGGTGAACCGTGGGAACAGCCTGTCGGACAACTTATAAAGTAAAATGCCGGCAACTATTACCACAAACGCCGACACGAACAAGCCAACAGTCATCGACAACTCTGTCTTCGGCATGAACTTCGCCCACATTTTGGTAGCAAATGCAGCGGGCATCATATGATACGCATAAACGAAGAATGTGCCCGACAATAAAAGTCCGTTTACCTTTACTCTTTCTTTATCCAACGCCTTGGCAGACACAAGTATCACAGCTGTCACGCCCGCAAGTATTGACAACCTGACGGCAATACCTCTGTCGTCAACGCCGCACGTGTATAAAATCATGCGCAGACACACGAGCAACGCATACGCCGTAACAGCCAACTTAACCGGGCACCGCGACATGACGGCAACGAAATTCTTTCCCCTTACGGCATAATAAGCGCCGAGACAAAAGAAGAATATGCCGGTAAGGGCCCACGGACCAGTATCACCCGCCGAGCCTTTCAGTACACACATCCACAGCAGTCCTGCCACTATCGCCAAGGCTGGGCCGGCCAACTTCGTGAGATAATAAATCAAAGGGGAAACGATTACAAGTATCATCAGGTTGCGGATAAACCAGAATGGAAAACAAATAGGCATCGAGCCGTCACAACACCAAAAGCAATCTAACCAGTCAGAAAGAGAATAATCTGCAATCAGTTTGTTTGTTCCTGAGGTCATGTCGCTTAAGAACACCTGGACAAGGAACCTCAGAAGTATCACTACCAAGTTCCAAAACACGTAGGGAACGAGCAGCGAGCGGCATCGGCTTTTCAGCTTTCTTACGTAAACATCACGGTTGAAATCGGCACCTTTAAAGAAAAGATAGCCCGAGATGAAAAAGAAAAGAGGCACCGCTATCCGGGCAAAAGTATCAACAAAGAGCGTTGATATGAAGTCATAAAATCCCGTTTCTACCCCCCCCCGACATGACTTTTACGCCGCCTATAACAACGCCGGCAGCACTTGAATGAATCAGCACAACTGCCGCTATCAGAGGGAATCTCAGCAGGCTGATTGTCTGCGACTGCAAACGGTCAAGCGCCGCGCAGTCTGTTGTCTCATAACTTTTCATTTCATTTAGCAATTTTACGAATAATTACAGTTGCAAAGGTATGTAAAATTATTGTAAAAGTGACCGGCCGGCGCAGATTTTTCACATCAGCACATCATTTTCACGCCTGCTGACGGACACCGGGCGGCGTGCACGCAACAGCCGGCGCAGCCACAGATAGTAGCCGGTGAGGGGCAGAGAGGCGCCGGACAGGGCTGCGAGGAACCACATTATGCGCGTAATCAGACCGCCGAACGTGCCTGTATGCACGGAGTATATCCAGCCGCGCAGACGCCCTAAGGCAGGCGCGTCGGCGTATTTGACAACCGAAGTGATGCGCCCCGTGCGCCTGTCGAACGTGTAGCGGTCAGCCGCGCGGCTGTTGCCGTAGCCGCCTAAATCCACGGTCGCCGTGCCGTCTGACACGGTTATTGCCGGTGAGTGCGGATTGGCGGCACGCAGACTGCTGTAAACCTTCTGCCAGACGGCGGGCGCGGCAGCCTCAGCACCGCGTTCCCCACGATGCGCGTTGCGGCCGTTACCGCCGCCGCGATGTTTTTCCGGCCCAGCCCCGGCAGCCTTCGCGCCGCCATGTCCGCCGGCTTCTGACGCTATCTCTACGCCGAACGCGGCATAGAAAGCCGAACGGTACCACGGGAAAGACCACGTAAGGCCGGTCAAGGCCATGGCCAACAGCAGCACCACGGCGTACATTCCGCCGGCCACGTGGAGACTGCGCCACAGGCGGAAACGGCCCTTGCGCAGCGTGAGCTTGAGCGAGTTACGCAGTGACTTGCGCGTTTTCGGCCACCGGATGACCACGCCCGACACGAGCGCAACAATAAACATAATGGTAGATACACCGACGATTATCTTGCCCCACGCCGGCCGTTCTCCGGGCTTTCCGGTGTCGAGCAGCCGGCGGTGGAGGCTGAACATGGCGGCGAAAAACGCCGGACGCTCCTGCCGCCCCTTTATTTCGCCCGTATATTGGTCAACATACACGGCGGCACGGCGCGGCTGGGAGAGGTTTACCCTGTAAGCCTCCGCCGGGTCATCACTCACCGTTACGCCCGTGACACGCACCCCTTCGGGCAGCGTGCGGCCTACCGCGGCAGCCACAACGTCTATCGGCATCGGCTCGCCTGAATGCTGTTCTACCTTACGTATGTCTGAACAGCACAAGGCGGTAATCTCTTTCTCGAACACGAGCATCGCCCCCGAGAAGCATATCAGGGTTATCACAATGCCGAAAGGCACGGACAACCACAAGTGGATTTTCTTAAAAATACGCATCGTTTCTTTTTTAGATACAAGCTGACAAGTGACAAGCAGACAAGTTTTCAGTTGACAAGTCTACAGCAAACAAGTCTTCAGCAGACAAGCAAACAAGAAGATTTGTCAACTTGTCTGCTATTCTAATCTATTCTTCCGATACCTGTAAGGGTGGTGGCGCCGTTGACGGTGAGCGTCTTCATTGCCACGCCCGACGCGGGATTAATCTGCCAAAGAGCAGGATAACCGCTCCCGGTGTTCACCGCAACATAGGCCAGGCCGTTCTCGAAGTAGGGCGACTTGCCGAAGCCGGTAACGTCAGAGGGCAGACCCGTGACCGGTGTCAGCGTCTTGGCAGACGCGTTGAAGACGGCAAGGCGGTTGGCAGTCTTCGTTGACGAGGTGATAGGAGCGTCGTACATAAGGAACAGGAAGTTGTCTCCGCCGATGTACCAGCTCTGCAGCAGGCCATCGGGAGAGAGCGTCTCAAGGTTGCAGTAGTAGTCGTCAAACTCCTCAGTCTGCGTGTCTATGCGCACAACGCCGGCCGGCAGCGTGGTCTGCTGGCGCGTGTCAGCCATTGTCTTGGCGTAACCGGGCGAGATAACGTACACGTAACGGCCGTCGTCGGTCGCCCAAATCATCTGGTAATACTGTGACTTCATGCGTCCGCAGGCGTAGCTTATCCTGTCGGTCTTAATGAGTTTCTTGCCCGTAAGCGTGTTGTCAGAGAATATAGCCACCCAGCACTCGTCGGGCCACTGCGTCCATTGCAGCTGGTCTTTGTAGTACCTGCTGCTGTTAGAACCGCCGTCCTCTGTCTTGATAAGGTCCTCAAAGCCCTCACGCACATATTTATACTGCGTCTTGGCATCGTCCTTGTACTGCTTGCAGCCGTACGGCGAGAGACCCATAGGCACCGCCGCGCTGTATATCTTGCGGCCTACCTGCTCGAGACCGGCCAGCGTAACATACTCACCGTTGCCCAGAAAGTTCTCGCAGATGTAGTCCTCGCCTGCCACCTGTGCCTCTCCGTCGGCGCCGGTTGTCTCGTTAGAGCTGAACGTTTCGTTCTCAACGTCAAGGTAAGACACCTTGAACACATACGGAATGTACCCCGTCTCAGGGTTTGCCCGGCAGGCATCGCCCTCGCCGCTCGACGTCGTCATGATGTAGTTGTCATACAGTCCGTAGGTGGTAAAACGTGTAACGAAATACTCCTTGGCACGCTGTTCCAGCCCGCCTGTTGACGAATTGCGCACATAAGAGTATGTAGTGCCGCTCTCGCCCTGATGATAATTGAGCGCATAAAGATACTTGTTGCTGTGGAACACCCAGTAAGTGGCGCCGTCGTTGACTGTTCCGCTCGCCGGGATTTCACCCTCAAGGCTCTCCGCCGTGGTAAGAATGTCGGCGGAATTGCCCGAGCCTGACACCGTCATTGCTATGACATAAGGGCTTGAAAGGCCTGCTGTGCCGCCTCCGTCAGCCCCGCCGCCACCGTTACCGGCACCGTTATCGTCGTCTGAACATGATGTAAAGAACACGCCGGAAAGCGCAAAGGCAGCTAATCCGGTAAAAAGATAATATTTCTTCATTTTTATTTTATTTAATAAATTATTAGTTGACAAGTAAACAAGCAAACGAGCAGACAAGGAGATTTGCCATTTTCTTAATTCTTAACTCTTAACTTCAAAAGCATTTGGCTTTAACTTCTAACGCCCGCAGGGCGTGATAACTTCTTTAACTTCTATAAATTCTTTATACCTCATCTCCCTAGATTCACTCTCACTTTGGCGTAAAACGCGCGGCCGGCTTTCTGCAGGCTAAAGTTGTCGTAGAGGTTCTCGTCTGTGAAGTTGCGGCACTCCAACGAGAAGTTATACCGCCCGTTGCTGATGCTGTAAGTAAGAGTAAGGTTGTGAGAGAACTGCGTCGGTACCATGTATTCACTCAGGTTGACGGCATGCACGCCCTCAGAGTAATAGCAGAAGCTGTGCAGATACTGGTTGTCGTAGGTCACCGTGAGCACGTTAGACTCTCCGCCGAGGCCGTGCCAGTAGAAGTTGACGTCGCTGTCGGCGAACTGATATGGCACGTTAGGCATGCGCGAGCCGTATGCGGGGTTGGCAACCGAGGTTGAGCCTACCATGATACGCTCGTTATCCTTCACGTCCATGCGGGTGAAGTTGCCGCCTACACTGAGCCAACGGCCGAAGTTATAGCGCGCCGAGAAGTTGAAGCCGGCGGTCTTCACCTTACCGTAGTTCTCGTAAAAAGCGCCCTCACGGTTGCCGTTAAGCTCGGCAATGGAGCGCCGGATGTAGTCTTCGGTGCCGCGGTAGATGAACCCCGCCTCGGCATAAAGAGAGTGACGGCCGAGCGTCTTCCGGTAACTCAGGTTCACGTTTACGTTGTGGCTCTGCTCGGGACGCAGCATCACGCTGCCCGTCTCGAGGTCTTCGTCGCCGAACATCTCCTCTACCGTGGGCAGACGGTAAGCCTTCTCGTAAGACAGTTTGGCCTGAAGTCCGGGCAGGATGTAGTAAGTTCCGGCCGCGCCGAAGCCCCAGGAGTCGAGCGAGCGCGAGCGTCTTACGAAGTCAGAGGCGTTACCGTCAACGGCCACAGGCCCCGCGACGTAGAGGTTATAATACTTTCCGAACACTGACACGTTCCACTTTTCAGACGGCATAAGGCGGTAAGATAGGCCAGCGATGTTCTTCCGCGAGTCTTTAGAGATAGGCTCCGTGGTCTGTGTATTATATAATAAAGAGGTGTTCTCACGGCTGAAGGCGTTGAAAACGTTGCTGAGCGTCAGCGTGTGCGAGCGCGAAATGCGGTAGTTTAGGGTAACGGTGGCGTTCCAGTTGTCGTTGTCCGAGCGCATGAACTGATACGCCTGCTCGCCCGGCGAGGTTCTGCGCCGGCGTTCGCCGAGCCAGTTGTAGCGGTAAGAGGCCGTGTCTACGTTGGTCGTAGAGTTGCGGTTGTAATTGACCGTGGCCACCACGCTGAGCCCCTTCGTGAACAGATTGCGCTTAGAGTATTCAAGAGACGGCATGAGCGAGTGGCCGTAACGGTGCTTCTGACCGTACACAGTCTTCTGCCTTACGCCCGTCTGTATGTCCTTATACATATGTGAATAGGTGAAGCCGAGCAGCAGGCGGTCAGCCCATTTCTTGCCGACAAAGCCTAATTTTGCCGCCACAGCCTCGTTATGATACGTGTCGTTGAAGCGCTTTACACGGCGAAGCTCGCCCGTGTTGATGCTGTTTGTGGCGAAATCGAGTACCGGAGCGTCAACGTAATAGTCGTTGTCAGAATAGTTCTGGAAGGCGTTTATCTCGTAAGTAAACCCGCTCCTGAAGGTCTGACCGAAGTTTACGTGAGACTTGTGTGTGTTGAACGAACCGTAAGAATAGCCCGCATCGAGAAACCACTCGCGGCGTTTCCTATCGGTCACGATGTTGATTACGCCGCCGATAGCGTCGGTGCCGAAGCCTACGGGGACAACACCTTTATACACTTCGATGCGGTCGGCGAAGTTCACGGGTATGTTGTTCAATCCGAACGAGCTGCCCACGCCCTCCTGCGGAACGCCGTCGATGAACACCTTGACGTGCTTGCCGCTGAAGCCGTCGAGCGTCAGGCTCATGTCAGACCCTACCCCGCCGCTCTCCCGCAGCTTCAGCCCGGGAACCCTGGCCAGTGCCTCGCTTAGGTTTTTCGATGTGTTAAGCATGTCGCGGGTGTCTATTGCCACGGCATTGTAAGCCGAGTTCCTGACGCGGCTTACGCCGGCCGACACAACCGATACCTCGCCTAACTGTATGGCCTCCTCACGTATGCGTATGTTCATTTTGAGGCGTTCGCCGGCTGTCAGGGTAACGTCTTTCTCCACCGTCTCATACCCCACGGCGCTTACAACGAGAGTGTATCTGCCGGCGGGAGCCTTGACATGATACAGCCCCTCGCCGTCGGTGGCACTGCCGTAGCCCGTGCCCTTGAGCTTCACCGTGGCGTAACTTACGGCCGGCTTGTCGCCTGAGATTATGCGGCCTGAGATCATTCCCTCGCCGTTACTCTGTGCGCAAAGTGACAATGAGACAGCTAACAGCGTTATCAAAAGCGTTGTTTTCAATCCGTTTACCTTAAACATGGTTGTTATTTTTACCTATTTGATTTACGGCTGCAAAGTTAAACAGCCGGCTGAAATCATGCAATCGCAATTTGTAGGTATTTTGTAAGTCACAAAAGCAGGTATCAGCCTGCGGATCTGCTGCCGCTTACCGTCATGCCGGCGGCAGCCTGTTTACATCAGTTAAAAGTGTTAAAGCCCCGTTTCTGTTTTTCGTTTATTTGCCGGCAGACGGTCAGCAGCCCGCAAATAAGCGGAAACAGAGCACTTGACGTAACTCCCGTAGTATCAACGGGTTAGCAATTTTATAGTATATTTATACATTTAATATACGGTGAATTGCGGCCGAAACAGACTGAAACAGCACAAAACGGCCGACCGAAAGACACCCGATGTGACTTCAAAAGGTGGCCTTTGACGATGCCGGAGATGACCTTTTACCCTGCCAAAGGTCACCTCCGGCATAATCACCGACAGTAAACGGCACCGCAAGGGGCTGAAAACGGCCTCGCCGTTGCTGATTCCCCGATTTTCAAGTGTTAACGGAAGGATGTGCAAATGGGCGCAAACGTTAAAGTAAAATAAAAATTACGACTTGAAAACTATTTGCCAACGTCTCTTAAACTTTTATACAAACGTTAAACATCCGCTTATGTTTGCTTATTTGGAAACAAGACGTTATCTTTGCAAATAAAAATACCTTATGGCAGAACAACGTAAATTCAAGGTCGTATATTTAGAGGAAGCGATAAACTTTCTTGAAGCAATGCCACCGAAAGCCAAGGCCAAAATGATTTACAACATAGGCAAAAGTATGTATAGCATTAATAAAGAGGTGTTCAAAAAACTGGAAAATTCAGACATTTGGGAATTCAGAACGCTATATAACGGCATTGCGTATCGGCTGTTCTCTTTTTGGGATACTGATAATGAAACATTGGTTGTGGCTACGCATGGAATCGTAAAGAAATCACAAAAGACACCTGAAAAAGGTTCATCAGACAAATGCCGTGATGCGTCTTTGATGCAAGTTATAAAGTCTGA
>C._urophasianus_2_cecum__coassemble_311_pt1 | contig 8968 bp, 8 predicted proteins | sample C__urophasianus_2_cecum__metabat2_low_PE_008 | metagenome-assembled genome bin C
ATCTCAAAATATGACGGGTTTATGACCGCAAAAAGTATAAAATAAAACAACTTCTATTAGTCAGCATCAAATCATGTTGTGGTACGGTGTTAATCAGCATATCTTACGTGCACCGTCACTTATAACGACATCGTAAACCTTCGGTTGCTTGCCGAACTTCTCCTTGTAAGCGGCCGTTGTGTCATTTACGAATTTATCGTAAAGTTCTTCCTTAACAAGATTGATTGTGCATCCGCCGAAGCCTCCGCCCATTATACGGCTGCCAGTGACTCCGTTCTTGCGTGCCATGTCAACAAGGAAGTCAATTTCTTCGCAAGACACCTCATACTCCTTGCTCAGGCCATCATGGGTCTCATACATCTTTTGCCCAACAGTCTCATAGTCTCCGTTGTTCAATGCGGCACAAACTGCTAAAACTCTGTCTTTCTCGCCAAGAACGTATGTTGCTCTCTTAACATCTTCATCGATTACATCACCTTTAACAGCGTCAAGCATATCCCAGTCAGCATCACGCAGAGTCTCGATAGTTCTGTCAGGATACTTATTTTTAAGAGCCTCAACAACGTTTTCACAACTCTTACGTCTGTCATTATAAGCAGATGACGCCAGCTCGTGTTTTACAACCGAGTCAATAAGTACCAGCTTGTAACCTTTCGGCTCGAAAGGATAATACTCAAACTCACGACTTCTGCAATCAAGGCGCATAAGTTTACCTGCCTTGCCGAAGATGCTTGCGAACTGATCCATTATTCCACAGTTCACACCACAATAATGATGCTCGGTAGCCTGTCCGGCCAATACCATATCCCACTTAGAAATTTTATTTTCTCCGAACAAATCATTGAGAGCATAAGCGAAACAGCTTTCCATTGCGGCTGACGACGACATGCCGGCACCGAGAGGGACATCACCCGCAAAGGCAATGTTGAAGCCCTTTACGTAAACGCCTCGTTTCTTCATCTCTTGAATAATACCGTAAATGTATCTTGCCCAGCTTGCACGCGGTCCCAGCGGATCGTCAGCCTTAAACTCTACACGGTCTTTCAAGTCAATGGCATACGCCATTACCGTATTAGTGCCGTTAGGTCTTATTTCACACATTATGCCTTTATCTATCGCACCGGGAAATACAAAACCACCGTTATAATCAGTGTGCTCACCGATTAGATTGATACGTCCCGGAGCTGAATAGATATTTCCAGTCTGTCCATCAAAATGCTTTATGAAGCGGCTTCGTACAAAATCTATTTCCATATGCTTAGAATATTAAGTTTAATAAAATTATTTCTCAACACTGAATTTATAAATTGTCTTTTGCTTATATTGCTCGCCCGGTCTTAATATTACTGATGGGAAGTATGGACGATTAGGCGAGTCGGGGAAATGTTGAGCCTCAAAACATACGGCACTTCTGCGTGGGAAGGTTGCTCCATGCTGCCCTTTGTATCCGTCTGCCCAGTTGTCCGTATAGAACTGAACGCCGGGTTCTGTGGTATAAACTTCCATTACTCGTCCACTAACAGGCTCCTTTACACGCGCCGCAAAGCTCAGTTCGCCTTCTTCCTTCTTATTCAACACGTAGCAATGATCATATCCAGCTCCGTTCTTCATCTGCTCATTGTCTGCGTCAATGTCCTGCCCTACGGGCTTAGGAGTACGGAAATCAAGCGGAGTATTCTTAACAAACCTTATTTCCCCGGTAGGTATTGAAGCCTCATCTATCGGCAAATAATAATCTGCGTTGATTTCACAAATAAGGTTGTCAATTGTAGGTGTGGGATTGGCAATTCCTGCAAGGCTGAAATAGCCGTGGCTTGTAAGATTGATGATTGTTTTCTTATTGGTTGTCGCCATATATTCAATTATCAGTTCGTTGTCGTCGTTGAATATATATGCTACCGTAACTTTAACTTCTCCGGTATAGCCCTCTTCTCCATAAGATGAAACGTAATTGAGAATAAGCGTTTCATCATTCATAATCAAGGCATCCCATACTTTAGTGTTAAATCCGGCCTTCCCACCATGTAATGAATTAGGGCCGTTGTTTATTGCAAGCTGATATTCCTTGCCGTTCAGTTGGAACTTTCCTTTGCATATCCTATTCCCAAATCGGCCGATGAGTGTTGAGAGATAAGGCTCAGGACTGTTAATCACGTCTTGTATGTTATCATGCCCTTGTATAATATTTGCATAATTACCGTTCTTGTCCGGAACCATTATTGCGACAATCGCTCCCCCATAATTGGTTATCGCAACTTCATTGCCTAACTTATTTTTGAGAATATATAAATCTGTTTTCTTCCCGTTTATTGTGGCTTGAAAATCTTCACGCCTCAAGCCACACAGACATTGTGTTTCATTTGTGCTCATAATATTAATCTTTTAAGTTAGAAAACCTTTTTGCAAAGTAACTTAAAAAAGTTGAGAAACACAAATGAAACGTCTGTAATTATTTCGTTTTATTGTTAAAAACGATTAAACACAATCATTTAGAAAGTCGGATACAATATAGCTGCTCCCGCCGACAAATATGAAATCGTCTTTCTCTGAATCCGCCACAGCTTGCCGGAATGCGGTCTTTACATCCGGGAATGCCTTAGAATGGAGCTGCTGAGCATCACCGAGCTGTTTGATTATATTCTCATCTATGGCACGTTTGCTGTCTGCTTTAGTGAAATAACAAACTGCATCCTTTGGCAACATGCTGATCACAGTTGCAACATCTTTGTCATCAACCATACCGAAAACAATTCTCATCTGACGGCAACGTTGCATTTTCAGCTGACGGCTGAGATATTCCCAACCTCCTACATTGTGGCCTGTATCGCAAACTACGGTAGGACTTTCGCTTACTTTTTGCCATCTGCCTGACAAGCCTGTCATCTCTGAAACATCGGCAAATCCGCTACATACAGCCTGCTTACTAATGTTCAGTCCGGTTCTATTAAGTTCATTGACAGCACAAAGTATCGTGGATGTGTTTTTTGTCTGGTATATACCTCCAAGCTCTCCGTTGATTGTTCCCCAATGACACGTGTTGTATATAATGCCTCCACGCGTTGACGGTTCTGCACTTTGGACCTCGTTCTCTTTTTCTGCAAATATTATTTTGCTACCGTTTTGATTAGCTTTAGAAACAAAAACAGGGCGTGTCTCATCATTGGTCTCACCTATCACGACAGGTATGCCTGCCTTTATTATGCCTGCTTTCTCTGCCGCAATTTTGGCCAAAGTATCACCAAGAAACTGTGTATGGTCATAACTGATGTTTGTTATGACCGAAAGAATTGGAGTGATTATGTTTGTACAGTCAAGCCTTCCGCCTAATCCGACTTCAATTACGGCTATGTCAACTGAGCATTCTGCAAAATATTTAAATGCCAATGCCGTTGTCAATTCAAAAAAGCTCGGATGTAATGGTTCAAAGAATTCTCGCTCATTTTGAACAAAGTCAACAACATATTCTTTGCTGATACATTGACCATTAACACGTATTCTTTCGCGAAAATCCTTTAAATGAGGCGATGTATACAGCCCGACTTTGTATCCGGAGGCTTGCAATATGGCGGCAATGGTATGCGAACAAGAACCTTTACCGTTAGTTCCTGCTACATGAATTGTTTTGTATGCCTTGTGTGGATGTCCGAAATGTTCATCTAAAAGCAGAGTTGTCTGCAGCCCCTCCTTATAAGCAACAGCGCCCACTTTTTGAAACATAGGGACGCTGTTGTATAAATATTCAATGGTTTCACTGTAAGTCATGAATTATTTTTTCTTCTATCGCTTAATTGAAGTAATTCCTGAATTTTTGGAATATGGTACGTTTTGTCGCGCTGTCGCCTTTAAAGTTGTCGCTGTTACGCATGCTTTCGAGCATATTATACTCTTGACTTGTGAGCGTCTTCGGTACATAGACACTGACGTTAACCACCATATCACCGACTCCACGTCCGTACCCTTGCACAGCAGGTAAGCCTTTACCTCTTAAGCGTAAAGCCTTTCCGGGCTGAGTACCGGGGTCTATCTTTATTCTTACTTTTCCACCGTCTATCGTTGGAATTTCAACACTGCCGCCGAGAGCTGCCGTCGGGAAATCAAGCAGAAGGTTATATATTATGTCGTTGTCATCTCTTACGAACGTGTCATTAGGCTCTTCTTCAATGTAAACCTGGATATTACCCGGCACACCATTGTACTTACCGGCGTTACCTTTACCCGGCACATTGACAATCATTCCTTCTGAAACACCTGCAGGGATATTTATTTCAACAACTTCTTCACCTTTTACAACACCGGTACCACCGCACGAATGACATTTATTCTTTATTACAGTGCCTTCACCGCCACACGTAGGACAGACATTCTGCGTCTGCATCATTCCAAAGAGGCTTTGCGTAGTATGTGTAACGACACCACTTCCATGACATGTCGGGCACGTTTCCTTCGCACTGTTCCCTTCTGCTCCTGTGCCATGGCAATGACTGCACGTCACATCCTTTTTTACCTTGAACTTCTTAGTCACTCCGGTTGATATTTCCTGCAGTGTAAGCCTTACTTTAAGGCGTAGGTCAGAGCCTCTATACTGGGTCGGCCGTCTTTGTCCGCCACCGCTGAAGCCGCTTCCGCCGAAACCGCCAAAGCCTCCGCGACCACCGAATATGTCACCGAACATGGAGAAAATATCATCCATGCTGAAACCGCCGGAACTGCTGAAGCCACCAAAGCCGCCTTCACCGCCCGGACCGTTAAAGCCGAACTGGTCGTATTGCTTCCTCTTCTGAGGGTCATGCAATACGTCATACGCTTCAGCCGCCTCCTTAAATTTCTCTTCAGCTTCTTTGTTACCCGGATTCCTGTCGGGGTGATATTTGATAGCGATCTTCCTGTATGCTTTCTTTATTTCATCTTCTGAGGCATCCTTGCTTACGCCAAGCACCTCATAATAATCCCTCTTTGCCATTTTCAATGTCTGGTTTTAATATTTACAGATATCCGCCCGTCTGATGAGTCTTATTGCCCTACAGCGACTTTTGCATGCCTGATTACCTTATCATTCAAGGTATATCCGGTCTGTACACAGTCAAGCACTTTCCCCTTCTTTTCATCTCCCATACCTGGAACCATTGCCACTGCCTCATGATAATTAGTATCAAAATCAGCGTCTTCGGTCTCAATCTTCTTCACTCCAAGGCCTTCCATTATCTTGTTGGCCTTTTGGTAAATAAGTTTCATACCTTCACGCAATACGTTTACGTCTTCTGTCTTTTCCGCATTGGCAATAGCTCTTTCCATATCGTCAATAATTGGAAGAATTGCCTGAACAGCTTTCTCTGAGCCGTTCAATATTAATTCAGCTTTCTCTTTTAAAGTCCGTTTACGGTAATTGTCAAATTCAGCTACCGAGCGTAGATACTTATCTTTCAGCTGCGCTATTTCCTCTTTTGCTGTTTCAAGCGGATCTTTCTCTGCTTCAGACTCTTTCTCTTCCGGTTTAGAGTCAGCTGTATCTGCTTCTTCCGCTTGCTTATTTGCAGTTTTCTCATCATCTGACTCCTTAGCCTTATTCGCATTATCCGTAGCTTCAGACTCTTTTGTAGTCTTATCGTCTATAATGTTTTCCTTTTCCTCTTTCATAATATCTGTTTTTTGAAAATAACACAGCAAAAATCTTGCCAATCTCATTCATTGGCAGTTATTCATACATTTTTGCCCGTTGTCCCTTTAATTGCTCGTCATAGATGTAATCGTCATACTGCATCAGCTTGTCGATTGTACCTTTTGGTGTAAGCTCAATAATTCTATCAGCCACAGTCTGAATAAACTCATGGTCGTGACTGCTGAAAAGGACATTACCTTTAAAACTGATGAGGTTGTTATTGAATGCCTGGATGCTTTCAAGGTCAAGGTGGTTAGTAGGCGTGTCAAGTATTAGGCAGTTAGCGTTCTTTAGCTGCATTCTTGCTATCATACAACGCATCTTCTCTCCTCCGCTTAATACGTTTACTTTCTTCAACACCTCCTCTCCGCTGAAAAGCATCCTTCCAAGATAGCCTTTCATAACAACCTCATTACCGGTACCAAACTGGCTGAGCCATTCAACAAGGTTCATATCACTATTAAAGAAAGCGGTATTGTCAAGCGGCAGGTAAGCTGTTGTTATTGTCACTCCCCACTTATACGTCCCCCCGTCAGCCTGACGGTTGTCGTTAATTATTTCAAACAAGGCTGTCATGGCCTTAGGGTTATGGCTGAGGAATACAATCTTCTGCCCTTTCTCAACATTGAAGCTAACATTGTCAAACAAGACAGTGCCATCACTGTCAACAGCCTTAAGCCCTTCCACTTCCAATATCTGGTTGCCGGGTTCACGCTCCATTTGGAATATAATGCCAGGATACTTACGTGATGAAGGTCTGATTTCATCAACTGTCAGTTTGGCAAGCATTTTTTTACGGCTTGTCGTCTGCTTACTCTTTGCCACATTGGCAGAGAAACGGCGTATAAACTCTTCCAATTCCTTACGCTTTTCTTCTGCTTTCTGGCGTTGGTTCTGCGCCTGCCTTAATGCAAGCTGTGAACTTTCATACCAGAACGAGTAATTACCGGCGAATACCGTCACCTTACCGAAGTCAATGTCAACAGTCTGGGTACTTACTGCATCAAGGAAGTGGCGGTCGTGGCTCACTACGAGCACTGTCTGCTCAACATTGCTCAGATATTCTTCAAGCCACTGTACGGTGTCAAGATCAAGGTCATTGGTCGGCTCGTCAAGCAGCAGGTTGTCAGGATTGCCAAACAATGCCTTTGCCAACATAACGCGCACCTTCTCATTGTTTGACAGCTCACTCATCTGCTTTTGATGCAGCTCTTCCTTTACTCCAAGGCTTGAAAGCATCTGAGCGGCATCGCTTTCTGCGTTCCAGCCACCCATCTCTGCAAATTTCTCTTCAAGTTCAGCAACACGGTTGCCGTCCTCATCGTTAAAGTCTTCTTTCATATACAGAGCCTCTCGCTCCTTCATGTTCTGCCACAGAGGCTGATGTCCCATAAGCACAGTGTCAAGCACTGAAAAGCCATCATATTTAAAGTGATCCTGATCCAACACCGAGAGACGTTCTCCCGGCCCCAGCTCTACACTTCCTTTGTTCGGCTCGAGCTCACCGCTAATAGCCTTCAGCAGGGTAGACTTACCTGCGCCGTTAGCTCCAATCACGCCATAAATATTGCCGTTGGTGAACTTAATGTTTACATCTTTGTAAAGAACTCTCTTCCCAAATTGGATTGCAAGATTTGTGACAGTTATCATCTTATAGCTTACCTTTGATATTAAAAATGCGGTGCAAAATTACAACAATTTATCCGTTTCGCCAAAATAAAACCTCAATGTCCTCAAATATCTTTGTAAAACTTTGAATAGGTAGAGTCCGACAGCAAATGCAACAAAGTTATTTTAACGTGAGTTCGGCGAATTTTAAGTACCTGTAAATTTGTTGATTAGCGAGAATTGTTGTATCTTTATAGTGTTGACTTACAAAGAATTACAAACAACAATCGCTATGATCACCGAGAGCAAAGCTATCCGGAAAAGGTCTGTAGGCATATGCGCCATATTTTTCCAAAGGTCGTGTCCTATAACCGCTTTGTGGAATTGGAAAAAGAAGTAGCCATCCCGTTGGCTCTGTTCATCAAGAAGGTGCTTTTGGGATTTTGAATTCGCCGAACTCACGTTATTTAACTTTAATGTTTACAGCGCGAAGGTAGCCACATCTAACGGCACGGGCAATACGTCAGTTTCGGACGCTTACGCATGATTGTCAAATGAAATGTTTGTGACAGTTCTTTTCCCCCTATTTTAAGCCGTGTTTTTGCAGAAGACTGTCAATATACGACATTAAACGTCTTTCTATAAGACGTTGCCGTAGATAATCTATCAATGCACAAATTGAGAAAACGAGTAAAACGCTAAAAATGGCATATATGAAAAATGTATTGGTGTAATAATGATTGACATTGTCTAAAACATTTTTCCATAACCAATACCTTATGTGGCTATTGTCATGTATGAGCAGAACACCAAAAGTACAAGCGGCGACAGTATTTATAAACGCATTGTATTTTATACGAATATCTTTAAAATACATAAATGAACAGACTGCGGTCACAACAGCCAGCAGAGTGTTTGAATCTTGTACCCAATGGTAAGGCTCCTTGGATAATAATCCATAATTCTTGCTTAGGTATACTGAAACAACAACACTTAACATCGAGATTGATATTGACGCTAATGACAGCCTCCCCCATAAATTATGGCTGATATTAAAACCGTAAAATCTGATGTATGAGGCCAATATGTATAAAACACAGAACCAAGACACATAATTCATTCTTACATAGAAAAATGGCAATGTGCTGTATAATGTGTAGATTGTCAGACTTAACAATAATAATTTTAAATGCTTTGACTTGTCCAGATTTGATATTAAGATATTGAGAAACGGAATACACAGATAGAAGAATAAAAAACATGAACTGAATTCCGTACTAATATTGTGCGGTAATAATTCGCCTGTTAATTTCGTTAGACTGAAAACTTCATTACCAAATAAAATAAAAGCCAGATATATTATCAATTTGTAAAGCTCTATCTCTATTAAAAGTTTGATGAATTTGTGAAATGTAATTGATGACTTACACATGAAATAACCAGTAATCAAAACGAAACAATTGATTCCTGTCTTTCCCCACATGCCGAACCAATAATAAAATAAAGACTTTCCTGATAATGTTTCTTGTTCCAACACATCCAGTAGTCCGGAATGAACAACATAATGGTGGGCGACTATCAGCAACATAACAATGATACGATAAAGTTCCAGATTAGAATTTCTAACTTTCTTCATTGAAGTTTTAATTATGGTGGGTTCTATAATTCACATACCGTAAAGATCGGGTGAGTCCAATTTGCCCC
>C._urophasianus_2_cecum__coassemble_312_pt1 | contig 8940 bp, 5 predicted proteins | sample C__urophasianus_2_cecum__metabat2_low_PE_008 | metagenome-assembled genome bin C
TTGTTTCTTCGGAAATTTAAAATAACTTTGTTGCATTTGCTGTTGGACTCTACAACTTTGTTGCATTTGCTGTTGGACTCTACAGAAAGAGAAAAAGTTGATTAAAAGTTTGTTTGTTTCAAAATAAACTTGTACTTTTGCACTCGCTTAAAGGAACGGGATTTAGCGCAGTTGGTTAGCGCACGCGTCTGGGGGGCGTGAGGTCGCTGGTTCGAGTCCAGTAATCCCGACCATGCGAAGGCGGCCGAGAGCCATGTTTGACGCTCGCCCGCTGTTTTTTTATGTATGCTCCTGAGGCCTCACCGGATGCAGTCTTTATCAGGGCTAAAGCCTCGTTGTAGTCATTTTATTTTGAGATTATGCAAGTCTGCACGAGGGATTGTTTAACGAGACTTCATCGGGCGTGCACGCAGACTATTGCGGATATATGCATACGGACGAGCAACGCCTCTCACAGATTTATGACATACAGGACTAACTGGGTCAGCTTTCCGGCGCGCTCAAGCAGACCGGTGATGAGATTGACGGCAACTTCGACCCTGAAGGTATGCGTATCAGAACCATTTGCGAGCTTGTTACTACGGACAATTTCAACTCCGGCATACCTGAGGAGCGGATAAGTAAGTTTCCGCGTGAACAGGCATACGCTTCAGCCGTCAGTGATAAGATGTAAGCACGGCTTCCGGATATTAATCAAGCATAAGACAATAGCCACGTACTGCCCTTAAACAAAGCGAAGGCGCACACCCGTCGGGGCGTGCGCCTTCGCTTTATATCAGGCTTATAATTACCACATCTTACTGATAATTCCGAGTTTCGTTGCTTCGATAAACTCAGCAATGTGACGTATTTCTGGCCCGTCGGGTACCTGTTCCTTAATCTGTCTTACGGCATCGAATACGCTTGTCTGGCCGTGGAACACAAGGCGGTAAGCGTTGGCGATGTGATCCTGTACCTTCTGAGTTGTGCCGTGCATTGACAATATAGAGGCGTTGATGCCGCCATACTTCACGGGGTTGTCGCTTGCGACGATGTACGGGGGCACATCGCGGCTGATGCGGCATCCTCCCTGTATCATTGCGCCACGGCCTACGCGTACTCCTGCGTTGGCGATAACGTTGGAAGAGAAGATTACGGTGTTCTCTATCGAGCAGTCGCCGGCAATCTTTGTACCGTAACCGAACACGCAGTCGTCGCTTATCTTAGTGTCGTGTGATACGTGGACGCCCTCCATCAGCACGTTGTTGTCACCGATAACGGTCTGTCCGTTGCTGAAGGTGGCGCGGTTGATCACGACGTTCTCACGTATGATGTTGTAGTCACCGATAATCAGAGTAGAGTCGTCTCCCTTGAAGTTGAAGTCTTGCGGAACGGCCGCGAGCACAGAGTTCTGGTACACGGTGTTGCCACGCCCCATGCGTGTGCCGTTCATTATGCTTACGTAGGGATAGATAACGCAGTCGTCACCAATCACGACATCGCCCTCGATGTAAGCGAAAGGATAAATCGTTACGTTCTTGCCGATTTTCGCTTTCGGGTCTATTTCTGCTTTTGGACTTATCATGTTGCTAATTCATAATTTATAATTCATAATTCATAATTATGCCTTCAGGCATGAGAGATAATGGCTTTTCATAATTCATAATTCCCAATCCATAACATCAAGCGGTATAAACAGCCACCCAATTATGAATTATGAATTATGAATTATGAATTGTTTACTCTCTTCCTCCGCCGAGAGCGTAATAGAGGTTGACCACTGCCTGCATCTTGTAGAAGTCGTCCTGAACCTTAGCCAGCTCTGCGTTGAGCAGTGACTGCTGGGCCGTGATTACTTCAAGATATGTGCTTCCGCCCATGTGGAAGAGGTCTTTTGTATATTCAACGTTCTTTTTCAGGCTTTCAACCTGCTTTGCCTCGAGCTTGCTCTTCTCGTCAGACGAGTTGTAGAGCACGAGAGCGTTGCTTACTTCGCTGCCTGCAGAGAGCACTGCGTTCTGCCATGTGTTGTAGGCTTGCTCCTGCGTTGCCTTTGCTACTTTCAGCTGGGCAACGAGCTTGCCGTTCTGGAATATAGGCTGAACGAGGCTTCCGATGGCCTGCAGAAGCCACTTGCCCGGGTTGACAATGCCTGCGCCTGAGCTGTTGGTGAACGCGCCCGAACCGCTGATTGTTATGTTCGGATAGAACTGTGAGCGGGCTGTCTGCGTGTCATAGAAGCACTGTGCGAGCGTCATCTCGGCGTAGTGAACGTCAGGACGGTTGTTGAGCAGTTGCAGGCTTACGCCCGTACTGAACTCCGTCGGCAGCGACTGGTCTTCTATGCGTCCGCGTGCTATGGCCTGAGCCTGCTGTCCTAACAGCAGCGAGAGTGAGTTCTCAGTCTCACGTATCTGACGCTTCAGGTCAGCAGCCTGCGCCAATACAGAGTAGTAATTAGCCTCGGCGCTCTGTACGCTGGTTTCTTTTGCGTTGTTAAGCTCCTTCTGCAGCTTCATCATGTCCCATGTATCCTTGGTCAGGCTGGTCATGTTGTCAACTATCTCGAGCTGCTTGTCAAGCATCAGCAACGTGTAGTAAGCGTTTGCGATGTTGGCAATGAGGTTGGTCTTGACCACGAGCTGATAGTCCTTCGTTGCAAGGAGAGCCATCTGCGCGCTGCGCTTCTGGTTCAGAAGGTTGCCGAAGAGGTCGATGCTCCAGCTTGCGTTGATTGGCAGCGAGTAGGTTTTTGCGGCCTTGCTGCCGTCCCATGACGATATTGTTCCTGACGGAGAGAAGGTAAACGACGGCACAAACGCTAATTTTGCAGCCGTAAGCTGTGCCTCAACCATCTTCACGTTGAGGGCTGCGTTGAGCAGGTCGGTGTTATATTCAAGGCCTCTCTCGATGAGCACCTGCAGTTGAGGATCGGTGAACACGCTGCGCCACGGCAGGTTACCGAAGCTCGTGGTATCGGTGACTGCAAGCGTGTCTGTGCTGGAAGTGACGTCGCGCACAATCCCGGTGACGTTCACATCGGGGCGCTCGTACTTGTTGTAGATTCCACAGCTGCTCAGAAGTGCAGCTGCGGAAACCATTACCAAAATATTACTTCTTTTCATCATTTGTTGTCGTTTTTCGTATTATCAATTCCACGAGTGTACTGCAGCAGCTCTGTGTCAACGGCTGCGTTGTCGTCGTCGAACTCGAGAGGCCTAACCTTCTCCTGCAAGTACTGGAAGATGTAGAAGAGTGCAGGAACCACCAGAAGCTGGCAAATCATACCTACAAGCATACCTCCGATTGTGGCGGCACCGATTGTCATGTTTCCGTTATAACCTACTCCGATAGGTATAAGCAGAGGCATAAGGCCGATAATCATCGCCAGCGAGGTCATCAAGATAGGACGCAGACGGGCCTGAGCACCAAGGACTGCCGCCCAAGAGAGCGCCATACCTGTTCTTCTTCGTTCAAGAGCGAACTGCACGATAAGGATGGCGTTCTTTGCAAGAAGTCCGATAAGCATGATAAGCGCAATCTGCATATAGATGTCGTTGTTCTTTCCGAACAGGTCGGTGAAGATGAACGCACCGGCGATACCGAACGGAATTGACAGAATTACAGACAGTGGAACGAGGTAACTCTCGTACTGCGCACTCAAAATCAGGTACACGAAAGTAAGACAGAGGGCGAAGATTATCATCGTAGAGCTGCTCGACTCCTGCTCTGAACGTGTCAGACCTGAGAACTCGTAACCGAAACCTGTCGGCAGAGTGGTGCTTGCCACTTCCTCAACGGCGCGTATAGCGTCACCTGACGAGTAACCGTCAGCAGCGGTAGCGTTGATGTCGATTGAGGTAAAGAGGTTGAAGCGGGCAATCTCCTGCGGGCCGTAAACCTTGGTCATGGTCACGAACTCATTGATAGGAGCCATGCCGTTGCTCGTCCTTACATATACATTATTCATACTCTTGATGTCTTCACGCATCTTCGGGTCAGCCTGAATCATTACTCGGTAGAGCTTACCGAAAGAGTTGAAGTTCGATGCGTACAGGCCTCCGTAGTATCCCTGCATTGCCGTAAGCACGGTGCTCGGGTCGATGCCGCTCTGCTTACACTTCTCGACTTTTACGTCGATTTGGTACTGCGGGTACTGAGAGTTGTATGAAGTCATGGCGGTTGCAATCTCAGGACGCTTGTTGAGCTCTGCCAGGAAGTTCTGTGTTATCTTGAAGAAGTTGTTCACGTCTCCACCGGTACGGTCGAGCATAGAGAATGTCAGACCGTTCGTTGCAGAGAATCCCTGTACCATAGGCGGCTGGAACGCAAGTATCTGAGCGCCCTTGATGGCTGCCGTCTGCTTGTAAATCATGCCGAGAACCATCTGTGAGCCCATGCTGTGTACGTTGAAGTACTTCATGAATCCCTCTCCCTTGTCACGCTCCTCGAACGACTTCAGCTTGATGACGAACGTTCCTTGGTTAGAACCTTGTCCTGAGATGAAGTTGTAACCGGTGATACGCAGGCGGCTTTCGATAGCGGGGTTGGTGGCAAGCATTGAGTCAACTTGATCCATTATCTCGTTAGTTTTCTCAAGAGAAGTGCCTGGGTCGGCAGAAACCGTACAGAACACGGTACCCGTATCCTCGTCAGGAACCAGACCTGTCTTGGTGTTCATAGCCGTGAATACGAGTGCGGCAACGCCTATAACGACAGCGATTATCGCGATAACCGGCTTCTCAACTATTTTGCGCACGCTCTTTGTATACTTGTCCTGTACCTTATTATAAGCACCGTTAAACGCTGCGTGGAAGCGGTCGAGAGCTGACATCTTACGTGGTGAGCCGTCCTCGTTCTTCGGCTTCAGAAGCACGGCGCACAACGCCGGAGACAGCGTCAGCGCGTTAAGAGCCGAGATGACGATTGATATAGCCATGGTGATACCGAACTCCTTGTAGAACGTACCGGAAGTCCCGCCGATGAAAGATACCGGGATGAACACGGCTGACATCACAAGTGTAATAGAGATAATAGCTCCGGAAATCTCGTTCATGGCATCGATTGATGCCGTGCGGGCCGACTTGTAGCCAAGGTCAAGCTTGGCATGGACGGCCTCGACGACCACTATGGCATCATCGACGACTATCGCGATGGCCAAGACTAACGCCGAGAGCGTAAGCAGGTTGAGCGAGAAGCCGAACACGTAAAGGAAGAAGAACGTTCCGACCAGTGACACAGGTACCGCGATAAGCGGGATAAGTGTAGAGCGGAAGTCCTGCAGGAAGAAGTAAACCACGATGAACACGAGGATGAATGCCTCGAACAGCGTGTGGACAAGGTCGTTCATTGAGGCATAGAGGAACTCGGTTACGTCCTGCATATACTCAATCTGTACGCCCGGAGGCAGCAGTTCGCTCTGCTGGTCGATAACCTGCTTGATGTCGTTTACTATCTGGGTTGCGTTAGAGCCTGCGGTCTGTGTGACCATCATCATGACGGCAGGGTCTCCGTTAACCTTTGACGTTACACTGTAATAAAGCCCGCCAAGCTCTACGCGTGCGACATCTTTCACACGGATGGTGTTGCCGTTGGCATCGCTTGCGATAACCATGTTCTCAAATTCCGTAGGAGTCTGCAGACGGCCGCGGTAACGTATGGTGTACTCATACTGGTTGTCGCTTTGCTCGCCGAACTTACCCGGCGCGGCCTCGATGTTCTGCTGTGCAAGCACGCCGGATATGTCTGACGGCATAAGGCCGTAGTTCTTCATCTTAATCGGGTCGAGCCATATACGCATTGAATAAGTCTTCGCACCCATAACCTCACAGTCGCCCACACCGTTCACACGCTTGATGGCAGGAATGATGTTGATGTCTGCATAGTTCTGGAGGAACTTCTCGTCATACCTCTCCGGGTCGCCCTTGATGGCCATGAGGAGCACCGTTGATGTCTGTCGTTTCTGCACGGTGACACCAGCCTGGGTAACCTCGGCCGGCAGAAGTGCCGTTGCCTGTGACACACGGTTCTGCACATTGACCTGACACATATCGGCGTTCATACCCTGCTTGAAGAACACCTGTATGGTGGCCGAACCTTCGTTGGTCGCGGTAGATGTCATATACGTCATGCCTTCCACACCGTTGATCTGCTCTTCAAGCGGCACGATAACCGAGTTGAGCACGGTCTGGGCATTTGCTCCCTGATAGTTTGCGGTCACACGCACGGTAGGCGGCGCAACGTCAGGGTATTGCTCGATTGGCAGCGAGACCAATCCGATAAGACCCAAAATGACTGTCAGGATTGCAATAACCGTTGACAGCACCGGGCGGTTTATAAAGTTATCTAATCTCATTGTCGTTTATTTTATTCGGTCTTGCGGTCTTGCGGTTTTAAGGTTATATGGTTTTATCCGGTTGTACGGTTCCGGTTAATTCTCCGGTAACCCTATGCAGCCCGTATTCCTACTTCTGCGTGCAACCGTAAAGACCTGATAACCGCTGGCCCTATGAAACCATAATTTTATTTTGTCAGGTCTTCCTTAAGTTTGTTCAAGTCGTTCTGGTGAGCGCCCATCTGGCTTGTCTTCTTCAGCTTCTCCTCATACTGAGCCTCAGTAATCGGGGTGATGCTCATGCCGTCCTTAAGAGTGTTGATACCTTTAACCACAATGCGGTCGCCTACTTTCAGTCCGCTCTCGATGATATAGTTCTTCCCGTCGTTGTCTGGGTCGACGGTTACGTTGGTATATTTAACCTTGTTGTCCTTGCCTACTACGTAAACGAAGTAGCGGTCCTGTACCTGTGCCACAGCCTCCTGCGGTATAACGATAGCGTTGGCGCTTGTGTGAGGCACGATGATGTAGCCCGAGCCACCGCTCTTGAGCAGATGGTCAGGGTTAGGGAAGTCAGCGCGGAATGATACAGAGCCGGTTGCCTGGTCGATAACGCCGCTCACTGCAGCCACCTTTCCGTCATGTCCGTAGGTTGTCCCGTCAGCCAGCTGCAGCTTCACTGCCGGATATTCGTTGATAGCCGCGTGCATGCCGCCCTTTGTCTTTGTCATCTCGAGCATGTCCTTCTCTGTCATTGCGAAGTAAACCTGCATCGTGTTGATGTCCGACACGGTGGTCAGTGCCTGCGTGCTTGACGAGCTTACGAGCGCACCCACACGGTAAGGCAGGTCGCCTACGACGCCGTTTGACGGGCTGGTTACGTAGCAGAAGTCGAGGTTCTGCTTTGCCGATACGTAGTTGGCCTTGGCCTGTGCCAGCGCAGCCTGTGCGTTCTCGTAAGAGTTCTTGGCTGACTGCAGCTCGTAAGAGCCGATAACATTGTTCTCAAAAAGCTTCTGATTGTTCTCGTAGGTCAGCTTGGCTGTGTTGAGCTGAGCCTCGGCAGAGTTGACGGCAGCCTTGGCCTGACGCACCGCTGCCTGATAAGTTACGTTGTCAATCTCAAAGAGCAGTTGCCCCTTCTTCACGTTCTGGCCTTCCTTGACCAGCATCTTAGTGATGAATCCTGAAACTTTCGGACGGATTTCAACGTCCTGTACGCCGCGGATTGTCGCAGGGTAAGTGGTCTGCAACTCTGTGCTTTGCGTCTCGATGGTTCTGACAGCATACTCGTTGTCACCCATTTTACCTTTTTGTCCGCCGCATGAAGCGAACATGACAGCAACGGCTGCGAGTAATAAAAATTTGTTCTTTTTCATACCTGTTTATTCAAACTGTTTTTGATGTTTCTATGATTTTCTATGCTTTTTGTTCTCTTTTACATTGAAAACTATTTATACTTTCTCGGTTTTCGGTGTGCAAATTTACATATTATAATTCTATTATACTAATGCTCTAAATGATAATTATTGTGTTTTAACTTTATTTGAGTAAGACAGAGCGTGTTTTGTGTCTTTCAGGCAGTTGCCATGCTTGATTCTGATGCCATGCTTCCGTGATTTTTCTTTCTTTCAGCTCATTCTGCATACGGAAATGTCCCGGATGTCATATTGTAATGTCATTCCTGCTTTTACCTGTCATAATGTCATTGTGCTGATGTCCTTCGGCGGAGCTGTTCCGGGGCGGCGGCAGGACCGTTTCATGCTCCTTTGTGCACGAAACGGCACCTCTGGGGCATGCTGAAAGGGTCTCCGCAGGAGCGGGAGATGCTCTTTTGCGCGGCCAAAAGACACCTTTTGCCACGCCGTATGCGGCAGACTGCACGGCAAAAGGGCTCATTCCGCGCTGCAAAAGGCCGTTTTTCGCATTGTTCCGTATGCCTGTTTTTTGCACACTTTCTGCCACGTAAGACGTAAACTGCTGTTATTCCGCGCGTTAGCTCTGCACGCGTGAGACTGCGATATTTTCGCCCGCGCATTTTATTTTTCAGAATAACGCAAGTATGATGGCACTGCGGAAAACCGGAATGCAAGCAAATATGCCGTTACGGTTACAAATTGTCAGATCTTAAAAAATGGGGAAATCCGTCATGAAATACCGCCCCGCAGACCGTCATATACATATTTTAAATATGCAAAATTAAAAAAATGATGATGAAAATTAATTTTTTTTGCGAAAAACTATGCTGTTTCCGGATTTATCGTTAACTTTGGCAAAAGTTAAGAAGACAGGGCTTCTATGTTGCAGAAAGACAGGTCTGTGGTTGGTGCCTGATATATTATGTCGGATAAATTATCATTATAGTTAACATGTGTAATATTTAAAAGTAAAGATTCATGAAAAAGATTTTACTATTTGTAGCCGCACTGTTCGCAATCAGCGGTACGGCGCAGAACACGAGGGTGGCCGGAACCGCAAAAATTGCCCCCCCCCGAAGGTGAAAATGTGTTAAACAGAGGTGCGAACCTGCATCGTTTAAACGCGCAGAAGGCCGTAAGGAGCACTCTCAGCGCACCCCGCAAGGCAGCGGCTCCGGGCGGAGAGGCACATGATTACTTCCTCGACAG
>C._urophasianus_2_cecum__coassemble_317_pt1 | contig 8897 bp, 4 predicted proteins | sample C__urophasianus_2_cecum__metabat2_low_PE_008 | metagenome-assembled genome bin C
CAGACTTTATAACTTGCATCAAAGACGCATCACGGCATTTGTCTGATGAACCTAAAAAACTAAGTCTTCGGGCATAAATAGTGCATAAAAACGTGTGCAGATTTATATTCTTGATATTCAGCGGTTTAAGTCTGTAAAGCAGTAAAGTGTGCAACATCCGGTAGCTGTCTGTTGCCTGAAAGGGCATCTTTTGCACGGTGAAAGGTGGCTGTTTACGTTGCCGTAGGTGGCCTTTTGCATCTCAAAATACCATGACTTAGAGGCGTGAAGACCGTCTCCGCTGACCTGAAAGAGCGTATTTTGAGACGTTCCGGGCTGTCTGCGCTTTGTTAAAAGGCACTCACGTGGCCTGCATTTTTTCTATTTCAGCATTATTCCCGTACATTTTCGTAGTGACATTTTGTAAGGTTTTCATGCTTAAGCTGAAACTTCTGAATACACTGACGGCCATATAGTATATATAAAAAAGCATAAATGGCTGCGTAATGATATTGAAAAACAATCGTCAACGATTGCTAACGACCGGGAAACGGCTTTGAAATATATACCGCTTACCTTTGCGGCGGGAAAATGAATAGTAATGTTTTTATGAACGTAAGAAGCAGGCTTAAGAAGATTATCGGCGCAGCCGCGCTGATGTCTTTTATCACAATGCAGGCGGTTGCCGCAGGTGTTAATGATGCGGACGTTGACATCAAGGGCTGCATTAAGGACAGACAATCGAAGGAACCGCTCATCGGCGCTACCGTGAAGGTGGTGGGCAGCGACATTGCGGCCGTGACCGACGTTGACGGTAACTTCAGCCTCTCAGGACTGAAAGACGGGATTTATGACATCGAGATAAAGTACGTCGGATACAAGACGGCCGTTAAGCACCAGGTGAAGATAGAGGATAACAAGGTTACCACGCTCGACTTCGAGATGGAAACGGACTCCCGCCGGCTGGAGGGAGTCGAGGTGTTGGCCAAGGCAGACCGTGAGTCAGAGAACGTTACGATGATGGAGCAGAAACGTTCAGTCGTTGCCGTTCAGACAATCGGTGCACAGGAACTGTCTCGCAAGGGTATCAGCGATGCTCAGGCAGCCGTAACCAAGATTTCAGGAATATCAAAGCAGGACGGCGTGAAGAACGTATTCGTACGCGGACTGGGCGACCGTTACAACATCACTACGCTCAACCGCTTCCCCATTCCGTCCGAAGACCCTGAGTATAAGAACATCGCCCTCGACATGTTCTCTACCGATATTATACAGTCGGTAGACGTAAACAAGGCCTTTTACGGCAACACTCCGGCCGACGTTGCCGGTGCCTGCATCAACATAACGTCAAAGGAGCTTGCAGGCGACGGCAAGTTCAGCGTGAGCGTTTCGGGCGGTTTCAACACTCAGACACTGTCGTCAGACTTCAGGAGGCTCGACGGTGTAAATGCCTTCGGTTTCGCCGACAGAGACAATCCGGGCGACAATCTCGGTTCATTTGGCTTCAAGAACTCACTCGACCCGAGCCGGCAGAGCCTTCAGATAAATCAGAGCTACACCATTTCGGGCGGGAAACGCTTCATGTTGGGCGACAATCCGCTGTCTTTCTTCATTGTGGCGAGCCACAATAAGGACTACACCCACTACGACGAGGAGGTGCGCAACTCTACCACCAGCGGCAGTCTGTCGCAGGATATGGACGGAGACATATCAAAGGTGAGGACAAGTCAGGTGGCAATGGCCAACATAGGTTACTCTATCAACCGCAGGCACAGCATAGACTACAACTTCATGCTGGTGCATTCTACCGACGAGTCTGTAGGCGATTACCTCGGAATGGACTCAAAGTACGAGTCATCAGACACTTACGAGGGCTTCATGCGCCGCCAGCAGACCAACGACAATATGCTCATCGTAAATCAGCTCGACTCTAAATGGCAGCTCGGCAAGATGCTCAACCTCGATGCCGGCGTGTCATATAACATAATCAAAGGCTATGAGCCTGACCGCCGCATCAACAATCTGGTGCTTACGGGTGACGGTTACGTGCCAATGAAGGGTACGGGAATACAGCAACGATACTTCTCTACACTTGACGACAACGACCTTAACGTGCGCGCTGCGCTGACATATAAGCTGAAAGACCGCTTCGGGCAGAAGTCTAACGTAAAGTTAGGTTACATCGGACGCTTCGTTGACGACGGCTTTGAGGCCGTTGAGTACGACATGGCCGTGGCACGACAGAACGTCTTCGACATCGACAACGTACGCTTTGACGACTACTTCAGCAATGATAACTACGGGCAGGGATACTTCCAGCTCGACCGCAACGTTGACGAGTATGACGTCAATAAAAACGTTCACTCGGCCTATGCGGAGGCTACTTATCAGTTTACAAACAGCTTTATAGCCGACCTCGGACTGAAATATGACAACGTGAACATGAAGGTTAAATATAACGTTAACCGCGGAGGAACGCAGGGCGAGCAGAAGATAGACGAAAACTACTTCCTTCCCAGTCTTAACCTGCGCTACAACATAACAGAGGATCATGCCCTCCGACTGGCGGCAAGCAAGACTTACACTCTGCCGCAGTCTAAGGAAATATCGCCTTACCGCTACGTAAGCGTCAGCTTCAAGAGCCAGGGTAACCCCAATCTGAAGCCCTCTGACAACTATAACGTTGACCTGAAGTGGGACTGGTACATCTCTTCTTCAGAGCTGTTCTCAATCACCGGCTTCTATAAGTACATCAAGAACCCTATCTCACGTATCGAGATAGCCAGTGCCGGAGGATACCTGTCGTATCAGAACATATCTGACCACGCCATTGCTGCAGGCGTAGAGATGGAGCTTAAGAAGCATATCTTCTCGCATAACATAGGCAGCGAAGATCTCAGCAGGCTGACGTTCGGCTTTAACGGAGCCTACACTTACACCTGTGCAAAGGTGCCTATGGCTACCGACGCGTCCGGTTCACAGTTAGAAGGAGCCGCCCCCTGGCTTGTAAACGCTGACCTTACGTACCTTCTGCGCAAAGGCTCTGACTCGTTTACGGGTGCTCTCGTGTTCAATTATTTTAGTGACCGGCTCTACACAGTGGGCACTCAGGGCTATCAGGACATCATGGAGAACGGAATTCCTACTCTTGATTTCGTTGCCTCATCACAGCTCGGCAGGCACTTCTCAATCAATCTGAAGGCGCGCAATCTGCTCAATTCGGCGCATCAGCTTACACGTAAAGGCAACGCCGACAATAAGGAAGTGGTGCTCAGCAAGTACAAGAGGGGCATGGACTTCAGTATTGGTCTGACATACAACTTATAAAAAAGGTAATATAAACAGATAACAATTCATCAACTAAAATTATTTAGCAACATGAAAAAACTATTTCTTACATCCATGGCTTTGATTGCCATGATGAGCGCAGTTACGCTGACTTCATGCAGCGATGACGACGACATTACAACCGGCGGAGAAGGAGACGGCACTGAAAACACCGAATCAGTAGAGCTCGGAGGTACTGTTGAAGGCACACTGACACTTGACGCGTCAAAGGAATACCACCTTACAGGTACGCTGATTGTGCCCGACGGAGCAGCCCTCGAGATACCTGCCGGAACTAAGATCAAGGCTGCTCAGGGCTTCGACAAGTACATACTTGTAGCTCAGGGGGGTCAGATATTCGCACGCGGAACGGCTGACAATCCTATCATATTTACCGCAGACACCGACAATGCGCCTGCAGGCTACTGGGGAGGACTTATCGTCAACGGCAAGGCTCCTATCTCCGGAGCGTCTGCCGGACAGACTTCTGCAGCCGAGGTGGACAACAACTATATATACGGAGGTACTGAAGAAAACGACAACAGCGGTGTAATTGAATACGTAGAGCTGTTCTATACCGGTGCCCGTTCAAGTGCGGAGATAGAGCATAACGGCCTTACTCTCAACGGTGTAGGTAACGGAACAACTGTCAACAACATATATATTGCAGAAGGCGCTGACGATGCAATAGAGTTCTTCGGAGGCACAGTGAATGTTACAAACCTGCTCGCTGTAAACTGCGATGACGACTGCTTTGACTTCACTCAGGGTTACAGTGGAACTCTTGACAACTGTTATGGCGTGTGGGAGAGCGGCTTTACAAGCACCGAGGAAGATCCGCGCGGCGTTGAGGCTGACGGTAACCTCGACGGCGAAGGCCCGGACCACATTAATCAGGCCGACTTCTCTATAAAGAACATGACTATTGTCAACAACTCGGCAAACCAGTCAATGCAGGACGCCATCAAGATACGCCGCGGTGCGACAGCACACATAACCAACGCACTCGTTGCAGGCAGCGGTGCGATAGAGAACCTGATAGACCTTACCGACAGCAAGGGTGACGCGTTAACGGCGACCGAAATCAGCGTGACAAACAACGCCTCAAACATAACTGCTGCGCTGGTAAAGCATGACGAAGAATATCCGGGCGTAAAGGTTGAGGGCGGCAACACCGGTGCTGACGTTAAGGCACTGGCCTGGACCGGCTATAACTTCTCAGGAACAGACCTGCAGGAAGCTGACATTCCTAACGAAATAACCGGCAATGTCACGCTTTCTGCCGGCACACAGTATTATATTAACGGTGCTGTCTACGTCAAGGATGGAGCCTCTCTTACCATCCCGGCCGGCATGACGATAAAGGCACGCAGCGGTTTCGGCAACTACATCCTTGTTGAACGTGGCGGCAAGATATTCGCCGAGGGTACGGCTGAGGCTCCCATCACGTTCACCGCTGATGCCGACAACGCCACTTCAGGCTACTGGGGCGGACTGATTATCAACGGTAAGGCCGTAATCTCCGGTCCGGCAGGAAGCGTCAACGAGGCTGCGACTGAGGTTGACAACAACGTAATGTACGGAGGCGACGACAACGAGGACAGCTCCGGTGTGCTGACTTATGTGCGTATTCTTTACTCAGGAGCACGCTCAAGCGCGGAAATCGAGCACAACGGTCTTACTCTTAACGGCGTAGGCAACGGCACGAAGATAGAAAACATCTACATCGCGGAGGGTGCTGATGACGCTATCGAGTTCTTCGGAGGTTCTGTAAACGTTAAAAATCTGCTCGCTGTAAACTGCGATGACGACTGCTTCGACTTCACTCAGGGTTATTGCGGTACGCTGAGCAACTGCTACGGACGCTGGGAAGCCGGCTTTACAAGCACTGAGGAAGACCCGCGCGGCGTTGAGGCTGACGGTAACCTTGACGGCAACGGCCCTGAACACACTCCGCAGGCTAACTTCACGATAGAGAATATGACTATCGAGAACCTGTCTGCAAACCAGCCGATGCAGGACGCCATAAAGATACGCCGCGGCGCAAAGGCCACTGTCAACAATGCTCTTGTAAAAGGCTCAGGCGTGATTGAGGAGCTTGTTGACCTTCAGGACAGCAAAGGCCCGGCTGCCGACGGCACCGTGATAAATGTCACAAAGGAGGCTACTGCAGTTGAGAACGACACTAACAGCAAAAATCCTGCCGGAGCTACTGTCAACATCACAAGCGGCAACACCGGCTGCCCGACTGACGGTTTCGGCTGGACAGGCTACCGGCTCTGATACTTTAAGAATTTGACATTTTGATAATTAATAAAATATGCCTTGCCGGAGAATGCTCCGCAAGGCATGTTTTTGTTTTATGCCGGCATGCTCTGCCGTAGTTCCGGGACGTGCGTGCCGGTCATGTTTCATGCCGGTCGCTGTCTTACGTGGCGTCCGCTGCGGTAGCGTGGTTTATTTTTCTTCCCCAATATACCACTTAGAGTATTCCACGTAGTGGGCCGCGAAGCTCTCGGCCTGGTCCGGACGTGTGTTCTTTATGAACTTTGCGGGCACTCCGCCCCATATCTCGTGCTCGCCGATTTTTGTGCCTTGCAGCACTAATGCGCCTGCCGCAACTATTGCGCCCCGGCCTATCTCGGCGTTGTCGAGCACCGTTGCGCCCATGCCTATGAGTGCTCCGCGGCGCACGGTGCAGGCGTGTACCGTGGCGTTATGGCCTATTGTTACATCGTCTTCAAGAATTACGGGCCCCGTTGTGTTGGTCACGTGTACGCACGCTCCGTCCTGAATGTTGACACGGTTGCCGATAGTTACGGGCGCAACGTCGCCCCTGACCACCGCGCTGAACCATACAGAGCACTCGTCGCCCATGGTGACTTCGCCCACGATAGCGGCCGTCTCGCTGAAATAACAGTCCTTACCCCACTTCGGCGTAAGTCCTTTCACTGTCTTTATAACTGCCATTGTATATTCCGTTTTGTTTTGATTGATGATGCAAAGGTAGTCATTTAATTAAGAATTAAGAGTTAAGAATTAAGAAAAAAGTAGAAAGTAGTTAAGGAGTTAGAGGGAGTAAAGGAGTTAAGACAAATGCCTTGCCGATTATTTGCCATATCAGTCCTATTAGTCTTATATTATTTCTTAACTCTTAATTCTTAACTCTTAATTTTTAAGAGGTGACCAACGGTGGTGCAAAAGGCGGCCTATTGGTCTGTAAAAGATGACCTTTTGAAGACTAAAAGATGACCTTTTAGATTGCAAGAAATTTGTGGTTGTATGGTTATAATGTTGTGAGGTTATGCGGTTTTACGGTGCTGACTGTAAGTAAATGTGACTATTTTGCTTACAGCTTTTCTGATGCCCTCTGATGCACAGACTTGTTGTCGTGTGTCTTGACCTGCCGGTTAACTAATTTTATGTCTGCAGTTTGTTTACTGTTTCGGTTTTTTAATACCTTTGTAAAAGCAAACTCAGGATATGATTTAAGGTGCAGATGAATAATGTCAGACGTATATTGACGGCCGCTGTGTGTGCCGTTGCGGTTTCAACGGCAGTACACGGGCAGGAACTTTACGGAGGACAGACCTTCGGGAGGCCTCTGTACGGTATGCCCGTACGTATGGGCGGCATTGGCGGTTACGGGCATTTTCTTGACTCCGTGACGTTTGTCCGCCGATTGAAAGACTCGCTGTGGCTGCGCCCCGTTATCTCGGCGGTTGGCAGGGAACGGCGTGTGCCAGAAGTTCCTATGTCGGTAAGCGCCATGAGTACGGTTGTTCCGGCGGCCGGCGGAATGCCTGTGACACGTTATCCTTACGCCGCTGACTATCGCTGGGGTGGGATGATTGCTGCATGGCAGGGTGGTGCGCTGTTCGGTTCCGGCTCGCATATGTCCATGCCCGGACTTATGTCTGTGCAGAATGCAACGCTTGGCGTAACGCAGACGTTCGGCAACCTTACCGTTACGGCCGCTGCATCGGCTGATCGTGCCGGCGTATGGCGGGCGGGAGCGATGCCCTACGGTGCGGCTGCCGGCATGGGCACGCTTAACCGCGGCACATATTACACGTTCGGCGGTGCCATGACTTACCGCTTCAGCGACAACATCTCGGCCACCGTCTTCGGCCGTTACAGCACAAACCGGTCATTCTATTCAATGGCAGCCCTGCCTTATATGGGCACTTCGGGCTATGGAGGCTTCCTTACGTTTATGGGCGAGACGTTTGGCATGGATGTCGGAGTGGAGCGTTATTACGATACGTTCTCAAGGCGTTGGATAACCTCTCCTATCGTAACACCTAAAATAAGATTCAGTGAAAAGTTTACTCTTGAACTGCCGGTCGGCCCTCTTGTCAAGGACCTTATTGACAATGCGGTGCATAACAGAAAACATCGCGGCGGACCGATGATTATGCCTCAGGGGCTGCCAAGTGTCGGTGAAATACCTTTCGGCACGCCGGAAACACCGAGATGAATTAAGAGCTAAGAAAGAAGTAGTAGAAAATCCCCACTAAAAATCTACTGCCCAAAGAAGGCAAAAAAGACGGAGAGACAGCCGCCGATGCAGGAGGCAAGGCCTGCCTGCCGGCGGACAACTGTCACTCCGTCTTCCTCTATTTGTTAAAGGAATCCGTTACTATCTTATGACCTTAAGCAGCCTCGGGCACACACCGTCGCCGCTGACACGCAGCAGCAGCACACCTGAAGGCAGGCCGTCAAGGCTCGTAACCGTGGAGCGTATGGCGCGACTAAGTATCAGACGGCCGTCGGTCGAATACACATCGAGCCGGCAACCTACGGCATTGTCGCTGACTACAAGCGCAGACGCAGCCCGGTCATATCTTATCTCCGGTCTGTTGGCGGCAACCGCCCTGACACCGGTGGAGAAGTCATCATCGAGTGTCTCACCCATCAGACTGCACAGATACACCTCAAGAGCAGTATAGCCATCGGCGTTGAGGTTGTTTCGGTCAGCTGCATCAGTGGCGTTAAGGCCGTGGGCACGTTCCCATTCGTCCGGCATTCCGTCGCCGTCCGTGTCGGCAGGAGCCTCTACGGCCTCATGCCCAAGGCCGAAGCCCTCGGCATCGTTCACCGAGTCTATTATACCGTGCTTGCCGCTGCTCGAACCTATATAGGTGGTCTTGCCGGTAGTAGCCTCACTTATTATACGCTTCTCTATGGCATCACGGTTAACGGTTCCGGCCTCGGCCAGCACCGTGCGGTAAGCATCTTCTGCGGTCTGAATGTCGGCCAGCATGTAGCGTGACGGCTCATATTCGCCCTCGTTGCCGAGTACGGCGTTGTAACGGTAGTAAGGAGTCTTGGTTACTATGCGCTCATCGGCACGTATCTCATCGAGGGAATAATGCTCTGCCACAACCGCTTTCCAGTTGTCTGCGGTAGCTTCGGAGTTGCCCTCCATAACGTTGCCGTCAACAAACCACTTTGACGGTCCCCACGATGTGGCGCCTTCGCGGGCGTAGCTTGCCGACAAGAAATGAGAATTAGCAGCCGAAGCGGGTCCCGGCTTGTAGTAGTTGTTCATGAAGTTGCACTCGTGAGCCGAGTTCAGCCCGTTATAT
>C._urophasianus_2_cecum__coassemble_323_pt1 | contig 8586 bp, 8 predicted proteins | sample C__urophasianus_2_cecum__metabat2_low_PE_008 | metagenome-assembled genome bin C
GCATCTATTATGTCTCAAAAAGCGGCTAAAAAACAGTGTTTTTAATGATTTTCAAAGATGTTTTCATCGTTTTCCAATGCACAAATCAGCCACGGGCGGTGTATCGCCCTGAACTTCCGCACATTACGTTTGCACACCGTTTTCGCGATATTCACGGCCAAAATATTTTCAAACGAAAATAACGCAAAATGAAGGCATCAACAAAATACAACTTGTAAGCATTTTAACTAAATTACAATCATAACGAAAACACCACGGCGACAACCGGCTACAGACATATTACAGCCTAAAGCCCTGCATGTTGACACAAACGTTACAGGCATCCTACAAAGCCTAAGCGTCAGCAACGCGCGCTTTACTTAATTATATGTAAATAATTGTCGGCAGGGACTTAAATATCAATTAAAATAAGTAAATTTGCACCCCTGAATTATATTTTCCAACGAAAAGCAATGTCGGGTCATAGGCCCGGGCGTGACAGCCTCCGCCTGCCCGACAACATTTAACTGATATGAAAAGAGATAATAACGGCGCCTTCTCAATGATAGCAGACTATGAAGGCGACATTTCCAAACTGTTTGAGGGTAACGAGGACGGCGAAATGCCTATCATGGCGACACGCAATCTTATTTTGTTCCCGGGCGTTGTATCGCCCGTTCTTATCGGTCGCACGGCCAGCCTCAACTTAGTAAACCACCTGAAAGAAAACGGTGACGAGCCGTTCGCCGTGTTCTGCCAGAAAAGTGTGGACGAAGATAACCCCACACGCAAAGAAGAACTTTATGAATACGGCGTATACGCGAAGATTATCCGTGTGCTCGAGATGCCGGGTTCTAACAATAACCTTACAGTAATTCTGCAGGGACTCGGCCGCTGTAAGCTCACGTCGCTTACCCAGGTGGCGCCCTATCTGAAGGGTACTGTTGAGGTGGCAGCTGAGAAAATTCCCGATACCAAGGACAAGGAGTTCATGACGGCCATTGACGACCTGCGTAACGTGACGATAGACTACGTCAAGAAGAACGACGAAATACCCGACGAGGCTCAGTTTGCGCTGCAGAACATCAACAACGCCGTAATCCTGCTGAACTTCGTCTGCACAAGTCTGCCGTTCGACACGGCTGAGAAAATAAAGCTGCTGAAGGCAAATTCGCTGAAAGACCGCCTGTTCAAGCTGCTCAAAATACTTCACCGCGAGATGCAGCTGCTCGAGATTAAGCACGACATACGCACTAAGACACGCGAAGACATCGATGAGCAGCAGCGTGAATACTTCCTGCAACAGCAGATAAAGAACATCAAGGAGGAACTGTCCGGCGGCGAGAGCCTTCCTGAGAAAAAAGAACTGACCGAAGCGGCGGCGAAGAAACGATGGCCTGATGAAGTCAACAAAACGTTTTACCGCGAACTTGACAAGTTAGACATTCTTAATCCGCAAAGCCCGGAGTTCAGCGTTCAGCTGACTTATCTCCAGACAATGGTCAATCTGCCGTGGGAAAGCTATACCCATGACGACCTTAACCTCAACAGAGCCCAGAAGGTATTGGACAAAGACCACTACGGCATGAAGAAGGTAAAGGAACGTATCCTCGAGTATATGGCCGTGCTCAGCCTCAGAAGAGACCTTAAGTCGCCTATCATCTGCCTGTACGGCCCTCCGGGAGTGGGCAAGACCAGTCTCGGCAAAAGCATCGCCGCCGCCATGAAGCGTAAGTATGTGCGCATATCGTTAGGCGGACTTCACGACGAGGCGGAGATACGCGGACACCGCCGCACGTACATCGGCGCCATGCCCGGACGCATTATAAAGAGCATACAGAAGGCCGGGTCGTCTAACCCAGTGTTCATACTCGACGAGATTGACAAGGTTACTCAGAACACCGTCAATGGTGACCCTGCGTCAGCTTTGCTCGAAGTGCTCGACCCCGAGCAGAACTTTGCCTTCCACGACAACTATCTTGACGTTGATTATGATTTGTCGAAGGTGCTCTTCATCGCCACCGCCAACGATCTCAACACTATCCCGCGTCCGCTGCTCGACCGAATGGAGCTGATTGAGGTGGGCGGATATATCACGGAAGAAAAGGTGGAGATAGCCAAGCGTCACCTGATACCGAAGGAGAAAGCCAACACAGGTCTGGGCAGCGAAAAGCGCCTGATGTTCACCAAGCAGGCCATTGAGAAGATCATAGAGCAATACACAAGGGAGAGCGGTGTGCGGCAGCTTGAGAAGCAAATAAACAAAGCACTGCGCAAACTTGCCTTCATCAAAGCTAAAGACTATATTCTGCCGTACACCAAGATTACACCAGACGAGCTGACATCACTGTTGGGCAATCCGCCGTTCTACCGCGACATATACCAGGGCAACGAGTATGCCGGCGTGGTGACAGGTCTTGCGTGGACAAGCGTAGGCGGCGAGATACTGTTCATAGAAACCAGTCTGAGCAAGGGAAAAGGCTCAAAACTCACGCTGACGGGTAACCTCGGAGACGTGATGAAGGAGTCAGCCGTTCTGGCGCTCGAGTACGTCAAGGCTCATGCCGACGTACTGAAGATTGACTACCGCATATTCGACCACTGGAACATACACATCCATGTGCCTGAAGGAGCTACGCCGAAGGACGGTCCGTCAGCAGGTATCACTATCGCCACATCCATAGCCTCGGCTCTGACTCAGCGCAAGGTGCGCGCCAATACAGCCATGACGGGCGAGATAACGCTCCGCGGAAAGGTGCTGCCTGTTGGCGGAATAAAGGAAAAGATACTTGCCGCCAAGCGTGCGGGCATTACCGAAATAGTGATGTGCCGCGACAATAAGAAGGACATTGAGGAAATATCGCAGGAATATCTCAATGGAGTAAACTTCCATTACGTGGAGAATATCTGTGAGGTCTGGGACTTCGCCCTGACCGACGAACTGGTAAAGAACCCCGTTACGTTTGACATTGAGGACTGACAGATATGTTTTTCAAACTATTACATACCGACGATGCCAGCGACGCACGCACAGGACTGATTACCACTGACCACGGGCAGATACGCACGCCGATATTCATGCCCGTGGGAACGTGCGGCAGCGTCAAGGGCGTTCACTTCAGCGAGCTGCGCGAGCAGGTAAAGGCACAGATTATACTGGGCAACACGTATCACCTGTATCTGCGCCCGGGGCTTGACGTGCTGCGCGCCGCAGGCGGACTGCATAAGTTCAATACATGGGACAGGCCTATCCTTACTGACAGCGGCGGATTTCAGGTGTTCTCGCTTACGGGCATCAGAAAACTCAAGGAAGAAGGCTGTGAGTTCCGCTCTCACATTGACGGCTCTAAGCATTTCTTCACCCCCGAGAACGTGATTGACACTCAACGGGTTATCGGAGCGGACATCATGATGGCCTTTGACGAGTGTCCTCCGGGACAAAGCGATTACCAATACGCTAAAAACAGCCTGATGCTGACGCAGCGCTGGCTTGACCGTTGCATCAAGAGATTTAACGAGACAGAACCTCTTTACGGGTATAAACAGACGCTGTTCCCTATCGTTCAGGGCTGCACTTACAAGGATCTGAGGCGTGAGGCGGCAAAATACGTTGCCGATAAGGGTGCTGAAGGCAACGCCATCGGCGGTCTGGCCGTAGGCGAACCTACGGAAGTGATGTACGAGATGATTGAGGTTGTAAATGAAATTCTGCCTAAAGACAAGCCGCGTTACCTTATGGGCGTGGGCACTCCTCAGAACATCCTTGAGGCAATAGAGCGCGGAGTTGATATGTTTGACTGCGTTATGCCGACACGCAACGGGCGCAACGCCATGCTTTTCACGTACAACGGCACGATGAATATGCGCAACAAGAAATGGGAAATGGACTTTTCACCCATCGACCCTGACGGCTGCGACGTGGACAAGACTTACTCGAAGGCATACCTGCACCACCTCTTCAAGGCGCAGGAACTGCTCGCAATGCAGATTGCCAGCATACACAACCTGGCCTTCTACCTGCGCCTCGTAAACGACGCGAGAGAACATATCGAGGCCGGAGACTTTGTCAAATGGAAAGCATCGGTAATCGGTCAACTCGGCAAAAGAATATAATTTAACGGCATGAAAGCGAAAAACATCAGAAGATACAAGGGCATATTGAAACTTGCTAGACAGGCTAAGAGACGGTTCGGAAAGCTCGCCGCACCGCTGATGTGGCTCAGAAGCAAATTAGGTTGGATGAAATACATCAACCCTTTCAGATGCCTCAAAATCCTCGACTGGTATATAATAAAGAAGTTTATCGGCACTTACTTCTACTCGATTGCCCTTATCATCTCGATATCAATCGTATTCGATGTCAACGAGAACCTTGCTAAGTTCACACAATATCACGCTCCGCTGAAAGCGATTGTATTCGACTATTACATGAACTTCGTGCCTTACTTCGCCAACTTGTTCAGTCCTCTGTTTGTGTTTATTGCCGTAATATTCTTTACTTCGAAGCTTGCCGGCAACTCAGAGATTATCTCCATGCTGGCCGCGGGCGTAAGCTTCAAGCGCCTTATGAGGCCTTACATGATTTCGGCTGCCATTATATCGATCATGACTTTTCTGCTCGGTGCTTACGTTATACCTAAAGGTACAATCATACGGCAGAACTTCGAGACCATGTATAAGAACAAAAAGAAGAACACTTCGGCCGAGAACGTACAGCTACAGGTGGGAAAGGGCGTAATAGCTTACATCCAACATTATGACAATAACCTGAAAAAAGGTTACGGTTTCTGCCTCGACAAGTTTGAAGACAAGAAGCTCGTAAGCCACATGACGGCGTCAGAAATACAGTATGACACAATCTCTGACTCGAAATATCACTGGAAAGCACGCAATTGGCGCATCAGACAGTTGCGCGGAATGCGTGAGAACATAACCAGCGGCTCGGTGAAAGATACGGTCATAATGATGGAACCGACGGATCTTGTCTACTCTAAAGGACAGCAAGAGACATTCACCAGTCCGCAATTAAGAGATTATATCAACAAACAAATAGACCGAGGCTCGGGCAACGTAGTCCAATATGAAGTTGAATATCATAAACGGATAGCCACCTCGTTTGCCTCGTTCATTCTTACCACAATCGGCCTCTCGCTGTCTTCGAGGAAGCGTAAAGGCGGCATGGGACTTTATCTCGGCATCGGCCTTGCACTGAGTTTTACCTACATCATGCTGCAAACCGTGTCGTCAACGTTTGCCATCAATGCCGACACTCCGCCAGTACTGGCCGCATGGATACCAAACATTATTTTTACAATCGTAGCATATTTCTGCTACCGCAAAGCACCAAACTGATATATGGATTTTTACGATTTAGACTTAAGTGACAACACATTAGACGCGATTGACGATATGGGGTGGATCTCATGCACGCCCATACAGGAAAACTGCATACCTGAAATACTTGACGGGAAGGACGTTCTCGGCATAGCTCAGACCGGAACCGGCAAGACGGCGGCTTACCTTCTGCCGATACTCAGCATGCTTGACGACGGCGGTTTCCCTGAAGAATCGATTAATTGCGTCATCATGAGTCCAACAAGAGAGCTGGCTCAACAGATTGACCAGGCAATGCAGGGCTTTTCATATTACATGAACGATGTAAGCAGCGTCGCCGTTTACGGCGGCAATGACGGCAACCGTTACGACCAGGAATATAAAAGCATGAAGCTCGGAGCTGACATAATCATCGCCACACCGGGCAGACTTATCAGCCATATCACCATGGGCAACGTGGACCTGAGCAAGGTTTCGTTCTTTGTTCTTGACGAGGCTGACCGTATGCTTGACATGGGCTTCTCTGAAGATATTCTATCGATAGCGAAATTATTGCCGGCAGACTGCCAGACGATAATGTTCTCTGCTACCATGCCTAAGAAGATAGAAGACCTCGCAAAGACAATCCTCAAGAACCCGTCAATAATCAAACTTGCCGTAAGCAAGCCTGCCGAGAAGATTCATCAAATGGCTTGTGTATGTCACGAGAACCAGAAAAACGGCGTACTTAAAAGCATATTCAAGAAGTACGGACAAAAGAGGGTCATCATATTTTCAAGCTCAAAACTCAAGGTCAAGGAGATAAACAAATATCTTAGAAGCTCGAAAATCAACAGCGGAGAGATGCACTCTGACCTGATGCAAAGCCAGCGCGACGAAGTGATGTATCAGTTTAAGAGCGGACAGATTGACGTTCTCGTGGCAACAGACATCGTAGCACGCGGCATTGACATCGATGACATATCAATGGTGATAAACTATGACGTTCCACACGACAATGAAGATTACGTTCACCGCATAGGAAGAACCGCCCGTGCCGACCACGATGGTATAGCCATAACACTCGTCCGCGGCAAGGAAGTGGGCAACTTCATGCAGATAGAGAAGTTCCTCGGATACGAGGTTGAGAAGATTCCGTTGCCTAAAGGCCTTGGGAAAGCGCCTGAATATAAGGTTATTAAGAATAACGGCGGACGCCACAATGGGAGAAAAGGCCGTGGTTATCACGGTAAGAAGAAAGGTGGAAGGAAAGGGAACAAGCCTAAAGAGTCGCGTAAGTGATGACCAATCCGCCAACAACACGGTAACTCACAGCTAACGTTTCATCACGTTTTACGTTTCTTGCAGTTATTATTCCATTACTATCATTGCCCTCAATGGATAATAACTGCATTTCATGTAACGCCAGTTCGTCTTCCGAATAAAGTTTATACAGTGTCTCCTTAGTGCACCAGTGGAGCAGTTTCTGCAATAAGGTGTCAGCCTTCTCATCGTTTCTAAGCAGTCTTTCAGTAACCCGCCCCACCCTTTCGCTTGCATATTCAACATCTACCGACACCTTCATACGTGGAGAAACTATCACAGCGGCACCTCCCTTGGTATGGCTGATACCGATATTCATTCCGCCAGGAAGATACGGCTTGCCTGACGGTTCATGACAAAGAGCGGAACCGTCAATCCCCATACGCATCAGCAAGGCATGGACGGCCAGAACCTCCAAACGGCGCGACATTGAGCTGTATCGCCCAATATCACTTTTAAGATAATAAAGTCCGTGATATTCGTCAAGAAACGTTTCAGCACTTTCTTCAATCTTCCATAAGCCTAACTTTACGTCAGGCAAAACATTCTCGACAAATACCAACGACATAAATCGATGTCAGTTAAAGAAAGACCCGCCTTAAATACAAAGGCTTAAAACGGCACGTTATTGTTCTGTTCAGAATTATTTACAGCGGCTTGAGACTGTTCCTGCACCAAAGGTTTTGTTGGTTTTGGCGACAGCAGCTCCATATTGTCGGCGTAAACCTCGGTCACATAATGGCGTATGCCCTTCTGGTCGTCATACGTACGGTAATGTATGCGTCCCTCTACATACAGTTTATCGCCCTTATGAACATACTTCTCAACAATTTTAGCCAGACCTCTGTAAAGCACGATGTTGTGCCATTCGGTCCTGTCAGGCACCTGCGTACCGTTCTGCAGCGTATAACCGCGCTCGGTTGTCGCTAAAGATAACGTGGCCACAGCCTGGTCATGGTCATAATAACGCACCTGAGGCTCTTTGCCTACATTGCCGATAAGCATGACTTTATTCATAAGAATAAGATTTAAAGAGTTATAAAGGTAATGCGGCTTTACGGCATCATAAAAATCAAGAAACCGACAAAGCCGCATATATAATTCTACAGTTATTTCCACATACCGAGATAGCGGAACTTGAAGTTCTTGCCCTTGGCCGAGGGAAACTGGCTGCGGCTGTCAACTCTCCCGCGCAGATGATCTACCATACGGTTATAACAGTCGAGTCCGGACATTGCCTTGCAGTTTACCACAAAGTGGGTGTCACGATACTCATGCTTGCCCGTTATCGGGACTAAAACGACGCGTTTGAAGTCAAGCGTGCCTTCATACCAGCCCGGACGTTCCTCTGTAAGTCGTGCCAGTGCCGGCGAAATCTCGTCGCGGGCATCACCCGCATGAATATTTGAGCGCAGTGCCTTCTTTTGTTTGAAGTCAAGCATAGTGGCCGCCTCAGTCTTAATGATGATAAAATAAACGCGGGGACGTATCTTATAACGCTTTGGATAATACACGCTGCTTGCGACATATTCCCTTATGTCGCGCTCCAAATCGGGGTTCATTCCTATCTCGTCGATAGAATACAAAAAAGCTATTGCGTCATCGACATTGCTTACCAATGTCTCCTTATCAAAGTATCTTAAATATAAATTCATGATTGTATTTTTCGATTTGAAGAAGAGCGGCAAACGGGACTCGGACCCGCGACCTCGACCTTGGCAAGGTCGCGCTCTACCAACTGAGCTATTGCCGCTTGAAGCAATAAAAACATTATGTGTGAAGAGGAGGAGACTCGAACTCCCACGAAACAATTTTCACTACCCCCTCAAAGTAGCGCGTCTACCAATTCCGCCACCTCTCCAACATAAAAGCATCCTGAATAAATAGTGCCCAGAACAGGACTCGAACCTGCACGTCGTGAAACACACGCACCTGAAACGTGCGCGTCTACCAATTCCGCCACCTGGGCTT
>C._urophasianus_2_cecum__coassemble_324_pt1 | contig 8561 bp, 7 predicted proteins | sample C__urophasianus_2_cecum__metabat2_low_PE_008 | metagenome-assembled genome bin C
CGCACTTCAGGTCGGTAAAGTCGCCCGTGTTATACATCATCAGCACGCCGCGGCTTACGGGCGGAGCGTCCGTTGAGAGCTGGTGAAGGCGGATTGTGGCCGACACCTCCATGCCCTCGGCCCGTGCTGACGAGCGCAGCGTACGCAGGAAACCGAAGTAACGTTGCTCCGTGCGCCGCGTCCAGTCACAGTCTATCTGAATTTCCTTTACGCCGCTGATGCCGTTAGTCTCGTTCATCTGCATTATGCGGTCAAGCAGCCTCCCGGCCAGCGCCGTGGTGTCTGCGGCCATGCAGTCGTTGACGATATACACCGTCGGTACAATCTCAATGCCCTCGGGCACAGCCGAGCGGAACCTCAGCGTGGCGTTGGGCATCGGTTCGCCGGCCTCGTTCAGCACAACGTCGAAATACCTTACGTACAGCCGTTTTACGCCATGCTCACTGATGAAACGGGCTTTCGCGCTGTCAATATCGAGCACGGTGCTCCAGTAATACATGGCCCGCCGCCTGCCTGGCGTGCTCTGCCGTGAGCACGCCAGTGTAAGCATGGCCGCAAGCACGGTTGCGGCAAAAGTTCTTATCTTCATGTTTATGACTGCGAAGTTAGTCAAAATAAACGACAAAAGCAACTTTTCAGTTGAAAAGTACAGTATTGATTATCAGACAGTTCGGCAGGAAACCGTAAGCAAAAAGAGTGCTTTTGCTTACAGTTATGTTGTTGTCTGATGTCGGTTTGACTTACTGTTTACCGTGAGGCGCGCGTTTCCTTACAATCTAAAAGGTCATCTTTCAGCTTGTAAAAGGTCATCTCTTGTCTTCCGGTTTGCCGCCTTTTGGAAGACAAAAGGCGGCAAACCGCTGTTGTCCGGTCAGGTAAGTTATCAACATATCGCAGTGGTTCAATCTAATGTACTTCATGCTGTCAATTCCAACTGTAAACTATGTATGTAAAAAAACTGTTCAATTTGAGAAAAAAGTTACGTTAATAAATTCTTTTTTTGTACTTTCGCACAGCCTAAAACGGCATTTGTCACAATGTAAAAACATGGCACAGGTGTCGTTGAAGGCATGAAGCAAAGAAAACACAAACACTTATATTAACATGAAACGGAACAAAATAGCACCGGCCGGGGGCAAACTCGGCATCTTATGCGTAGGTCTTGGAGCCGTCAGCTCTACGCTTATTACCGGAACAATGATGATTCGCAAGGGCATGGGAAAGCCCGTAGGCTCAATAACTCAAATGTCTAAGATTCGTGTGGGAAAGGGCAAAGACGCCCGGTATAAGCACATTTCAGAGATTGTTCCGATGCCGACGCTCGACCGGATTGAGTTCGGCGCATGGGACATTCTGCCCGATAATGCCTTTGAAAGCGCGCTTAACGCCGGGGTGTTGAGGGACAGAGACATCTATCCCGTCAAGGAAGAACTTGAGAAAATAGTACCTATGAAGGGCGTTTACGACCCCGACTACGTTAAGGCCATTGACGGGACATGGACCAAGGACACCTCTCTTACGCGCTGGGAGCTTATGGAGCAGGTGCGTGATGACATCCGCCGGTTCAAGCAGGAGCATGGATGCAGCCGTATAGTGGTTGTATGGGCGGCATCAACTGAAATATATGTGCCCCGCTGTAAGGAAGTGCATGACAGTATCGACGCGTTCGAGGCCGCAATGAGAGCTGACGACCGCAAGCATATCGCGCCGTCAATGTGCTATGCGTATGCCGCAATGAGCGAGGGCGTCCCGTTCATAATGGGTGCTCCCAACACGTGTCTTGACATACCTGCGATGTGGCAATACTCTGAGAAATGCGGTGTGCCGATAGCAGGAAAGGACTTCAAGACCGGCCAGACGATGATGAAGACTGTTCTTTCGGCTGCCTTCCGCACCCGTATGCTGGGCGTAAGCGGCTGGTTCTCGACCAATATTTTAGGCAACAGAGACGGCCTCGTACTCGATGTTCCCGAGAACTTCAAGACCAAGGAGGTGAGCAAGCTCGGCGTAATTGACACCATCCTGAAGAAGGACGAGTATCCCGACCTCTACGGAGACATCTTCCATAAGGTGCGCATCAACTATTATCCGCCGCGCGGCGACGCCAAGGAAGGCTGGGACAACATTGACATTTTCGGCTGGATGGGCTATCCCATGCAGATAAAGGTTGACTTCCTGTGCCGCGACTCAATACTTGCTGCGCCCTTGGTGCTCGACCTTGCCCTGCTCGTAGACCTTGCTTCACGCGCAGGTAAGAGCGGAATACAGACGTGGTTGTCGTTCTACTTGAAGAGTCCGATGCACGATGACGGGCACGAACCTGTGCACGACCTGTTCCAACAGTACACAATGCTGAAGAACGCAATCCGGGAAATGGGCGGATATGAGGCCGATGAAGAGATTGACTGATAGGAAAACAATCATCAAGAAGATATTGCAATCGCTGCCGGCAGTCGTGGTGGCGGTTGCATTTGTCATATATGGAGCTACGTTTTTGCCTGCAACCATAGGGCAAATGGAGCGGAGCGTGGTGCTGGTTGAGGGTGTGTCGTATTATGAGCTGCGGGCTGACGGCCGGCCGGTGATGATGTTCAGAAGTCTCGGTGACAGCCTGTTACCTGAAAACTTATCATTTAAAGCAGATTCAACGGTGGTCACGCGTACCTTCATGAGCGGCTTCTGGGTGAAAAAACTGCCGTTTATCGCATCGTGCGGAGGGCGTATTGTCATTGCGAACAGCGACAGCACGGCGGCAAAACAAGCGGTGCTGGCGAACAAGACGTTGCCGAAGATAATAGAAAAGGCGGCTGAACGCATGACCGCACTTATCCGCCGGCTCGACCGCAAGGCTGAGGAGACGGACTATTACATGCGCGTTCACAACGTCAACGATGACGGATACAACGTCATGGCGGAGTATTCAGAAAGTATAAAGGCGCAGAAAGAGAAGACCGGAAAACTGCTCTCTGCCCTCAAAAGGCTGGCAACGAAGAAGCACATTGAGGTAAGGCTTATAGCGGAATACGCCCTGATAACCGCTGACTCTACCGGAAATACATCGAGAACGGTGTGCAACGTAATGACGAAGCGCATGACCTCGCCGTTCCTTCTGCTGCGGACTGAGGACGGAACGATGACCGACGGCGCGCGTGCCGTTTACCTTCACCGGTGGCTGTCGCCGTCACTTGCGCCGGGCGACAGTGTCATTACGGCTGCCATAGCCGGCTGCGGGTCATACAAGTTCAACCCTAGGAAAGCCCGTCAGGCCACATTCACCGACGTGATGCGTGACAGTCTTCGCCACGATGTGCCGTCACTGCTTGCTCCTGACGGTGCTGTCGTTTTCACCCGAAGCGGCCGTTTGGCCGGCGTAAGCACCGGCGGACGAATAACGAAGCCGGCGGCTTTCGGCTTAGGACTGAAAGAATTGTTGAAATGAGCAAGTCTGTTTTATCATCCGCAATCATAATCTTACTCATCCTGTCGGCATGTGGCAGACGCACACCGGCTGACAGCGGCGTTATCGTCAGTGGCGACACGGTTTACCGCGGGCAACTGGCCGGCGGACAGCCTGATGGCTACGGCGTGATGACCGTTGGCGACAGCACTCTTTACAGCGGGCAATGGAGAAAGGGGAGGCGTTGCGGTTACGGTACGGCCGGTGACCCTACGGGGCGCACGGCATATGCAATATGGAGGGCTGACACCGTTGTCCGGGGCATGATAGCTGACTCTGCAGGCACTTACCGTGGCGATCTTGACTCGTTTATGGTGCCTAAGGGACACGGAATATACAACGGACGTGACGGCCGCTACTATGACGGGGCATGGGCCGGGGGCAGGCCTGACGGCTTCGGATGTGGTATAGGGGCTGACGGCAAGGTACAGGTAGGTGAGTGGAAGGCCGGCATCTACCGTGGAGAGCGTATGACCTACACCGCCGAACGCATCTACGGCATAGACATCTCGCGCCATCAGCACGGGCGTGGGCGTAAGAAATACGCAATAAACTGGCGCAAACTGCGCATCATTCACCTTGGAGGCATCAGCCGGAAAAAGGTCAGCGGCACGGTGGATTACCCCGTTTCGTTCGTCTTCATAAAGTCAACCGAAGGCGCATCGGTGCGCAATCCCTACTATCTCTCTGACTACCGGCAGGCCCGGCGGTACGGTATTCCGTGCGGAGCTTACCACTTTTTCTCAGCTACGTCAAGCGCATCGCGCCAGGCAAATTATTTTTTGCGCCACTCAAGGTTCAGCAGTGGCGACCTGCCTCCTGTGCTCGACGTTGAGCCTACGCCTTCGCAAATCAGAAAGATGGGCGGCGTTGACGCCATGTTCAGCCGCATACGCACGTGGCTGAACATAGTGCAGAGGCGCACGGGGGTACGCCCCATACTGTACGTCAGTCAGCAGTTCGTGAACAAATACCTGCCGCAGGCACCGGACATCATGCGTGATTATCTCGTCTGGATAGCCCGTTACGGTGAGTATAAGCCCGATGTAAGGCTTGCTTTCTGGCAGCTTTGTCCGGACGGACGCGTCAGCGGAATACACGGAGAGGTTGACATCAACGTGTTCAACGGTTACCATGACCGCTTTGAGAGATTCATGCGTGAGGAACGTATAAAGTAAACTGCCGTGTTACGGGCCGGTACGCGGTCAGTAACACGTTATATTCATAAACAGCGGATGTAAGTCTTTTTGTTTTGACCATACCGTTGTTTTTCTTATTTTTGCACCTGAAACGTTGATATGAGAGCACTTGTCGGACATATATTGAAGGACGGACGCTGTCCTGCGGACGGCATACTGAAGGCTGACAGCATCATGACCCGCCGGATGGACCGGGTACTTATGAAGTCGATTGCGGTAGACGGACGTATTAAAGCAGGCCGGAGCTGAGCTTACGGGCATGGGCTTTATTATCAAAAAACATTCCGGCACGGCGGAGACTTGCTGCGTTCAACGGGCATAAGGGTTGAGCCTTTGGCCGTAATCTAAAGCCTTTCTGACCGGAAAATCACTTTTCACGTCAGACGAGGCGGCAAGTGACAAGCAGACAAGAAGATCTGCTTGTGAAGTTAAGGACTGAGGGTTAAGAAGTAAGAAAGTTTTTTTCAACATACAAGGATACTTGTTTGCGTGCATTCGGTTCACAATAAGGAGGATGATTGATAAAAGGATAGAAGAAGAGCGGCGCACGGTAGAGCTGATGATACGTCTCTACTGCCGGCACAAAGAGGGCAACAGGGAGCTGTGTGAAGGCTGCCGTGAAGTGCTTGAATACGCTGACGTGCGCCTGTCCAAGTGCCGTTACGGCAACGGCAAGCCGACGTGCAGGCAGTGCCCTACACACTGTTACCGCTCCGATATGCGCCGGCGGATATGCGAGATAATGAGATATGCCGGCCCGCGAATGATAATCTATCACCCCATAGCAGCCATAAAACACTTGCTGAGAGAAATCTTTGTAACGAAAGTAAAGCCTTGACACACAATTATTTACGTCTTATTTAAAACAGAACGAAGGCCGGCAGAGGCGCAACCGCCGGCCGCATGAAATGCAATATGCCGCCTTTTACGTTCCAATATGCCGCCTTTTGGCGTATAACAGATGACCTTTTGGAACATAAAAGATGCCCTTTCAGAATGCGGGCAGCCGTAAGATGCCATTAAACTTTTCGGGTATGGCGCGGCGTATTCAGATGAAAATAACTAACTTTGCACCATGAAAGTGACGCTTGGCGTAATCTTTGCCGCCCTGTTTGCTGTGGCGGCGTGTGACCGCAGGACATCTGCCGGCGGACAGTTTACGGTGGAGACGGTCAACAAGATAACTCCCGTGAAGGACCAGGGGCGCAGCCCGCTATGCTGGGTTTACGCCATGCTGGCCACTATCGAGAGCGACCGGCTCATGCTGGGCGATTCGGTCAACCTGTCGCCGGCCTTTGTTGTGCGTCACGTTCTGTCCGCCCGGGCCGAGCGCAGGTACCTGGCTCAGGGCGGCGGGGATGTCACGGCTGACGGCGTTGCGCCGATGCTGATTGACGCTTTAGAGCGTTACGGCGTGATGCCGTATGACGCTTACCGCTCTGACTGCAACTATAACGTGCTCTGCCGGCGGCTTACCGTGATGACAGACCGGGCCGTAAGCCTGCGCACGGGGATCGGGCGGCTGCGCCGTTCGCTCGATGACATGCTGGATGAGGCAGTCAACCCGATGCCGCGACACATATGGATGTACGGCGTTGAATATACTCCGCAAGAGTTTGCCCGCAGCCTTTGCTCGGCGGATGACTATCTGCCGATGACCAGCTATACGCACATGCCGTTTTATGAGGACGTTGTTCTCGATGTGCCTGCTAACCGTGCGGGATGCACTTTCTACAACGTTCCGCTCGATACGCTGACCGCACACGTGGAGAAAGCTCTGCGTTCAGGCCTCAGTGTTTGCTGGGAGGGCGACACTACCAATCCAGGCTTCTCGTTCAGTGACGGCACGGCACGCCTTACGGGGCGACCGGTTGAAGTGACGCAGGCCGTGCGCCAGCGCGCATTTGAGCGCTTCAGCGTGACCGATGACCACTGCATGGAGCTGATAGGTCTGGCCCGCGGCAGTGACGGCGAGCGTTATTTTATCTGCAAAAACTCGTGGGGCACGGCCAATCCTTACGGCGGACTGATGTATATGTCGCTCGGATACTTCAGGCTTAACACAGTGGCCGTTGTGATGAAAGACCGCCGGTGAGATTAAATATTAACGATGATTTATGGGGCAAATGAGCAGATATAAGGCCGTAATCCTTGATTTCGACGGTACAATGTGTGATACGCGCGGGCTGATAGTCAGCACCATGCAGCAGACTTTGGCCTGCTTGGGTCTGCCTTCACGCTCTGACGACGAGTGTGCGGCCATGATTGGGCTGCCGCTGAAGCAGACTTTCACCGACCTTCTGCCTGTTGACGATGCCACGGGCGACCTCTGTGCCGAGACTTACCGGCGCATATTCAGCATCAACAACACGCCAGGCGCAGTGAAACCGTTTCCCGGTGTGATTGACACCGTGAGCCGGCTGCACTCGGCCGGACTGCTTGTAACCATCGCAAGCAGCCGCTCTCACGCCTCGCTTGACGACTTCGTCAGGCGTATGGAGCTTGCACCTTACATCCCGTATATTCTCGGCGCGGGCGATGTAGACAATGCCAAACCGGCTCCGGACATGGTCGTCAAAACGCTGACGGACAACAACTTGCGCCCCGATGAGGCTGTCGTAGTGGGCGACACGGTGTTCGACATACGTATGGCGCATGCCGCCGGAGTGGCAGCCGCAGGCGTTACGTATGGCAACGGGCAGCGTGACGAACTCGATAACGAGCACGCCGAATATGTGATAAATAAATTCAGTGAACTTGAGAAAATAGTTTCGCTTTAGCATTCAGAGACAACTTAGAACGTTCCTGAATACCAAAGCGACAGTCAGTTTTCGCCGAAGGCAGCGGCTTCGGCGGCGGCTATTATATCCTCTTTTGACATCTTGTCGTTAAAGGCCTTGATGTCAGAGAGGTCAAACTCGTCAGTTTCTTCTTTCCCATGCCTTGTATCATACTTTGACTCACGGCTTATGTCCACGTCAGCAGCAACGTTTTTGGTCATATTCTCAACCGTCCCACACTTCGTACTCACGATAAAGTCTTCCTTTACGTCTACGTCAGGCACAGTCTCTACGGACTCTTCTTCCATCTTTGTGCGCTCGGTCTTGGCGGCAAACACGGCATCGATGAACTGCGGTTTGCGTCTCAGGCTCTGCAAAGTCAGTTTGCTGGCCTGCTGCTGGCTCTCCTTCTTGGAGTATCCTTGTCCTGTTCCGCCCTCAATCCCTTCGATGGTGGCCTTATAGACAAACATCGGGCTGTTGTTCTTGTCACGCTTCTGTTCTATCAGTTTGAAGTCAAGTTTCACCCTGTTCTTCTGACACCACTCGATAAGTTTGCTCTTGAAATTCACTTCTTTATATGCAACCTTGTCAAGATTGATGAGCTGTGACAGTATGCGTTTCTGCATAAAGCGCATGCAGGCCTCATATCCGCGGTCAAGATATATGGCCCCGACGAGAGCCTCGAACGCATTTCCTTCCATGTAACTGTTGTGGGAGGAAGTGTGTCCGTTGGATATTATGAGCTGGCTTATCCCTATCTCGTGGGCTAAACGGTTAAGAGTCTCACGCTGGACAATCTTGCTTCGTGTCGTTGTAAGGAAGCCTTCGCGCTTGCCTTCAAAGTGGCGGAACACTATGTCGCCCACAATGGCGTCGAGAATAGCGTCGCCAAGAAACTCAAGCCGTTCGTTGTTCACAGGCTTTCCCTTAGCGTTGCGTTTGGTGACGCTGCGGTGCATTAGTGCCTGCTTGTAGAAGTTGATGTTGTGTGGGTAAAAACCTATGATGCCGTATAAAGAATAATAAAGCTCCTTTTCCTTGCGGAAAGGGAGCTTTATTCTGTCAATAAAGTTGTTAATCATCATATTTCTTGAAGATAACGCACGCATTGTGTCCGCCGAA